>Ga0209415_10003302_pt1 | contig 30001 bp, 22 predicted proteins | sample PeaSoiSIISIP2007_FD_187696 | JGI IMG/M metagenome (GOLD analysis project Ga0209415, IMG submission 187696) | Peat soil microbial communities from Weissenstadt, Germany - SII-SIP-2007 (SPAdes) (version 2) | ecosystem: Environmental > Terrestrial > Soil > Wetlands > Peat | place: Germany...
ACCGCCACCGTCGCCCTTGCCGGTCTCAACCAGACCTTCGACGGCACCGCCAAGTCCGTCACGGCGACGACGACCCCCGCCGGCAGGACGGTCACCCTAACCTACAACGGCAGCGGCTTGGCGCCGGTGAACGCCGGCAGCTACGCCGTGGTGGCCACGGTAAGCGACGCCAACTACCAGGGGTCGGCCTCAGGCACCCTGACGGTCGGCAAGGGGACCGCCACCGTGACGCTCTCGAACTTAAGCCAGAGCTACGACGGCTCCGCCAAGCCGGTCGGCGTCACCACCGCCCCCGCGGGCAAGACGGTCACCGTCACCTACAACGGCTCGGCTACCGCTCCGACCGCCGCGGGGAGTTACGCGGTGGCGGCCGCCGTCTCCGACGCCAACTACCAGGGGACGGCCTCCGGCACGCTGATCATCGGCAGGGGTGTCCCCGTCGTCAGTTGGGCGGCACCCGCCGGCATCGGCTACGGCACGGCGCTCGGGAGCGCCCAGTTGAACGCGAGTTCCACGCAGGACGGCAGCTTCGGCTATACCCCCGCCGCCGGCACCGTGCTTGCCGCCGGCAACCAGACGCTGAAGGTGATCTTCACGCCGACCGACCGCGTCAACTACGTCACCCAGTCGGCGAGCGTGACGCTTACCGTCGCCAAGGCCACGCCGGTCATCGCCTGGCCGGCCCCGGCCGGGATTGCCTACGGCACGGCGCTTGGCAGCGCACAGCTCAACGCCGCCTCGAGCACGGCCGGCACCTTCGGCTATACCCCCGCTGCCGGCAGCGTACCGAGCGCCGGCAGCCAGACGCTCGCCGTAAGCTTCACGCCGAGCGATACGGCCAACTACGCTTCGGCCAGCGCCAGCGTCGCGCTTGCCGTCGCCAAGGCGACCCCGGCACTCACCTGGGCCGCGCCGACGCCGATCACCGCCGGCACGGCGCTTTCCGCCGCGCAACTCAACGCCACCGCGACGGTGCCGGGCGCCTTCAGCTACGACCCCGCCTCAGGCACCGTGCCGTCGGTCGGGGTGCACACCCTGAACGCGACCTTCACCCCGACCGACACGGCGAACTACGCAAGCCAAAGCGCCGCCGTCACCTTAAGCGTCGTCACTCCGGCCGCGGTGCACGGGACCATCACCCTTGGTAACCTCACCCAGACCTACGACGGCAGCGCCAAGAGCGTGACCGTTACCACCGTGCCGGCGGGGCTTAACGTCGTGGTCAGCTACAACGGCGCCGTCACGGCCCCGACCGCACCGGGAAGCTACCCGGTCACCGCCACTTTCGCCGATTCCGGCTTCATCGGCAGCGCCAGCGGGACGCTCACCATCGCCAAGATTCCGGCGAGCGTAACCTTAAGCTCGCTCACCCAGACCACCGACGGCACCCCGAAGAGTATCGGCGTCAGCACCACTCCGGCTAACCTCGCGGTGAGCGTCACCTACGACGGCAGCCCGGTGGCGCCGTCGACGGCCGGGACGTTCACGGTAGTGGCCGCGGTCAGCGACCCGACCTACGGCGGCCAGGCCAGCGGCACCCTGACCATCACCAAGGCGCAAGGGTCGGTGACCTTCGACGGCGCCAGCCTGAGCCAGAGCTATTCCGGCGGCAACAAGCAGCCGAGCGTCACCACCGTGCCGGCGGGGGTTGCCGTCGCCTTCAGCTATACCGACGCCGGCGGCAGCCCGGTGAGCGTGCCGGTGAAGGCGGGGAGCTACACGGTCACAGCCAGCATCGACGACCCGGTCTACTCCGGTTCGGCGAGCGGGACGCTCACCATCGCCAAGGCGGACCAGTACATCACCATCCTGAACCCGGTGCTCCGCAAGGTGTACGGCAACGCCGACTTCGGCGCCGGTGCCGTGGCCTCGTCCGGCCTGCCGGTGATCTACACCAGCGATTCCCCCAACGTGGCCTTTATCACCCCGTCGGGACTCGTGCATATCGTCGGCGCCGGTTCGGCCACCATCACCGCCACCCAGCCGGGCGACGACAACTACAACCCGGCGGTGCCGGTCGACGTCTTCGTTCCGTCCGGCACCAAGTCCGCCGGCAAGAGCACCGGCAAGACGGTCGCCGCCGTCCTCGCGGCGGGCGCGGGCACGCAGCAGTCGCTCACCGTCGATCCGGCGACCTTGATCGTCTCGGCCCAGGACGCCAGCCGGCCGGTGGGAAGCGACAACCCCGCGCTCACCCCGGTGTTCAGCGGCTTCGTCAACGGCGACACCCCGGCGAGCCTCGCGGGTACGCCGAACCTGACCACCGACGCCTCGGCCGGCAGCCCGAAAGGGGTCTACCCGATCGTGGTCGATCCCGGCACGCTCTCCTCGCCCAACTACCGTTTCGTCTCCAAGAACGCGGTGCTGGCGGCAGGGGTGGTGGTACAGAACATCACCTTCGACCAGCTGCCGGCGAAGAGCTACGGCGATGCACCCTTCACCCTGTCGGCGACCGGCGGGGCCTCCGGCAACCCGGTCACCTTCACGAGCTCCGACAGCTCGGTGGCTGCGGTCAACGGCTCGACCGTGACCATCGTCGGCGCCGGCAGCGCGCAGATCACCGCCAGCCAGACAGGCGACGGCACCTACGCGCCGGCAAGCGCGGCGCAGACCATCACCGTCCAGCCGGCCAACCTGATCGTCAGCGCCCAGCCGGCGGCGCGCGAGACCGGCGTCGCCAACCCGGGCTTCGTGCCTTCGTACAGCGGTTTCGTCAACGGCGAATCGGCCGCCGTGTTAAACGGCGCCCCCCTGCTGGCGACTAACGCCGGCGTCGCCAGCCCGGCGGGAAGCTACCCGATCACCGTCGCCCAGGGGACGCTCTTTGCCGCCAATTACCTCTTCTCCTACGCGCCGGGGACCCTCACCGTCGGGCTTGCCGACCAGACCGTCAGCTTCGACCCGCTTTCCGCGAAAAACTACGGCGACCAGCCGTCCGACCTCACCGCCAGCGGCGGGGCCTCCGGCAACCCGGTGATCTTCACGAGCTCCAACCCCGCGGTCGCCACGGTGAGCGGCGCTACGCTCACCATAACCGGTGCCGGTCAGACCGTCGTCACCGCCAACCAGGCGGGGGACGCCTTCTACGCGTCGACCAGCTCGCAGCAGACCCTGATGGTGAACCCGGCGGTACTGAAGGTCACCGCCAGCGCTTCGCGCCCCTACGGCGCGGCCAACCCGACCATCACCGCGAGCTACAGCGGGTTCGTGGCGGGCGACACGTCGGCAGTGCTGATCGGTGCCCCGGCCTTCGGCATCGGCGCCGACGCGGTCAGCCCGGTGGGAAGTTACGGCATCGCGCTCGCGCCGGGGAATCTCTTCTCCACCAACTACACCTTCAACTACACCCCGGGGACGCTGACCATCGACAAGGCGGTGCCGGGTATCGACTGGAGCGCTCCGGCCGCCGTTTCCTACGGCACGGCGCTTACCGCGGCCCAGCTGAACGCCGCAAGCCCGGTGGCGGGCGCCTTCAGTTACCAGCCGCCGGCAGGGAGCGTGCTGGTTCCAGGAACCCAGCAGCTGACCGCGACCTTCACCCCGGCGGACCAGACCAATTACTCAAGCGTCAGCAAAACCGTGTCGCTGTCGGTGGCGAAGCTGGCGGCCACCGTCTCGCTCTCCGGCCTGAGCCGCAGCTATGACGGCGGCGTGCAAAACCCGGCGGTCGCCACCCAGCCGGCCGGGCTTGCCGTGAGCGTCACCTATAACGGTTCCTCCACCCCGCCGGTAGCCGGCGGCAGCTACCTGGTCGTTGCCACGGTCAACGACGCCCTCTACCAGGGAAGCGCCACCGGTACCCTGACCGTCGCCAAGGCGGCGCAGAGCGTCAGCTTCGCCCCGCTGGCGGACAAGGTGATGGGCGCGGCGGACTTCGATCCGGGGGCAACGAGCAGCTCCGGGCTGGCCGTTGCCTACACCAGCTCCAACCCGGCTGTCGTCGGCGTGGTGAACGGCAAACTGCACCTGGTGGGGGCGGGCCTGGTGACGGTCACCGCGTCGCAGCCGGGAGACCAGAACTACCTGGCCGCCACCCCGGCCGCCCAGACCCTGAAGGTCGCCTACAGCGGCACGCCGCCGGTGTTGACCGTGTCCACCCTTTCCGACGGCGCGACCACCACGGTGAGCACGCTCAACGTAGCCGGCACGGTGACCGACGACAACGGCATCCAGTCGCTTGCCATCAACGGAGTGGCCGTGCAGGTGAACGCCGACGGCAGTTTCAGCTACCCGGTCCAGTTGGTGGACGGCGCCAACGGCATTACGGTGATAGCCACCAATAACGCCGGACTCACCCTGACCGACACCCGCAGCATAACGCTCGACGGCAGCGCGCCGAAACTTGCCGTCAGCTACCCGCCGGACAACGCCATCGCCCAAAAGCGTACGGTGACGGTGACCGGCACCATCCAGTCGCTTGTCACCACGCCCACCGGCAAGGCGGTCGCCAAGGAGGCCGCGGCAGCGGTCGATCCGACCACGGTGGTGACCTGGTCGGTGAACGGTTCCGCGCCGCAGGCAGCGAGCCTCAGTAACGGCAGCTACAGCTTCACCGTCACCCTCGGCGACGGCATGAACACGGTGCGGATCATTGCCGCCAACGCGAGCGGCCAAAAGGTGGAGGCCAAACGGACGCTGACCTACCAGCCGGCCTTCTCGCTTTCCATCACCAGCCCGGCGGCCGACATCCGCACCCCGCTTGCTTCCTACACCCTGACCGGGACCGTGAGCGACAACGCCACGCCGGTCACGGTGACCGTCGACGTGGACGGCCAGAGCTACAGCCCGGCTGTGGTGAACGGGGCCTTCAGCCAGCAGTTCGGCTTGAGCCAGGAGAAGGTGTACCAGGTGGCAGTGACCGGGGTGGACCAGAGCAACAACACCCTGACCGTGCAGCGCAACCTCATCCACTCGGCGGTGACCCCGCAGGGAGGAAGCGGCGGCGCCCCCTATACCATCGTGGATGCGCTTTTAGCCCTGAAGATGACGGCAGGGCAGATGACCCCGCTGCCGGCGCAGCTTCTGCACCTGGACGTGGCCCCGCTGGTGAACGGGGTCTCGGTGGGAGACGGCAAGATCGATATCGAGGATGCCAGCGCGATCCTGAAGATCGCGGTGGGACTCATCCAGCTGGTTCAGTGAACTATAGACGAGAGGAGGGATTGAACATGAGAAGGTTTTGGAAGGTGCTGAGCGTCGCCCTGGCGTCGGCGCTGATATTCGGATGCTCCGGGGGCGACGGCTCCGTGAGCCCCAAGCTCGATAGCTACGTCCTGCCGGCAGGAAGCGCCGTATTGAGTTTCGCTGCCTACTCCACGGCGCGCATGCCGGCCCCCATCACCGGCATCGACCTTACCGTGCTGCTGCCGGCGGGGTTGAGCGTCCCCGTCGCCGGCGGCGGCGCCTCGGGAAGCGTCACCAGCGCCTCGCTCACCCCGGGGCCGCTTTTGCCCGGCACCAACCTGGCCTTCGGCAGCTACTCGGCCTCCACCCGCAAGGCCCATCTCTCGGTGCTCGTCAACACCGACAGCTACCGCTCGGGCGAATTCCTGCGGCTGACCATAAACGTCGCCTCGGGGAGCAACGTCACGGTAGGGGACGTGAAGGCGCTCAACGCGCCGGTCTCGGTGATCAAGGCGACGGGGGTGAACGTCGCCACCCAGAGCTCGGTGGACCTGACAGGCTTTTTGAAGGTGTTGTTGAGCGTGCCGTGATCGACGGCTGACAACGTGCGTGGAAACAGGATCGGGGACGTGAGCCGTGGCTCGCATCCCCGATCCGCTTTTCAGGGGTTGACCGGGAAAAGGAGGGGGATGGTCAGACGGCTTCCAGGCAGATGCTGATCAGGAAGGCCTCCCCCCCGCAATCGAACATCATGGTGAGGGTGTCGGTTAAGTTGCCCGCGGAGATGGAGTACTCGTCGCCCATGATCACCGACGGGATGGACAGCCTGACCTCGTGGCCGCCCAGCACGAAGTGGTGCTTGAACGATCCCCCCAGCATGTTGGCGATCTCCCCCAGGGCGTCGGTGACGTCCTCGTTCATCTCCTCAAGTTCCATCCCCAGCATGGCGGAGGCGAAGGTCATGGCGAGCTTTTTGGAGGTGTGCATGCTGACCAGGCCGTTGAAGACCCCGGCCAGACCGACCATGGCCGTGGCGCTGTCCTTGAAGCTCGTCGCGGCGTCCACCTCGACCTCTTTGCGGGTGATTTCGATCCCGACCATGGTGGAGAAGATTTCCAGCACGTCATGGTCGAGCTGCTTGACGATGCCCTCTTCGGTCGTGTTGAGCTGCTTCAAAATCGTCTGATTGAGCGACATGCTTCCCCCAGCTGTCCTGTGTAGTTGTCTTTCGCCCCGGGAGGCGTGCGGCCTTCAGGCCACCAGCCGGTCCCGGTCCGTCTCTTCGCTGCTTCGCAATACTTCCGCCAGAAAATCCCTGAATGCCCCTGTGACCTCCAGGAACTTGACGCCGATGCCCGGGCGCCTGACTCCCCCCCACGGGAAGACCGTCACCACCTCCACCTGCACGGTGAAGGGGTAGCCGGGAAAGGCGAGGTCGATGGCCGTCCCCACCTGGAAACGCTCGGCATACATGTCCACCAGGAAGGCCCCGCCCCAGGAGACGTTGTCGGTGAAGCAGCGCACCTGCTCGCCGTCGCCGCCGGTCAAAAGGGTGGGGAGGAAGATCTCCTTGCGCTTGTGGGCGCGCAGCCTGCGCGGCGGGAACGCGCTGCAGCTGTTGACGATGAAGTCGTCGAGGTTCTTGTCCTGCTTCGCCTCGCCCGGCATGATCATCGGGATCAGCATCGACCCCATCGCCCGCACCCTCAGGCTCGGAAAGAAGGAGATCAGCGTGTAGGCGATCAGCTTTTCCTCGCCCTTGGACTTGATCATCGCGGCCAAATCGAGCAGTATCCCCTGGCACGGCTCGCCCCTGAGGTAATCCTCCACCTCGAAGAAGTTGGCGCACCGAACCGCGGTCACCGCAAATTTTTCCAGGCCCTTCGCCAGCGTGTTGCGCGTGTTGTCGTCGTAGGAGACGACCATGATGGTCGTACCGTTCGCCATGTATGCCTCACGAATACCCCGAAAAAACCCCTCCCAGCTGTCTCCGGACTGACTGCCAGCCGGCAACGTGCGCGGCACCCGTTGCTGCCACGGTGCACAATCATAACCTGCGGCGCGCGCTTTGCTACCGACCTGCGAATCTCTTCGGAGAGGGTTACGGAATCGCCGGTTGCTCTCCTTTTGGTTCCGTTGCTGAATTTGAATCCCCACATACATAGCACACGCCGCATAATCGGGTCAACTTTTCCGGCGAAATAGCATTTTTCTGCAGCAGAGCAGACGGTTCTGTGCTAGCCTTAATCCCATTTTGCCGACTACAAAGAGAGAACTTCGAGCATATGCAGATAAGCGCCATAGAAAAACTGTTGCAAGCAGTCAGCGAGGGGGAGGTCGACGTGCCCCGGGCGCTGGAAAAGCTGAAGCATCTTCCCTATGAGGAACTTGGCTGCGCCACCGTGGATCATCACCGCCACCTGCGCCAGGGGTTTCCCGAGGTGATCTTCGGTCAGGGGAAGAGCGTCGCCCAGATGGAGACTATCATCTCGGCGCTTACCGCCAGGGGGGGGAACGTCCTGGCCACCCGGGTGAGCGCGGTCAAGGCGAAGGCGTTGCAGGCGGTCTTCGCGGACGCGGTCTACCACAAGGACGCCCGCGCCCTGACCATCGAGCGGCAGCCGGTTAAGATCCGCGGCAAGGGGAAGGTGCTGGTGGTCTGCGCCGGCACCTCCGACATCAAGGTGGCGGCCGAGGCGGTGTTGACCGCGCGGCTGATGGGCAACGAGGTGGCGCACCTCTACGACGTGGGGGTGGCCGGGCTGCACCGCCTGTTGGCCCGGCGCGAGCTTTTGGCGGAGGCCGCGGTGATCATCGTGGCGGCCGGCATGGAGGGGGCGCTCCCCTCGGTGGTCGGCGGGCTGGTGGACAAGCCGGTGATCGCCGTCCCGACCTCGGTCGGCTACGGGGCGGCCTTCGGCGGGGTGGCAGCACTTTTGGGGATGCTGAACTCCTGCGCGGCGGGGGTTACGGTAGTGAACATCGACAACGGCTTCGGCGCGGCCTACGCGGCGAGCCTGATCAACAGGGTGCACGCATGAAGGTACTTTATTTCGACTGCTTTGCCGGCATCGCCGGCGACATGACGGTGGCGGCACTTTTGGAGCTGGGGCTGCCGCTCGATTACCTGCGCGAGCAATTGGCCGCGCTCCCCTTCACGGCCTACACGCTTGAGAGTTCCCCCGTAAAGCGCCACGGCATCGCCGGCACCTCGTTCACGGTGACGGTAAGCGAGGCGGACCAGCCGCACCGGCACTACTCGGGGATCGCGGCCATGCTGGAGGCCGCGCCGCTTGCGCCCCGCGCCAAGGAGCTGGCCCAGCGGATCTTCCTCAGGCTGGCTCAGGCCGAAAGCCGGGTGCACGGCGTCCCCCTGGAACGGGTGCACTTTCACGAGGTGGGGGCCGTCGACTCCATAGTGGACATCGTCGGCACCGCGATCGGTCTCGATTACCTCGGCGTCGAGCGGGTCTACGCCTCGCCGCTTCCCTTCGGCCGCGGCTTCGTCGAGACGGCGCACGGCCGGATCCCGGTGCCGGCGCCGGCCACAGCCCACCTCCTTAAGGGTATCCCGGTTGCGGGCGACATCGGCGAGGGCGAGCGGGTGACGCCGACCGGCGCCGCCATCGTCGCGGCGCTGGCCGAGGGTTTCGGACCGCCTCCCGCCATGAGTCCCGAAGGAATCGGCTACGGCGCGGGGCAGAAGGATTTCGCCGAAGTCCCGAACCTGCTCCGGCTCGTCCTGGGCGAGGCCGCGCAGGCCTCTTCCGACGAAGAGGTGCTGGTGATCGAGACCAACGTGGACGACCTGAGCCCGGAGATCTTCGGTTTCGTCATGGAGCGCCTTTTGGAGGCGGGGGCGCTGGACGTCGCCTTCTCGCCGCTGCAGATGAAGAAGAACCGCCCCGGCACCAAGCTTTCGGTGATCGCCCGTCCCGCGGACCTCGACCTCCTTTCCCGGCTGATCCTCTCCGAGTCGAGCGCCATCGGGGTGCGCTACTACCCGGTGCGCCGCATCACCCTGGAACGACGGTCGGAAGCGCGCCAGAGCTCGCTCGGCGAGGTGAGGGTCAAGGTGCTGGCGGGGGGACGGGTGACGCCGGAGTTCGACTCCTGCCGGGAGATCGCTCTTAAGACGGGGCTGCCGCTCCTGGAGGTTTACCGGACCGTGGAGCGGGAGATCGGCCAGGCATGAGACGCTTCGTCATCTTGGCCGCCACCTGGTTCGGCACCGGTTTTTCCCCGCTCGCCTCCGGCACCGTCGGCACCCTTTTCGCCATCCCCTTCTACCTGGTACTTGCCCGGATGTCGCTGCCGCTGTATATCCTCTCCACCGTCGCCTTCACCCTTTTCGCCTGCTGGGTCTCGGGTCTTGCGGGAGTGCTGTTCGGCGAGCACGATTCCGGCAAGATCGTGATCGACGAGGTGGCGGGCTACCTGGTGACCATGATCGCCCTCCCGGTAAGCTGGCGTACGGTTTTAGCCGGCTTTCTCTTTTTCCGCTTCTTCGACATCGTCAAACCGCAGCCGGCGCGCTGGTTCGACCGCTGCCTGCATAACGGCTACGGCGTGGTGCTGGACGACGTGGCGGCCGGCATCTACGCCTGCCTGGCGGGCCACCTGCTTCTGAGGTTGCTGTGAGGATCGCTACCCTTTCCATCGGCGACGAACTCTTGTGCGGCGAGGTGGCGGACACCAACTCGGCCTACATTGCGGCTGCCCTCTACCGGGCGGGGGGGCGGGTGTCGCGGCACCTGACGGTGGGGGACGACGAGGGTGCGATCGCCGCCGCTCTCAACGAACTGGCGGCGCAAAGCGACGCGGTGCTGGTGACCGGCGGGCTCGGCCCCACTCAGGACGACCTGACTGCCGCCGCCGCGGCCCGGGCCGTAGGAGTCGAGCTGGAGTGCTCCGCCGGGGCGCTTGCGCACCTGGAGAGCTTTGCGAAACGGCTGCCGGGGGGGCTGCATCCGGGGAACGAGCGGCAGGCGCTGCTGCCGGCGGGGTGCGAGCTGATCCCCAACCGTTTCGGCACCGCCTGCGGTTTCCGGCTGCCGCTTTCGGGGGCCGAGCTCTTCTTCATGCCGGGGGTGCCGTCGGAGATGACGCAGATGCTGGCCGATTCGGTGCTGCCGGCCTTGGCGCCGCGGCTGTCCGGCGCGCGCCTGCGCATCGTCCTCAAGGTGTTCGGCATCTCAGAGGCGGCCGCCTCGGTAGCGCTTGACGGCTGTCTTCCTCCCGGCTCGCCGGTGGAGCTTGCCTACTGCGTGAAGTTCCCCGAGATCCACCTGATCCTCAGGGCGCAAGCCGGGGCGGGGGCGGAGATCGAGGCTGCCGCCGCCGAAGTAAGGAAGCGGCTCGCCGCATACCTGTTCGCCGAGGACGACGAGACCATGGACGAGGTCGTGGCCGCGCTACTTAAGGACAGCGGCAAGACCCTGGCGCTGGCCGAGTCCTGCACAGGCGGCCTGATCGCCGCGCGCATCACCGCCCGGGCCGGGAGCAGCGCCTACTTCCTGGAGGGAAACGTCACCTACAGTAACGGTGCGAAGGAGCGCATGCTGGGGGTGCCCGCCGAATTGATCGTGGCCCGGGGGGCGGTGAGCGCCGAGGTGGCGAAAGCCATGGCCGAAGGCGCCCGCCGGGCAGCGGGGAGCGACCTGGCCCTGTCGGTCACCGGCATCGCCGGCCCGGACGGCGGCGGCGCCGAAAAGCCGGTGGGGACGGTCTTCATCGCGCTGGCGAGCGCCGGGGAGTGCCGCGTGCAGGGCTACCGCTTCCCGGGCGACCGCGAGCACGTGCGGGGAATCACCTGTTTTACCGCGCTTGACTGGCTGAGAAGATGTCTGACAGTCCGACCGGTCTGACCAGGCTGACTGGTCGGACTGCGGGAGGCACCTTGCACCTGGCACCGCTCTCACTTTTGATCGTTTGCGAACTGCTTCTCTTCGCGGCGCAAAGGCTCACGCCGCTGCCGGCCTGGCTGATGCTGGCGGCGATGGCTGCCTGCGCCGCCGCGGTGGCCGCGCTGGCCACCCGCCTGCACCGCCGGGAGATGAAGGCGCTGGGGAGGCTCGCCGGGGAAGTGGCCGAGCTGCACCAGCAGGTGGTGGAGGGAGAGCGCCGCTATCAGGAGCTGCTTAAGGGGACGGGGAGGCGTAACCGCGAGCTCTCCCTGTTAAACGACATCCTCACCGGCATCAACCGCGGCCCGCAGCTGGAAGGGGTGCGTGCGGGGACGCTGGCGGAGATCGTGGAGCTGGTGCAGGCGGGTGGGGGAGTGCTGCACCTGGTGGAGGTCGCCGGCGCTCCGCCGGAGAGCTCGGTCTCCCGCCGGGTGTCGCCCGAACTCTCCGGCGCCATCGCCCGGCGCATCGCCGCCGGCCTCGACCGTTTCCGCGAGGTCGCCGTCGAGGACGATCCGGCCGCCGATCAGCTGCTTAAGGAGGCTTACGCCGAGGGGTGGCGGACGCTGACCTCCATACCGCTCACCGCCAACGGCCACCTGGTCGGGGTGGTGAGTCTTCTGCACGAAACGCCCCACGCCTATGCGGCCGAGGACCTCCGCTTCCTGGCCACGGTCGGCAAACAGCTCGGCAGCGTGATCGAGAAGACCAGGCTTTTTGCCGAGTTGAGCTGGAAGAGCGCCGAACTGCTCCGCTCCCACCGCCTGCTGGAAAAGACCAGCCACAACCTCTCCGTTTCCGAGATCAAGCTCAAGCAGAACCTCGCCCTGGTCGAAAAGGCCCATACAGACCTCTCCCGCCTGGACCGCATGAAGACCCAGTTCCTGGGCATGGTCTCCCACGAGTTCAACACCCCGCTCACCAGCATCCTCGCCGGCACCGAGTACCTCCTGCAGCGGGATTCGGGCAACCAGGAGGTGCGGGAGGTGCTGGCCATCGTGCGCGACGGCGGGACCAGGCTTAAGGAACTGGTGGCCGACCTTTTGAAGCTGATCCGGCTGGAGGCCAAAGGCGGCGCGGAGCTTGAGACTTCGGCCGTCAACCTCAAGCGTTTCCTTGAGCTGTTGATCTGCCGGCTCAAGCCGCAACTCGACCTGCGCCGGCAGACCGTGACGCTCTCCGGCCTGGATGGGCTCCCCCACTTCGACGGCGACGGCAGTTACCTGGAGCGGCTGTTCGACGAGCTTTTGATCAACGCCATGAAGTACAGCTCCGACGGCGGCGAGATCGAGGTGACCGGGCGTGTGGTGGACCGCCTGGCGCTCTGGGAGCGGCGCGAGACGCTGGCGCGTTTCAACCCCGATTTCCTCGGGCGCTCAGGCGACCGCTGCTATCTGCAGGTACGGCATAGGGATCCCCTCCGAGGAGCAGCTGGAGATCTTCGAGATCTTCTACGAGGTCGGGGACATCCGGCATCATTCCAGCGGCGAGGGAGGGCTCGAGGGGAAGGGCGCGGGACTCGGGCTGGCGCTGGTCAAGGGGATGGTCGAGGCGCACGGCGGCATGGTCTGGGTGGAGAGCGGGCAGGGGAGTTCCTTCTTCCTGCTCCTCCCCCTGGAGCAGGAGGCGAGCCAGGCCACGCTTTTCTGACGGAATTTAGGTTGAACGCGTACTGTCGGTTGTGCTATGTGTGGTGGAATTCGTAATCCCGTAGAAATTACCGATCTTTGTGATCACAGGAGATATTAGATGCTCGATAAGGAAAAGGCGATTGACCTGGCGCTGAGCCAGATTGAGAAACAGTTCGGCAAGGGTGCCATCATGAGGCTCGGCAACGACGAGCCGCTGCCGGACGTGGCCTCCATCCCCACCGGCTCGCTTTCCCTGGACCTGGCGCTGGGCGTGGGCGGCGTGCCGCGCGGACGCGTGATCGAGATCTTCGGACCGGAATCCTCCGGCAAGACGACCCTGGCGCTGCACATCATCTCCGAGGCCCAGAAACTCGGCGGCATCGCCGCCTTCGTGGACGCCGAGCACGCCCTCGACATCGGCTACGCCCGCAAACTGGGCGTCAAGACCGACGATCTCCTGGTGTCCCAGCCGGATACCGGCGAGCAGGCGCTGGAAATCTCCGAGACCCTGGTGAGAAGCGGCGCCATCGACGTCCTGGTGGTCGACTCGGTCGCCGCCCTGGTTCCCAAGGCGGAGATCGAAGGGGACATGGGCGACTCGCACATGGGCCTGCAGGCCCGCCTGATGTCCCAGGCACTGCGGAAACTGACCGGCATCATCTCCAAGTCCAACTGCTGCGTGATCTTCATCAACCAGATCAGGATGAAGATCGGCGTCATGTTCGGCAACCCGGAGACCACCACCGGCGGCAACGCGCTCAAGTTTTACGCCTCGGTCAGGATGGACATCAGGAAGATCGCCACGCTCAAGCAGGGTAACGACGTCACCGGCTCGCGCACCCGCGTCAAGATCGTGAAGAACAAGGTGGCCCCCCCCTTCAAGGAAGTGGAGTTCGACATCCTCTACGGCGAAGGGATTTCCAAGGAAGGCGACGTGCTCGACCTCGCGGTGGAGCGCAACATCGTGGAGAAGAGCGGCGCCTGGTTCTCCTACGGCAAGGAGCGCATCGGCCAGGGACGCGAGAATTCACGGATGTTCCTGAAGGAGCATCCGGAGATCATGATCGAGATCCGCGAGAAGCTCTTCGCGCCGGAGACGGCGCCGGCTAAAGCCTAACCCATGGAATTAAACGACATCCTTGCCATCGCCATGAAGGCCAAGGGGTCGGACGTCCACCTGAAGGTGGGGGTTCCCCCCATCGTCAGGATCGACGGGCAACTGCGCGCCATTCCCAATGCGGAGAGGCTCACCGACGAATGGGTGCGCAGTACGGCGTACTCCCTCATGAACGAACGGCAGAAGGCCTTGTTCGAGGAGAACTTCGAGGTCGACCTCTCCTACGGCGTGCCGGGGATGGGGCGCTTCCGCGTTAACGCCTTCTCGCAGCGCGGCACCATCGCCATGGTGCTTCGGGCGATCCCGATCATGATCCCGAGCATCGAGTCGTTGAACCTCCCGCCGGTGCTGAAGAAGATCGCCATGGAGCAGCGCGGCCTGGTGCTGGTCACCGGCACCACCGGTTCCGGCAAGTCCACCACGCTTGCCTCGCTCATCGACTACATCAACGAGAACCGGACCTGCAACGTCATCACCATCGAGGACCCGGTCGAATACCTGCACAAGGACAAGAAGAGCCTGATCAGCCAGCGCGAGGTCGGCTTCGACACCACTTCCTTCGGCCGGGCCTTGAAGGGTGCGCTGCGCCAGGACCCGGACGTGATCCTGGTGGGCGAGATGCGCGATTACGAGACCATCGAGATCGCGCTCACCGCCGCGGAGACCGGCCACCTGGTGCTTTCCACCCTGCACACCCTCGACGCCGCCGAGACGGTGAACCGCGTAATCTCGGTCTTCCCCCCCTACCACCAGAAGCAGGTGCGGATGCAGCTGGCCGCGGTGATCAAGGCGGTCGTCTCCCAAAGGCTCGTGCCGCGCTCCGACACCAAGGGGCGCGTGCCGGCGGTGGAGATCATGATCGGCTCGGCCCGCATCAGGGACTGCATCGAGGACGACCTGAAGACCAAGACCATCCCCGATGCCATCGCCCAAGGGTTCACCTCCTACGGCATGCAGACCTTCGACCAGTCCCTCATGCAGCTTTTGAGCAAGAAGCTCATAAGCTACGAGGAGGCGATCGCGCAGTCCTCAAACCCGGACGATTTCGCCCTCAAGTTTTCCGGCATCTCCTCCACCTCGGACTCCAGCTGGGACAACTTCACCAGCGAAGAAGGGGAGGCCCCGGCAGAGGAAGACGGGGTCATCGAGAAGTACTAGGTGTCGCGCGAGCGGGCTTCCGCCTTCGATTGCGCCCTTAGGGTATTGGCGCTGCGCGAGCACTCCGAGGCCGAGCTCGTACGGAAGCTTGCCGGCAAGGGGTACGAGGCGGCGGAGATCGACGCGAGCGTCCTTAGGCTCAAGGAACTCCGCTATCTCGACGATGCCCGTTTCGCCCGCGTCTTCGCCTCGTCCTGGCTTAGAAACGGCAGGGGATACGGCGGCAGACTCAAGATGGAGCTAGCCCGTCGCGGCGTGGCGGCGGAGATCGCGGCCCGGGCGCTAACGGAGTTGGCAGAGGAGTACGGGGAGAACGACCTGCTGGCGCAGATGCTGGAGAGGCGATTTGCCGGCTTCGACCCAAAGAACGCCAGCGAAAAAGAGCGGCGCCGGGTGATAGGTTACCTGCAGAGAAAAGGTTTTTCGCTCTCCGCGATTTTCGGGAAACTTAGACAGTAAGTTTGATATTCCATATTCAGAGGTTCAGTACATGACAGGCAAAGACATCCGGACGAGGTTCTTCACGTTCTTCCAGAAGAAGGGGCATACCCTGGTGGAAAGCTCCAACCTCATCCCCAAAAACGATCCCACCCTCCTCTTTACCAACGCGGGCATGAACCAGTTCAAGGACACCTTCCTCGGCATGGAAAAACGCGACTACGTGCGGGCCGTTTCCTCGCAGAAGTGCGTACGCGCCGGCGGCAAGCACAACGACCTGGAAAACGTCGGCCGCACCGCCCGCCACCACACCTTCTTCGAGATGCTCGGCAACTTCTCCTTCGGCGACTACTTCAAGAAGGAGGCGATCGCCTACGCCTGGGAATTCCTCACCGTCGATTTGGGCCTCCCCAAGGACCGGCTCTACGTCACGGTCTACACCGACGACGACGAGGCGGCCGACATCTGGCACCTGCAGGAAGGGGTGGAAAGAGAGCGCATCTACCGCTTCGGCGAGAAGGACAACTTCTGGGCCATGGGCGACACCGGCCCCTGCGGCCCCTGCACCGAGATCTTCTGGGACAACGGCCCCGGCACCGGCTGCGGCTCGCCTGACTGCGCGGTCGGCTGCGACTGCGACCGCTACATGGAGATCTGGAACAACGTCTTCATGCAGTTCAACCGATACAAGGACGGCACGTTGAACCCGCTCCCCAAACCGTCGGTCGACACCGGCATGGGCCTTGAGCGCATCTCCGGCGTCATGCAGGGGGTCACCTCCAACTACGACACCGACTTGATCCAGGGGATCATCCGCCACATCGAGCGGCTCTCGGGCAAGAAGTACCGCGCCGACGGGAAAGACGACGTCTCCATGCGGGTCATCGCCGACCACTCGCGCGCCATGACCTTCCTGATCTGCGACGGCGTCCTCCCCAGTAACGAGGGACGCGGCTACGTGCTTAGGCGCATCATGCGCCGCGCCGCCCGCCACGCGAAGATGCTGGGGGTCTCCGAGCCGATGCTCTACCGGACGGTGGACGCGGTGAACGAGATGATGGGCGACGCCTACCCGGAACTCCTCGAGCGCGAGCATTTCGTGAAGAAGGTGATCCACGCCGAGGAGGAACGCTTCGCCGAGACGCTCGACCGCGGCCTGGCGATTCTCAACGAGGAGACCGCCCGTCTGAAGGCTGAGGGTTGCCAGGTGATCTCCGGCGAGGTGGTCTTCAAGCTTTACGACACCTACGGCTTCCCGGTCGACCTGACCGCCGACATCGTCGAGGTCGAAGGCTTCATCCTGGACGAGGACGGCTTCGCCCTGTGCATGGAAAAGCAGCGCAACAAGGCCCGGGAACACTGGAAGGGCTCCGGCGAGGAAGGGCTCGCCGACGTCTACAAGGAACTGCACGGCAGCGGCGTTTCCTCAAGCTTCGTGGGCTACGTCGAGCACAGCATCTACTCGCCGATCAGCGCCATCGTGGCCAAGGGGGTATTGGTCGAAGAGGTAAACGTTGGGGACGAGGTGGAGATCATCACCGCGTCCACCCCGTTCTACGGCGAGTCGGGCGGCCAGGCGGGCGACACCGGCACCATCTCCACCGGCTCCGGCAAGGTAGAGGTGACAAGTTCGCTGCGTCCCTATCCCGACCTGATCGTGCACCGCGGCAAGGTCGTCTTAGGCTCGGTCCGCGTCGGCGAGGCGGCAGATCTTAAGATCGCCCTGCCGCTGCGCGCGGCCGCCGCCCGCAACCACACCGCCACCCACCTTCTGCAGTCGGCACTGCGCCAGGTTTTGGGCGACCACGTCAAGCAGGCGGGCTCGCTGGTGGCGCCGGACAGGCTCCGCTTCGACTTCACCCACTTCCAGCCGATGACACCCGAGGAACTGCGCACGGTCGAGACGCTGGTGAACGGCTTCATCATGGCCAACGACCAGGTCGACTCCCGCGAGATGTCGACCGCCGACGCGCTGGCCGGCGGGGCGACCGCCCTCTTCGGCGAGAAGTACGGCGACGTGGTGCGCGTGGTCCGGGTCGGCGAGGTAAGCCGCGAACTCTGCGGCGGCACCCACGTGGGCAGCGCGGGCGAGATCGGCCTGTTCAAGATCCTCTCCGAAGGCGGCATCGCAGCCGGCGTGCGCCGCATCGAGGCGCAGACCGGCGAGGGGGCGCTCGCGGTGGTGCACGGCATGGAAGACGAGAGCCGCGCCGTAGCCCTCCTCTTGAGGGCCGAAGGTAGCACGGTGCTCGACAAGGTCGAGAAGCTCGTCGCCCGGGAGCGCGAGATGCAGAAGGAACTGGAAACGCTGCAGGGCCGGCTCAACGCCTCCAAGTCCGCCGACCTGATCCAAAAGGTGCGCGAGCAAAACGGCGTCAAGATCCTGGCGGTCAAGGTGGACGGCGACGCCAAGGGGCTGCGCGACCTCTCCGATACCCTGAAGGCGCGGATAGGCTCCGGCGTGATCGTGCTCGGCGCGGGCGAGGCGGGCAAGGCCAACCTTTTGGTGGCGGTCACCGCCGACCTCACCGACCGCTGGAAGGCGGGCGAGATCATCAAGGCCATCGCCCCGATCGTCGGCGGCAAGGGCGGCGGCAAGCCTGAGCTGGCGCAGGCCGGCGGCACCAAACCGGAAAACATCGACGAGGCCCTGGAGGCCGTGTACCACATCGTCGGTTAGCTATTCTACCTTCGACTTTTTTGCATCTCCTGTCTGCCATCCCCCCTCCCCTGGAGGGAGGGGGCGAGGGGGTGGGGGAACTGGCCATGAAGTGACCATCTCCCCGGTGGCAACGCCCTCACCCCGACCCTCTCCGGAGGGCGAGGGATGTTTGGGTTTCCCGGCAGTTTTTTCGTGTCCTTTGAAATGTCTTCATGCAATGAGCGAGCGGGCCAATGATTGAATTGACGCAACGGTCGGACCAGGAACTGGTTCAGGATATGGATCGCAAGACCATCCTGATCGTGGACAACGAACCGGTGATCCGGGAACTCTGCTCCAAGGTGCTGACCGACTACAACGTGGTAGAGGCGTCGGACGGCGAGCAGGCGCTGCGCATCTTCATGGAGGGCGGGGTCGACGTGATCCTCACCGACGTGCGGATGCCCAGGCTCGACGGCCTGGAATTGTTGAGAAGGCTCAAGGAGCAGGAGCCGACCGTGGTGGTCATCATGATGACCGGCTACGCGGACAAGGAGCTGATCCTCAAGGCCCTCAAGGCGGACGCCGACGATTTCATCATCAAGCCCCCCAACCTGCTACAGCTGAAAAGCATGGTCCACAAGGCGCTGGTAAAAAAGGCGCTCAAGGAAGAAATCGCCAGCCTGAAAAGGCTCGACCGCTTCAAGACCAACTTCCTGTCGCTGGTCTCCCACAAGTTCCGCACCCCGATCACCTCGATCTCGCTCTTCCTGCAAAACCTTTCGGCAGGCGTCTGCGATCTTGCCGACCCCCCTACCAGAGAGGCGCTGGAACTCATCTGCCGGGAGTCGAGCTACCTCGGCACCCTGGTCTCCGATCTGCTTGCCTTCTCCACGGTGATGGACAGTGGCGGCACGCCGCAGTTCGCCCCCTGCAACCTCACAGCCCTCCTGTCCCAGCTTCTGGAGGCTTCCAAGGAGTGGGCGGGGAAGCCGGAGCTGAAGCGTGAGTGCGAGCTTGAGCCGGTGCCGGAACTGTTGCTCGATCGGGAGAAGATCTCCTTTGCCCTGCAGCAGGTGATCGACAACGCCATCAAGTTCTCCAGGAAAAGCGGCCAGGTTACCGTCAGCCTGCAGCACCTGGGCGACAGCTGCCGGATCGTGGTTAAGGACGAAGGGATCGGCATGACCGCCGAGCAGCTCCCCAAGGTCTTCGAGAAGTTCTACCAGGTCGACGCCGAGCGGACCGGGCAGGTCCGCGGCTTCGGTCTCGGTCTTTTCTATGCGCGCGACTTCATTCGCATGCACGGCGGCAGCATCGGCATCGAGAGCGAATTCGGAGTCGGCACCCGCGTCACCATCACCCTTCCCTACCGAACGCCGGGCGCCTCCGCCTGACCCCGGGCCGGCGCAAACCCCTTTTCGTGTTGTTTTTTTTGCCCTATCTGCTATATTAGCGGCTTTCCAATATAGGGTTAATGATATGGTACGTACCGAGGCAGACATGCATAAACTGATCGAAAAGGCGAGCACCTTAATGGAGGCGCTCCCCTATATCAAGCGTTTTTCCGGCAAGACCGTCGTCATCAAGTACGGCGGGCACGCAATGGCGGACGAGCGCCTGCGCAAGTCGTTCGCTCTGGACGTGATCCTCTTGAAATACATCGGCATCAACACGGTGATCGTGCATGGCGGCGGTCCGCAGATCAACGAGACCCTCAAGCGCTACGGCATCGTCTCCGAGTTCGTGAAGGGGATGCGGGTGACCGACGGTGAGACCATGAAGGTCGTGGAGATGGTTCTGACCGGCCAGGTGAACCGCGAGGTCGTCGGCTACATCAACCAGCACGGCGGGCGCGCGGCCGGTCTTTCCGGCAAGGACGGCAACCTGCTTCTGTGCGAGAAGATGCTGCAGCAGGTCCGACGGGACGACGGCGGCATCGAAGAGGTCGACATCGGCTACGTGGGCAAGATCGTGGAGGTGAACCCCTCCCTTTTGGTCTCCCTGGAGAAGGGGGGCTTCATCCCGGTGATCGCGCCGATCGGCGTCGGGCGGGAAGGCGAGAGCTACAACATCAACGCCGACGTGGTGGCGGGCAAGGTGGCTGCGGCCCTGCATGCGGAGAAGCTGATCCTCTTGACCGACGTATCCGGCGTGAAGAGCAAAAACGGCGATCTTTTGTCCAGCATCGCTTTAGCCGACGTGGAGACGCTGATCGACAACGGTACCGTCACCGGCGGCATGATCCCCAAGGTGACCTGCTGCACCGACGCCCTGTCCGCCGGGGTGAAGAAGGCGCACATCATCGACGGCCGGATCGAGCACGCCATCCTTTTGGAGATCTTCACCAACGTGGGGATCGGCACGGAGATCGGATAGGAGTTTTGCCATGAATTCTGCAGCTTGGATCGAAAAGGCTGACAAATACATCATGAAGACCTACGGCAGGTATCCGCTGGTGCCGGTGAAAGGCGAGGGATGCTACCTGTGGGATGCCGACGGCAAGCGCTACCTGGATTTTTTGGCCGGCGTCGCCGTCAATAACCTCGGGCACTGCCATCCCGCCGTCACGGCGGCGCTCGCCAAGCAGGCGGGCGAACTGATCCACTGCTCGAACTACTACCATATCCCGCAGCAGATCGAGCTGGCGGAGCTCCTTTGCACGCACTCCTTCGCCGACCAGGCCTTCTTCTGCAACTCGGGGGCCGAGGCGAACGAGGCGGCGATCAAGCTCGCCCGGAAGTACAGCCGCGAGAAATACGGCCTCGACCGTTACGAGATCATCACGGCGCTCTCCTCCTTCCACGGCAGGACCATGGCCACCGTGTCGGCCACCGGCCAGGAGAAGGTGCAGAAGTTCTTCGATCCGCTTTTGCACGGTTTCCGTCACGTGCCGTTCAACGACGTTACCAGCCTGAAAGAGGCGATCTCGCCCTGCACCTGCGCCATCATGCTGGAGCCGATCCAGGGCGAGGGTGGCGTGGTGGTGCCGGATGAGAGCTACTTCCAGGAAGTGCGCAAGCTGTGCGACGAGAACAACCTGATCCTGATCTTCGACGAGGTGCAGGTCGGCATGGGGCGGACCGGGAAGCTCTTCGCCTACGAACATTTCGGGGTGACCCCTGACATCATGACCCTGGCCAAGGCGCTGGCCGGCGGCGCGCCGATCGGCACCATGCTGGCGAAGAAGGAGATCGCCGCTGCGTTCTCCCCGGGCACCCACGGTTCCACCTTCGGCGGCAACCCGCTGGTCACCGCGGCCGCCATCGCCACCGTGCGGGTCATCCTGGAAGAGGGGATTCTGAACAGGACCGAGGAAATGGGCGAGTACCTGTTAGGCGAGTTGGAGACCCTGGAAAAGAAGTTCCCGGCGATCATCAAGGAAGTGCGTGGCATCGGCCTGATGATAGGCGTCGAGCTGAACATCCCCGGGGGCGACATCGTCAAGAAGGCACTGGAGCGCGGCCTTTTGCTCAACTGCGCACAGGAGAAGGTGCTGAGGTTCGTACCGCCCCTCATCGTGAGCAAGGCCGAGGTGAACGAGATGCTCGGTATCCTCACCGGGATACTTGAAGAAGTGTAAGTAAGAATAAAGACAAACCCGTTAGCCACGGAGAAAATCTGAGAAAATCCGAGGGAAACAAGGGGTAAACCAAAATCTTTTTGTTTGGCTTTCTGCTTGTCTCAGATGTTCTCAGATTTTCTCCGTGGCAACGATTTTAGGTTTATATCAAAGAGACAAAGTGAGACCAGGGATGAAAAAAGACTTTCTCGCCTTGAGCCAGTTCTCCAAAGCCGAACTGGACGCCATGTTTGCCTTGACCAAGGAACTCAAGCAGAAGACGAAGAGCGGCGTGGAACACCACCTGCTGAAAGGCAAGTCGCTGGCGATGATCTTCGAGAAGTCCTCGACCCGTACCAGGATCTCGTTCGAAGTCGGCATGTACCAGCTGGGCGGCCACCCGCTGTTCATCTCCTCCAAGGACTCGCAGATGGGGCGCGGCGAGCCGATCAAGGACTCCGCCCGCGTCATTGCCCGCTACTGCGACGGCGTCATGATCCGCACCTTCGCCCAGAGTACGGTGGAAGAGTTCGCCAAGTACTCCACGGTACCGGTCATAAACGGCCTCACCGACCTCCATCACCCCTGCCAGATCATGGCGGACGTCTTCACGGTGATCGAGCAAAAGGGTGGCTACCAGGGGCTCAAATTCGCCTGGATCGGCGACGGCAACAACATGGCCAACTCCTGGATCGAGGCCGCAGCCATCTTAGGCTTCGACCTGACCCTTGCCTGCCCGGAAGGCTACGACCCCAACCCGCAGGTGCTCGCCCGGGCGCGCGCCCTGGCCACCTCGAAGATCGTGGTCATCCGCGACCCGAAAGAGGCGGCTGCCGACGCCGACGTGCTCAACACCGACGTCTGGGCCAGCATGGGGCAGGAGGCGGAGCAGAAGGAGCGCGAAAAGGCCTTCGCCGGCTTCCAGTTGAACGAGGAACTGCTCGATCTCGCCCAGGGGAACGCCATGGTGCTGCACTGCCTCCCGGCGCACCGCGGCGAGGAAATCAGCGACGACGTGATCGAAGGCCCGCACTCCGCCGTCTGGGACGAAGCGGAAAACCGCCTGCACGTGCAAAAGGCGATCATGGCCACGCTGATGAAGTAAAGGCTTCTTTTCCGTAGGTTGGGCAAAGCGCAGCGTGCCCAACGTCAACTCCGAAGTCGGCGCGCCGTTGGGCACGACTGCGCTTTGCCCAACCTACAGGTTGATATTGTTTTGTAACGAGAATCTTAATTTGAGGGAGAACCCAATGGCCAAGAAAGAAGTGAAAAAGATCGTCCTCGCCTACTCCGGCGGGCTTGACACCTCCATCATCCTCAAGTGGCTCAAAAACGAATACGGCTGCGAAGTCGTCACCTTCTCCGCCGACTTGGGCCAGGGCGACGAACTCGATCCGGTCCGCGAGAAGGCTTACGCCACCGGCGCCGACAAGGTTTACATCGACGACCTGCGCGAAGAGTTCGTGAGCGATTTCGTCTACCCGATGTTCCGCGCCAACGCCATCTACGAGGGCGCGTACCTGCTCGGCACCTCGATCGCCCGCCCGCTGATCGCCAAGCGCCAGATGGAGATCGCCAAGATCGAAGGCGCCGACGCCGTTTCCCACGGCGCCACCGGCAAGGGGAACGACCAGGTCCGCTTCGAGCTGGGCTACTACCACTTCGACCCGAGCATCACCGTGATCGCCCCCTGGAGGGATTGGAAGCTGAACAGCCGCCAGGCGCTGGTGAACTATGCCAAGAAAAACGGCATCCCGATTCCCGTGACCAAGAAGCGCCCCTGGTCCTCGGACCGCAACCTTTTGCACATCTCCTTCGAAGGTGGCATCCTGGAGGATACCTGGCTCGAGCCGCCCGAGAACATGTTCGTACTGACCCGTCCGCCCGAGAAGGCGCCCAACAAGCCGCAGTACATCGAGATCGAGTTCGAGAAGGGTAACGCTGTGGCGGTGGACGGCGTGCGCATGTTGCCGGCCCAGCTCCTGGCCCACCTGAACGCCATCGGCGGCGAGCACGGCATCGGCCGCGTCGACCTTTTGGAGAACCGCTCGGTCGGCATGAAGTCCCGCGGCGTCTACGAGACCCCGGGCGGCAGCATCCTGCGCGAGGCCCACATGGCCGTCGAGCAGATCACCATGGACCGCGAGGTCATGCACCTGCGTGACTCCCTGATCCCGCGTTACGCCGAGATGATCTACAACGGCTACTGGTTTTCGCCGGAGCGCGACATGCTGCAGACCGCCATCGACGAGTCCCAGAAAACGGTGAACGGCGTGGCCAGGCTCAAGCTCTACAAAGGCCACGTCCGCACCGTAGGCCGCAAGTCCGAGCGCAACTCGCTCTTCAACCTCGACTTCGCCACCTTCGAGAAGGACCAGGTCTACAACCAGAAGGATGCCGAGGGCTTCATCAAGCTGAACTCGCTGAGGCTGCGTATCCGTTCGATGATGCAGGCGAAGAACAAGTAAGACGCCGCACCGCGGCTTAGGAGGTTATAGGGGCACGAGGCATCGTGCCCCTATCCGCTTTTATGAAGGAAAAGGGTTTCAAGGCCAGCCACATCGTCACTTCGGTAGTCGCCGTCATCGTCAACGGCGACGATCAGGTGCTCCTTACCAAGCGCAACATCCCGCCCTTTCTGGGGGAGTGGGTGATGCCCGGCGGCAAGATCGACCTGGGCGAGCCGATTCAGGAAGCGCTCAAGCGCGAGGTGCGCGAGGAAGTGGGGCTGGAGGTGGAAGTGGGCCGGCTGATCGACGTCTTCGAGCACGTCACCCCCGGCGAGGACAACTACCACTTCATCATCATCTACTACCAGTGCACGCCGTTTTCCTGCGACATCGCGCATAACCACGACGAGGTCGCGGAGGCGCGCTGGGTGGGACGCGATGAACTGGCGCAGTACAAGATGCCCGCCGGCGCGCAGTTCATCCTGGGCAAGATCTTCCCGGAGCAATCCATTCCCCCCTCCCCCGGAGGGAGGGGGTGAGGGGGTGGGGGAGCGTTTAACGACATAACCCGGGATGGGACGGGAGACAGGCGTTTCGGACTATGGTCAAGATCATCGAGAAACACGTGCAGCTCGAATTCCCGTTGGGGCACCATCTGCACTGCCTCATCGCCCAGATCCCGAACCGGCTGGAGCGGCGCGACCACCAGTACAAGGTGAGCGACCCCGACCGGCAGTGGAGGCTGGTGAAGTCGATCCTCGACCTGGTGGTGGCCGCCGAAGGCAACATGAAGCGGCTGCACTTTCTGATGCTGCCGGAGACCTCGGTGCCGCTTTCCCGATTCGACGAACTGCTCTCCATCATCGATGGCGGCTTCAGGAACAACACGGTCACCATGTTCGGCCTGGATCAGGTGCCGCTTGAGGAGTACCGCCGGCTTTTGAGCCGCTTCCTGCCGGACAACGCCGAGGCGCTGGAACTGGTGGAGCGGGACATCGACTCGGGCGACATCCTCGGGATGCCGGTCAACTGGTGCTGCGTCGCGGTCAAGGAAAGTACGGGAAACGTGAGGGTTTTCCTGGAAGCGAAGACCCATCCGTTTCGAGGCGAGGAGTTCCTGGACAAGGATCACGACCTGTATCGGGGCAGGCACTTTTACTTTTTCCGGGGAGAGCCCGCCTGCTTCAACTTCATGACCCTGATCTGTCTCGATTACCTGTACCGGGACCTCTACTCGTCCAACATCAAGCAGATCATCGAGCATGCCGACCGGCTGTTTTTCACCATGCGGCAGACCCTGGACACGATCTTCGTGATCCAGTGCAACCCGAAGCCCGAGCATCGCTCCTACCGGGAGGTCTTAAGCGGCTTCTACGGTGAATATCTGGAGGACACGCCGGGGGTGCGGGACACGGTGACCGTCTTCGGCAACTGTTCCGACGAGAGCGAGATCGAAGGCGAGGTCTGCAAGACCTGCTTCGGTGTCTCCTTCGTGGCCATCAGCGGCCGGCACAAGATGCAGCACTACAAGGAGCCGGAGTTTACCTGCGACGACTTCAGCGGTGCCCCCGTCTGCCGGCTTCGTTTCGGTACCGGCACGAGGCTTTACTACTTCAACCTGCCGCTGCATCACGAACTCGATCCGCGCAGCTCGCGCCTGCCGCTCAAGGTCCACTCGGTTTTGCGGTTGAGTGACGAGGGGGGCTGGATAAAAGCCGGTGACAGCTAAAACAAATCAAAAACGTTAGCCACGGAGAAAATCTGAGAAAATCGGAGACAAAACAGGGGTAAAACTAAGAGCTTGTTTTAGGTTTTTTCTCGGACGTTCCTCAGATTTTCTCCGTGGCGCCGATTTTAGTTTTTTATTTTAAGTTCAGGAGAAAGCATCATGTCCAAAGACAAACTGTGGGGCGGCCGTTTCACCCAGCCCACCGACAAATTCGTTGAAGAATTCACCGCCTCGATCAATTTCGACAAGCGCCTGTACCAGCAGGACATCCGCGGTTCCATCGCCCATGCCACCATGCTCGGCCGCCAGGGGATCATCCCGCAGGAGGACGTGAACGCCATCGTAACCGGCCTGAACGAGATCCTCGCCGAGATCGAGGCGGGCAACTTCGACTTCTCGGTGTCGCTGGAAGACATCCACATGAACATCGAGGCGCGTCTCTCCGAGCGGATCGGCGACGCCGGCAAGCGCCTGCACACCGGCCGCTCCAGGAACGACCAGGTGGCACTCGACATCCGCCTCTACCTGATGGACGAGATCGGCGAGATCTGCACCTATCTCGACAAACTGATGGACTCCCTCGTACTCCAGGCCGAGCAGAACCTCTCGGTAGTGATGCCGGGCTTCACCCACCTGCAGACCGCCCAGCCGATCCTGTTCTCGCACCACATGCTCGCCTACTTCGAGATGCTCAAGCGCGACAAGTGGCGCATGCGCGACTGCCTGAAGCGCACCAGCTTCTCGCCCTTGGGCGCGGGCGCACTGGCGGGCACCACCTTCCCGATCGACCGCGAGTTCGTAGCCCAGGAGCTCGGCTTCTCCGGCGTGACCCGCAACTCGCTCGACTCGGTCTCCGACCGCGACTTCGCCCTGGAATTCTGCTCCGCCTCCGCGATCCTGATGATGCACCTCTCCCGCTTCGCCGAGGAACTGATCCTCTGGTCCACCAGCGAGTTCAAGTTCGTGGATCTCTCCGACTCCTTCTGCACCGGTTCCTCCATCATGCCGCAGAAGAAGAACCCCGACGTCCCGGAACTGGTGCGCGGCAAGACCGGCCGTGTTTACGGCAACCTGATCTCGCTTCTCACCGTGATGAAGTCGCTGCCTTTGGCCTACAACAAGGACATGCAGGAAGACAAGGAGCCGCTTTTCGACACCATAGATACCGTCAAGGGCTCGCTCAAGGTCTTCGCCGACATGGTGCGCGAGATGAAGGTGAAGCCGGAGCGGATGCTGGAAGCCGCCGGCGCCGGTTTCTCCACCGCCACCGACATGGCCGACTACCTGGTCCGCAAGGGGGTTGCGTTCCGCGACGCGCACGAAGCGGTCGGCAAGGCGGTCCGCTACTGCATCGAAAACGAGATGGATCTCCCCGAACTGTCGCTGACCGAGTGGCAGCTCTTCTCCTACCGCTTCGAGGAAGACATCTTCGCGGCCATCACCATCGACGCTTCCGTCAACGCCCGCAAGGCGACCGGCGGCACCGCCCTGGAGCGGGTACGGTCCGAGATCGCCCGGGCCAAGGCGGACAGGTAACCACGTGCCGCGTCCGCTCCGTCAGCTTGCCGTCCTCGTCGGCGTTGCCGTAGTCGTGGCCTTCGTCGCGGGCTGCGGCAAGAAGGGTCCGCTGATCCCGCCCGAGGCGCTGGTGCCCGCGCCGGTAAAAGACCTCGCGGCGGTTCAGAAAGGTGCGCGCTTCCAGGTGAGCTGGAGCGCGCCCGGCAAGGACGTGGCGGGCCGGACCCTGCGGGATCTGGCAGGCTTCGAGCTGTTCCGCCGCCTGGTATTGCCGCCCACCGAGGATTGCGAGGAGTGCCCGACCGCCTACCGGCAAATGCTCCGCGTCGATCTCGACTACCCGCAGGGAGTGCGCCGCGCGGGGAATCACTTTCTCTACGACGACAGCGATCTCGACCCGGGGAAGACTTATCAGTATAAGGTCCGTTCCTTCTCCAAGGACGGAGCGCAAAGCGGCGATTCCAACCGTGCTCGCCACACGTTCCTGTTGCCCCCGATGCCGCCGGTGCTGGAGGCGATCTCCTCGCCGACCGGCGTGGTACTCGCCTTCCTGGCGCCCCCTCCTCCGGAGGGCAAGCTTGCCGGTTACAACATCTACCGGTCTAAAAAGGGGAGCGCGCTGCCCTCCGTCCCCCTCAACCCCACTCCGGTCACCGCCACCACCTACGAAGACAAGCTGCAACTAATGGCAGTCCCCTACGACTACCAAGTCACCACGGTGGCGGTGGTGAACGGCGAGACTGTGGAAAGTATCCCTTCCAACGTCGTCGAAGCCGAGATGCAGCAGCGGGATTAACCCAGCCGTGTATGCTCTCACAGGTTTCCCGGCCATGCCATCCTTGAAGCTCTAACTCTTTCTGAATTACACCTACTCCTGTTGTCGTTACGAAAAACTTGCGGTTCCGGCTAGACAGCCCCTGAAAGAAAGATAAGATAAGCGCGTCGTAGATAGGTGCGTTTTCTCTCACATCTGTTGCAATCATACCTGACGTATTAACATCAATACGCTGTCACATTGGTTTCTGCGCCACATCATGCTGTCGTTAGGCTACATTATACCTCCAGAAAGGTGGCGGATTTGTGACCGACCGGCAGCGGCGATGTAGCAGTGCGCCATCTGCGCCTATGCCGACCCTGTTGAGCGCACACTAAAAAGGAGCGCCTTCAACAATGGATACTTTTGTTTTACGAGCTGAAGCCGAGCTCAAACAGTTGGAGCTATTCTTGGGGCTATTTTCTGCCATGATCGGGCAGCAACGATCTATTAATGCACAGAGGAGCCTAGATAACACAAGCGCTGCTCTGCTGAAGCAAATGCTACATGCTCAAGCGGTGGTCGAAGATCGCAGACGGGATTTGGTAACCGGCCTGAGTGCCCTTTCAGCCGAACGTTTCGTGCACGAACTCTGGTCGCTCGCTGGGGACATGGCGCATTTCGACTTCGAGGTTAGCCATCTCGCCGGATTCGATACGTTCCTGAGGCTGCGCGAGGATATATCGATTGAGGCGATGACCCTTACTAAGGACTTAAGCGAACCTACTAACATGGCTGCATTTATCGCAGAACTTGTGAGCCATCGAACCGGACTGTAAGATGGTGCCGTGGATCCTTGGCTGCAACTGCTGGGGCGGCGGAACCTGCCGTGAGAGTCATGAGAACTCGAGAGGAAATGCTTAGAGAAATTGAAGCAGCGAAAATGCATACCTCAAAATACTTGGGGACAATACCAGGATGATACACGTCTTAAGTGGGTAATTACCGAGTTGGATAGATTGGGGGAGTTGGTTAGAGGGGGGTGGCCGTTGAACGGCGAAGATCAAAGAACCATTTACCTTGGTGTATATGCAGCGAGGAATCTTGATGAACTGGATGACGCAAAGCTTGCAATAGAATTGGCCCAGATTGACGCTGACTTGAAAAGGTAAACCCCGGAAAATATGAAGTGAATTTAATTCGCTGTAAATGTTCCGATAAGGGAATGGCACACATATCCCATCTGCTAGCAACCCGTTTTAAGAGGATTTTCCCCTGCAGGAGCCCTGATGAGAATAAGCGAGATTCAGATCTTGAGAAGGAACCTGTCAGAGGCGATTCATCGTTATGAGAGAACACAGATTGTGCTTCCCTCCTGTGTTGCCGATTTAAACGACTTTCTTCGCATACTCGAGGAGCCTGATCTCTTGAAAACAATTGGCGAAGATCCTGACACGCCATGTTGGAAGCATGTTTTGGATGGTGGCTTTGATGAGTTTCCGGAAAGTTTCGGATTGGGGATTCCCGGTCGGCAAAGGGGTTCGGCGAGTACGCTGAGCCCTTTTGTTTTGATCGGCTGTACCTTGGAAGGGTTGCTGAGAGCGATCAAGAGCGAGTCGTAACCCTTCTGAGTCGCCATCGTGAGTTCGAGATGTTCCCAGGAAGAGACCGCTGATCATTACGCGGGGGTGCTGAACAACTAAATCGCTACCCTGAGGACTTTACACAAAATCCTTTACAGTCCCGCAAGATGCAATCGCGGGACTGATCCTTGTCTTATTAACTCTGCAGACCTTTTTCTTCATCTCAGCTCGAAGCGCTAACCCTTGATGCCAACAGTTCCGTTTGTTTCGGAGATTGTTATCGAATCGCCGACGCGTTAGCGGCAGTCTCTGTGATTGCCACCGAAGTTCCGAAACTTCACCAGCCGTTCCGGAGATTGCCACCGAAGTTCCGAAACTTCACCAGCCGTT
>Ga0209415_10003304_pt1 | contig 29990 bp, 31 predicted proteins | sample PeaSoiSIISIP2007_FD_187696 | JGI IMG/M metagenome (GOLD analysis project Ga0209415, IMG submission 187696) | Peat soil microbial communities from Weissenstadt, Germany - SII-SIP-2007 (SPAdes) (version 2) | ecosystem: Environmental > Terrestrial > Soil > Wetlands > Peat | place: Germany...
CCATTCGCGCCAAGCGCGGCGAGGCCACCGCGACCAACGACTAGCGCTACCCCCTCACCCGGCGCGTATGCTTCGATGCGCGCCGACCTCTCCCCTCCATGCGGAGGTCCATGCGAAGCATGGCTCCGCCATGACGCTTCGCCATGATGGGAGAGGTGAAGTATGCTCACGGTTCCACGGCAGTGGTTCACCTCTCCCGATGGGAGAGGTCGTGAGCCCCGGCAAAGCCGGGCGAGCGGGTGAGGGGTTATGACCTTGAAGTCGGGGCGGGCGGCATCACCACCAGCCGCGGCGCTCTTGCTCGTCGAGCGTCGGCTTGCGCGGGCGCACGCCCTCGTGCTTGGGCAGAAGCAGGATGAACAGCAGCATTGGCGGGAGCACGAAGCACCACGCGATCCAGAATGAATGATCGCGGTTCTTGACGCCCGCGAGCACGCCTCCGAGGAACGCGGACGCAATGGCAATGAGGCCCCAGACGACGACGCCTTGCATGAATTCCATGATGGCAGTGCCTCAACAGGAGTGACGGCGGACCGTTCGAGGCGTCTTGAGTTGGCCAGGTTGCGGTGCGGACAAGTCCTGCGCAGCAACTATGGCAAAATCAAGCGCCATCATGCCGCCGTTAACCGGCTGGATCGAAGTCGAGCCCGACGTCGAGATTAGGTGCGGAATGCGTCAGCGCTCCCACCGAGATGAGATCGACGCCGCTTTCGGCAATCTGCCGTACTGTGTCGAGGGTTACGCCCCCCGAAGCCTCGGTGACGGTACGCCCGGCAACCTTGGCCACCGCCGCCCCCAGCATGGGCGCCGGCATGTTGTCGAGCAGCACCGCGTCCGGGGCGTGGGCTAGCGCCTCGTCCAGCTCGGCGAGCGTCCCGACCTCGACCTCGACCTTGACTATGTGGCCCGCGCGATTGCGGATGCCGGCCATGGCGTTCCCGATCCCGCCCGCCGCCGCGATGTGGTTGTCCTTGATCAGGATCGCGTCGAACAGCCCGAAGCGGTGGTTGAGCCCGCCGCCCGCGCGGACCGCCTGCTTCTCGAAGGCGCGCAAGCCCGGCGTCGTCTTGCGCGTGTCGAGGATGCGCGCGCGCGTGCCTGCAATCCTGTCCACGTAGGCGCGCGTCAACGTGGCGATGCCGCTGAGGTGGCCGAGAAAATTCAGCGCGACGCGCTCGGCGCCGAGCAGCGCGCGCGCGTTGCCGGAGATGCGCGCGATGACGTCGCCCGGTTTGAGCCGCCCGCCGTCGGGGATGAGCACCTCGACGCTGGCATCGGGATCAAGCGCCTTGAATGCGGCCTCGGCGAGCTGCATGCCGGCGACCACGCCGGGCTTGCGGGTGGCGATCACGCCGGAGGCGTGCGCGTCGGCCGGAATGGTCGCTTCCGACGTGATGTCGCCGGCGAGCCCGAGATCCTCCGCAAGAGCCGCCGTGACCGCCGCGTCGACGAGCTCCCGCGGCAGGCGCAGATCGGCCACCAGCTCAGCGTGGGTATCGCTCATCCGCAGCGTCCGGCTTTGCGCGGCCGACTTGGGGCCGCGCGCGACGGCACCATGGCGTCGAGCTCGGCGAGCGAAAGGAAGCTGCGGCGGGCCAGCGCTGCGCTCGCCTCGGGGAAGTCGCTGCGGTCGTGGGCCCCGCGGCTTTCCTCGCGCTTCAGGGCGCCGGCCGCGATGAAGCGGGCGGCGAGCGCCATGTTGGCGAGGATGCGGTCGTCGCGCGCATCGCGCTCGATCTCACTGAGCGTCGCCAGCGCTTCGCAAAGCCCCGCGGCGTCGCGCACGACGCCCACGTGCTCGGTCATCGTGCGCCGCAGCCGAGCCACAGCGGCGGCACGGTTCGGCGCCGCGCCCTGTCCGGGGCGCGTGACGCGCTTCAGGTTGACGGTCGGCGCGCAGCGCCCGTTGCGATCGAGGGCGGAGATGTCGGCGGCGGCGCGGGCGCCGAACACGATGGCTTCCAGCAGCGAATTGGAGGCGAGGCGGTTGGCGCCGTGCAACCCGGTCGAGGCCACCTCGCCGACGGCCCACAGGCCTGGCACCGTCGAGCGCGCGCGCTCGTCCGTTGCGATGCCGCCCATGTGGTAGTGCGCGGCGGGCGCGACCGGAATGGGCTGCGTCACCGGATCGATTCCGGCCGCTGTGCACAGCGCGTAGACGGTGGGGAACGCTTGGGGGAAGTGCGCCCCGATCGCGGTGCGGCAATCGAGGAAGGCGTCGCGGCCGGCGGCGATCTCGGCGAACACGCCGCGCGCCACGATATCGCGCGGGCTGAGCTCGGCGCGCGCATCGAGCTTCGTCATGAAGCGCTCGCCTGCGCCGTTGATCAGCGTCGCGCCTTCGCCGCGCAGCGCCTCCGTCGCCAGCGGCGCCGGATCGGCGCCGACGTCGATGGCAGTGGGGTGGAACTGCACGAACTCGGCGTCCGCGATTTCGGCGCCGACGCGGGCCGCCATGGCAACCGATTCCCCGCGTGCGTAGCCGGGGTTGGTGGTGATGGAGAACAGAGCTCCGACGCCGCCCGTCGCCAGCACGACGGCGCACGCGGGGAAGAATTCATAGGCGCCGTTGCCGAAGGCAGCCGGGCGCAACAGTCGCACGCCCTGCACGCGGCCATCGGCGACGATGAGCTCGTCGGCCTCGTAGCCCTCGAGTACGCGGATCGACGGCGTCGCACGCACCTTGGCGATGAGCGCGCGCATGATGGCGGCGCCGGTGCGGTCGCCGGAGACGTGCACGATGCGGCGGCGGGAGTGGGCGGCTTCGCGGCTGAGCGAAAATTCGCCGTTGGCCTCGCGGTCGAAGGGAACGCCGTAGGTGACGAGGTCGGCGATGCGGGCCGGCGCCTCCTGCGTGACGAAGCGCGCGACGTGCTCATCCACGATGCCGGCGCCGGCGGCGATGGTGTCGGCCGCGTGCAGCTCCGGGCTGTCGTCGGGGCCGACGGCAGCGGCGATGCCGGCCTGCGCCCAGTTGCTGGACGCGCCTTCGCCGAGCGGCGCGGCGGCGAGCACGGTCACGTGCATGGGCGCGAGCTTCAGCGCCGTGAACAGCCCCGCGAGCCCGGCGCCGACGATCACCACGTCGCCGTGGGCACCAAGCTTCTCGTCGGGCGCCGAAGCGAAGCGCGGCGAGCGGCCGATGTTTGAAGCCTGCGAAGCCATGGGCGACATACTCGAGCAGCGGCGGCCCGCTCCGGGGAAAGCGGCCGCCGGCTTCAGTTCGTCAGGTTGACCATGCGCTCGACCGCGCGGCGCGCCTTCGCGGCGACGGTGGGATCGACCGTCACCTCGTAGCGCATGTCGCGCAGGGCGAGATAGATATTCTCCAGGCTGATGCGCTTCATGTGCGGGCACAGGCTGCACGGCCGGATGAACTCGACGTCCGGCGTCTCCACCGCGACGTTGGAGGCCATCGAACATTCGGTGATGAGCGCGACCTTCCTGGGGCGGTTGGTCTTTACCCAATTGATCATCGCCGAGGTCGAGCCGGTGAAGTCGGCAGCCTCGATGACCTCGGGCGGGCACTCGGGGTGCGCGATGATGCGCGTGCCCGGGTCGGCGGCGCGGATCTCGGCGATGTCCTTTGCAGTGAAGCGCTCGTGCACCTCGCAGTGGCCCTTCCAGGCGATGATCTCGACCTTGGTCTTGGTCTGCACGTACTTCGCCAGGTATTCGTCGGGGATGAGCAGGACGCGCGGGGCGCCGAGGCTCTCGACGATCTTCACCGCGTTCGACGAGGTGCAGCAGATGTCACACTCGGCCTTCACCGCGGCCGAGGTGTTGACGTAGGTGACGATGGGCAAGCCGGGATAGGCCTGGCGCAGCATGCGCACGTCCGCGGCCGTGATCGAGGCCGCGAGCGAGCAGCCGGCCTTGAGGTCCGGGATCAGCACGGTCTTGTCGGGGTTGAGGAGCTTGGAGGTCTCGGCCATGAAGTGCACGCCGGCCTGCACGATCACCTCGGCGGTCGTGCGCGCGGCCTCCTTGGCGAGCTGCAGCGAGTCACCCTGAAAATCGCCCACGCAGTGGAAGATCTCCGGCGTCATGTAGTTGTGCGCGAGGATGACCGCGTTGCGCTTTGTCTTCAACTCGGTGATCGCCTTGATCAGCGGCGCGTAGTGCGGCCACTCCATGGGGGTGACAACGTGCTTTACGCGGGCATACAGCGGCGCCATCTCGGCGGCGAGCTCCGGCGTGAAGGCGGGAAGGGCGGCGGGCGGGGCCGCCGGTGCGGGCGCGCGAGCGGGGCGGCGGCGCGGGGCCTGCTCGGCACGCGGCTCGAGACTGTTCATATTCTTCCTCCCCAACTATGCTCAACTTGAGCATTTCTAGGCCGTCAAATGAGCCGGCCATGCAGCCGGCAAACCCTATATAATGCTCAGTTTGAGTATTCCAAGTCGGAGTTTACGTTACGTCATCTGCTCCTGCCTGACCAGCCGGCAAAACGTTTATGACGCGGCAACCGTTCCGACCCCCCGTGATCCTCCGTGCGCGCCAAGCGCCCCCGCAGCGCCTGCGCGATTTAGTTTTTGCCGGGCTTCACACGCACACCCGGTGCCGGCCGCTCGAGCAGCACCTCGCGCCGGAAACGGTAGAGCTTCGCCGGCCGTCCGCCCGTGCGCATCTTCACCTCGCCCGTCGGCTCGACCAGGCCCGCGCCCTCCACGAGCCGGCGGAAGTTCTGCTTGTGCAGATGCGGACCGAGAATGGCCTCGACCGTCTTCTGCAGCTCAAACAGCGTGAACTCGTCCGGCATCAGCTCGAAGATCACGGGACGATACTTGATCTTCGCGCGCACGCGGCCGATGGCGGTGGCGAGAACGCGCCGGTGATCGAAGCGCATCGCCGCGCCGAGCCGCGGGCGGTCGCTCCACTGACGCGCGGACTCGCGTCCGTCACGGCTCGCCTCCTCGACGAGGCCCGCTTCGTAGAGAAGCTCGAAGCGGTCGAGCACCTTCTCCTCGTCCCAGGCCGCGCCGTCGAAGCCAAAGCAGATGCGCACGCGTTCCTGCCGCACGACCGGCCGCGCCGGCGCGGGGCGTTGCGACGGACGCGCCGCCCACTCCTTCAGCCGCGGCTCGATCGATTCGAGGATGTCGGGCCGGCCTTTGCGCGAATCCTCCCACGGGAAGTAGTGGTACCAGCTGCGCCAGGCGCCGTGCTGCAGCTCCAGCGAGGGCGTGACCTGCGTGAGCGCCAAATAGCCGATCGACACCACGTGCGGGCCGACGTCTCCGGGCTCCGCGTGACGTCCGCGATCCCCGAACGTGTAGAGCTGCTCGGCGTAGCCGAGATCGAGCCCCGTCTGCTGGCGCACCCAGGCGCGCAAGCCTATTTCGAACGTGCGGTGCTGCAATGGCGAGAAGGTGCCAAATGGCAGTCCGTCGGTGGCGGAAGCGATGTCGCTCTCCCCCCGTATAATCAGAACGACCGGCTCATTCTGCGACACGGCGATGATCGCGGCATTGAGACCGATCTCGACAGCCGCAGGCTCCGAGCGGGTCTCCGCGTGCATTTGACGATCGACATTGACGGCCGGTCGCTTCAACTGCGCGGGCGAGTTCATGCATTTGCTCCGGTGTGAGGAGCCCCCCAATGAGGCTGGGGTACGGCCCGATCATGGCCCTTTTCGGATCGGCGGGCGCAGAACGTATTCTCCGCGCTGAGCAATTTACAAATTCCTCAGCCCTGTTCAATGAGCCACTGGAAGCGGGCAAGGAACTCCCGCTGGGCCTCGTCGGCGGGCAGCGGGTGCAGATCCTGAACGGCCTCCGCCAGCTCAGGCGAAAGCCGCCCGGGCTTGCCGAAGAACGCGGTCGCCTCCTCGGTGGCAAAGCCCGCGAGCCGAGTCGCCTCGTAGAACGCAGCCACCCGATCGCACGCCTTAATCTCGGCCTGGATCGGCGGCGGGAGCGCCGCCGGGAGCCCGAAACGCTCGTGGATGGCCGCCAGAAGCCGGCGCTCGAAAGCCTTGTAATCGAGCCCGATGGCCGTCTTGAACGGACTGATCAGGTCGCCGATGACGTATTCGGGGGCGTCGTGCAGCAGCGCCGCGAGCCGCCACCGCGACGGCCAGTCGGGGTGGTGCGCGCCCGCGATCTCGTCGACGAACAGTGCGTGCTGGGCGACGGAGAAAGCGTGCGCCCCGAGCGTCTGGCCGTTCCAGCGCGCGAGGCGCGCGAGCCCGTGTGCGATGTCCTCGATCTCGACGTCGGCGGGTTGGGGATCGAGCAGGTCGAGGCGTCGCCCCGACAGCATGCGCTGCCAGGCGCGCGCCGGAGGCGTCGAAGTGTCGACATCAGGGGTGTCGATGCCGGTGTGCTTCATTGTCTCGGACTCAAGGTTTCACCTTCGCGAGCTGCAGCTTTTCGCACTGGCCATAGCGATGGCAGCAGAGCAAGTGATCGTTGACCATGCCGGCCGACTGCATGAAGGCATAGATCGTCGTCGGCCCGACGAAGCGGAAGCCTTCGGCCTTCAAGGCTTTGGAGCTGGCCTGCGACGTTTCCGTCTCGGCAGGAATGTCGGAAGACGCCTTGTGCCGGTTCTGCACCGGGCCCTTGTCGAGGAAGCCCCAGAGAAACTTTTTGAGCGAGGTGCGCTCGCTGAGCCTGGCGTAGGCCTTGGCGTTGTCGATCGTCGCCTCGATCTTGGCGCGGTTGCGGATGATGCCCTCGTCCTGCATCAGGCGCTCGACGTCGCGCTTGCTAAAGCGCGCGATGCGCTCGGCGTCGAAGCGTGCGAACGCACGGCGGAAGTTCTCGCGCTTGCGCAGGATGGTGAGCCACGAGAGCCCGGCCTGAAAGCCTTCGAGCACCAGCTTCTCGAACAGCGCCGGGTCCGTCGTCAGCGGCACGCCCCATTCCTCGTCGTGGTAGCGGCGGTATTCGATGTCGTCGCCGGCCCACGGGCAGCGCACGGGCTCTTTTTGCGCCTTGGCGGTCATGCCGGAGTGCCTGCCGCAGCCGTTGCAACCGAAAACCTCGCCCACGCGGGCAGCTCGATGCGGAGCGTCACGTCGCCGGCGCACAGCGCCTCGCCGCGGTCGGCGAACTCCGCCGCGCGGTCGAGGCGGATGAGTGCGAGGCCCCGGTTGCCGGCGACCGAGCCGAGAGTTCCGATCTCGACGCCGCCGGCGGCGATCGCCGCTCCCGGCTCCGGCAGCGCGCTTGCGCCTACCACCGGCACGACACGCTTGCGGGCGGTGCCGCGGTTCTGCATGCGCGAGACGACCTCCTGCCCGACGTAGCAGCCCTTGCTGAAGGAGACGCCGTTGAGCTGGTCGAACAGCGCCTCGTGCGGGAACGTGTCGCCGAAGGCGTAGTCCTTGCCGCCCTCCGGCACCCCTAGCCCGATGCGGTGGGCGTGGTACTCGTCCTGCGTGGCGCTGTCGGCCTCCTCGTTGGCGAGCGCCCAGTCGGAGCCGATGGTGACGAGCTCGCGCGATCCGAGGCTAGCGAGCCGTGGGTCGGGGAACAGCAGCGGCGCAGTGCCCTGTCCGCGCGGCTCGTAGCTCCCGCCCCAGATGGCGGCGACGGTATAGTCGGAGGAGACGTCCTGGACGTCGGCCTTGGCGCGCAGCTTGTAGAGCATGAGCCGGTCGGCCAGCGCGGCGGCCTTGTCGCGCGCGGTTTCGAGCAGGAAGCCGTCGGGGGAGCGCACGACGAAGAAAGCGAACAGGATCTTCCCCTGTGGCGTCAGCAGGCCGGCATGCAGCGCCGGCTGCGTATTGAGCAAGCCCATATCGTTGGTGATAACGCCCTGCAGCAGCTTGCCGGCGTCCTCGCCGGCCACGCTGACGACGCCGCGTTCGGGCAGGAGCGCTATTCTCGTGTCGGGCATCGTTTCCCCGCTCCGGTTGCAACGGGCGTCCGATTTACGTATGCGGGCAGGACGCCGGAAGCAAGCTGCGGAGGCCGGATGCCCCAGACTTTCGATCTCGTGCTCAAGGGCGCCACCGTCGTCAACCACGATGGCGAGGGGGTGCGCGACCTTGGCGTCCGCGACGGACGCATCGCCGGGCTGGGCGATTTGGGTTCGGCAAAGGCGGCGGAGATGATCGACGCCCGCGGGCTGCACATCCTCCCCGGCGTCATCGACACGCAGGTGCACTTCCGCGAGCCGGGGCTGGAGCACAAGGAGGATCTGGAGACGGGCAGCCGCGCGGCCGTTCAGGGCGGCGTGACGGCCGTGTTCGAGATGCCCAACACCAAGCCGCTGACGACGAGCGCGGCCACGCTCGCCGACAAGGTTGCGCGCGCGAAGAACCGCATGTTCTGCGATTTCGCCTTCTACGTCGGCGGCACGCGCGAGAACATCGACGACATTCCCGCGCTCGAGCGGCTGCAAGGCTCCGCCGGCATCAAGGTGTTCATGGGCTCCTCGACCGGCGACCTCTTGGTCGATGACGAGGAGTCGCTGGCGCGCATCGTCGCGGGTCTCAGCCGCCGCGCCGCCTTTCACGCCGAGGACGAGGACCGCCTGAAGGCGCGCATGGGCCTGCGGCGTGCAGACGATCCCTCGTCGCATCCCGAATGGCGCGATGCCGAAGCCGCGCTGATCGCGACGCGGCGGCTCGTGACGCTCGCCGAGCGCTATAAGAAACGCGTGCACGTGTTGCACGTCTCCACCGCCGAGGAGATGGCGTTCCTCGCCACGCACAAGGACTGGGCCAGCGTCGAGGTCACGCCGCACCATCTCACGCTGGTCGCTCCCGACTGCTATCGCGAGCTCGGCACCTACGCGCAGATGAATCCGCCCGTGCGCGATGACGCGCACCGCCGTGCGATCTGGGGGGCGCTGTCGTCCGGCGTCGTCGACGTGCTCGGCTCCGACCACGCGCCCCACACGCGCGAGGAGAAGGACCACGCCTATCCCGCCTCGCATTCGGGCATGACGGGGGTGCAGACGCTGGTGCCGATCATGCTCGATCACGTCAACGCCGGGCGGCTGTCGCTGGCGCGCCTGATCGACCTAACGAGCGCGGGCCCGCAGCGGCTGTTCGGCATCCGCGGCAAGGGCCGTATCGCGGTCGGGTACGACGCCGACCTCACCGTCGTCGACATGAAACGCTCAGAGACGATCACCAATGCCTGGATCGCGAGCCGGTGCGGGTGGACGCCGTACGACGGCCGCAGGGTGACGGGATGGCCGGTCGGGACGCTCGTGCGCGGGCGCCGCGTCATGTGGGAAGGTGAGGTTCTCGGCCCGGCCCACGGCGCCCCTGTCGGCTTCCTCGAGGGCGCGAGAGCCTAGTACCGCTGCGGCACATAGCGGTTGTACGAGGGATAGCGGTCGTAGGCGGGCGGCGCCGAGGCCGGCTGCAGCGTGCCCGGCAGGCGTCTCACGACCGTGACCGGCGTGCCGATCGGCGCCATCATGGCCAGATGCAGCACGTGCTCGTTCATCATGCGAAAGCAGCCCGACGACGCCGCGCGCCCGATCGAGTTGGGATCGTTGGTGCCGTGGATGCGGTAGAGCGTCTTGCCGAGATAGAGCGCAAGCGCGCCGAGCGGATTGTTGATGCCGCCAGTCATTTTCTCAGGGACGCGGGGATCGCGCGCCATCATCTCCTTGGGCGGATACCAGTCGGGCCACTCCTGCTTGCGGCTGATGACCTCGGTGCCGGTCCAGGAGAAGCCCTCGCGCCCGACCGAGATCGGATACTGGTAGGCCTCGCTCGGCGACAGGATGAAGTAGAGCTTGCGGCCGGCGGTATCGATGACGATGGAGCGCGGGGCGAAGCTGCTGCGGAACGCGATGAGCGGCGGGGCGCGCGGCGATATGAGGGGGCGCGCGCCGCCGTCGCGCACCTCCCCGTAGCCGCCGCGCGGCTGAGCCTGTTGTTGAGGCTGCTGGCGCTGGTCGTAGTAACGGTCGTCGTCATTGCCGCGCTCGTCCCCCCAGCCACGGTCGCGATCGGGCTCGGACCGGTCGTAGCTGTCGTAATAGGGATCGCGGCGCGGCTGGCCCCAGTAGTTCTGGTCGCCGTAATAGGGTCGCTCGCGGTAGTAGGGACGGTCGCCGTAGTACGGGCGATCGCCGTAGGGGTCCCAGTACCCTTGCGCCGAGGCGGGCGCAGCGAGCCCCGCGACCGCCATCGACGCCAGGGCCATTCGCCACATCATTCCGCAGTCCCCTCTGCGCACCGAGGCTCAACTCAGCCGGCAAATTTCCGTTGCCGGCCGCCCGCATAGCCACGTGGGAGAAGATCTATCCGCGGCAAGATGAACCGAGGCTGCACGGCCTCACTCGCCCTTGCGGAACGAATGCCAGGTTCCGTCCGCGCCGATGGTCAGCCGCCACCACGTCCACTTCTTCTTCTCGCGCATCGATTTGGCGGCTTCGGGGCTGACGAGGCGCAGAAGATCAACCTCCTCGGGCGGGCTCAGCGCATCGAGCTTGGACTCCGCGAGGTAGGGCCAGACGTAGATCAGGCTGTTCTCGGGGTCCTTGCCGAGAGCCACCGCCGCAGGCCTCATCTGGAGCATATTGGCCAGCGCCGCGAGCACCTCGCGCCCCTCACCGTCGCCCGAGGTTTTCTTCCAGTAGGCGATCGGATCATCGTTAATGCTGGGCGTGACGTCGGGCTTCATCTCGTTCCAGTCGAGGGGGACGCGCAGCTCCTCGATGCGGCCCGAAAGCGCGGCGGCGAGGATCGCCTGGCGCATCTCCTGCACCGGTCCGGGAAGCGGCTTCTCCTTGGCGGCGAGCGGCTTGGGCGTCTTGGCCGGCTCATCGGAACGCTCGCGCTGCTGCTGCGGCCCCTGCGGCGCTGCGCGCTTTTCCAGCGCACCGGATGGGCTGCGATAGACAATGAGAAGCCCCGCCAGTACCAATACCAAGAGCCACGTCGAGCATAACCCGGCGAGACGCTGCATGGCTAAGCTCCGGCGCCGCGAGAGGGGGCGCCGCCAGCGCGTGAGTTCGCGCAACGAGCGCGCGGCATTGCCGTCGCGGATACTTTCAAGAGTGCAACCCCTGCGCCGCGCATGCCTTCGCGCCCCGGTGCGTGGCCGACAAGGGAACGTGAATGCATCTTCTGCCTAATCCCCTGATCATTCCCGTCGGCGTCATCATCGGAATTCTTGTCTCTGCTCCCGTCGGCCCCGTCAACGTGCTGTGCATCCAGCGCGCGATCGAGCGCGGCTTCTGGGGCGGGATTGCGGCGGGTCTCGGCGCCATGCTCGGCGACGGGCTGGTCGCACTGTGCGCGGCGCTGGGTGTCGGCGCCATCTCGGGCGCGGTGCAGTACCACCGCATGACCATTCAGGTGCTCGGCGGCCTCGTGCTCATCGCGTTCGGGCTGCGGCTGTTCCTCGCTGCGCCGCGCATCGTGCCGATGGCGATAGGCAGCCGCTCCGAGACGCTGCGGGACTTCGTCTGGGACATTCCGCAGACGTTCTTCCTCACGATCACCAATCCGGGCGCGGTGCTGGGGCTGTTTGCGATCTTCGGTGGCGTGTCGAGCTTCGTCGAGGTCGAGAGCTACGTCGACGCGCTGACCATCGTCGCCGCGGTGATGGGTGGCAGCTTCCTGTGGTGGTTCAGCCTGTCGCATCTGATCGGACGCTTCCGCCACCTGCTGAACGAGAAGCGGCTGCGGCTCATCAACCAGACCACGGGGCTGCTGCTTTTGGGGTTCGGCGTGCTGCTCGTGGGCGAGGTGGTGCTGAAGCGGGTCGGTCTGCTGTAGGAGCCGTGGCGTGCGGCTACTGGCGCGTGCGGTGGAGCGTGAACTCGCCCACGTTGATGCGCTGCTCGAGTCCGCGCGTGAGCTTGACGACGGCGTCCTCGCCGAAGTGGGCGACGAGATCGGTCAGGGCCGCAAACAGCGCCGCGTAGGCCATCTGCTCGGGCGGCACGCCGCACTCGGTCCCCTCGTCCCAGGCGGCAAGAATGAGGTTCAGCGCCTTGAAGGACGAATCCTCCGGGTCCAGTCCCTCGAACGTTTGCATGGTTCCCTCCCGGATACGCGCCCCATCCGTCCTTGCCCCCGCAAGTCTTTAGCGACGGATCGTCCTTGAGCCCGCGTCGATTGGCAGCCTGCCCTCATAACACGCGGATTTGCGCGGACGAGGGGCACGCCCCGTTCACAGTAAATGGGCGCCTTGCCGGCGCGTCAGGGAACGGATTTCACGAGGCCGTCGGCGATCTGCGCGCCCTCGGTGAGGAAGCGGTTGATGGCGGTCTGCGCCGACGGGCTGCAGGTATTATAGGTGCGGCTGTAGCTGCGATAGCCCTTGTTGAAGCTGCGCGTGAGGCGCGCACGCCGCAGCGCGGAGGAGCCCTCGGCCTGCAGCAGCTCGCCCATGCGCTGGCGCCAGACCTGGCCCTCGTCGGCCCCGCACAGCTCGCGCAGGTAGTGCACCGCGCCGAGGATCTCGGACAGCCGGAACAGCCGGTCGTCGTAGGGCTTGGTATCGGGCGAGGCCGCCTGTGCCCATGACATGGCGGCGCACAGCGCCAGCGACGCGAGCAGCGATCTTGCGAGTCCATGACGGGAGCTTGGCATCGGCGGGGAGATTAGCATCGATTCTGGACCTTGGCGCGGCGGCGCGAACCGGCTTGGACCGCGGCTGCGGCGCTTCTCCCGCCGCAGGCGAATGTTTACATTAGGCGCATGTGCTCGCGCTACAGCCTCACCTCGCCGCCCGAAGCGGTGCGCGCCTATTTCCGCTACGACAACGAGGCGGTGTTTCCGCCGCGCTACAACATCGCGCCCTCGCAGCCGGTGGCCATCGTGCGCAACACGCCGCAGGGCGGGCGCGAGATGGCGCTGGTGCGCTGGGGGCTCATCCCGGCGTGGGTCAAGGACCCGCGCGCCTTCAAGATGCTGATCAACGCGCGCTCTGAGACCGCGGCGGACAAGCCGTCGTTGCGCGCCGCCATGCGCCATCGCCGCTGCCTCATCCCCGCCGACGGCTTCTACGAGTGGACGGGGGCGGCCGGCGCCAAGCGGCCGCACCTCATCCGGCCGCGCTCAGGCGGCCCTGTGGCGCTGGCGGGGATTTACGAGAACTGGCTCGGCGCCGACGGCAGCGAGATCGAGACCATGGCCATCCTCACGGTCCCGGCTAATGCGGCAATGTCGGTGCTGCATGACCGCATGCCCGCGATAATTGAGCCGATGTCCTTCGACACCTGGCTCGACTGCAGCCCGGGCACCTCGACCGGGATCGCGGAGCTGCTTATCCCCGCCCCTGAGGACTACCTCGACATCATCGAGGTGAGCCGCTTACTGAACAATCCGCGCAACGAGGGCCCGCAGGTGCAGGAGCCCGTTTCGAGTCTCACCTTGCTGTGAGCCGCTACAGCAGCTTGCCCGGGTTGAGGATGCCCTTGGGGTCGAGCGCCGCCTTGATCTTGCGCATCAGCGCCAACTCCAGCGGGCTTTTGTAGCGGACGAGATCGGCGCGCTTCATCTGGCCGATGCCATGCTCGGCCGAGATCGAGCCGCCCATGCCGGCGACGAGATCGTGGACCGCGCCCGACATCCGATCCCACAGCGCGAGGAAGGCTGCCTTGTCCAGCCCAAGCGGCTGCGAGACGTTGTAATGCACGTTGCCGTCGCCGAAGTGGCCGAACACGACGGGGCGCGCGCCGGGGCACACGGCTTCCACCACGCCGGCGGCGCGCTCCACGAACGGCGCGATCAGCGCCACCGGCACCGAGATGTCGTGCTTGATGCTGCCGCCTTCCGGCTTCTGCGCCTCGGATGCGGTCTCGCGCAGGCGCCACAGGCTTTGCGCTTGCGCCAGCGAGCTCGCGAGCACGGCGTCGCTCAGGATGCGTTTATCGCCCGCTTCCTCCAGCAACCGCTCCATCGCGGCGGTGGCCGCGCCGTCGGCTTCCGAGCCTGCGATCTCGATCAGCACATACCAGGGCGCCGGCGTCTTCAGGGGAAGCCGCGCGCCGGGCACGTGCCGCGTCACGAGCTCCACCGCGAGCCCGCTCATGAACTCGAAGGCGGTGAGGCCCGAATGCGCGCGCGCCTCCGCCAGCCGGAACAGCGCGGCGACGGCGGCCAGGTCCGGCGCTGCCACGAGCGCGGTCGCCTTCTCGCGCGGTCGTGGGAACAGCTTCAGCGCGGCGGCCGTGATGATGCCGAGCGTGCCCTCCGAGCCGATGAAGAGGTCGCGCAGGTCGTAGCCGGTGTTGTCCTTCTTGAGCGTGCGCAGGCCATCCCAGACCTGGCCGTCCGCCAGCACCACCTCGAGCCCGAGCGCGAGCGCGCGCGCGTTCCCGTAGGCCAACACGCCGACGCCGCCCGCGTTGGTCGCGAGCACGCCGCCGATCTCGCAACTGCCCTCCGACGGCAGGCTCAGGGGAAAGAGCCGGCCCGCCCGCTCGGCCGCAAGCTGTGCATCGAGCAGGGTCACGCCGGCCTCCACGATCATCGCGGTCTCGTCGACCGCACGCACGCGCGTCAGCCGCGAGACCGAGAGCACGATCTCGGTGCCGGCGGGGGAGGGGATCTGCCCGCCCACGAGCCCGGTGTTGCCGCCCTGCGGCACGACGCCGATGCCCGCCTCGTTGGCGACCGCCAGGACGCGCGCGACCTCCGCCGTCGAGCCGGGGCGCAGCACCAGCGCGGCGCGGCCGACATAGCGGTCGCGCCATTCGCGCAGATAAGGGAGCTGGCGGTCGGGGTCGCGGATTGCGTGCTCGGGCCCGACGATTTCGGCGAGCCGCTGCAACACGGCCTCGGCCTTGGCGCCGGAAGGCCCCCGCGTCGACCCGTTGGTGATGTGGCTCGCCATGCCGATCGATCCTGCGGTGTGCTCGGTTGCCAATAAACCGCATCACCGTTGACGAAAAACCCGAATTTGCGTCAATCCTTACCGGCGTAGCGTTGCCGACGCCATCACTCAATCGAGGAGATTTCTCTTGGTCGCCAAGGTCGTGGGCGCATTGCCATTGCGGCGGATGTTTGTGGTCGTGGCGCTGGCCATGCTCTCGCTGCTCGCCTCGTATGCGATCGTCGCCCTGTCGCCGGATCGCGCGGCGACCGGCAAGCTCGGCGCTCCGGGAGTTGGCGCGCCAGCGATTCCCGCACACTAGGATCGACGATGGCGTTCAGCCGCGCGGCGCCCCTGCGCGCTTCAGCCTGTCGTTGATCGCCTCGCCGAGCCCGTTCCCGGGGATGGGCATGACGGCGATGGCGTCGACGTGGCCGTCGTCGAGCGCGCGCAGGGCAGCAAACAGGTTGGCCGCCGCCTCGATGAGATCCCCGCTCGGGCTGAGGTTGATCGTGCGCGCGCCGCTTTGCGGAGTGTTGGGTCCGAACGCGAGCAGGGCCTCGCCGGCCTTTACGCTCGTCGCCTCGAGCCTGAGGCGGGCGCGCGGCGCGTAATGCGACGCGAGCTGGCCGGGCGAGGTGGGCGTGTCGCTCGATCCCGTCGCGCGCCGCAGCGGCATCCCCAGCACCGCCTCGATCTGGTCGGCGGTGACAGCGCCCGGGCGCAACAGCACCGGCTCCGCGCCGCGCGCGTCGATGACGGTCGATTCCAGCCCATGCGCGGTGGGCCCGCCGTCGAGGATGAGCGCGACGCCGTCGCCGAAATCCGCGAGCACGTGCTCGGCGCGCGTCGGGCTCAGGTGGCCTGAGCGGTTGGCGGAGGGCACGGCGAGCGGGCGCTGGGCGGCGCGCAGCAGCGCCTGCGCTAAGGGATGGTCGGGGACGCGGATGGCGACGCTGTTGAGGCCGGCGCTGACGAGATCGGAGAGGGGAGAGTGCGCGGCTCGCGCCAGCACCAGCGTCAGCGGGCCGGGCCAGAACGCGTCGGCGAGACGGGTGGCGAGGGGCGTCAGCAGGGCATGCTCGCCGGCCATTGCGGCATCGGGGACGTGCACGATCAGCGGGTTGAAGCTCGGGCGCCCCTTGGCCGCGAAGATCGCCGCCACCGCGCGCCCGTTGGTGGCGTCGCCGCCGAGGCCATAGACGGTCTCGGTCGGGAAGGCGACGAGCCCGCCCTGCCGCAGCAGCGCCGCCGCCCGGCCAATCGCTGCCTCCGTCGCCTTCACAATGGGCATCGCGCCGCCGTCCTTGCGCCCGAGCTGGCCTTGAACCTTCGCCTTGTCCCGCCTCACATAGCCGAGCGGGCTGAATTCTGTCCAAACAGTGTGTAGGCTTGCGGCAGGAGAAGCGGGAACTGGCGATGCACTTTGCCTGGGCCATCGGTCATGCGGTGATGCGCGGCGCCTGCGGGGCGCTGCTGCTGGCATCGGCGGCGCCCGCGGCGCAGGCCAACTGGCTTGCCCGGCTCGTGCGCGGCGCCGGCGAGGCGGGGAGCGAGGCGACGCGCTTCGAAGCCATCGGGCTGGAGCGGGCGGCGGCCTACATCGAGCGCCTGCCGGCCACCGCGCAGGGTTCCGCGCTTGCGGCTCACGCCACCCCCGAAGGGCACTGGAAGTTCGTCAACCGCGCGGGCGATGTCTACACCGCCGGCACGCCCGAGGAGCTCAAGCGCGCGGTGCCGACGCTGCTCCCCGACGCCGCCGACGGCAAGCTCTCGCTCTATCTCGACGAGGATACCGTCTTCGGCGACCGCGCGCTGTTGCGCGACCTGCCGGAGGGCTCGGCGCTCTACGTCGTTGCAGGCAAGGACAGCTATCCGCTCGTGCGCCGCTCCGATGCCGCGGCCGACGCGCTGTTTGCCGCCGTGCGCCCGCACCTGATCGTGGCGCTTTCCGACCGGGCGCTGTTCGAAGAGGGGATCGCGCAGCTCGAGCGGCCGTTGAGCCGCGCCAGCATCCGCACGCTGGCGCTGGAACCCGGCGGGCCCGCGACGCTGTCGTCGTCCCCGCGCCTCGACGCCGAGACCAAGACCGCGCTCGTCGACGCCATCGATCCGGCCGAGCTGCCCGGCGCCTTGGGCTCGCTGCGCGGCCAGACCGTGCTCGTGACGGGCCGCATCGAGGACAACCTGCTGCTGTTCCGCCCCTCGAGCGGGGCCGAGCAGAGCGCGAAGCTGCGCGACCTGATCGACGCGGCGGCCGACGCCGACGTCAATCTGGCGATCCTCAACGCGGAAAGCCCGCGCCAGCCGGGCGGGCGCAACTGGCTATGGCAGCGCATCTCCGTCGGCGGGCTCGACGACGCCCTGCGGCGCGCCATGCTCGGCGACTTTCTCGACGCGCTGGGGGCGAGCCGCGGCGAGTTCCGCGCCACCGTCGCTCGCGAGGGCAGCGGCCGCGTCGTCATCCGCGCGGTTCCCGACGCTTCCGCCGCCGAGCCGCTGACCGGGCTCGTCGGCGACTGGCTGTCGAAGGCGACCTCCAGCGTCACCGGCAACGTGGTGACGAGCACGGTCGAGGTGCACGCGCGCGACGAGGCCCGCCAGTCGGAGCTCGATACCCGTATCGTGCCGTTCATCCCGGCGGACTTTCAGATCGCCTATCTTGCGAGCTTCCTCGCCGGCGTGCTCGGCTGGCCCTTGGCGCGCGATTGGTGGGGGCGCATCTGGCCGCAGGAGCAGCGCAGCGAATACCGCGGCACGGTCGGCTGGCGCGCCGCGCAAGGGGTGCGGCTCGTGGCGTTCCTCACGGTGTTCCTGCCGCTCGTCGGCGTTCCCGCCCTGATCGGCTCGCTGTTCCTGCACGCGTGGGGCGTGGTGACGTTGCCGCTGCGCTTCGTGCGCCGGCTCACCGCGCGCGGGCCGGCAAAGGCGAGCCAGGCCTAGAACCATGCCGCGGCTCGAGGGCAAGACCCTGTTCGTGACCGGCGCCAGCCGCGGCATCGGGCTCGCCATCGCCAAGCGGGCGGCGCGTGACGGCGCCAATGTCGCCGTCGTGGCCAAGACGCTAGTGCCGCATCCCAAGCTGGAAGGCACCGTGGAGACGGCGGCCGCCGAGATCGAGGCGGCCGGCGGGCGGGCGCTGGCGCTGCCCTGTGACATCCGCTCTGAGGCCGACGTCGAGCGCGCGGTGGCGGCCACGGTCGACGCGTTCGGCGGCATCGACATCTGCGTCAACAACGCGAGCGCGGTGTCGCTCGGCTCGCTCGGCGACACGACCATGAAGCGCTTCGACCTGATGGCGGGCGTCAACGCGCGCGGCACCTTCCTCGTCACCAAGGCGTGCCTGCCGCACTTGCGAAAGTCTGTGAACCCGCACGTGCTCATGCTGTCCCCGCCGCTCGATCTGAAGCCGGAATGGTTCGCGGGCCATGTGGCCTACGCCATGGCCAAGTACGGCATGAGCCTCGCCGTGCTGGGGCTCGCCGAGGAGCTGAAAGGCGACGGCATCGCCGTCAACGCGCTGTGGCCGCGCACGACGATTGCCACGGCGGCGATCCGCAACGTGCTCGGCGGCGAGGCGGTCGTGCGCATGAGCCGCACGCCCGACATCGTGGCGGATGCGGCCTACGCCGTGTTCGCCAAGCCGGCGCGCGAATTCACCGGGCGTTTCCTCATCGACGACAGCTTCCTTTACGAGGACGCCGGCGTGCGCGATTTCTCCCGCTACAGCGTCGAGCCGGGGGTGCCGCTGGCGCCGGATTTCTTCGTGCCGGCCGAGCCGCCGCCCCCGCCCGGCGTCGAGATCGCGAAGGTATCGCTCGATGACTTCCCCTCTCCCCGCAAGCGGGGAGAGGGTTAGGGTGAGGGGCAGCCTCGAGCCGCAGTGTCAGCTTCCGCCCCTCACCCCAACCCTCTCCCCATGAAGTATGGGGAGATGAAGTATGGGGAGAGGGAGCACGGCGGCGGCCCTTCCGGCCGGGGGCGTAACATGGCAGAACAACCGCTATAGCCCACGGTCCCGCCGGCATGGCCACCCTCCTCGTCACGCATCCCGCCTTCGTCAGGCACGACACCGGCCTCGGTCATCCCGAGCGGCCCGACCGCATGCGCGCGATCGACAAGGTGCTCGCCCACGACCTGTTCCGCGATCTCAAGCGGGAGGAGGCGCCGCTGCGCGAGGACGCGCGCGAGCACATCGAGCGCGTGCACTCGATCGCCTACTTCGAGACGATCCGCGCCGGCGCCGAGCACCTCGACCACCTCACGCATCTCGACATGGACACCGTCGTCTCGCCGGGCTCGTGGGAGGCGGCGCTGCGCGCCGTCGGCGCCGGGCTGCACGCGGTCGATGCGGTCATGGAGGGCCGCGCCGCCAACGCCTTCTGCCAGGTGCGCCCGCCCGGCCACCACGCCGAGTCCAATGTTGCAATGGGCTTCTGCCTGTTCTCCAACGCCGCCATCGCCGCGCACTATGCGCGCGCCCGGCACGGCGCCGAGCGGGTGGCAGTCGTCGATTTCGACGTGCATCACGGCAACGGCACGCAGGAGATCTTCTGGTCCGACCGCGACCTGTTCTACGGCTCGACGCACGAGATGCCGCTGTTTCCCGGCACCGGCGCGCTGAGCGAAAGGGGCGTCGGCAACGTGTGGAACGCGCCTTTGCGCGCGGGCGACGGGGGCGAGCGGTTCCGCGAGGCGTTCGAATCGCGCATTCTCCCCGCGCTCCACAACTTCGGTCCGGATGTGGTGCTGATCTCCGCCGGCTTTGACGCGCACCAGGCCGACCCGCTGGGGAATTTGCGCCTCGTCGAAGCCGACTACATGTGGGCGACGGAGCACATCGCCGCCGCCGCCAAGCGGCACGCCAACGGGCGCATCGTGTCGATGCTCGAAGGCGGCTACGATCTCACCGCGCTCGCCAAGTCGGTGGCGGTGCACGTCAGGACGCTGATGGACGTCGGCGCATAAATCGCGGGAGGCAGCATGGATACCGCCATGGCCAAGACGAAACCCAACCACGCCGACATCAAGGACATGAGCTTCGAGCGCGCGCTGAAGGAGCTGGAAGGCATCGTCAACCGGCTCGAGCGCGGCGACGTCGAGCTCGAGGAATCGATCGCGATCTACGAGCGCGGCGAGGTGTTGAAGGCACACTGCGACCGGCTCTTGAAGCAGGCGGAGGCCAAGGTCGAGAAGCTCACCTTCGCCGCCGACGGTTCGCCTAAGGGCACCGAGCCGCTCGATCCGCAGGGGTAGGGCCCCGTGCGCGGGCTGAGCTGGCAACGATAGCGCTTCTGCATTTTTCCTTAATAACGACGGTGCGCCGGCGCATGCCTCTGTTGGCAAAAAATTAGGCTAGCGTACGCAAGCGAGGGCGCCTCGGGCAACAGCGTCGCCCGAGGGGGTGGCGCGCGGCGGCCAAGCCGTATAGTGTGCCGCCGTTCCTGATGGTCTGCGTACAAATTCACGCATCCGTCGCGGGGCTTGGAGACAAAAGTTCAGAAAACGGGAGAGGTACAAATGAAGTATGGCATGAAGGCTCTGGTAGCGGTTATGGCCAGCGTCATCGTCATGGGCGCCATGGCGGCTCCCGCCAGCGCCTGCCACAAGCGTTGCCACCACCACCATCATCATCACCACTGCGGTTGGTAAGCTAATATCCGCGAGTTTTGCGTAGCGCGGCTCCCCCGGAGCCGCGCTTTTGCGTTTCCGGGGCTCCGCGTCGATTTAGGCTCTCTTGCCGCCGCGCTCTAGTGTGACATAAGGGGGTCCCAATCCTTGCATTGGATGCCCCCGTGGACGCTGCCTCCAAGACCCCCCTGCTGGACCGGGTGAAGACGCCTGAGGATCTGCGCAAGCTGGCCGAATCCGACCTTCCCCAGCTTGCCGCCGAGCTGCGCCAGGAGACGATCGACGCCGTCTCGGTGACGGGCGGACACCTCGGCGCCGGTCTCGGCGTCGTCGAGCTGACGGTGGCGCTGCACTGGGTCTTCGATACCCCGCGCGACCGCCTGGTGTGGGACGTCGGCCACCAGACCTACCCGCACAAGATCATCACCGGGCGCCGCGACCGCATCCGCACCCTGCGCCAGCCGGGCGGCCTGTCGGGCTTCACGCAGCGCGCCGAGAGCGAGTACGATGCCTTCGGCGCGGCGCACTCGTCGACCTCGATCTCGGCCGGCCTCGGCATGGCGGTGGCGCGCGATCTGGCGCAGCGCGACAACAACGTCGTGTGCGTGATCGGCGACGGCGCCATGTCGGCCGGCATGGCGTATGAGGCGATGAACAACGCGGGCGCGCGCGACGAGCGTCTCATCGTCGTCCTCAACGACAACGACATGTCGATCGCGCCGCCGACGGGCGCGCTGTCGGCTTACCTTGCGCGCATCACATCGAGCGGCACCTACCTCTATCTGCGCGACATCGCCAAGCAGCTCGCCAAGCAGCTGCCCAAGAGCTGGGAGCGGCGTGCCGCGCGCGTCGAGGAATATACCCGCCACCTGTGGCAGGGCGGCGCCTGGTTCGAGGAGCTGGGCTTCTATTACGTCGGGCCCGTCGACGGCCACAACTTCGATCACCTGCTGCCGGTCTTGAAGAACGTGCGCGACGCCAAGCAGGGGCCGATCCTCGTGCACGTCGTCACCAAGAAGGGCAAGGGCTACGCCCCCGCCGAGGCTTCCGACGACAAGTATCACGGCGTCGCCAAGTTCAACGTCGTCACCGGCGCGCAGGTGAAGCCCAAGCCCAACGCGCCGACCTACACGCGCGTGTTCGCCGAGAGCCTGATCGCGGAGGCGAGGAAGGACGACAAGATCGTCGCCATCACCGCGGCGATGCCGGACGGCACCGGGCTCGACCTCTTCGGCAAGGAGTTCCCCGAGCGCACCTTCGACGTCGGCATCGCCGAGCAGCACGCGGTGACGTTCGCCGGCGGTCTCGCCGCCGAGGGCCTGAAGCCGTTCGCGGCGATCTATTCCACCTTCCTGCAGCGCGCCTACGACCAGGTCGTGCACGACATCGCCATCCAGCGCCTGCCGGTGCGCTTCGCCATCGACCGCGCCGGCCTCGTCGGCGCCGACGGGCCGACGCACGCCGGCTCCTTCGACCTCGCCTACCTCGGCTGCCTGCCGGGCTTCGTCATCATGGCGGCGGCGGACGAGGCGGAACTGAAGCACATGGTGGCGACCGCGGCTGCGATCGACGACCGCCCGTCGGCCGTGCGCTATCCGCGCGGCGAGGGCTTCGGCGTCGAGCTGCCCGAGGAGGGCCGCCCGCTCGAGATCGGCCGGGGGCGCATCCTGCGCGAAGGCTCCGCCGTGGCGCTCCTGTCGCTCGGCACCCGCGCAGCCGAATGCCTCAAGGCGGCCGAGCAGCTCGCGGCCTTCGGTCTGTCGGCGACGGTGGCGGATGCGCGCTTTGCCAAGCCGCTCGACGAGGACCTGATCCGGCGCTTGGCGCTCAATCACGAGGTGCTGGTGACGATCGAGGAGGGCTCCATCGGCGGCTTCGGCAGCCACGTGCTGCGGTTCCTCGCCGAGAGCGGGCTCTTGGACCGAGGCTTCAAGGTGCGCACGATGGTGCTGCCCGACCGGTTCATCGCGCAGGACAAGCCCGAGCGCATGTACGAGCTCGCCGGGCTGTCGGCGGACGGCATCGTGGCCACCGTGCTCGGCGCACTCGGGCGCGAGGCCCTCATCCCCCAGGCCCGCGCGTGACCAACTTTAGCGTAGTGTCGTTTGGGGAATAGAGTGCTTTAGACCGGCGGCGGCGACCAGTAGTCTCGCGGCAATTCTTTGCATTCAGTGGGCCAGCACAGCCACACCCTGCCGGTCCATCGGTCTAGAATTGCTGCCGAGATCCCGCCAGTCCCGCCAGTTCCAGAAATCTCAAAGCGGAAGAGCCACAGAAGCAGCACTAGGATCGCGGCGGAGACTACCCATCGGAGAGCCTTTTCATTCATCATCGCCGCTCGGTCTTCGTGTTAATGAGATCGCAACCAGAGGGACTCCCATCGCTCAGCCCAGCACCGAATATCCGATAGTCGATCACTCCGAGATCGAAACTGCAGGCGACTGTACATTTCCTGGCAGAACGAAAGCATCTCCACTGGCGTCATCCGCTTCGTAGGTGCTCGCGAAGCAAGCTGGCTCTCGACGACTCTTTGCGCCTCTTCCTTTGTTAACATCATTTTGTTCGCTCCATTAATCGCGCCAGCTATTTCTTCAACGCGAACAGCACCTCGCTTCGGTTTGGGCGACCTCAACTTCGTGGAGGCGCCGATAGGTGAGCCCTTTGCAGCGGTCTTGCGCGGGCTACTCCACCGTGATGGTCACCACGTCCGACTGCACCGGCGGGTCGTGCGGAATGTGGTTCTTGTCGCCGAACACGTCCTGCAGCGTGTGCTTGCCGGGCTTGAGCTCGATCTGCGCTTCCGTCTGCGCCTTGCCGTAGTGGATGTGGGTGGCATCCGCCGGGATCGGCGCATTGTAGTCCTCGAGCTTGGTATCGATCAGCAGATGGTGATGCCCGCTGTTGGGCTTGTCGGTGCCGGCCGGCACCAGCTCCATGCCCTCGACGCCGAACTTCACCGTGACGGGGCTCTTTACGCTAGCGCCGTCCTTGGGCTCAATGAGGAACACCTTGGCGCCGGGCGGCGACGGGGTGCGCGCGCTCGTTTCGGGAGCCGGCGTGGCCTTGTCCTTGGAGGCCGGCTGACCATTGTCGCCGCAGGCAGCGAGCGACAGGACGATAAGCGTGGCGGCGAGCGCGCGTCTCATGTGGGCCTCCGGGGGAAAAAGCGATTGGGTTTTGAGTGGCGGGGCCAGAATAGCGTAAACTCGCGCCCATGCGGAAGCGGCTGGATCTCGCCCTCGTTGAACGCGGCCTCGCCCCAACGCGGTCGCGTGCGCGCGATCTCGTCAAGGGCGGCAACGTGCTGGTCGACGGCGAGGTGTGCCTGAAGGCCGGCGCCGAGGTCGGCGAGGAAGCGGCGCTGACGCTCGGGGAAGGCGGCGCGCCGGCGGTATCACGGGGCGGCGCCAAGCTCGCGGCGGCGCTGGCGGGCTTCGAGTTCGAACCCGCGGATCTCGTCGCGCTCGACGTCGGCGCCTCGACCGGCGGCTTCACTGAGGTGCTGCTCGCGCGCGGCGCGGCGAAAGTCTACGCCGTCGACGTGGGGCACGGCCAGTTGCATGCGAGCCTGCGCGACAATCCCCGCGTCGTCTCTTTCGAGGGCTGCGATGTGCGCTCGCTCACCCGCGCGCTCGTCCCCGAGCCGGTCGCGGCCATCGTGGCGGACGTGAGCTTCATCTCGCTGACCAAGGCGCTTGCCCCCGCGCTGGCGCTCGCCGCGCCCGGCGCCTGGCTCGTCGCGCTCGTCAAGCCGCAGTTCGAGGTGGGGCGCGGCGGCGTCGGCAAGGGCGGCATCGTGCGCGAGCCGGCGGCGCGCCAGCAGGCCGTCGACACCGTCAGCGCCTGGCTCAGCGCGCAAGAGAACTGGCGCATTGCCGGCGTCGTGCCCTCTCCCATAAAAGGGGGGTCGGGAAACGAGGAATATCTGCTCGGCGCGCGCTGCGATGGGTGACACGCAAGCTTTGGACATCGCGCGGCTGGGCGCCCAAGGCGACGGCGTGGCCGATACGCCGTCGGGGCCGGTGTTCGTGCCCTATGTGCTGGCGGGCGAGCGCGTGCAGGCGGAGGTGCGCGGCGAGCGCGGCCGCCTCGTCGCGGTGGTCAACCCCAGCCCCAACCGCATCGCGCCCGTGTGCCGCCACTTCACGCACTGCGGCGGGTGCGCGCTGCAACACGTGGAGCGCGGGACCTATTTCGCCTGGAAATGGGACAGCGTCGCGACCGCATTCGGCGCGCGCGGCATTCTGGCGCCGGTCGGGCACGTGGTGACGGTGGGGCTCGGGGCGCGCCGGCGCGCGACGTTCTCGGCGCGGCGAACAGGGCGCGGCGTCGTGCTCGGCTTCTTCGAGGCCAAGGGGAACGCAATCGTCGATCTGCAGGAGTGCCCGGTGACGGCGTCCACCATCGTGCGCGCGCTGCCGAGCTTGAAGCGCCTCGTCGAGCCGCTGGTCACGCTGAAGTTTCCCGTGCGGCTCACGGTGACGCTCGCGGCCAACGGCCTCGACGTGGCGCTGGAGGACGTGCCAGGCAAGCCTTCCCCGGAGGTGCGCGAGCGCGTGGCACACGAGGCGGCCGCGGCCAAGCTCGCGCGCGTGACCATCGCGGGCGACACGCTCTACCAGAGCACGGTGCCGGCGGTGCGCTTCGGCGAGGCCAACGTGGTGCTCCCGCCGCGCGCGTTTCTGCAGGCGGCGCCGGCGGCCGAAGCGGAGATCGTGCGGCTGGTGACGGCGGCGGTGGGCTCGGCCAAGCGCGTCGCCGATGTGTTCTGCGGGCTCGGCACCTTCACGTTCCCGCTGGCCAAGCGCGCGAGCGTGCTGGCCGTCGACGGCGACAAGCAGGCGATCGGCGCGCTGCAGAGCGCGGCCAAGCGCACGCCGGGGATAAAGCCGATCGAGACCAAAGTGCGCGATCTCTTCCGCGGGCCGCTGTCGGGTAAGGAGCTCGAGGGTTTCGACGCCGTGGTGTTCGATCCGCCGCGCGCGGGGGCTGCCGCGCAGGCGGCCGCGCTCGCGGCTTCCAAGGTTCAGACGGTGGTGGCGGTCTCCTGCAACCCGGCGACGCTGGCACGCGACACGCGCATCCTCATCGACGGCGGCTTCAAGCTCGAGGCGGTGACGCCGATCGACCAGTTCCTGTTCTCCCCGCACATCGAGGCCGTCGCCGTGCTGCGGCGCTAGATTCCTTGGGTGGAGAGGGGGTGTAGCAGGCGCTCCACGTAGGCCGGCACGATCCGCGTGGCGGGGCCGTGGATCGCCTCGTGGAACAGATTGGCGCCGTCGGAGGGCTCGAGGTTGAGCTCCACCGTGTGCGCGCCGGCTTCGCGCGTCGCGGCGACGAACCCGGCCGCGGGGTAGACGTTGCCGCTGGTGCCGATGGAGAGGAAGAGATCGGAGCCGATCAGGTGCTCGTAGATGCGCTCCATGGCGTAGGGCATCTCGCCGAACCAGACGACGTCGGGGCGCATGCCGCCCGCCACCCCGCACGCCCGGCACGGCGTCGCGATCTCGAGATCGTCCGCCCAGGCTCGCCGCGCCCCGCACCGCGCGCACAGCGCCTTCAGGAGCTCGCCGTGCATGTGGATGAGGTTGCGCGACCCCGCCGCCTCGTGCAGGTGGTCGATGTTCTGCGTGACGACGGTGACGGAACCCGGATGCTCGCGTTCGAGCCGAGCCAGCGCCGCGTGCGCGGCATTCGGCGCCACGCCCTTAAGTCCGCGCCGGCGCTGGTTGTAGAAATCGTGCACGAGCCGCGGGTTGGCGCGGAAGCCCTCCGGCGTCGCCACGTCCCGGTAGTCGTATTTCGCCCAGATGCCGTCCTTGTCGCGGAAGGTCGCAAGGCCCGACTCGGCCGAGAGCCCGGCTCCGGTGAGGATGACGATGTTGCGAAAGTCTGCCATCGTCGAGCGTTAGCCGGGGGCGCGAGGATGCGCAACGCGAGGGCGGGATGAAAACGCTGCTGAGCTGGAGCACGGGCAAGGACTCGGCGTGGTCGCTCCACGTGTTGCGGCAGACGCCGAGGATCGAGGTCGCGGGGCTGTTCACCACCGTCAACGCCGCCTTCGACCGCGTCGCCATGCACGCGGTGCGGCGGGCGCTCTTGGAGGCGCAGGCGGCGGCCGCCGGGCTGCCGCTCCACGTCATCGAGATCCCGTGGCCGTGCCCCAACGAGGCCTACGAGGTGCGCATGGGCGCGTTCGTGGCGGAGCAGACGGCGGGCGGCGTCGAGGCCATGGCGTTCGGCGATCTGTTTCTCGAGGACATCCGCGCCTACCGCGAGGGCAAGCTGGCAGGCAGCGGCATTGCGCCGCTGTTTCCGCTGTGGGGACGCGATACCGCCGCGCTCGCCGAGGAGATGATCGCCGGCGGTCTCGTGGCGTATTTGACCTGTGTCGATCCAAAGAAGCTGCCGGCGCACTTTGCCGGCCGCGCCTTCGACCGTGCGCTGCTCGCAGAGCTGCCCGGGGGGGTCGATCCGTGCGGGGAGAATGGCGAGTTCCACACCTGCGTATCGGCGGGGCCGATGTTCGCGCACCCGATCGACGTGCTCCCGGGCGTGATCGAGACGCGCGACGGCTTCGTCTTCGCCGACCTGCTCCCCGCCGCCGCGTGAGGCAGCGGGCATTAGGCAAGAGGCACTAGGCAAAGGGCACTGAGCACTAGGGAATCGCGCAGGGATCGCGCGCCGATCCCATATCGCCTCTCCTGATTACGGATCATTCTAAGCCCTCACGTTGCCATCCTGCTCGGCGAATCTGCGAGCGATCTGAGGGAGATGGTCATGGCTCGCAATCGCATCCAATTTCAGAAGGGCCTCTCGGAGGCTCATTTCGTGACCCTTTATGGCAACGAAGAGCGGTGCCGCGAAGCGGTGGCGCGCTGGCGCTGGCCTGACGGTTTCCGTTGCCCCAAGTGCGGCGGTGGGGAGCACTGCGTCGTCGGACCGCGCCCCCTCCATCAGTGCAACGGCTGCCGCCGGCAAACGTCGCTTACGGCCGGTACCATCTTCGCCGCGACCAAGGTGCCGCTGACCACGTGGTTTCGCGCCATGTATCTCATCACGCAGACCAAGCAGGGCATCTCCTCGATCGAGCTCGGCCGCCGCCTCGGGGTGACGCAGACGACCGCCTGGAAGATCAAGACCAAGCTCGCCGAGGTCATGCGCATCGCGGGCGAGAAGGAGCGGCTCGAGGGCCGCATCGAGATGGATGACGCCTACCTCGGTGGCGAACACGGCGGCGGCAAAACGGGCCGCGGTACTCCCGGCAAGAAGCCGATTGTGGTGGCGGTTCAAACGACTGACGAGGGCCGGCCTCGACGCATCAAGCTCAGGCGCATCGCGCGCTTCAAGCGCCGCCGCGTGAAGAGCCTCGCCAAGCGCATCATCGCCCCAGGCGCAACCGTCGTCACCGATGGCCTCGGCTGCTTCCGTGGCGTCGCCGATGCCGGCTGCACGCACGTCGCCATTGCAGCGGGCTCAGGGCGAAAGGCGGCGCGCCATCCGGCATTCAAGTGGGTCAACACGATGCTCGGCAACATCAAGTGCTCGCTTCTCGGAACCTACCGCGCCTTCCGCAAGAAGCACATGGTTCGCTATCTCGCCGAGTTCGAATGGCGCTTCAACAACCGCTTCGATCTGGCCGCCATGATCCCCGCACTCGGCCGCGCCGCCGCCTCAACGAAACCCGCGCCGTACTGGTATCTCAAGATGGCTGACTATGGTGCGTAATCAGGAGGGAAGTTGATCCACCCCCAATGAAGTGGTCCGACTCGAAGTATGGCTTTTTGCCCGAGGAGGACATCAATGGCGAGGAAGAGACACAAGGCGGAAGAGATCGTTTCGAAGCTTCGGCAGGTCGACGTTTTGACGGCCCAAGGGGCCAGCGTACCGGATGCGGTGAGGTCGATCGGTGTGACCGAGGTGACGTACTACCGCTGGCGGCGTGAGTACGGGGGATTGCAGATGGACCAGGTCAAGCGGATGAAGGACCTGGAGCTGGAGAACCAGCGGCTCCGCAAGGTGGTCTCTGATCTGACGCTAGACAAGCTGATCTTGGCCGAGGCTGCCAAGGGAAACTTCTAAGCCCCGCGCGCCGCCGTCACTGCATCGAGCATGTTAGACGTGAACTTCACGTCTCCGAGCGTCGCGCCTGTGCGGCGCTCGGACAGCATCGCTCGACGCAACGGAAGGTGCCAACGGGGCGAGACGATGAGGAGCAGCTGACCGCGGACATCATCGAGCTGGCCCGCCAATACGGCCGCTATGGCTATCGCAAGATCGCCGCGCTGCTGCGAGACGCGGGCTGGCTCGTGAACGACAAGCGGGTCGAGCGGATCTGGCGGCGTGAGGGGCTGAAGGTTCCAGCAAAGCAACCGAAACGCGGGCGTCTGTGGCTCAACGACGGCTCGTGCATCCGGCTGCGCCCTGAGCACCGTAATCACGTGTGGTCCTACGACTTCGTCGAGGATCGCACGCATGACGGGAGGAAATACCGGATGCTCAACGTGGTCGATGAGTTCACGCACGAGAGCTTGGCGATCCGGGTCCGGCGCAAGCTCAAATCCATCGACGTGATCGATGTCCTCGCGGAGTTGTTCATCCTGCGCGGCGTGCCAGGGCACATTCGTTCAGACAACGGCCCTGAGTTCGTCGCCGAGGCTGTGCAGAAGTGGATTGCTGCTGTCGGCGCGAAGACGGCCTACATCGCACCGGGCAGCCCATGGGAGAACGGCTACGTCGAGAGCTTCAACGCCCGCCTCAGAGACGAGCTGCTCAACGGTGAGATTTTCTACTCGCTCCGCGAGGCTCAAATCGTGATCGAGAGTTGGCGCCGGCATTACAACGCTGTCAGACCGCATGCCTCTCTCGGCTACAAACCGCCAGCACCCGAGGTGTTCGTTCCCGCGCTCGCCGCATGGCCACATTCGCAGCCGCGGCTTGCTCAAGGAGCCACGCGGCATCTAGCCGGTGCAGCTGCAGTGAACTAACATTCCACCCGGGCCACTCATTCGGGGCCGATCACTTCCGCCACACCGCCTGAAAGCCTCTTCCACTTGGAAACTTCGTCGCTCAGGCTCTCCAAGACAAAGTCGGCGACGAAGGCAATCCATGGGACGCCTGGCACACAGCCATTATTGACCCGGCGAAACACTTGCAGCCAGACTTGGCGCGTCAGATTGATCCGACTGTCGGCAGGGCTTGGCAGCGCATGGCGAAGCCTCGCCGGCAATTCCTCGAGATGCTGAGCCGCATTGATTTATCGACAGCACAGGCTGGCATCCTCGCGGTGCCTGAAGAGCGCCAAGAGGCCGGTATCGACTTGAGCGATGAGGACTTCATGGGCAACCCCTATTTGATCTATGAGGCCACCCGTCTCTCGACCGTGCCTATCGGCATTGGCAGCGTCGATCGCGGCGTATTTCCTACGGACTACATCCGCAAGAACTATCCGCTTCCCGAGCCCTCTGCAGTTAAGACCGGAGTTGATGGGCGCAGATTGCGTGCTCTCGTGGTCCGCGAGCTAGAAACCGCCGCAGCGAATGGTGACACACTCCGCACTCAGGCGGACGTCATCACCGCCTTGCGAGGGCGCAGCCAAAACGAGGAACGCACTGA
>Ga0209415_10003305_pt1 | contig 29986 bp, 28 predicted proteins | sample PeaSoiSIISIP2007_FD_187696 | JGI IMG/M metagenome (GOLD analysis project Ga0209415, IMG submission 187696) | Peat soil microbial communities from Weissenstadt, Germany - SII-SIP-2007 (SPAdes) (version 2) | ecosystem: Environmental > Terrestrial > Soil > Wetlands > Peat | place: Germany...
TACACCTCGCTCAACCTGCACATCGCGATCGAGGAGACGCTGGAGATGCGCGCCTCGATCATCCAGCATACCGCCGACATCTTCGATCCCGACCTCTTCATCGTGGACAAAGAACCGCTGGGCTTGCGCGGCGAGGTGGGTCCGACGCTCGAACTATTGCGCCGGCGCGGCACGCCGATCGTGCTCGGATTGCGCGACGTCATGGACGAGCCGTCGCAGCTGGGTCCCGAATGGTCGCGCAAGAAAGTGGTGCCGGCGCTGAAGAAATACTACGACGATATCTGGGTCTACGGCCTCCCGCAGATCTGCGACCCGCTCGCCGGCATCGGGCTGCCGCAGAGCGTGCGCAAGCGGATGACATACACCGGCTACTTGAAGCGCAGCGCGCAAGCGCCGAGCACGCAGCTCTCGGGTCTCGGCGATGAGCCCTACCTGCTGGTGACGCCGGGCGGCGGCGGCGACGGCGAGGCATTGATCGACTGGGTGCTGTCCGCCTACGAGCACGACCCCAAGCTGCCCTGCCGCGCTTTTTTCGTGCTCGGCCCATTCATGCAGCCGGAACTGCAGGCTGAGTTCATGGCGCGCTCGGCGCGGCTGGGGCGCGTCTCCGCCATTACCTTCGACGCTCGCATGGAGAGCCTGATCGCCCACGCCCAAGGGGTCGTCGCCATGGGCGGCTACAACACGTTCTGCGAGATCCTGTCCTTCGACAAGCGCGCGCTCATCGTGCCGCGCACGCAGCCGCGCCTCGAGCAATACATCCGCGCCGCGCGCGCCCAGGAGCTGGGATTGGTGCGCATGCTGATCGACAACGACGCCCGCGATCCGCGGGTGATGGCCACGGCGCTGCGGCACCTGCCGCAGCAGAACCTGCCTTCAGAGATCGTGGTGCCGGGCTTGCTGGATGGTCTCGACAACGTCAATCGCCTGGCGCGCCAGTGGCTCCGCCGCTGGCGCCGGCCGACCCGGGTTCCCGTTGCCGCCTTCCGCGCCTGAAGCATCGCCCGCGAGGGGCGCCGTCGGTTTCGTCCTCAAGGGCTATCCGCGCCTCTCGGAGACTTTCATCGCCCAGGAGATCCGCGCGCTCGAAGCGCTGGGCCTCGACATCCGCATCGTCTCGCTGCGCCATCCCACCGACGCCAAGCGCCATCCGATTCATGCGGTGATTGCCGCAAGCGTTCTCTACCTTCCGGAATACCTCTGGCGCGAGCCTCTGCGCGTGCTGGCCGGCTGGCGCGCGAGCCGAGGGTTGCCGGGCTACCGCCGCGCGCGCGCAGCCTTCTTGCGGGACCTCCGGCGCGACCCGACGCCCAATCGCATCCGGCGGTTCGGGCAGGCGCTGGTGCTCGTGCGCGAGCTGCCGGCGGATGTGACGCGGCTGCACGCGCATTTCATGCACACGCCGGCCTCGGTCGCGCGCTATGCCGCCATGCTTCGAGGCTTGCCGTGGTCGCTCTCGGCGCATGCCAAGGACATCTGGACCACGCCTGCCTGGGAGCAGCGCGAAAAGCTCGCGGAGTGCGACTGGGCGGTCACCTGCACCGAGTCAGGTGCCGCGCATCTGCGCGGTCTCGCGCCAGAGCGCGACCGGGTGGACTTGATCTACCACGGGCTCGACGGCACCCGATTTCCTCCGCCGGCTCGGCGCTCGAATCAGCGCGACGGCGGCGATGCCGGCGAACCCCTGCGACTGCTGTCGGTCGGGCGCGCGGTGGCGAAGAAAGGCTATGACGATCTTCTCGCGGCGCTCGCTCTCCTGCCGCATGACCTCGCGTGGCGCTTCACGCATGTCGGCGGCGGCCCGCTGCTGGCGAGCTTGCAGCGCCAGGCGGCGGCGCTCGGGATCGCCGAGCGCATCGATTGGCGGGGCGCGCAAGCCCACGAGGTCGTGCTGGCCGCGTACCGCGAGGCGGATATCTTCGCGCTGGCCTCCCGCATCGCCGCCGATGGCGACCGCGACGGCTTGCCCAACGTGCTCCTGGAAGCACAGAGCCAGCGGCTTGCGACCATTGCCACTGCGCTCCCCGGCATCGCGGAACTGATCGAGCCCGAGGTGACGGGGCTGCTGGTGCCGCCCGGCGACCCGCCCGCTCTGGCGGCGGTGCTCGAGCGCCTGATCCGGAATCCGCAGGAGCGCGTGCGGCTCGCTACGGCGGCGGAAGCGCGCGTCCGGGCGCGGTTCACGCTCGATGCTGGCATCGAGCGGTTGGCGGACAAATTCGGCTTGGCGGAGGCTGCGGCGCCATGCGCATTGCGTTCTATGCGCCGCTGAAGCCGCCGGATCATCCGGTGCCCTCGGGCGACCGGCGCATGGCCCGCTTGCTGATGGCGGCGCTCGCCGCCGCGGGGCACGAGCCCATTCTGGCGGCCCGCCTGCGCAGCCGAGAGGGCGCCGGCGATCACGAGCGGCAGTCGCGGTTGCGCGCGCTGGGTGCGCGTCTGGCCGACCGATATCTCCGCCGCGTGGCGGCGCGGCCGAGCCTGCGGCCCGATCTCTGGCTCACCTATCACGTCTATTACAAGGCGCCCGACTGGATCGGGCCTCGCGTGGCCTCGGCGCTGCACATCCCCTACGTTGTGGCGGAGGCGTCGCTGGCGGAGAAACGCCGCGATGGCGATTGGCAGATCGGCCACCGCGCGACCGCCGAGGCGCTCAAGCGCGCCGACCGCGTGATCGGGCTCAACAGCGCCGATCGCGAGGGCGTGGCCCGCGTACTCGCGCGCCCCGAGCACTGGACCGCGTTGCTGCCGTTTCTCGACACCGCGCCCTTCGAAGTCGCGGTGGCCGGGCGGCGCGCGGCGCGCGCGCGGCTCGCTCAACGCTGGAAGCTCGAGCCCGCGCTGCCCTGGCTGGTCACCGTCGCGATGATGCGCGCCGACGTGAAGCTCGAGTCCTATCGCCTGCTCGGGGCCGCGCTTGCGCGCTGTTTCGATCGGCCGTTTCAGCTGCTGGTCGCCGGCGATGGCCCGGCGCGCGAGCAAGTGATCGCGGCGTTGGCGCCAATCAAGACGCGCGTTCGATTTCTCGGCCGCCTCGAGGAGAGCGCCGTGCCGGAGTTGCTGGCGGCGGGCGACGTCTATGTTTGGCCCGCGATCGGCGAGGCCTATGGCCTGGCGATCCTGGAAGCACAAGCAGCGGGGCTGCCGGTGGTGGCGGGTGAGACCGGCGGCGTCAGCGACATCGTGACCAACGGCGTCACCGGCATCCTGGTGCCGGTGGGCGACATCGCCGAGTTCTCGGCCGCGACCGCTGTGCTCATCGACGATGAGACCCGGCGTGCGCGCATGGGCAGCGCGGCGCGCCGGAAGGTCGCCGCCAACCACGACCTCGCCGCCGCCGCACGGCGCCTCGACGCGGTGTTGCGGGATCTCGTGCCCGCGAGCGCGCCATGACGCTGCTCGCCCTGCTGCGCCACGGTCCCACTGCCTGGACCCGCGAGCACCGGCTGCAAGGCCGCTTCGATGTGCCTCTCCATGCCGCCGGCCGCGCGATGGTCGGCAACTGGCGCTTGCCGTCGGAGCTCCGGGCGCTCCGCTGGCTCACGAGCCCACTCGCACGCTGTATCGAGACCGCCGCGCTGCTCGACCTCGACGCCGAGGTCGAGCCGAGGCTCATCGAGATGGACTGGGGCCGCTGGGAGGGCCGGACCGTCGCGGAGTTGCGCGCGGAGCCGGGCGGGGAAATGGCGGCCATGGAGGCGCGCGGTCTCGACCTGCAGCCGCCCGGAGGCGAAAGCCCGCGCGCCGTACAACGTCGGCTGGCGCCACTGCTGTCGGAGATCGCCGCCAAGGGCACGCCCACTGGCTGCGTCACGCACAAAGGCATCATCCGCGCCATCCTGGCGCTCGCGGCCGGCTGGACCATGGTGGATCCCGAGCCGGCCAGGCTCGACTGGGCCGCAGTGCATGTGTTCCGGCTCGCGCCCGGCGGCGCGCCGAGCGTGGTGCGCCTCAATCGCTCGCTCACCACGGCGACGATGGATGCTCGCGCGTGACCCGGCGGGCGCTGTTCCACGTTCAGCACCTGCTGGGCATCGGTCATATCAGACGCATCGCTCAGGTGGCGCGCGAGACCACGGCGCTCGGTCTCGAGGTGACCGTGCTGTCGGGCGGCGGACGGCTCGGATCGAATTGGGGCGGCGCCGAGGTCAGGGAGCTGCCGGCGGCCCGCGCGCGGGACGGCGGCTTCAAGATTCTCGTCGATGCGGACAGTCGACCGCTCGACGCGGCTTTTCACGAGCGCCGCCGCGCCCTCGTGCTCGACGCGTTCGAGCGCGTCCGACCGGACGTGGTGCTGATCGAGTCCTATCCGTTCGGGCGGCGCGCCTTTCGCGGCGAGCTCGATGCGCTCATCGCCGCGGCGCAGACACGCCATCCGCGCGCGGCCGTGCTGGTCTCTATCCGCGATATCCTCGCCGCGAAAAGCAATCCCGCGCGCTATTCGCAGATCGCGGAGCGCATTCGCCGCGATATCGATGCCGTCCTGGTTCACGGCGACCCGCGTCTGGTCAGGCTGGAGGCGAGCTTTCCCGCGACCGGAGAGATCGCGGACAAGCTCCGCTACACCGGCTATGTCACGGATGCGGGACGCGTGCAGCCCGCCGCCGATTGGGACGACGCCGGTCGAGGCGAAATCCTGGTTTCGGCCGGCGGCGGCGCCGTGGGAGGTCCGCTCCTGAGAGCCGCGCTCACGGCCCGACCCCGCACGTCCGTGCGGGATTGTGTCTGGCGGTTGATCGCGGGTCCGAATCTACCCCAGGAGGACTATGACGACCTCGCTCGTAAGTTATCCCCAGGCGTCGTCCTCGAGCGCTTCCGCGGCGATTTCCAAAACCTGCTCCGACACTGTCATGTGTCTTTAAGCCAAGCCGGCTACAATACGATTCTGGATGTGCTGCAAGCGGGCACGCGAGCGGTGGTGGTGCCGTTTGCCGAGGGGGGCGAGACCGAGCAGGCGCTGAGAGCGCGGCTCCTCGCCGAGCGGGGGCTGGTTCACGTGGTGGATGCGCGCGCGCTCAGCGGCCCCGAGGGTGCCGCCGTGCTGGCCCAGGCGATCGAGCGGGCGCTCGAGGCGCCGGTGCCGGTCTTGGGTCCGTTGGCCGTCGATGGCGCCCGTCGCGCCGCCGAGTGCGTCGCGGAATTCGCGGCAATGGGACCGAGCCCCCACCGATGATTGCAGGAATTTATCGACGATCCCTGTGCCCGACGCTTGGGAGCCATGCATGACCATGGCTATACTCCCGGCATGACCGGCCTTGGAACGCACCCGTCGATGACCGCCGCTGCGGTGGATTCCGGATGGGCCGCGCTCAAGGCCGAGCTCGACCTCTGGCAGGGGGCGGGCCGAACCGCGAGCTTCTGGTGGCGCGACGACGATGCGGCAGCCGCCACGCCGGCCCTCGACCGACTGCTTGCGCTTGCCGAGGACACGCCGATCGCGACCGCCGTGATCCCCGGAGAGGTCGAGTCCGCCCTCGCCGACCGGCTTGCCCGTGCCCCCAACGCGACGGTGCTCCAGCACGGCTGGCGCCATGCCAATCACGCGCCCGCCGGAGAGCGCAAATCGGAGCTCGGCGCACATCGGCCCCTGAGCCAAAGACTCGACGAGCTCCGGCTCGGCCGCGAGCGGTTGCGGGCGCTCTTCGGCCCGCACGCCCTCGGCGTGCTGGTGCCACCGTGGAACCGGATCGGGCCGGATCTAGTGCCGCGACTGCCGGAGATCGGCATCACCGGGCTTTCGATCGCGGGTCCGCGACGGGAGGCAACGCCGGTCGCCGGCCTGCGGGTGGTCAACGTTCACGTGGACCTCGTGGACTGGCACGGCAGCCGGGGCTTCGTCGGCGAGGCAACGGCGCTTGCTCTCGTGCTCCGCCATCTGCGGAGTCGTTTCCTGTCCGCTGTCGACGCCGATGAACCCACGGGTATCCTGACCCATCACCTCATACAGGACACAACGACCGAGCGCTTCCTGCGCCGGCTGGTCGCGACCGTGCGGCGGCATCGCGCCGCGAGTTTCGTGCCGATCCCACAACTGTTTGCGGCATTATGAGCGAGCATCGCTACCCCATGGACGCACTCCTCGGCGATTACGTCCGCGCGGGTGCCGGGCTGATGCTGGCCGGCGCGCCCTTGGTGTTGGTGCCACTCAATATCTATGTCGAGGGCGTGCTCGGCGGCCTCGCGGCTCTTTTCGGGTGCTTCGGCGGCTTGACCGCGCTGCGGCACGCGCGCCGGATCGAGGTGGGCGAGGAGGGCATCGCCGCGCGCGGGCCCTTTCCGGTGCAGCTCACCTGGGAAGCGCTCGACGGCGTCACGCTGCGCTATTTCGCGACCCGCCGCGATGGCTCGCGCGGCTGGATGGAGCTGAAGCTCCGGGGCGCCGGAGGGCGCCTGCTCCTCGACAGCCGCATCGACGGCTTCAACGACATCGCCGAGCGTACCGCCCGGGCGGCGGCGCGCCGGCAGCTCCCGCTCACGCCGGCAACCGCGGCGAACTTCGCCGCGCTTGGCATACCCTTGGCTCCCAGCGCCGGCGAGTAACAGGCATGACCGACCTCCTCCTCGTCCGCGACCTCCACGTCGAGTTCCACGTCCCCGAGGGCATCATTCACGCCGTACGCGGCGCCTCGTTCCGCGTACGCCAGGGCGCGACGATGGCGATCGTGGGCGAGTCCGGCTCCGGCAAGACGGTGGTGAGCCAGGCGATCATGGGCATCCTGCCGCAGGTCGGCCGCATCTCCAAAGGCGAGATCCTGTTCTCCGATCCGCGCACGCCCGGCAAGACGGTCGACATCGCAAGCCTCGACCGCGACGGCAGGCCGATGCGCCAGATCCGCGGCGGCCAGATCTCCATCATCTTCCAGGAGCCCATGACCTCGCTCTCGCCATTGCACACGGTGGGCAACCAGGTGAGCGAGGCCCTCGAGCTGCATCGCGACGTGACGCGCGAGGTGGCGCTGGATCTCACCGCGGAGATGCTGCGCCTGGTGGGTTTTCCCGATCCCAAGAAGGCGCTCAAGACCTATCCCTTCGAGCTCTCGGGCGGCTTGCGGCAACGCGCCATGATCGCGATGGCGCTGGTGTGCCGGCCGGCGCTGCTGATCGCGGACGAGCCCACCACCGCGCTCGACGTGACGATCCAGGCGCAGATCCTGAAACTGATCCACGATCTGCAGCGCGAGCTCGACATGGCGGTGCTGCTGATCACCCACGATCTCGGCGTGGTTGCCAACGTCGCCGAGGAGGTCGCTGTGATGTACCACGGCGCCGTGGTGGAGAGCGGCACCATCGACGACATCTTCCGCGCGCCCGAGCACCCCTACCTCAAGGCCCTCCTGCGCGCGGTGCCGCGCTTCGACATGAAGCCCGGCGAGCGCTTGGTCCCGATCCGCGAGATCCCGCATGCCAGCGCCGGCTATCTCATGAAGGCGCGTACGCAGGCGCTCGCTGCCGGGCCGCTCCTCACGGTGGATCACCTGACCAAGGGCTTCGACATCCGCAGGCAGGGATTCTTCGGCGGGAGCGGCGGGGCCCGGTTCAAGGCGGTCGACGACGTGAGCCTCGCGATCGAGCGCGGGGAGTGCCTCGGCCTGGTGGGCGAGAGCGGCTGCGGCAAGACCACGCTCAGCAAGATGCTGCTGGGGGCGCTCTCTCCCGATGCCGGCGAGGTCACCTATTACGATGAGGGCAAGCCCGTGGACGTGCTCGCCCTCAAGGGCAAGATGAAGACTCTGTTCCGGCGGCGCGTGCAGTTCGTGTTCCAGGACCCCTTCGGCTCGCTCAATCCGCGTATGACCGTCTACGACATCATCAGCGAGCCCCTGGTGATCCACGGCATCGGCACTCCCGAGCAGCGCCGCGAGATGGTGAAGGAGCTGGTGACGCTGGTCGGGCTCGACGTGCGGTACCTGAAGCGCTATCCGCACAGCTTCTCCGGCGGCCAGCGCCAACGCATCGGAATCGCGCGCGCCTTGGCCCTGCGGCCCGACCTGCTGATCTGCGACGAGCCGGTCTCCGCCCTCGACGTCTCGATCCAGGCGCAGATCCTGAACCTGCTCAAGGACCTGAAGGCACAGCTCGGCCTCACCTATCTCTTCATCTCGCACAACCTCGCTGTGGTCGATTACATCGCCGACCGCATCGCGGTCATGTGCCGCGGGCGCTTGGTCGAGCTGGCGCCCCGCGCCTCGCTGTTCCGCAATCCCATGCACCCCTACACCCAGGCGCTGCTCTCCGCCGTGCCCGCGCCCGATCTCGATCATCGGCTCGATTTCGCGGGGCTGATGGAGGACAAAGCCTCCGACCCCGCGGCCTGGCCGCTGCCGTTCCGGGTCGATGCCGGCCACCGGCCGGAGCTGATCGACATCGGCGGCGGACATTTCGTCCAAGCCGCCGCCCAACATCTCGAGGCTGCCCAATGAGAAAGCTGCTGCCGGTCCTCGCCGCCTTCTGCCTCGCGGCGCTGCCCGCGGCTTATGGACAGGTGCTCGAGCCCAAGGAGACGCCGTCGCTCGAGGACGCCGTCAAGGCCGGCTCGCTGCCGCCGGTCGCCGACCGCCTGCCGGCCGATCCGTTGCTGGTGCGGCCGATCGATCCCGGCACGCCCGGCGGCACGTTGCATCTGCTGATGGCGAGCGCCAAGGACACCCGCATGATGGTGGTCTACGGCTACACCCGCCTCGTGGTCTATACGCCGGACTACAAGCTCCAGCCCGATATCGCGCAGTCCGTCGACGTCGAGGACGGACGCATCTTCACGTTCCATCTGCGCCCCGGCCACAAATGGTCGGACGGGCAGCCCTTCACCGCGGACGACTTCCGCTACTGGTTCGAGGACATGGCCTCGAACAAGAAGCTCTACACCGCAGGCCTCCCGGAGCAGATGCTGGTTGACGGCAAGCCGCCGACCTTCGAGGTGATCGATCCCGGGACCGTACGCTACACCTGGGCCAAGCCCAACCCGCTGTTCCTGCCCGCGCTCGCGGGGCCCGATCCGCTCTACATCTACGCGCCCGCCCATTACATGCGGCAGTTCAACGCGAAATACGCCGACGAAAAGACGCTCGAAGAGCTCGTCAAGCAGAACCGCGCTCGCAATTGGGCGGCGCTGCACGCGAAGCTGTTCCATCCCTACCACACCGACAACCCCGATCTGCCGGTGCTCGATCCGTGGGTGCTCAAGACCAAGCCGCCGGCGGACCGGTTCGTGTTCGAGCGCAACCCCTATTTCCACCGCGTCGATCCCGTGGGCCGCCAGCTGCCCTATATCGACAAGGTCGACCTGGTGATCGCGGACTCCAAGATCATCCCCGCCAAGACCGGAGCCGGCGAGAGCGACCTGCAGGCGCGCTACCTCCGCTTCGACAACTACACCTTCCTCAAGGACGCCGAGGACCACAACGACTACACCGTACGGCTCTGGCGCACGGCGCCGGGCGCGCAGATCGCGCTCTACCCGAATCTCAACGTCGATGCTCCGACCTGGCGGCAGCTCAACCGCGACGTCCGCTTCCGTCGCGCGCTGTCGCTCGCGATCGACCGGCATGAGATCAATCAGGCGATCTATTACGGCCTGGCGATCGAGGGGCAGAACACCGTACTGCCGGAATCGCCGCTCTACGATCCCGCTTACCGCAGCGCATGGGCAAATTACGATCCCAAGCAGGCGAGCCGGCTCCTGGACGAGATCGGCCTCACCAAGCGCGACAGCAGCGGGATCCGGCTCCTGCCGGACGGACAGCCGCTGGAGATCGTGATCGAGAATGCCGGCGAATCGACCGAGCAGTCGGACGTGCTGGAGCTGATCCGCGATACCTGGGCCGAGGTCGGCATCCACCTGTTCTCGAAGCCTTCTCAGCTCGACATCTGGCGCCGGCGCGTCTACTCGGGCACCACCATGATGTCGATCGACAAGGGCGTCGAGAATGGGCTGGTGACCGCGGACATGCCGCCCGACGACTTCGTCCCGACCACGCAGGCCCAGGTGCAATGGCCGAAATGGGGCCAGTATCTCGAGACCAAGGGCAAGAGCGGCGAGGCCGTCGACATCGCCGACGTGCAGGAGCTGCAAAAACTCTACAAGTCTTGGTTCAGTGCCACCGACACCTTCGAGCGCGCGGAGATCTGGCGCAAGATCCTCAAGATTCACGCCGACGACGTGTTCACGATCGGGCTCGTGGCGGGCGTGCCGCAGCCGATCGTGGTGAGCAACAAGCTGCACAACGTGCCGCAGGACGGCATCTTCAATTGGATACCGGGCGCCTTCTTCGGCTACTACCACATGGACACGTTCTGGTTGACCCCGGAGGGATCCAATCAGGCCTCCGCAGCGGCGCCCAAGGGATGAGCGTGGGCTCATGGCACCAGGCACGGGTCCCGATCAACAACCGCGCTCGGCCCCTCTCCGCCCCTGAGGGACGGAGAGGGATTCGACCGAGCTTCACAGGATAGAAAAACGGCACAGGGCAGCGGACCGGCACATGTTCCACTACATCATGCGGCGCGTGCTGATCATGATCCCGACGCTGATCGTGATCAGCGCAGTGATCTTCACGATCATCAAGCTGCCGCCCGGCGACTACCTCTCGAGCTATATCGAGACGCTGCGCCAGAGCCACGAGGCCGTGGACGAGCAGAAGATCGCGTTCCTGCGCGCGCAGTTCCATCTCGATGAGCCCGCGTGGCGGCAGTACCTCTATTGGGTGAGCGGGCTGATCCGCGGCGATCTCGGCTATTCCGCGCTCTACGATCTGCCGGTCTCGCAAGTGGTGGGCGACAAGCTGCTGCTCACCTTCATCGTGTCGTTCTCGACGATCGTGTTCACCTGGATCGTCGCCTTCCCGATCGGCGTCTATTCCGCCACGCACCAATACAGCGTCAGCGATTACGGGCTCACCTTCCTGGGCTTCCTCGGCCTCGCCACGCCCAATTTCCTGCTGGCGCTGGTGCTGCTCTATTTCGCCAACGTCCATTTCGGCATCGCCATCGGCGGGTTGATGGAGCCGAAATACCTGGACGCGCCCTGGAGCGTGGCCAAGATGGTCTCGGTGCTGCAGCACCTCTGGATCCCCGTGCTGGTGATCGGCGCCGCCGGTACGGCCGGCATGATCCGGCGGTTGCGCGCCAACCTGCTGGATGAGCTGCAGAAGCAGTATTTCGTGACCGCGCGCGCCAAGGGGCTGTCGCCGTTCCGGGCACTGATCAAGTACCCGCTCCGCATGTCGCTCAACCCATTCATCGCGGACATCGGTGCGCTGCTGCCGCACGTGATCTCCGGCGCAGCAGTCGTCTCCGTCGTGCTGTCGCTGCCGACCACCGGGCCGATGCTGCTCGACGCCTTGCGCAGCCAGGACATGTATCTCGCGGGCTCGTTCCTCATGTTCATGGCGGCCCTCACGGTGGTGGGCGTGTTCCTGTCGGACCTGGCGCTCGCCTGGCTCGATCCGCGCATCCGGCTCGAAGGGGGAGTGACGCGATGATCGGGAGCCCGCGCATGGTCGCCGAGACCGCGGAGCGCCTGCCGCACTACGTGGCGCCGGAGCCGTTCGACCCGCATTCCGTCGAGAAGATGACGGCGGAGCAGGAGCGCTACTACCTCGCCTCGCAATGGCGGATGATGTGGTGGAAGCTGAAGCGCCACCGCCTCGCTGTGATCTCGGGCGCGGTGCTCATGGTGCTTTACGGCTCGATCCTGATCAGCGAGTTCCTGGCGCCCTACGGACTCAACAGCCGGCACAACGATTTCATCTTCGCGCCGCCCCAGCACGTCCACTTGTTCGACAACGGGCGCTTCGTCGGCCCCTTCGTCTACGGCTATGACTACCGCCTCGATATGAAGACGCTAAAGCGAGTCTATACGGTGGACTTCGCAAAGGTTGAGCCGCTGCGCTTCTTCTGCCGCGGCGACGGCTACTGGTACTGGGGTCTTGTCGAGTCCAATATTCACTTGCTCTGTCCGGCGGATGGCGGCACCGCCTTCCTGCTCGGGACCGACAGGCTCGGTCGCGACATGCTTTCGCGCATCCTCTACGGCGCGCGCATCTCGCTCACCATCGGCATCGTCGGCATCTCCATCAGCTTCGTGATCGGCCTGACGCTGGGCGGGCTCGCCGGCTACTACGGCGGCTGGATCGACAGCCTGGTGCAACGCCTGATCGAGATCATCCGATCGTTTCCGGAGCTGCCGCTCTGGATGGCGCTGTCGGCGATCCTGCCGGTGAATTGGAGTCCGCTGCTGGTCTATTTCGGCATCACGCTGATCCTCGGCATGATCGATTGGACCGGCCTCGGCCGCGCCGTGCGCTCGAAGCTGCTGGCGCTCCGCGAGGAGGACTTCGCCACCGCCGCCATGTTGATGGGCGCCAAGCCCAGCCGGATCATCACGCGCCACCTGCTGCCGAGCTTCATGAGCCACCTGATTGCCTCGGCGACGCTCTCGATCCCCTCGATGATCCTCGGCGAGACCGCGCTCTCCTTCCTGGGCTTGGGCCTGCGCCCGCCCATCACCAGCTGGGGCGTGCTCCTCAACGAGGCTCAGAACATCAACGTGGTGGCGCTCTACCCCTGGCTCATGCTGCCGGTGGTCCCGGTGATCATCACCGTGCTCGCCTTCAATTTCCTCGGCGACGGCCTCAGAGACGCAGCGGATCCGTATCGGTAGATGCGCCGTGCGTCCGTCGATTCGCGACGCTTCGCATCGCGGCTCGGGATGAGGTGAAAGGGAGCGGGCGCAAAAGATCCCCTTCATCCTGAGCCGCGCCGAAGGCGCGAGTCGAAGGACGCACCACCTACGCCAACACGACAAGGTCGGTGGGTTCCGGGAGTCCGCTGACAGGACTTTGGGAGCGCCGTTCGGGTGAACCAAGTGCACGATAGCCTTGAGCCTGAGCGCGCTCGAGGGTCTCGACCGTGGCGAGCGCGCGGGTGGCTTCGAGCTTGTTGTGCTTCTCCAGCTTCGCCGCGAGGTTCACGGTGTCGCCGATCACGGTGTATTCGAGCCGCCGTTCGTCGCCGACGGCGCCGAACACGATCCGGCCGACCGCCACGCCCGCATTGATCGCGAGCGGCGGTTGGCCTTCGGCTTCGCGCTCCGCCTGCCAGCGCGCGGCCTCCGCCATCACGGCATCGACGGCCTCGAGCGCGTCGGCGGCGTAGCGCTCCGAGCGCTCGGCGGCACCGAAGGTCGCGAGGATGCCGTCGCCCATGAACTTGTCGATGGTACCGCCGTGGCTTTGGATCAGCGGCACCAGCCGCGCGTGGTATTCCGTCAGGAGCGCCATCAGAGCGGAGGGCGCGAGCGTGGCGCCGAGCCGGGTGAAGCCGCGGATATCGAGAAACAAGATCGCGGCGTCGCGCGCCTCGCCTTCGCCGGCCTTGAGCGGCTGATCGGCGGTGCGGATGCGCTCGGCGACGTTGGGATCGAAGAAGCGCGCGAGGTCGCGCGCTGCCGCTCCGTCGATGGCGGCGCGCACCAAGAGGCGGCGCGCGCGCGTAATCGCGAGCGCCAGCACGCCGGTCACCACCAGGATCACCAGGACCTTCTCGACCTCGGCCCCGATGAGAATTCGATTGCCCGTCATGTAGCCGACGAAGTCGCGCGTCACGACGGCCCCCGGGGTCGTCACGACCGCGTAGGCGACGAGCCACGCCCAGCCCGCCGCGGCCGCAAGTCCCGCGAGAACGACGTAGCGCACCTCGAAGCGCAGCGCGCGCAGCGCGATGAAGATGAAGACGGACAGGAGAGTCGGCACCTTGAGGTAGAAAGCGGGGGGCTGGCCGTATTGGACGTGGAAACCCCAGATCAGCGCCATCAGCAGGCCCAGATCAATGAACACGCCGCACGACAGCAGCAACGTGCCGAGCACACGAGCATAGGCGAACCCCAGACGGATCACGGTCGCTCCGGCATAAGCGCCGAGCACCCACGGGAGCGGCTCGAAGTGCGGCTCGGCCCGCATGGTCGCTTGCGGCGCCAGGCCATAGACCAGCGCGAAGGCCACCACGATCGCGAGTTGCACCCAGGCGATCAGGACCTCCGCCTGCGCCTGATCCTCGCGGATCGCCTGCCGCGTGCGCTCGGGCAGCTGGTCGAGCACGCGGCCGGAGCGGAAGAGGGTCGGTGAGCTAACCATGGAGCAGTGCGTCCTTCGACTCGCGATGCTTCGCATCGCGGCTCAGGATGAAGGGCTTCTCTTGAAATCCGTTCAATTCACTTCATCCTGAGCCGGGCCCTTTCGGCCCGAGTCGAAGGACGCACTGACTTAGGGCCGCAGGACCATGCCTTCGCGTGCGACGACGGCGCCGGGGAATGCTTTCTTGGACTCGGCGGCGATGGCGTCCATGGTGTCGTCGTCGTGGCCGGGGTCGTGGTGGAAGATCGCGAGCGTCTTCACGCCCGCGGCCTTGGCGAGCTTCACGCCCTCCTGCCAGGTCGAGTGGCCCCAGTTGACGTGCGAGGGGTACTCGGCGTCGGTGTAGGTACTGTCGTAGATCATCACGTCCGCGCGATCGCAAAGGCCGAGAATATTGCGGTCGAGCTCGCCCGGCTTGTGCTCCGTGTCGGTGATGTACGCGATGATCTTGCCGCCGCACTCGAAGCGATAGCCGGTGGCGCCGTTGGGATGGTTGAGCGGCGCGGTCTTGAGCGCGAGGCCATCGCCGGGCGTGAGCGTGGTGCCGCAGGGAAAGTCCGTGTACTCGATGCGGGCCTGCAGGATGTCGAGCGGCACTGGGAAGAGCGGCGCCTGCATCATCTCCGAGAGGACGCCCTTGAGCGTGTGCGCGGGCAGCAGGTGACCCGCCCAGAAGCGCAAGCGGCTCGCCGGCAGGAAGGCGGGCCGAAAGAACGGCAGACCGCAGACATGGTCGACATGGGTGTGGCTGAAGAAGAGATCGGCATCGACCGCGCCGTTGTTCGCGAGCAGCGCCTCGCCCAGGAGGCGGAGCCCGGTGCCGGCGTCGAAGATGAAGACGCGGGCGCCGACCCGCACTTCCACGCACGAGGTATTACCGCCGTAACGCACGGTATCGGCGCCGGGGCAGGCGATGCTGCCGCGCACGCCCCAGAAGCGGATAACGATCTCCGATCCCGCCGCCACCGAACTGCCCTTAAAACCCCCATGATTCCCGACATGTCTACCTAGACGCCGCCATCCTCCGCGTCGAGGTAAAAATGAAACACCGAGTGTGACCTACGTCACACCGCATTAAGGAGCGATTAACGTGCGGCGCGGTCCCGAAAATGGCAACTAACGCAGAGGACGCGGAGCCCTTCGACAATCGCTCAGGGGCGCCGGGGGCGCAGAAGCTCCCCTTGAACCGCCTCAGCGACCTCGGCGAAACCTCCGCGGCCCCTGCGCTAAAGCGGTATTCTTCCGGTTGGAGAGGAGGCCACCTGCCGATGGAGAGCAAATACCAGCCAATCGCGGTCAAGACGCCCGACGGGCTTTCGATCGCCGCGCAGGGCTGGGGCAATCCGGCGGGACCGGAGATCCTGTTCATCCATGGGCTGATGCAGAGCCATCTCTCCTGGGCGCGGCAGGTGGAAAGCGAGCTCGCCCGCGAGTTCCGCATGGTGACCTACGACCTCCGCGGCCACGGCGACTCGGATAAGCCGCTCGCCCCCGAGCGTTACCGTAACGGCAAGGCCTGGGCCGACGAGCTCGCGGCGGTGATCGGGGCTGCAGGCTTCCAGCGTCCGGTGCTGGTCGGCTGGTCCTACGCCGGCCGCGTCGTCGCCGACTACCTCGCGGCCTACGGCAGCGCGGGGATCGCGGGCATCAATTTCGTCAATGCGCGCACGAATTCCGATCCGCGCTTCGCGGGCGCGTTTTCATCGCGTCACCTGGTTGACCTGGTCGCCGACGATCTGGCGACGCGCATGGCGGCGACGCGAACCTTCCTCCACGCCTGTTTCTCTCGGCAGCCGAATCAGGACGAGTTCGAGACCATGCTCGCCTTCAATATGATGGTGCCACGCGAGGTGCGCCTCGCTCTGAGTGGGCGCGAGTTCGACGGCGACTCGCTCCTCCGTCGTCTCGCTTTGCCGGTCCTGGTGACCTTCGGAATCGAGGACAAGATCCTGACCCTCGAGGGCGCCCGCCACGCAGCCGCCGTCACGCCCGGCGCGCGTCTCTCCCTCTATGACGGCATCGGTCACGCGCCATTTTGGGAAGACACGCCGCGCTTCAACAAGGAGCTCGCGGAATTCGTGCGGACTGCGAGCTCGGCGCGGCCGCGGTAAATCTCGCGGCCGCCTGCCGGTCATTCTGTCCGCTCGGAGTGTTCCTCTTGCACGAACACGCTCAGGGGATCGGCTCGAAACTGTGGTTCCGCGATACTTCGCTGCTTACGGCACCAGCCGATAGCCGCCCGGCTCCGTCACCAAAATTTCCGCGCGCGTGGGGTCGCGCTCGATTTTTTGGCGCAGGCGGTAGACGTGAGTCTCGAGCGTGTGGGTGGTGACGCCGGCGTTGTAGCCCCAGACCTCGTTCAAGAGCGCGTCGCGCCCGACGATGCGATCGCCCGCGCGATAGAGGTATTTGAGGATCGAGGTTTCCTTCTCGGTAAGCCGCACCTTCTTGCGCGTGGCGGCGTCGAGCAGGAGCTTGGCGCTCGGGCGGAAGGTGTAGGGCCCGATGGTGAACACCGCGTCCTCGCTCTGCTCGTGCTGGCGGAGCTGCGCGCGCAGCCGCGCCAGCAGCACGTTCAGGCGGAACGGCTTGGTGATGTAGTCGTTGGCGCCGGCATCGAGCCCCAGGATCGTGTCCGCCTCGCCGTCGGCGCCGGTCAGCATCAGGATCGGCGAGCGCACGTTGCCGCGCCGCATGAGCCGGCAGAGCTCGCGGCCGTCCATGTCGGGCAGACCCACGTCGAGCAGGATGGCGTCGAAGTAGCCCTGCTTCACCTGCTCGAGCGCGGCGTTGGCGGTTTCGGCCTCCGCCACCTTGAACTCCTCGTGCAGCTCCAGCTGCTCCGCGAGCGCGTGGCGCAGCGAAGCGTCGTCGTCGACGATCAGGATCTTGCGGCCACCCGCCATGCGGTGCTCCTGCATCTCTTTACGCGCCCGATATCTGCCGCATCACGGCCTGATGCAAGAGGCTTTGCGGCTGGCCGAGGCGCTCCACGGCATCAAAGTGATTGTCGCCGGGCTGGTCCGCGACCTCGAGGGGCAAGCCGGCGGCGCGCCAGGCGGTAGCAAAGCTCTCCTGCTGACGCAGGAACTCATCGGTCTCGCCGGTGCCGACCGACAGGATCAGCGGCGGCGACTGCTTCGGCAGATGAAGGAGCGGGCTGTTGCGCTCGGCCGCGGCAGCGTCGAGGGCGAGGACGTCGTTGAGATAGCTGAGCCGGATCGGCTCGAGGTCGTAGAGCCCGCTGATCGCGCACGCGCCGCGCACGGGATCGCGGTCGAGACCGAACGCCCGCCAATCGGTCTCCAGCACCATCGCCGCCAGATGTCCACCGGCGGAATGGCCGGCGACGTGAATCCGCGCGGGATCGATGCCGTGCTCGCGCGCATTGCGCTGGAGCCACGCCACCGCCGCGCGGTTCTGGCGCACGATCTCGTCCATGTCGGCTTTGGGCGCCAGCGTGTAGTCCGCCACGGCAACCGCGATGCCGGCATCTTGGAACGCCGGCACCAGGAAGCTGAAATCGGATTTGCCCAGCGCCTGCCAATAACCGCCATGGATGAACAGCAGGCAGGGCGCGGGCTTCTTCTCGGCCGGAAACAGGTCGAGCTTTTCGCCGTCGTAGGCGATATCGAGCCGGCACGGCCGCGCGCGCCGGACGGCCGCGGAGTCCTCCGCCCAGCGCCGGAAATACTCGGGATGCTCCGGCACTCGGCCGCGCAGGAAATACTGCGCATCGAGCGCCGCCCGGTCGTAGTCGCGATAAAGCGCCATCTGAACTCCTATGCTCGAGGGGCCGGACTCTCATCCGGCTCGGCCAAAATGTCCACATGGCCCACGGTGAGCCGAAGCTCACGGTCGGCGAGGGCGGCATGCGAAGCGAGGCGCCAGCTTTCGGCGGGTCCCGCGGGATCGATCTCGGAGGCTGCCGCCGCCATGCCGTCGATGAGCGACGCGATCATCGGTTCATCATCCGGCCCGAGGCGCCAGTCGCCCGCCGCATCGCTCACGCGATAGCCTCGGGCCTCGAAGGCTCGAGCGATCGCGGCGGGAGCATCGGATCCGAGCGCGGAGCCGAACCCTTTGTCGCGCCGCTGATGCCGTTGGAACGCCGTGGTGATTGCGAGATCATCCTCGTGCGCGGGCGCCCACGCTCGCCGGCCATCGACGGTGAGCGCCGCGAGGAACGGCATGCGAGCCGCCGTTACGCGCTCGGCCAGTTCCTCGAGCCACGCCGCCGAGACCAGATCGAGCAGAGCGGCACACGTGACGCCGTCAGCGAGCGGAAGCGCCTCGAGGTCGCGTGCGAGATCGAGCTCGACGCTGTGCGCGCGCCACTGTGCCGTGCCCGTCGCCACCGTGACCACGCCGCTGCCATGGGTGACGCGCCAACCTTGGCCGCGCGCCCACTGCGCGATCTCCGCGGATTGATGAGCGAGGAGCGCGCTGTCGCGATCGACGAGGCGCCAATCCTGATCGCCGGGAATCAGCGGCGCCAGCGCGCGAAAATTGGCGCCGCTGCCGGCGCCGAGATCCACGATGCCCGCGGTATCGCCACCGGCGCGGGCGTGCACCATCTTGCCGAATTGCCGGCTGAGCGAGCGGCTCCGCGCGCGGAGATCGTATGGCTCGCGCAGCCGGAGCCAATCGAGGCCGAAGCTCTCGCTCACGCCGTGAGCCGGTCGAGCGCCGCGGCCCAGCCGGCCACCGCTTGCGGCCAATCCGGCAGCCGTGCGCCCGCTCTGCGCGCGCCCGCCGCGAGTCGCGCGCGCAGCGCCGGCTCGTCCAAGAACCGACGGAGCGCCTCGGTGAAGGCGGCGGCATCGCCCGGTGGCACCAGAAGACCCGCGCTCGGCGGCACCGTGTCGGGAATGGCACCGGCGGTGGTCGAGATCACCGGCAGGCCGTGAGCGAGCCCTTCCGCGAGTGCCATGCCGTAGCCTTCGTGGAACGACGGCAGCACCACGGCATCGGCGGCGGCATAGGCCTCGCCCAAGCGCTCCGGCGGCCACTCGCCCACGAGCGCGATGCGGCCTTTCAGGCCGCGCCGGCCGATCTCGTAACGCAGCGCCGTCGTCGTTGCGGCATCGCGCGTGAGACTGCCGATGCAGCGGCAGTGCCAGTCGCGATCGGCGAGCGCCGCCAGCGCTTCGACCAGGATCATGTGACCCTTGCGCGGCGTCAGGCTCGCGACGCAGAGAAACTCGACGCGCGAGCGGGCGGGCCGCCGCCGCATCGGACGCGCCGGCTTCGCCGTGCCAGGCGGCGTCACCGCCACGCGCGCGCGCGACACGCCATAGGCCGCGACCAGCCGGGCCGTGCTCTCGCTGGGCGCGAGCACGCCGCGCGCGAGCTCGAGGAGCCGCGCCTCGAGCGCTCCCACGCGCCTCCGCTCCCGCTCGCTGAGGCCGGTCTCGTCCGCCAGCGGGTGATGCACGAAGGCGACGACCCGCAAGCGCTTGGCCTCGCGCTCGAGGCAGTCGGTAAAGGCGAGGAGCGCGAGTCCGTCGATGACCGCGACAGTACCGTCGGGCAAGCGTGCGAGCGCCTCCCTCGCGGCCCCGCGCGCGACATCGTCGGCGTTCGGAAATTGGCCGGGCAACTCGATTGCGTCGACCGCTCGTCCGCTCGCGCGCAATCCCTCGATCACGTGACGATCGAACAGATACCCGCCCGTGAGCTGATCGAGCGCTCCGGGAATGATGAACGCCGTCACCCCAACGGTCCCTCGAAGGCAGCCCAGGCCAGAGGCGATTCCCGCACCACGATCCGGAGCGAGGCGAGGGCGCCCGCCGTCCCGGGCCCAAGCGCGCCTTCGGCAATTCGCGGCTTCAGCCGGCGGAAGATCTCGCCGGCCAAGAACTCCGTCGTGGTGTTGCGCCCGCGGAACTCCGGCAGCTCGTCGAGGTTCCGGTAGTTGAGCGGGGCTAATATTTCCTTGAGCGTCGCGAGCGCGCGGCCGATGTCGCAGACCAGGCCATCGGCGTCGAGCTGCGCGCGCCGCACCTCTATCTCGACCGCAAAGGTGGCGCCGTGCAGTTGCTGCGCCGGCCCAAAAATCTCGCCCACAAAACTGTGGGCGATCATCACGTGGTCGCTGACGGCGAGGGTGTACATGACGATCCGGGTTCCTGCAGCGCTCGCACTACCATAACGCCATACCAAACTTTCGCCGATTGCGCGCGGATCAATGCGTGGCTGGGCCTAGTTCGGCATGATCGAGAAGTAGATGGCATAGAAGGCAATCCAGATCGCCAACCAGACAGCCTGGATGCGCCGCCGCAAGGCCTGCGTCGGATGACGCGGCGCCAGCCAAGCCGCGATGACCGTGGCGCCGGCAAAGCGGGGCAGCCGCGCCAGGACGCTCACCGCGAGAAAGAGCGGGTAGGAGACGCCTTGGGCTCCGGCAACCGCGGCATAGATCTTGTACGGCGTTCCCGTGAGTGGCCCGAGCACCATGGCCCAGGGCCCGCGGGTGACTACCTCAGTCTGGACATCGGCGACCATGCCCGAGGAAATCGCGGGCAGATGCGCGAGAAATGCGAAGACGGCGTCGGGTGCCCGCGCACCGAGGATAAAGGTGAGGCTGCCGCCAGCGAGCGCGCCAGCGAGCGCAAAGCCGCAGGCCATCAGGCCGGCCTTCACTCCGCGGAGCGCCCCGACATAGGTCAAGATCACGTCGGGGACGAGAAAGAAGACCGTCGCCTCGGTCAGGCCCCATAGAGCCGCAACGCGATTGGCGCTCATTGCACGAACCGGCCGCTCAGTCGTACCTCACGACCTCGCAGAGCGCGCCGTCCGGCGCCGTCGCGAGCCGCGCGATCGTGTCGGGTAGCGCGTCGAAGCGGCATTCCCCAGTGATGAGCCGATCGAAGATCTTGTCGCGCAGGAGATCGAGGGCGAGGGCCAGGCGTTCGCGGTGGCTGCGACGGGCGCGACGGGCGGGCGAAACGGATCCAACTTGAGAGGAGACGAGACGCAAGCGCCGGGCGTGGAAAGCCTCGCCGAGCGTCACCGTAACGGCCTGGTCGCCATACCAGCTGAGCTCCACCACTGTCGCCTCGAAGCCCGCAAGCGCGAGCGCCGTGCCGAGACCCGCGGCTGTACCGCTCGCATGAAACACCAGATCGGCCTCACCGGTCGCCTGCTCGGGTATCGCGAACCGGCAGCCGAGCGCCACCGCAAGCTCCCCGCGACGCGGATCGATGTCGACGAGCTCCACCGTAGCGCCGGGAATCCGCGCCGAGAGTGCTGCGACGAGCGCGCCCACCACGCCCGCGCCCACCACGGCGATGCGGTCGCCGATGCGCGGGCCCGCGTCCCAGAGCGCGTTCACCGCGGTCTCCATATTGGCGGCGAGCGCGGCGCGCCGGTCGGGCACGTCGGCGGGGACCGGCAGCACGGCGGAGGCGGGGACGAGGTAGCGGTCCTGGTGCGGGTAGAGGCAGAAGACGCGCGCGTTCAGCAGTTCCGCGGGCGTTTCGGGCCCGAGCGCGTCCACCACGCCGACCGATGCATAGCCGTATTTCACGGGCGCGGGAAACTCGCCCTCTTGGAACGGACAGCGCATGCGCTGGTGCTCGCTCGCGGGCACTTTTCCCTGGAACACCAGGCTCTCGGTGCCGCGGCTGATCCCGCTCGCGACCGCGCGCACTCGGAGCTCGCCGCGGCCCGGCGCCGGAATCGTCGTGGACCGGATCTCGCCGCGCCCGCGCCGGGTGACCCAGAACGCCCGCGCGGCGTCAGTCATTGAAGATGCAGTCGGCGAGCATGTCGCCGCCGAGCGCGACGTGCCGCACGCGCGGCCGAAGCGCGCCGGAGAGCGCCCGAATCTCGGGGAGCTGCAGGCTCGGCCGCCCGGAGCCGAGGATCACGGGCGCCAGCGCGATCTGCAGGCGATCGAGCACCCCCGCTGCCAGGAACCGCGAGACGGTAACGCCGCCGCCTTCGACGAAGAGCCAGAAGAGCCCGCGCCGCGCGAGCGCGGCCCGGATCGCCGAAGGCGCCAGACGCTCTCCGTCGCGCGGCAGCGGCACGATCTCGGCATTTCCGATCCGCGTTGCGCTGCCCACGCGATCCGCCGCCGCGAGCACCAGCGTCTGCGCCGTGCCATCGCGGAACACCCCGCGATCCGCTGATAGAGCGAGGTTGGCGTCGAGCACCACGCGCACGGGCTGATCGCCCGAGCAATGCCGGACGGTGAGGCGCGGATCGTCCTGCCGCACCGTCCCGGCGCCCACGATCACGGCATCGGCGAGTGCACGCAGGCGATGGGTGTGGCGCTGGTCCGCTTCGCCCGTCAGCCACTGAGACTCGCCGCCCGCCGTCGCGATGCGACCGTCGAGGCTTTGAGCGAGGTGCGCGAGCACGAAGCTGTGACGATGCGGCACCACGGCAAGAGGCAGGTAGAGCGCGAGCAGCTCCGTCACCTCGGGCGGCGCCTCCGGCTCGAGGCGCCAGCCGCCGCCGCGCGCGATGGTCAGCAGTCCCTCGCCCAGCGGGAGCTCGATGGGAAAGCCGAGCGCCTGTTCTCGTCCGCGCCGCCGGAGCGCAACGATCGCGTCCCAGGCCTCGGCCGGGGTGAGCGTGGGTTGCTTGTGGTCGCGCAGATTTGACGGCATTGTCGGCGCAATAGATCCGTTCGGCCTGAGGTCCCGGATACACTGCCGGGGGCACCCTGTCGACGGGGATAACGGGTTCGCCAAGCGCCCGAGCGCGCGAATTCACGGGGACGTGATTGTTGCGACCGGAGGCATCTTCGCTGCGGGCGGCCCAGGCGGAGGCCGGGCAGGCGATCGGCCTGGTGGGCTTGGCCGCGGCCGCGGCATTGCTGGCGATCGCCGGCGCGGGTCGGGCCGGCACCGCCGCCGCGCTGGCCGCCGCCGGCGTCTACGCCACCGTCTCGGTGCTGGTCCTGCAGGCCGTCGCGGCGCCGGACGCGCCCAGCCGGTTCGGGTCCGCCAATGTCGTCACGCTGTTGCGCGCGGGGATCGCGGCTCTGGTGACGGGGCTGGCGCTGGAGGCCCTCGCGACCGGCACCGGGCTGCTCGCCGGTCCCGGCGAGATCGGAGACCTCTGGGCCTGGGCGCTGCCGGCGGGCGCGTTGCTGGCCTTGATCCTCGACGGCGTCGACGGGTCGCTCGCCCGGCGCCGACGGACCGCCAGCGCCTTTGGCGCGCGCTTCGACATGGAGGCCGACGCGCTCCTGGTGCTGGGGCTGTCGTTGGCGGCTCTCGCGGGCGGTCGCGCCGGACCCTGGGTCCTGGGAGCGGGGGCACTGCGGTACGTCTTCCTCGCGGGAGGCGCGCTTTGGCCGGTGCTGGCCGCGCCGCTGCCGCCGAGCTTCCGTCGCAAGGCCATCTGCGTGGCGATCGGGATCGCGCTGGCCGTCGGACTGGTGCCTGCGGTGCCCGCCGCCGCCGCTGGCGTTTTGGCGGGCGCGGGTGTATTGGCGGTCGTCTATTCCTTCGCCGTGGACGCGGTTTGGCTGCTCCGCCGGCGGGAGATTGCGGCGGTCTCGGCATTAACGAACACGTGACGTGCGGGGAACGCGGGCCTGTGGTTGATCGTTCAGGGATAGGATCGGCTTGAGGATCGAACCGGTGCTGACACAACAAAAAGGGGCGGGGAGCGACACCCAGCCCTTGGTCGAGATCGACCGCGCGATCATGGATCTGCGCCGCGGCGGTTTTGTGGTGCTGCGCACGCCGGACACGGCCCTGCTGGTGGCCGCCGCGGAATCCGTGACGGACGTCGCGCTCGAGAGATTCAAGACGCTCGCCGGCATGCCGCTGGCTCTCGCGATCACCCGGCGGCGTGCGGCGGTCCTGGGCTTGGCCGAGCCGCCGAGCGGCCCCGGCGGCAGCGTGTTGCTGGCAGTGCCCGCGGGCACGCCCGCGGCGCTGCTGAGCGATCTCGCCGATCCCGTGGCGACGGCTCCGGCGCGCCTGCCGCTCGCCGTGGTGGAGGCAACGATCCGCACCGCCGCGGACGCCGCCGTGGAGCTCGCCAAGCTCGCCCGCCTGCTGCCCGCGGCAGTGGTGGCGACCCTCAGCCGCGCTGCGGTCCAGCGACTCACCAAGAGCGAGGCCGTTTTGGTGGTCGATGGCGCCCATGTGCTGGATTACCAGGCGTCGGCGGCGCGCTCGCTCGGCGCCGTCAGCGAGGCGCGGGTGCCGCTGCGCGAAGCCGAGAACACCCGTATCATCGCCTTCCGCCCGAGCGACGGCGGGCTCGAGCACTTGGCGCTCCTGATCGGGGATCCCGATCCCAGCGAGCCCGTGCTGACGCGGCTGCATTCCGAATGCTTTACCGGCGATCTCCTGGGCAGCTTGCGCTGCGACTGCGGCGATCAGCTGCGCGGCGCGATCGCCGAGATTGCGCGCGCCGGCAGCGGCGTGCTGCTCTATCTCGCGCAGGAAGGCCGCGGTATCGGCTTGGTCAACAAGCTCCGTGCCTATCAGCTGCAGGATGCGGGCTTCGACACCGTGGACGCTAACGAGCAGCTGGGCTTCGACGCCGACGAGCGGGTCTATCTGCCGGCGGCGGAGATGCTGCGCCAGCTCGGCATCTCCCGCGTGCGGCTCCTCACCAACAACCCCGAGAAGGTGGCGGCGCTCACCCGTTGCGGCATCGCGGTGGTCGAGCGCGTGCCGCACATCTTCCCCGCCAACGACCACAACGAGCGTTACCTCAGGACCAAGGCGGCGCGCAGCGGGCACTTGCTCTAACCTGCCCGCGGGCCCGGCAGGATCTGCCGGCGGACCTCGGACCTCGGACCTAAGTCTTCGGAATCCGTAGGACTTTATTTGGCACCGGGCTTGCTTAAGCAGTCCCGGAGGTTCCTTCGTGTCCGATCTCGAATCCGCCTATATCCCCTACCTGAACGGCCAGATCTCCCAGCCGGCGCCGGATGACGGCAAACCGCACCTCTGGGGGCAGAAGGGATTCCATTTCCACGACCTCCTCGACGCCCTCAATCCCCTGCAGCATCTGCCGGTGATCTCGACGGTCTATCGCTGGATCACCGGCGACACGATCGGGAACATTCCGCGCATCGTGGGCGACGCCATCTATGGCGGAATTCCCGGCTTCGTCTCCGGGCTCTTCGGCGTGCTGCTCAAGGAAGAAACCGGCAAGGACGTGGGCGAGCACGTGGTGGCGACGTTGTTCGGCGACTCCAACTCGGCGCCGACGCCTCCGGCCCAGAGCGCCCAGCAGCCCGAGCTCACTACGGAGCAAGCGGCTGCGCTGGCTCATGCGCCGGTCGAGACGGCGGAGCTGGCCCCGCTGCCGGCCGTCGCCGCCGCGCCGGCAACTCCTGCCCCGGCCGCGACCAGCGTGACCACGACTCCCGCCGCGCAAACCGCCGCGGCCGCTCCCGCTGCGACGCCGGCCACCGCGCTTCCCGCGGCCTCCGTGACCGCGGCGGCGGCAAAGCCCGACCATCCGGCGATCCCGCTGGCGCGCGGCGTCGGCATGAGCGTGGCGGCACCGGCTGCGGCGCCGGCGATCACGGTCACGAAAGACACTGCGGCGAGCGCCTTCCTGACGCAGGCCACCGAGCGTCAGCGCCAACTCCTGGGCAGCGGCGCGGCACCCGCCCCAACCGGCCGCGTGCTGAGCTCGCAACCCGTGCCTTTGCAGCTGCCACCTGGCGCCATCTCGTTCATGTCGCGCCCCAGCGCGACGCTTGCCGCGGCGCCGCCGAGCCCGCTTCCGGCGACCGGCGGCCCGGCCACGAGCGGTCCCGCCGACATCTCGCAAAAAATGCTCGGCGCCCTCGACAAGTACGTCGCGCTCCAGAAGCAGAACACCGCGAACCGCGAGTCCCGCGGCGTACAGGTCGACGTGAGCCCGTAGCATCCGGACCTCGCTCCGCGCTATACCGGCGGCGATGGACCTGGTGGTGGACGGCGACGGCTGTGCGGCGTGGGGCGCTCAGGTGTTTCGCGCGGCGCTCGGGCGCGCGGGGATCGCGCGCCGGAAGCGCGAGGGCGACCACGCCACGCCCCAAGGCGCATTCCTGTTGCGCGAGGTCCTCTACCGGTCCGACCGGGTGGGAATCCCTCGCACGCGCCTGCCGTTCCGCGCGCTCAAGCCCGAGGACGGCTGGTGCGACGCCGCCGAGGACCCCCGTTATAACCGGCGCGTGCGGCTACCCTATTCCGCGAGCGCCGAGCGGCTCTGGCGCGAGGACCACGTCTACGACCTGCTGGCGCCGCTCGGCTACAACGACGATCCCGTGGTGCCCGGCCTCGGCAGCGCGATCTTCCTGCACGTGGCGCGGCCAAATTACCTCGGCACCGAGGGTTGCATCGCGCTCGCGCTCGAGGACCTGCTCAATGTGCTCGAGGAGGCCGACGCGACGTCGCGGGTGGTCGTGCGGGATTGAAAGGGGCTCAACGATGTGCGGCGCGTTCACTACGGTGCGGTTGGTCGTTGCGTGTCTCGCCGCGCTGACAGCGATGGGTATCGCAAGCAGCGCAAGGGCCGAGGGCGAGTATGGGCCCGCCCATGCCGCGCAGACGCTCAGCGATATTCGGCTGCCCTGCATGTTCATCATCCGTTGTCCGCTCACCCCGTCGGTCTACGAGACTTTCCGCCGCGCGGTGGCGGGCGAGCGCGATCAGCAATACGAGCTTGCGAAGCTGCTGGACCGGGGCGATGGACTGCCGCGCGACCTGAACGCGGCGACGGGGTGGTACGGACGCGCCGCCGAGCAGGGCCATGTGCCCGCCGCGCTCGAGCTCAACCACCGGCGCCATGAGGGCCAAGCGATCGAGGCCGACGAGGGGAAGATCGCGGCGGCGCTCCGCGCCGCCGTCGATGCCGGCAATACCGAGGCCATGCGGGCGCTCGCGGACATGACGATTTACGGCCGTGGCGGTCCGCGCAATCCGCAGGAGGCGCTCGCCCTCCTGCATCGCGCGGCGGACAAGGGCTCGGCGCTCGCCGAGCAGGATCTGGGCGACCTTTATCTGCTTGGCGCGCCCGGCGTGCCAATGGACGCCCGCGAGGGCTTCCGCTGGATGGCGACCTCGGCGCGGCACGGCAATCTCGAGGCCATGGAGCAGCTGGGCTCGCTCTATCTCCACACGCCCGACTCGTCGTTGCAGGATCCCGCCGAGGCCTATCGATGGCTGGTACGGGCGTCGCTGCTCGACGCGGCACGGTCGCAGGAGGCGCTGAGCACGCTCTTGGCCGAAGGCGCCATCGTGAACGGGCGCACCGTGATCGCGCCCGATACGATCCAGGCGGACATGTGGTTCCGCATCGCCGCGCGCTCGCCCTTCCACGACAATCCCAGCATCCGGCACAGCATCGAAATGAACATGACCTCCGCCGAGCTCCAGCAGGCGAAGAAGCTCGCCGCCGACTGGCATCCGCGCACGCTCCAGGAGGTGCTTGCGATGACCATCGACCCGCCGGCGGTCAAGGCGTCGGCACAGCGGCCGTGGCCGCCGGGATTGATGGGCGCGGCGCTGCAGCAGTTCCAGGACGGCGTGGACAATCCCGAGCCCTGGCAGCGCCTTCCGGATTTCGACCGCCCCGAGGAGGTGGCGGCGGCGATGACGGCAATAGCCGAGCATTGCGAGCAGAAGGGGCTCGACCGCTGCGCCGCGCAATGCCGCGACCGGCTCACCGATTTGACGCCGCCGGAAAAGCCGGGCGGCCTCACCGTCGATGAGATCGCCGATCGCCTGCGAAAAAATCCGGGCCTCTCGCCGGCCGCCTTGATGCGCAAAACCACGCCCACCGCCGAGGAGCAGATGCAGGGCTGGACCTGGTGCGCCGCCCGCGTCGCCGATCATTGAGGGCGTAGAGCGTCCGAGCGTCGTGCGTCCTTCGACGCGCTCCCTTCGGTCGCTTTCTCAGGATGAGGTCATTCGATCGTGCAGCACTCGATGCGCCTCGTCCTCAGCAAGCGAAGCGCGTCGAAGGATGCACGCTGTCAGGCGCTCGGCGGCCGCGGCCTCTCGCCGAAGATCGCGGTGCCGACGCGGACGTGGGTGGCGCCGAGGCGGATCGCGATCTCGTAGTCGGCGCTCATGCCCATGCTGAGCTCGGCGAGACCGTGGCGGCGCGCGATCTCGCGCAGCAGCGCGAAATGCGGCGAGGGCTCCTGGTCGAAAGGTGGAATGCACATGAGGCCGACAACGGGGAGGCGCCAGCGGTCCCGGCACTCCGCGACGAAGGCGTCCGTCGCCGCCGGCAGCACGCCCGCCTTTTGAGCCTCCTCGCCGGTGTTGACCTGGATGAAGCAACGGGGGCGGCGGCCCGTGCGCTCCATCTCGCGGGCGAGCGCCTCGGCGAGCTTGGGGCGGTCCACCGTCTCGATCACATCGAAGAGCGCCACCGCCTCCTTCACCTTGTTGGTCTGCAGCGGGCCGATCAGGTGCAGCACGAGATCGGGATACGCGGCCTTGAGCGCGGGATATTTCCCCTGCGCCTCCTGCACGCGGTTCTCGCCGAAGACGCGCTGGCCCGCCGCGATCGCGGTGGAGATGGCGGTGGCGTCGTGGGTCTTGCTGACCGCAACCAGCGTGACATCCGCGACGTCCCGCGCCGCGGCGCGCGCGGCCGCCGCGATCCGGTCTTTCACGAGGCCCAGGCGTTCTGCTAGGCCTGCTTGCAAATCAAGGGCTTGCCCGCTCATTGCGAGACCTTGGCGGCTGCCACCAAGGGCGTCAAGCCCGCTCGGCTGCAGCCCGAAGAACTAGCGGAATTTCCCGTCGCTCCGGTGTAGGATGCGGCCCCTCGGAGGGGGTCATCCCGGGAGTTTCTAGGAGCAGGGCCAATGGCGTTGTCGTTTCGTATCGTCGGGTGCGTCGTGGCGGCGGCGCTGTCCGTCGCGGGTTGCGGGATGTTCGGCGGCAGCAAATCGGACAGCGGCGATACGAAGACCGTCCAGACCACCAACGATCCCTATCACACCGATCCAGGCAAGATGGATCCGAAGGATTTCAATCCGAGGATCCAGAGCGACAACGATCCCTCGACCCTGACGCTGATGTCGGCGCTGTTCGGCGGCGGCGGGAGCGGGCAGAACGGCAACGGCCCGGCCGGCGTCGGCGTCAACAGCTTCCTCTGGCGCGCCTCGCTCGACACCGTCAGCTTCATGCCGCTCGCCTCGGCGGATCCGTTCGGCGGGGTCATCATCACCGACTGGTTCAGCCCGCCAGAGACGCCGGACGAGCGTTTCAAGGTGAACGTGTTCATCCTCGGCCGCGATCTGCGCGCCGACGGCGTGCGCGCGAGCGTGTTCCACCAGAGGAAGGATGCGATGGGACAGTGGGCGGAGGCGCCGGTCGACGCCAACACCGCCACCGACCTCGAGAACGCCATCCTGACGCGCGCGCGACAAATCCGCTTGAGCGCGGTCGCCAACCAGCAATAGCCCGCCGCCGATAGCGCACCTCGATACCGGGAGCACGAGACCGCGCGATGGCGCGCTACAACGCTCAAGAAACCGAAGAGACTTGGCAGAGGATTTGGCGGGAGCGCCGCGCCTTCGAGGTCGCGACGGACCCGGCCAAGCGGAAATACTACGTGCTGGAGATGTTTCCGTATCCCTCGGGGAAGCTCCACGTCGGCCACGTCCGCAACTACACCATGGGCGACGTGGTCGCGCGCTACAAACGCGCCCAGGGCTACAACGTGCTGCATCCCATGGGTTGGGACGCCTTCGGCCTGCCGGCGGAAAACGCCGCCATCGCCGGCAAGGTGCATCCGAAAACCTGGACCTACGAGAACATCGCCGCGATGCGCGCGCAGCTTCAGCGCATGGGCGTGAGCTACGACTGGCGGCGCGAGATCGCGACCTGCCATCCCGGCTATTACAAGCACGAGCAGAA
>Ga0209415_10003307_pt1 | contig 29986 bp, 28 predicted proteins | sample PeaSoiSIISIP2007_FD_187696 | JGI IMG/M metagenome (GOLD analysis project Ga0209415, IMG submission 187696) | Peat soil microbial communities from Weissenstadt, Germany - SII-SIP-2007 (SPAdes) (version 2) | ecosystem: Environmental > Terrestrial > Soil > Wetlands > Peat | place: Germany...
CTGGTGGAGAAACATTTCGATTTCCGGCTGGCCGGGATCATTCGACAGTTCAACCTGCGATATCTGCCGTCCCAGGTAAAGGGGGGGTTCTATCGCAAACTCGCGGCCTACGGTCAGGTAGGGAGAATGGACATCGGCCTCCCCTGGGAGCTAACGGACAAGGCCAATCTCTTGAAGGAATGACGGCCGGCCAAGATAGGCGCGGACCACGGTTGAACTACTGTTGATTGAGACGTGCTATGATATATAAATAAGGAGCGTCAAAGACGTGAGTATTTGTGGCTCGCCGCCTGAAAAGGTTTTTTTCGGTAACTCGGTAACTCGGTAACAAGGATCAGGAGAAACGGTTCAGTGCATAGGCGGGAAACCTTAAGGATGATAAAATCTTTGCTGAAGGGGATATTCGTTTTTTCGACGTGTATATCGAAAGGGGTACGAAGAGAGAGAGAGAACGAAGCGGATTCAGGGTCTCTGGTGTAGATAGCTGCCGATCACCAGCCGGAACAAGTCGCAGTGACAGGAAGCGAGTCGCTGAAGAGGGGTCGCGGATGGTAAAGGAAGGGGCACAGCATGAACAGCAAGATGGTCTTTGATCACACTGTGGAACGCAATCATCAGGTTGCCATTGAGAATCTCGCGAAGAGCCTTAATCATTCTCCGGAAGGCATCAATACTCTTTATGCAATGGTCCTCAGACACTACATGAAAACGGCGCGAATCAAACACTTTGTCTCGGCGCTCGTCACCAAACGAGTCAAGGAGTTGCTAAAGGATACAAAGTTGCCTTCTGATATAGAAGGAAGGAGAAGCCATTCCCGTGAGTTTTAATACCTGAGGGTATGCTGATAAACGAAAATCCGCCGAGAACCGACCGTCGCTGCGCTGGGACGCGTTTTCTGCCAGGGAGGAGCCGTGCTGCGCAACTGTTATCCGGCTGCTACGACGCTCTTTGTAGTTCAGCACCGCAGCTGCATAATTCCACGGCTTCCGGGCAGGTAATCTGATACGACTTATCACAATTTGGGCACACAAATTCAACCCTATATCGCTGATCCATTCTTGAACACCTCCGGAGATTAGAATGACCTGCAGGAGCGACTCGCGCTCATCGGAATCTCTGATGAAATCATCTTCCTTAATAAAATACGATAACGAGTTTACAGTAATGTGACAGTTGCATTAAACTTCTATTACTTTGTTTTCCGCGAAAGGGCTGGGAGCGTTCGTGAAGAAAAATGGGGATGGAGGTCTGATAGCTGTCCAGGCTCCAGCGTCTCTAAGCATGGTTACAAAATAACAATGTGCAACCTTTCCGGTCCGCCTATTGCGGGTAGATATGGTCTTAATTGGATACAATTAATAGGCAGAACAGGATCATTTCTTTGTCGCACGCCATTCGGGACAAGCATGTGATAAAATATGTGTTAGACCGTTGTGATATCTGTGATAACTCTCTATTTGCCGGGATCCCATGCCAGGCTTTTCGATAAGATGATTCAAGACGTTATCGTTATCTATGATGCTGAATTTTTCTTCTAAAAAATCTGTAGCAAAGCCCATTCAGATGGCTCAGAGCGAGCAGGATCTTCTCGCTATATGCGCTCTCACCCCAGAGGCGGCTCTTGCAACGGTTGGCGTATCAGAGAGGGGTTTGGATCCCGATCAGGTGCGCGACCGGCGGACACGCTTCGGTTGGAACGCGACTGCCAATCACAGAAAAATGGGTTTTCTCCGTGAAATCTATCAGCGCTGCAAAAACCCACTTGTTGTTCAGCTTCTGGTCATCGCAGCGGTCTCCTTCGCCATGGGTGATCTTCGCGCGACGGTTATGGTCAGCGCTATGGCCCTCCTTAGCGTGGGGCTCGGATACTATCAGGAATCACGGGCGGGCCGCGCGGTGGAAAAGCTTCAAGCCATGGTGCGCACGACCTGTGTCGTGATGCGTGAAGGAAAAGAAACAGAGCTTCTCATGGACCAATTGGTCCCCGGCGACATCGTCATCCTCGCGGCAGGGGACATGATCCCCGCCGATTTGCGCCTTCTTAGCACCAAGGATTTTTTCGTAAGCCAGTCCGTGCTTACGGGGGAGTCGATGCCGGTCGAAAAAATGGCTGCCCCTGCGACCACACCCTCTCAGAACGGTTTGGAATTGATAAATGCCTGCTTTCAAGGGAGCAACGTCCTGAGCGGGTCGGCGCGTGGGCTCGTGGTTAACACAGGCAACAGAACCTATTTCGGCTCTATTTCAAAGAATCTTGCTTCGGTACGCGTCCTCACCAATTTTGACAAGGGAGTCAATGCTTTCACCTGGCTGATGATCCGCTTCATGGTCATAATGGTGGCGGTTGTTTTCCTCATTATCGGCGTCACCAAACACAACTGGATGGAGGCGCTGCTGTTCGGCCTTGCCGTGGCCGTCGGTCTTACCCCGGAGATGCTCCCGATGATTGTGACAGTCAATCTGTCCAAGGGGGCGCTCGCGATGTCGCGAAAGAAGGTAATCGTCAAGAGACTCAACGCTATACAGAACTTCGGCGCTATGGACGTATTCTGCACGGACAAGACTGGCACGCTTACTCAGGATCGCGTCGTACTCGAAAAGAATGTCGATGTAACGAACCGCCAAAGCGATGATGTGCTTCGCTATGCGTACCTGAACAGCTACTACCAGACGGGCCTGCGTAACCTGCTGGACCGGGCCATCCTGGAACACGGCGAACTTGATGTCGAGCGCACGTGCCGAAAGGTGGACGAAATCCCTTTTGACTTCTCGCGGAAGCGAATGTCGGTGATTATCGATTATGAAGGCGCTCACGTGCTCATCTGCAAGGGAGCGGTGGAGGAAATGTTCACCGTCTGCGACCACTACCAGGTTGATGAGGAAATCCATCCTCTCATCGAAATGCTTAAAAAAGATCTAATGGAAGAATACCGGTCTCTGAGCGCCGATGGATACCGGGTTCTGGCAATCGCGTACCGCGAGTTTCCCCAGACCCAGCAGGTCTTTTCCGCCCTGAATGAATCTGGCTTGATACTCTTAGGATATGTTGCCTTCTTCGATCCCCCGAAGGATTCCGCCCTCAAGGCGCTGGCGGAATTGCGCCGTGTGGGGGTATCCACCAAGATTCTCACCGGGGACAATGAGCTCGTGACCCGGAAAGTGTGCCGGGATGTCGGCTTGGAGATTGAGGGGATTGTAACCGGTCCGCAGCTCATCGGCCTCAGCGACGAAGAGCTGACGGAGGTGGCGGAAAAATCCACGGTGTTCGCCCGGTTATCACCGCTTCAGAAAGAGCAGCTCATTCGTGCCATGCACCGGGGCGGTCATGTTGTCGGATTTCTGGGTGACGGCATCAATGATGCGCCGGCAATGAGAGCCGCCGATGTGGGCATCTCCGTCGACACCGCCGTCGATGTGGCTAAGGAATCGGCGGACATCATCCTCCTGGAAAAAGACCTTTCCGTTTTGGAGCAGGGAACCCTCGAGGGTCGCAAAGTATTCGGCAACATTATCAAATACATTAAAATGGGTGCAAGCTCCAATTTCGGCAATATGTTCAGCGTCGTCGGAGCAAGCCTTTTCCTGCCTTTTCTTCCTATGGCCCCGATTCAAGTGCTGGTTAACAACCTCCTTTACGATCTTTCCCAGTCCGGCATTCCGACAGATAAGGTGGATGACGAATTCCTGGAAAAACCCCGGCGCTGGAACATTGACAGCATCAAGAAGTTCATGCTGTATATTGGTCCCACCAGCTCGGTGTTTGACTACACGACTTATGCCCTCATGCTTTTTGTTTTTTACTGCGCGCGGTTCTCTCTTCCAGGGGCGTCGGATACTTCGAAAGTCTATTATGAGAGTCTTTTCCACACGGGGTGGTTTGTCGAATCAATATTGACCCAGACGCTTATCGTGCATGTCATTCGGACCAATCGGATACCGTTTATTCAGAGCAGGGCCAGCGCCGCCCTGACGCTGACCACGCTCACCGTCATGGCCGCGGGAATCATCCTGCCCTATTCGCCGCTGGCGGATTACCTCGGCTTCGTGAGGCTCCCTGCCTCGTACTGGCTATGGATCGTAGGGACTCTCGCGGCCTACGTAACATTGACGCACTACGTTAAAACCTGGTTTGTTCGCAAATTTGGAGGCGATTAGGCATGAAAAGTCTTTTGACCGCGCTCAAGGACGGCCGGCTCGTGGAACTTCCCGACAGTGACAAAGAACACTCATTGCGATACCTTGCACATCTGATCGAGGGCATACCAGAACTGGGTGGACATCTTCAGGTTGATGAAGATGTGCTGATTCGCGAGCGCGAGGGAAACACTGGGATCGGTCTGGGGGTTGCTTGTCCCCATACGCGCGTCGCTGGTGCGGGAGAATTATGGTGTGCGGTGGGTTGGAGCCCTGCAGGGATCGATTATGGTTCTCCTGACAATCAAAAAGTTCACCTCGTAGTTATGTATTATGTCCCCGATCCACAAAAAGCGGCTTATCTCAAGGAGGTTTCCGCTCTCGTATCAGCCATCAAAAAGGAAGAAGGCATCCAAGCGATTTCGGGTGCCGAGGATATCGCCGATGTGCGCAATCGCCTGCTGGATTGGGTGTCTACAGCGATTGAGGCAGGAATGCCGGAAGCCCGCGCGCGAATGGTGCGTCTGGAAGCACGGCAGGCGGCCGCCGGTTTTGCGCCTGCCGGTCTGCAGATCGTTCCTGTACTCATCGTGAGCCAGCCGGGTCAACCGCCGATAGTGCTCTCGCCAAATTCGGATTTGTCCTCGGCCCTGGAAAATGACGTCGGTATTTCGCCTCTCCTGAAACGACAATCATCATTCGAGAGACTGGGATATTGGTTTGTATACCGGTCCACGATGATATACGATCCTCAGCGTCCGCTCTACGATTACCTCGCCGTCAAGGTTGGATGACCTGGCCACTCCACATGGTTAAAACCAGGGGCTTTCTGCGGTCAGGTTGTCAAATTGTCCACAGGTGGTACCGGACGCAGACTGAGATAAATTCATTCATTTCCCCAACAAAGAGAAATGGAAGCTCGCGGTAAACTATTATCATCAGGAACAGTCAAAGGACCTGCCGTTTTGACAGCCTTAAAGGATGGGCCGCTCGCCGAATTGTCTGGATTATTGTATAGGGGAAAAAAGGAAGAGATGAGAGACAACCCTGCCGCTTCCTGAAAAAGATGGAGAGGATATCAGGCTGGATAGGCCGTTACAGTAATATAGCCAGGAACGATAAACCCGTTCCCTGCAGCGCGGTCTCGATAAAAGCGCCGGTAACCGCCTTGGTGACGACGTTGAATGCCTTTGCGGTTGCCTGGTGAATCACTTGGTCGTTAGTAACAGTTTTTTCAGGATGGTAATAACCGGCCCGCTCGAGAGTGTTCAGGATGTCCTGGTGCCGGATTTCCACAGCATTATAATGAATCAGAAGACTGCCTGTCGTGACATTGAATTCGGCAGTGCCTATTCCATGGCCCATGTTCACAAGAGTTTTTTGTACCTCATAATGTACGGCGCTGTTTTTAAACAACGGATTTTTGAGTCGCAACCTTCCGGGGACATTATGAACATAGCAATGCAAGATTTGAACCCTCCTTCTTATGAGGAATTTTTTCATAGGTTTTGCATACAGGGTAATCCGAGCACCTGAATCGCAACCCTTGTTTATCATGCATATACAAGTGCATTTTCAGACCGCACTGCGGACAGTTAGGACGATTTTTCAATTCATTTCGCGCAAAGCCGAGAACAAACTGCCTTCCACAAAGCACACATTTCAAGCGCTGCTTGCCGGTTTTGACATGGCCATACTTATATACAGCCTCCGAGTGGCACACCGGACATCTGAGTTCACCTGAAGTCCTCATCACCACAACACCTTTCTTAGTACATCACAATTTTATATTTAAATTATTACAACTTTGTGACAGAAATGTTACAATTGTGTTACATTTATTTGTGTATTCCCGAAAAGGGAGAGTTTTGCGAAATTCGGCGGCTGGCGGCAGTCAAAGGAATCACAGGCCAGAAAATATTTTATATCGTCTGCCCAAATCTTTCTGAACTGTCCATCCCGCATCATCCTGCGGTAGAAAATATACGGCGAAGTAAACAGCGAAATCAAGGGACCGATCATTTCCGAAGGATCTCTGAAGCACTCCCAGTCGCATTTTCGACACGAAGAATGCCGGCCGAGCTCCGACAGATCGAGATCCCAAAACTTCCCCAAATCCTCGCCGCCGCGGTATCCACAGGGATAGGTGTTGCCGTCACGCGCGTTTACGAAGAAATAATCGATCCCTCCTCTGCAGGCAAAGCCGTATTCCGGATTTATCTGCTGACGCATGAGGGAATAAAGAGAACTTCTCGGAGAAAATATTCTTATGCGACGCCTGAATTCGGGGATCGTGTGAAAGAGGGCTTTGAACAGCAACGCTTTTTCCACTGCCGTGTAATGAGTGATACCGGCAGTATTTGTCGCTCCATATACGGCAGATAGTCCGCTGGCGTCTCCGTCGTCAATGCTCATCGGATAGCAGGCATTCACGATCGTAAATCCCATATCGATGACCCGTTGGTAGAATTTCTGGAATGATTGTCGGTAGAAAGCATAGAATTCCTCTGGTCCTGAAAGTGGCTGCCGAAGAAGGCCCCCCATATTTCTGTTGATGCCGAGGTTCGCGGACGGGTAAATGCCATGAGCATGGAAAAGCGGGAGTGCTTTTTCGATGCCGGCTATGACTCCGGGAAGTCCTCTCATCGATTCATGGACAGCGGGGTCCACCGAGTCGATGCTTATCCAGAATGTATACAGACCAGCATCAGCCAGCTTTTCCGCCAGCTTTTTTACACCGTCCAGATAGCTCAGTTTCTGGGGATTCGCAAAGAGGTAACCATTGGTGCCGGTCCTGGTGTATGTTATCCCCATGTTTCTAGCGTATTTCAACAGATCGGCAATCTCGTCCACGTAAAGCAGCGGCTCACCGCCCGTCAAGGAAAGCGCTTTGACTCCCTTTTGCGCCGCGGCGTCGATAATTTTTGTTACCGTGGCCCTGTCGAGTTTAGATCGTTTGAAGGGTTCCGTAACGCGCATGGAGCACTGAGGGCACCGGGCGTTGCATGCATCGGTATATTGCACGACGAGCTGCCTGAGTCCGCGGCCGCTCACGAGGGGCAAGAGCGCGGTGACTGAGGGGATGCTTTTTTTGTGTGTATACATGTTGGCTGGCCGCCCTCTTGCCCGTTACCCGACACCCTGGACCTCATGGCGGAGTATTGTGGAGTATACTTCCTGTTCACGGGGACTGTTGGACTCGATAAATAGTCTCGCCTGTTTGCCCATGGAGGAGGCCACCTTTCGATCCGATACGAATAGCTGCATTACATTGACTAGTGCATCAATGCCTTCTGTTTTGACGACAAAGCCGGTCAGGCCGTCTTTGAGCAATTCCTTCGGCCCGCCCTGATCAGATACGACGACAGGAAGACCCGATGCCTGGGCTTCCAGAACGACGTTGCCGAAGGTGTCCGTGGTGCTCGGGAAAACAAAAACGTCGGCAGAGGCGTATGCCCTGGATAACTCTTCTCCGGAGAGGAACCCGGTGAACGTCACCGGATATTTTCCCAGCTTTTTTTCGAGTTCTTTCCGGTACGGACCGTCACCGACAATAATAAGGGAACTTCGGTCGCCGGAATCGATCAGGCTTATGAATGCATTGGCCAGGAGTTCCAGGTTTTTCTCCCTTGACACCCTGCCTACATAAAGGAACTTCATTTCGTCGCCTAAACCATGGCTGCGCCAAAAAGTGGCGTCTCTCTTTCCTGGAGAAAACGTTTTCATGTCGACCCATCGCGGCAGGGGCTTGACCTTGGAGGACACCAGCCCCCGTTCGATGAGCTGTGAGCGTGTGCTCGCGGAGGGAACCATGACTTCGTCCATGAGGTTGTAGAACCATATCATGTAATTCCAGGCCACATCTTCCAGGAACGAATCGTTTGTCAGGCTTCCCACATATTGGGGGATGTCCGTGTGATAGGTGCCGGAGATTGGAATGTCCATAAACTTGGCGATGAAGAGGGAGAGTATGCCGAGCGTGCCGGGTGTACTGGTATGGATCCTAGTAAAGCTTTCCCGGTCGAAATAATCGATAATATCGAGCATTGGCGGGAAATGGAGCTTTAGATCAGGATATTCAGGAAGGGCAAACTCTCCGACAGACTTGAAGTTCATCACGCCGTTCCTGAAGCCCGTATCTTGTTCGCTTGCGGTAATGACGATCAGCTCAATGTCCCGCTTTTGTGCAGTCTCTATAAGTCGCCTGATGGTGATGGCGACACCATTAATCTCATTCAGCGTATCGGTGAAAAGCGCGATTTTCTGGCTGCCGCCGGCGCTGGCCGGGAGAGCGAACCGGGTAGCCAGTTCCCTTACCAGGGCCTTGCTCCTGTGCTGGTGATGAAATGCAACATAATACGGCGAGGCAAGGAGATGGATGAAACCGATGGTTCCGAAGGAATTGAAGAGTTCCATGATGCCGATCGACGGATATTCTTTTGTAAGACGTTCAGTATAGATGTAGACAAGTCTGTTGACAAGATAGCTTGTTACGGAAAAGACCTTTCTGTTTATGTCACTGCTATTGATGGAGCGAAGAAAATCTACGTCATTCAGAAGTCGTCTTGCCTCCCGGTCGAGGATTTGTTCAAAAGTTTTTCCATCATGTCCGTTGTATACTTCAGGGATGGTTTTTTTGATAAAGAAATTGAGTTTTTCGAAGAGCGACGATTTCTGATCATCGGCGCCTAACACACGGTTCAAAAGGACGTTGATGAAGGGAAATTGATTGGTTCGCTTCGGCTCGATCTTTTCCTTGAAGAAACGGTACCCGACTCCATAAATGCTGTGCGACAAAGTGAGGGCATCGCCGTCCTCACCCTCCGCCCAGACCTCCCGCCGGCTGAGGGAATCCATAAATGCCTCGATAGTATCTCCCCGGGAAACGGTATAAGCCCGTCCGACGAAAAAACCACTATGATCGTCGGAGCCGCCGACCATGCCTTTCTTCCAGGGCTCGCAGCCATAAGGGATGATGTCGTGCTTGTCAGCCAGCCGTTCAATGCACTGAGGCGTAAGTGATGCGACGAGTTCGCTGATGCAGCTGTTGTACCTGTTTGAACGGGATCCATTTATCGTCTCAAACGCATTGAACAGCAGTAACATTTTTTCGACCGTATCGGCAGTGAGTTTTGAGTTCATATCGTAGAGAAGATGGGCGAGAAAATGGACGACGTTGTGTTTCTGAAAATGCCTCACAAGTTCATAGACATTATTCCGCAGATGCATGATATCTCTGAACCTGTCTTCGGTAATGTCCAGAGCCACTACATGCAGTTTGCAACCATCGTCGGGCAGGTAGGTTGTTACTTCAGTGCTGATGAATGCTCCAGGAAGGTGGGCGATTTCAAGCGCCCCATTAATTGAATTGTGGTCGCTGATCGTAACATAGTTCATGCCCCTCTTCAGCGCCGAATGGTAAATGAATTCGGGTTTCGTGTAGCTCTCCGGACAATTGAATTTACGCAGAGCCCAACTGGAGGGTTTGTTTGAGTGGCGCGAATGGACATGCAGATCGGCTTTATAGGTTTTTGGCATACCTGTTTTATAAACAAGAGATATTACACACCTATTACCATTGCATGAAGATTTGATGAAGCCTGCGGAATTTACATTCTGTGGAGGAACTGTAAAAATCACTTGAAATAGACAGTCATTGGGGAAGCCGACACCGCGCGCATTTCCAGGCGCCAGTCTGGAAATGCGCCGCATTGTCATATTTACGTAACAATCGGAATATATACTGTCTGTTACAAGGTGTTAAAATCATCCCTGTATAAAAGGAGAGGAGGATATGTTTTATCACGATTACGAAAAAAGAAAAGAAATGCGTCATGATAATATATCGCTAATTGATTATGTGGTCCCTGGCCAGGAAAATGATTTGCGGACGGCGGTAACGATAAACATTAGCGACGGTGGGCTAAAAGTCTATTTATTCGAGCCTCTCCCCATTGGACAGGAGCTCATTATCAAAAGCACGCTCCCCGTTGGCTGCAGTTCGGTGACTATCTACTGGATCAAAAAGGAAGCTGAAAGATTTTACAAGGCGGGGCTGATATTCAGAGCAACGTCTTCTCCTGCAGAGACTAAGGAAGAGGTCGTTGTCCCTGCCGACAACAAGGAAAAAACGTCGATCGGGATGCAAGATGAGCTGCCGGTTATTATCAGCGTATAACGTTACGGTAACTAGTATCTGGTTAGTCGACAGCGCCGAGTGTTTGGGAAAATGCCGCGTGTTGAGAATCGGTTTCGTCGTGCGCCTTTGGTCAACTACCAGAGAAGACTTTCAATGCTCAGAAGTTTGCCATAATCCCAGATATTCATATAGAGGCCGTCGAGGCGATTATTCCTGATTTGCTGCTCCTCGCGATACCAGAAAAAAAGATTGCTTGCCGGATAGAGATAACCGAACTGGTAGGAAGTAAAATCTTTTCTCCTCCGTGCGATTAAACCCACCGGATAGCGGTACATCGATTCCTGCTTATGAACAAGAGACTGCGCCTGCTCACGTTTTAATGCGGCTTCCGCCAGGTATTTCTCCGATGGTCCGCTGGTTCTTGTTGCCTCTTTTTTCTTCGCGATCAATGCCCTGATGGTTAAAGCCCTGTGCTCCGCCCTGAGCGCGGTCAATTCAAGACCATTTGTTAGCTCATCCAAAAGGACCTGTCTTTCAGGAACTACGTCGGCTGAGACTGGGTAGTCCTGTTTCGAAAGAAGCCGCAGATTCGTGACAAGAGTGTTTGTCTTTTCGGCATATGCCACGAGCCTCGCAACAGGTCCCCGCAGGATCTCATCTGCTTCGGCGTCCGACGCGCTATGCAGAAGCCATTGATAGGAAAACGGCGGTCTCGGTTGAAAAGGCCTGTTGAACGGCCAGAGTAGTTCGGATGAGGGGTCCAGGGCCGAAAGAAAAGGCATAAGGCGAAGCTCTTTGAGGTATTGGTTTTGAAGCGCGAGGGCTGCATGCCAATCGCGGTAAATCCGCGGGTCGGGAAATAAATCACGTATCATTGCCAGCGGCTCGGGCATTCTCTCTCTGCCTCCTTCGATATACCTCCATGACCATCGAGCAATGCTCCAGTCAACAAGCCAGTATCCCCATTCCCAGCCCGAACTGAAGGTGAGGTGGTTGTCTATGCCTATTTTTTTTAATGTCTCCATATCAGACAGCCGCGTATCGAGATAGGTCAGGAGGAACAAGGGCACCGAACTATCGAATGCAACCCAATAGGACGACTCCGGCCAATACCATGTTTCCCGCATCTGGTTTTCGTTTTTTGCCCTGGCTAACATGTGCCTCTGGTTGATGTTTCCGTAGACTGGCGCATAAGGCTCTGACAGGGAATAGCACATCACGGTATGGATCAGGATACCGGTTTTCAACGAGGCTCCTTCGGATGATTTATATGGCTGAACGGGTTGGATTTCTTCGGGGTTCTTGAGCGGTTTATTGTCGTTATCAGGGATGACGTGTGTCGTAAAAAACATTTTTGTTCCATAATCGTTTGTAATGCGTTTGACGATATATTCCCTGAGTGATGGGCAAAGACGCCCGATATCCGGCAAATATTCTCCCATCGTGAAATCGACGGTTACAAAGTCCCATTTAACACGGAACAGCCAGGAGAGGGTTTCGTCGATCTGGCGTCGATAGGAAGGGAAAAATTTCAGCAAGTGAACGGCCGCGAAAGCCCTCTGCTGGATGCTGGAAAGGGAGAATTCCACGCCCATAAGAATGCCTCTCCGATGCGCGTAGGCGACGAACTCTTCTGCATGTGCAGGCCACCGATCACGGTCAACGCCACGGAGGAGATAAAACTGGAAAGTATTCTGCTGATTTCGCGCAAGCCAGTCAATATACTCCTTGACCTCTGCGACGGCATGGGGATAGTCAGGATTATGTAACTGCTCCGTTAATTCAATGGGGTGCAAGGTATGCATATGAAAGCCCTTCTTATCGAAGCGAGGTATAGCCTTCCAGCGAAAATTGGCCATCAGCGGCCAGACAGCATGCAAGGGGATGAGTGTTCGCTTAGGATGATAGAACTTAAATCCCAATTTTTCTTGAAGTAAGCCGTACAGACCGAAACTTACCCCTTGATAGGACGGGGTGATCAGTTTGCAAATGGTTCTGCCTGGCTCGCGGTAGGAAATCCACTCATATGAATGCTCCGGATAAGGGAGATAATCATAGGGATGATGCAAGGCAAACGGGGAAGGTTTACCTTGGCGGTCTGGATCTATTGCAGTCAGGACGATATGCACGTCGTCGTGGGAGTTGTTAAGATGCACTGGAACATTCGGGAACCCCGCCCTTAATAGTTGCTGCACGTCTTCGATCGTGATCCGGGTAAGAGGGTTTTCGAGTAGGTCACGGGGAGCGTCAATGCTGATTGCGTGCAGGGGGACGGTATTACTTGACGCGAATACAGCACTGGGAGCAAGCCACAAAATCGATGCGCTTATGATGAGCCTGAGTGATAAGATTATGGTAAAATCCGTCTTTCGCGCATGAGAAAATGTTTTTGAAAAGAGTCCGACATCAGAGTGACGCTTATTTTACCAATAACGAATAAATCATACCATAGATTTCCATCCCTACGGCATGGAAGTAGGCAAGTAATGAAAATTGTCCCGCCCAGGTAGGCCGTTGTTCAGCGTTAAACGGCATTATGGCATGGGCTCTAAATCCGGATCTATCATCTTGCGGAAAAGACACAAAAGGTTTAAAAGGGACAGGGGATGCTGGACAGTCATGGCATAATAAAACAAGAAATAAGGAATATGATCACAAGCTGAATGGGAAGCTTCTCAATTGGTAAGGTTGTGGTGAAGAAAGAGAGGCTTAACCTGTTTCAGATCCGAACGCTCAAGTACAAAGCATGTATCAATCAGCGGGCCTTGATTGCTTCGGGAATTACCACTCATTGCTTTTCTCTTAATTATAGCCATTGACAACAGGTAAATAATAAGTACAATTTTAGCAAAGTGCAGGATTGAGAATGAATGCCGGGATAATTCCTGTCCTGCAAGGAGGAGAAAGCCATGAACGATATTTTGGAAACAATCAGGAAAAGGCGGTCCGTGCGGGCCTATGAGGCTCGAAAGATTCCGAGGGACATTCTGAACACCATTCTCGAGGCCGGAAACGAGGCGCCCTCTGCGATGAACAGCCAGCCTTGGAGGTTCGTCGTGGTGGAGGACGAAGTGGCGAAGCGGAAGCTTCTCAACGCCGCGTTGCCGCAGGCAAAAAAAATCACCGAAGCAGTCAAGGATGTTGATCCGGAACGCTATGCAATGATCAAAAAGCGCTATAGCGAGCTGCCGGATCCAGTGTATTACTCCGCTCCCGCGATTGTATTTGTTGTTGGCGAAGGGAGGTATGCCGGCCATTCCTGCCCGCTGGCATGTGAAAATATGATGCTTGCAGCGCATTCACTGGGTTTGGGTAGCTGCTGGGTTGGTTTCGGTGCCATGGTTACCGACGATCCGGAGGTACGGAACTTCCTTGAATTAAAAGAAGGGGATGCGATATTCGGCCCCATACTGCTCGGTTATCCGAAAGGCGAAACGCAGCGACCTCCCAAGAAGGAACCACACGTAAAGTGGATTTGAACACGGAAATGAAGAAAGTGGTTCTCAACGGACTTGCAATATGCCATTGAGATGTTCTATGGGTCTGGACAGGGAAGGGCTGGGAATCATGATATAATGGCTCGCTCCACCCTTCAAAGAATTGCCTTGTTGCTGCAGGTAGTGAACGGTCGCCTTACGGGAGGATAATCCTGACTTTCAAGCCTTTCCCTGCATTACTCTCAATCTGTAGGTCCCATCCATGTGCCTTGACAAGATGTTTGACTATAGCGAGGCCGAGGCCCGTGCCGCCCATGTTCCGCGAACGGCCGGTGTCCACGCGGTAGAACCGCTCGCCAAGCCGGGGTAAATTTTTCTGCGGCACACCGATACCGGTGTCGGCCACAAAAATAACGGCCTTACCGTTCTCCTCCGCGGTGCCGAATGTGACGCCGCCATGCTCGGTGAACTTGATACCATTGTCCACGAGATTGGTCAGTATCTGCGTAAGCCGGTCTCGATCCGCCTGGATGACCTCCGTGTCCTCCTGTATCGACATCGTCAGTGAAAGCTTCTTTTCCGCGGCCTTGTTTTTCAGTATGGCCAGAACGTTCTCAGCTACCTCCATGAAGCGGACTGGTGTTTTTACGACCTTGATAACGCCCAGCTCGATCTTCGAAATCATCATGAGATCGTCTACGAGGCCATTGATTCGCTCGCTGTTCGCCTTGATGGTCTGCAAGAACTTTATGGCATGCTGTTTGTCATCGAGAGCTCCTTCAAGCAGGGTTTCCGCGAACCCCGTGATGGCGGTAATCGGCGTTTTAAGCTCATGCGATATGTTGGCGACGAAATCTTTGCGCGTCTGTTCTAGCTTGTTCAATTGAGTAATGTCGTGGAAGATGGCCACAAAGCCGGACAGGACGTCTTCGCGTCGATACATGAGCGGCGATACCCTGACGATGCAGTACCGCTCTTCGGGATACTCGATCGGGAACTCGGTCACCCCCGGTTCGTGGCGCTCGCGAACTTGCTCGATAAGTGAAAAAAATTCGTTATTTCGTATTACCTCGATGAATGGCCTGCCCGTAAACGTGAGATTTCCGAAAATACCCGCCGCGGCCGAACTCGCCATGAGAATGACGCCTTTTGCATCGATGATGAAGAGCGCGTCAGGGATGCTCCGGAGAATGACATTGAGCCGGTTTTTTTCTTCTTCACTCTCGGCGATACTGTTGAGCAGCTCAGTGGACATAGTGTTGAGGCTGTCAGCGATCTCGTCAAATTCTCCGGCGCTTTCGATAAAAAGCTTTTTATCCAGTTCTCCGCGGGCGACATCGCGGGAAAAGTCTCGTATACGGCATGTTAATCTCCTTATGCGGTCCAATTGCCAGAATGAAAAGAGGGCAGTCAAGAGCAGGATCGCTAGCATGACTATGACGATCTTGATCCTGAGCAGGTTGACGGATCGGTCGACTTCCGTAAGCGGCACGCTCAGGCGGATGAAGCCCTGCGGCTGTTTTCCGTTCATGACCTTCAACGCCGCATACAGGAAATCGTGCTTCAGGGTGTCGCTGAAGCGGATAGCCGTTCCTATTTCGCTCAGGCCAGCCTGCTGGATTTCCAGGCGATGCGCATGGTTATCCATGCTGGTCGAATCCGTGTCCGAGTCGCCGAGGACTTTTCCATCAAGTGCTATTATTGTTGTCCTTGCGCCTGTTTTCTCCTTGTATTGCCGGCAGAGACCATCGAGCGGCAGAGTTGCCTTGAACGGCAGCATGATTGACACAAGCTTGGCTTCTGCAACAAGGTTTTCCTGGAGATTGGCGATATAACTCCCCCGGACAGCATCGGTGATATATAATTCGACGGCAAACACAGCCAGAAGCATGATAACGGCGTAGATACTAAATATGCGCTTGAAGACGCCACGGTTTCTGGCGTGATTATTCGACATAATAGCCCACGCCTCTCCGGGTTTTGATGTACTTGGGATTTGACGGGTCGTCCTCGATCTGCGTCCTCAGCCTTCGGACGTGAACGTCAACTGTCCTGGGCTCTACGAAGGTTTCGTTCTGCCATATCGCATCGAGCAGTTGGTCCCGACTGAAAACCCTGCCTCTCCGTTCGACGAGGTAGAGCAGGAGCTTAAACTCGGTCGAACTCAAGTTTAAAGCGACCTTGTTTTTAAGAACAACATACCGCTCCCTGTCAATGCGAAGGTTCCCGAGGGTGATGACATCTTCCCGGGTCGCCTTGTCTGAGGTCCTCCGGAGCACGGCATTTACGCGCGCGATGAGTTCCTTGGGGCTGAACGGTTTGGTCATGTAATCATCGGCGCCTGTTTCGAGTCCCTGAATTTTGTCCGACACCTCGCCCTTGGCGGTCAGCATGATGATTGGAATGGATGCTGTTTTGGGGTTGTTTCTGACGATGCGGCAGAGTTCGGTTCCCTGGAGACCGGGAAGCATGCGATCGAGAATAATGAGGCTGAAATCACCCTTTTTGATCATATCTAGGGCTTCTTCAGCGTCGGGCGCTGAAGAGACTTTTAACCCCTCACGCGTGAGGTTGTACGTTACAAGCTCAACGAGATCGGGTTCGTCATCAACAACGAGAATGCGTAAGGTTTGTGCGCCGGCTGGGCTCATTGATCCTCTTAAACGACGGTGTGACGTAATGGTATGTGTCCGCTCTATTATTACTTATTCTCCGTAATTTGTCAAAATCTGAATTAAATTTTTGTTCGTTACCGCCGGTGCCGATCATGATAATTTTAACCGTAAGCCGATAGTGACCGGGTCAAAAGTACTTTGTTGGGAAAGGGTATCATACCCTGAAAAAACATAAGATTAGCCATTTATAAAATTGCTCGAAATGAGCCTGTCTTTTTTATGTCATCCCGGTTCGTCTGGGGTCGTTTTTTACCAGATGATCATTTTCTTTGGAAATGAGAAAAGCGGAACGGTTCCCCGCAGAGGAATGCTAAGCTATGTCTTGCGCAGCTCGGGTAGCGGTCGTCTTGAGCTGACCGCAGGCAGCGTGGATGTCGCGTCCGCGGCTGTTCCTGACCACGGTTACGAAGCCGTTGTTTACGAGCATGTCGCGCATGACAAAGGCTCGCTGTTCTTCCGGGCGTTCAAAGGAGCATCCAGGATAGGGGTTGAACAGAAGGATATTGATCATGCAGGGTAGGTCTTTCAGAAGTTCCATAAGACGCTTCGTATCCTCGTATGAATCGTTGACACCCCTAAACAGCACATACTCAATCGTCGCGGTCCTAGCCGTCTTATCGCAGTAATACCGTACGGCCTCCATAAGCCGTTTGAGCGGATATGTTTTATTCACCGGCATGATGCGCTCCCGCACTTCGTCGGTCGTCGCATGCAGCGACACAGCAAGGCTGACTTCCACTTTATCATCGGCAAGCTTCTCAATCATCGGAGCAATACCGCACGTCGAGATCATTACCTTTCTCGGCGAGAATCCCATGCCGTTTCGGTCTGTCGTTATTTCAATGAAGGATTTGATTGGTTCGTAATTGGACAGCGGTTCTCCGGTGCCCATCAGGACGATATTTGAGATCATTTTACCGCCCACTGTCATTTGCGCTGCGAAAACTTGGTTCACGATCTCCGCGACATTCAGATTTCTCAAGAAGCCGCCCGATCCAGTAAGACAGAAACGGCAGCCCGATGCGCAGCCCACCTGTGAAGAAACACAAAGCGTAAGCCGCCCCCCCGTACCGGGGATGAGGACTCCTTCAACCGCATTGCCGTCCTCGAGACGATAGAGCAGTTTCTCCGTGCCGTCTTCAGACGTGCGATGCTGCTCGACGGAGAGCCGCGAAATGGTGCTGTACCGTTTTAGCTGTTCGCGGAACGGTTTGTTCAGGTCTTCCATGGCGTCAAAGGCTTCCGTTTTTCTCCGGTACAGCCAGACTGCCACGCGGGTTCCCTGGCCGGGTTTCCGTCCTAACGTATCAGAGCAGAACCGGTCGATTTCGCGAGGTGTGAGCGACTTGAGGTCGATTGTTGTTTGCGGAGTATCCGATATCATGGCTATGAAATCCCTATTCATCGGGGAGGATGAATTTTAAGCCCTTACGTGGCGGATTGCAAGGAGATTGTGCGGAAAGGCATTGACAGCCCCGATGAGAACATGCTAAGAATTGAATCATGAAAGCGCTGCTTCAGCGGGTTACGTCAGCGAGCGTAGAGGTCGACGGGCAAGTCACCGGCAAAATAGACACGGGACTAGTCGTGTTTTTGTGCGCAGTAAAAGGCGATAGCGACAACGACCTCGACTATCTCGTAAAAAAGGTTTCGCAGCTACGGATCTTCGAGGATGATCAGGGCAAGATGAACCTGTCGGTCATGGACGTTCCTGGTGCCGCGCTCGTGGTCTCGCAGTTCACGCTCGCGGCTGCGACAAGAAAGGGAAACCGTCCGTCTTTCGACAATGCCGAGGCGCCAAACCGTGCAAAGGAATTATACGAGGAGTTTGTCCAACGCTTGAAGGATACCGGAGTCCCTGTCCAGACCGGGGTATTCGCCGCAATGATGGCTGTATCCCTGGTGAATGACGGGCCGGTGACTATATGGCTTGATTCGCGGGAATAATAGCAATGAGGAAACGACGGATGAATACGGAAAATCCTGGATTCAAAAAACGGAGATTGTCGCGCTTTACTGTGTTCATGGGCGTCCGATGTTCTTCTTTCCCAATTGCACTGCCGCTTGTTCTTATTATCCTCCTGTTTGCTCAGGGCTGCACGTATCGCTTTTTCGATCCCGGAAAGAAGATGATCGCAAATCCCGAAGTACAGAAACGCGAACCCCGGGATGTTTATTTCAAGTCCCCTGACGGGCTTACCCTGCACGGGTGGTATTTCAGGGCAAAGGAGGACAAGGGTACGATCCTGATTTGCCACGGAAATGTAGAGAACATGAGTACTCATGTGACGCTCGACCTCTGGCTCATCGATGCCGGTTACAATCTCTTTATCTTCGACTATCGTGGATACGGCAGCTCGGAAGGAACGCCCGACGTGAAGGGAATTCACCTCGACGCAGAAGCGGCCCTGGAGACGCTTTTGTTCAAGATTACCCCGGCAAAACAGGAAGACATTATTGTGTTCGGCAAGAGCCTCGGAGGGGCGGTCGCGGTTTATACTGTTGTCAACTCGCCCTATAAGAGCCGTGTCAAGGCGCTTGTACTCGACAGCCCGTTCTCGAGCTACCGGATGATCGCTCGCGAAAGAATGGCCGGTTCCATTATCTGGTGGACGTTCCAATATCCCCTGTCCTTTCTCGTAAACGACGACTACAGTCCGGTGAAGTTCATTGCGAAAGTGTCACCCATCCCGGTTGTCATTATCCACGGAGACAGCGATCCTATTGTGCCGGGGCATCACGGACGGATCCTTTATAATGCGGCGCTTCCGCCCAAACAGGAATGGGAACTGAATATGCACGGCCATGTGCTGAGCCAGGCCGACCCTGCTACCCGCGCAAGACTTCTGAACTTTTTCGAAGAGCTGAAGCGGGAGTGACGAACGTGCGGGCAGATGGCACTCATTTACTGCGTCATTAAATGGGCCTCGCTTGACAAAGCCGGTGGAGATGTTATCTTTGGATTGATTCCCTTTATTTCCAGGAGTCGAGTCTGGAGTTACATGCCTGATCGGGAAATACGTGCGGTTTCGCTTGTTGACAGCAGCGCTCCCATCTTTTTTTGTCATCCGCGTCGATCCTCGTAACGACACGGGTCTTGATAATCTCTTGGGGACAAATTATAATGCCACCATCTTTGCGCTTATGGTCGGGTTTCACAATGCTCCGGTGTTCTGCCGATTTCCTGCCAACTTCTGAGGACCCATGACAAATGTCGCTGCTGATTTATTAAAAAAGTTTCGCGTTGTCGTTTTTGAAACGTTCACCTCTTTCCGGAGAAATAATGACCTTTCCGCGGCGTCGTCGCTCGCGTTTTCCGCGACCCTTGCGCTGATCCCGTCGCTCTTCCTGCTCACCTTCGTTCTGGGGGCCGTGATCGGATCATCCGCCCGCGCACTTGCCAAGACCCAGGAACTGATGACGCAGTTCATTCCCGCCTACAGCCAGGATGTTCTGCATGAGGCACAGTTTATTTCCTCCCATCGGGGCACGATCGGTCTGCTGAACGCGCTTGTTCTCCTCTGGAGCGTCACGCCTCTTGTTGCCGATCTGAGAATCTCGCTTGGGACCGTTTTCCGGAGGAAACCGACGCGGCCTTTTTTCTTGGAGAAACTGTTCGATGTGGCGCTCAGCATTGTTTTTCTTACCGGGCTATCCACGATCGCAATCGCGGACGTTCTCTTCATGATTCTGGAGAAAAGGAACCACCTATCCTTGTCGTTGGGGCCGTTGGAGCAGGTATTGTCGTTCCTTTTCGTGACGTCTGTGGTTTTTTTACTTTATTTCGTCTTCTCGAAACGCGTACGTCCGTACCACCTCGTGATCGGAGCCCTTATTACCTCGCTCCTCTGGTTTGCGCTGCGGCCTGTTTTTGATCTGTTCCTCATGTATAATCCCGGCTACGGTTTTGCTTTCGGGTCTTTCAAATCGCTTTTTGTCGTGATTATCTGGATATACGCATCTTTGGTCCTGTTTCTTCTCGGTGCGGAGATCGCGGCAAGTCTGGGGCGTGACGAAACTATTTTCATCAAGCACCTTATGGAAGGCAAAAGGAATGTTCCCGCAGAGGTTGTCGAAAGATACGTGACGCGACATGAGAAGGGGAGTGCTATTTTCAACGAAGGAGATCCAGCTGACAAGATGTTCTCTGTTCTCACCGGTAGTGTCGCGATACGCAGGGGTGAACAGGAAATCGCCGTAATCACGAGTGGGAAGTGCTTCGGCGGGATGTCGTTTCTTCTTTCCTCTCCGCGCGTTGCCATGGCCGTGGCACTTGAGGACGTAGAGCTAGTCATCATCACCAGGGAAAACATCAACAGCCTGATGAACGAGTACCCCGACTTCGTTCTTGAGCTGTTACGCGAGATGGCGGAAAGACTGCGGGAAACGAATAAGTCGATCGATTAACAATAGTATCAAGAGCAGTGTTCTGAGTATTCTTAATTAGGGAGGAAGTATGTCTTTTGCCGATACCTATCATCCCGGGCAGGATCACGAGGGATTTAAAATTACTGTACCGGAGAAGTTCAACTTTGGTTTTGACGTGATTGACCGGCATGCCGCAGATGAAAAGAAACGCGCCCTGGTATGGGTCGATTCGTCGGGTACGACTGTTAGGGAATATACCTTTCGCGATCTTTCCCGCCTGTCGAGCCAGGCAGCAAACACGCTTCGCGATCTTGGAGTAAAAAAGGGGGACCGCGTATTCATCATGCTCGGCCGTGTGCCGGAATGGTTCTCCATCCTCATTGCCTGTCATAAGATCGGCGCCGTTGTCATGCCGGCGCCGGTTATTCTTCTGCCGTCGGACATCGAATACCGGATCATGAAGGGGAAGGCGAATGTCGTCATCACCAATCGGGCGAACCACGCAAAGGTTGATGAAGCGCTCCGGAAAAGTGATCCGGCCTTTCTCCGCTACCGGCTGCTCGTGGACGGCGAGGCACCGGGATGGCAAAACTTTAAAAGGGCGATGTCGACGGCGGTAACAAAGCTCGACAGGGCGGACGTGGATGAAACCCTTGCCGGAGATTCATTTCTCATCTATTTCACCTCGGGTACGACCAAATATCCCAAGATGGTGCACCATCTCTGTTCCTATCCCCTGGGCCATCTACGGACAGCCGGTCTCTGGCATACTCTGACAGACCGGGATCTCATCTGGGTGATTTCGGACACAGGCTGGGCCAAGTCCGCCTGGGGGCTTTATGGGCAATGGACGATCGGCGCCGCGCTTTTCGTGCATAATGCCGAAGGACGGTTTGATGCAAAACTGACGCTTGATCTCCTGACCACAAAAGGCGTTACTGTATTCTGCGCTCCGCCGACGGTTTACCGGATGCTGATCCTGGAAGACCTCGCGCAGTACGACTACTCCGCACTCAGGCACTTTACTTCAGCGGGTGAACCGTTGAATCCCGAAGTAATCAAGGTCTGGAAAGATGCCACGGGAAAAACCATCCATGAAGGATACGGCCAGACTGAGACGACGGTCCTGGTGGCGAACTACCCCTTTATGCCGGTCAAGGCGGGCTCCATGGGAAAACCGGTGCCGGACCTGAACGTCGATATACTTGACGAGGACTTCAAGCCGGTCCGTCCTAGTGAGGTGGGTTACATCTGTATTGAGGTGAACAATTCAAGGCCAGTCGGTATTTTTGAAAGCTATCTGGAAGATCCCGAGGAGAATGGGAAGGTTTTTCAGCAGGGCTGGTACAACACGGGCGACAAGGCGTTCAAGGATGATGATGGTTACTTTACCTTTGTCGGAAGGGGCGACGACATCATCAAAGCCTCGGGCTATCGTATCGGCCCTTTTGAGGTCGAGAGTGTGATACAGGAACACCCGGCAGTGGCAGAAAACGCTGTTGTCGCGAGCCCTGATCCTGTCCGCGGGGAGATTATCAAGGCTTTTATCGTGCTTGTGCCGGGTCATAAGGCTTGCGAAGCATTGGCGCAGGAAATCAAGGATTTTGTCAAAACGAGAACTGCTCCGTACAAGTATCCGCGGGAGATCGAATTTATGGAAGAGCTGCCCAAGACCGTGAGCGGCAAAATAAAAAGGGTCGTGCTAAGAAACCGGGAGATCGAACGAAAATCTGGCAAGACCGGCCTCTCCGCTTGGAAACCGTAAGCTGGTCGTCAGTAACACCGATACGGGTTGATGTTGCTGAATCGATAAGCGGAAAAATGAAGAGAAAAAGAGATGAGGCTTTCTAGTGCTGTATTCTGCTCAAAGCGGTAGGCGGCTGAAATATGACTTCGCCGATTTTTAAAGGTGATGCTGTCCTGTCCTGATCTCAATCAGGTGGGGGCTCGTTGTGGGATACCTCTTCTGATCAAACAAGTCCAGAATCGATTTCATGTCCATCCCGAGCATCTTCGCAGATTTTCGAATAATCTCTATTGAAGACCTTCGGAATGTTGTTGAACCTTCCTTCCTCCATAGCTTTGAGATAATGCGTACTCATACAGGTTCATCGTGCTACATTGCCCGAATCAAGTCCATGCCAAACTTGATTCGAACAAGTCGGCCCTGCCTTTTGATGTTGATTAACTGTACTTAAACATGGTATAAAGTCAACGTTACACTGACGGCAGTTTCAGGCTCTATGACGACACTTGCAGTAAAATTGATATCAGACAAACGCAAACTCTACGCGTGGGCGTCTGCCTTGGCGTTGATTACCATTTTTTATAATATTGCCGAAGGTCTGGTTTCGGTATTGTTTGGACTCGAAGATGGGAGCATGTCGCTTTTTAGTTTTGGCCTCGACTCATTCGTCGAGGTGGTTTCAGGAATCGGAATCTGGCACATGGTCCGAAGGATCAAACAGGAAGGTGCTGAAAAGCCCGACAGATTTGAGCAACATGCACTTCGAATAACCGGCACGGCATTTTTCGTTCTTACGGCTGGATTAATTCTCACGTCCGTGGTTGAAATATATCGGGGACACAAACCGGAAAATACTTTTTGGGGAATTGTCATCTCGATTATCTCCATCCTGTCCATGGGGCTGCTCCTCCGGGCAAAAGGTAAAGTCGGGAGGACGCTTAATTCTTCAGCAATTCTTGCCGACGCCGCCTGCTCGCGGGCATGCCTTCAACTCTCGATCGTTCTGCTCATCGCCAGCGCTGGCTACAAACTTACCGGCATCGGCGGTCTGGATTCAATAGGAGCATTCGTTATCGGAGGGTTTTGTTATCGAGAGGGGAAAGAGGCTTTCGCAAAGGCCAGGGCCGGCTCATTTACCTGCAGTTGTGAAGAGGGTTGTCCTAGTCATGGTCGGAAAAAAAGTTAAGGGTCATAGAAAATGGAGAGGTTCTCATCTTGTATGGTCCTGGAAGCGCTAGAGAATGAAATTCAAGATCGATCTTCACGTCCATTCAAAATACAGCGAGGACAATGATGCTGAACCCGAGGAAACAGTTATTCGGGCCATACAGTACGGCTTGCAGGGAATCGCTTTTACCGAGCATTATTATTACGAGGTATCTGAACCGGTTGAGCTTCTGAAGGAGAAGTACGGCGACCGGATCCTGATTTTGCGCGGAGTAGAGTTCTCGACTGCAGAGGGGCATTGTCTGGTCTTTGGCTTGAACACGGACAACCTTTCGCTCAAATATGCTCCTGCCGAAGAAGTAATCCAGGCTGTTAATGGGGCGGGAGGGGTCGCTATCCCGTCGCATCCCTACCGATCGGTCAACAGTTTCGGCGACCTGGTGAAGACCGTCAAAGGGATTCGGGCTCTGGAGGGCTATAACGGATGCAACATGCACCCGTTTAATATTCGGGCCGTGGATGCGGCGCAAATGCTGAATATCCCCTATACGGGTGGGTCCGATGCCCATGAATCGAAAGATGTCGGCTCCTGTTTTACCGAATTTGACGACCGCGTGACCAATGAAAATTTCATCGCCATGTTGAAAGCCGGAAGATACCGCGGAATAGATCTGAGAAAAGTATCGAAGATGTTGAACCGGTTTTAAATCGTGTCTGTTTCCCGTTCGGCGCGCAGCCGGCAGGAATCAACACCGAAAATTACAACGGTAATTTTCAATCCCGTATTTTCGATGGTGGCATCTCCTGTTTTCTACCCAGTCACTCCCATCTCTTGACGTTTCTCGACACGCCGCTGGCAACAGGGTAATTGTCTAAAAAAACCTTTACAATTCTTCCGAGTTCATAATCAGACCTGCCAATCCACCGTAGTTAGAATCCCCTTCCATAAATTAAAATAAGGTTACAGTAAGTAAGGCATTATTAGAAGTGATTCCGGAAAAGCTCGCGGTAATTATGGTCGATCCATCTTGAAAAGGAGAGGCAATAGCGATCCCCTGGAAGCCTGCTGTCGTGCTCATGGTGGCTACGGACGTATTGGAAGACGTCCAGGCTACTAGTGCGGTTAGATTTTTCGAACTTCCATCGGTATAAGTCCCCGTCGCCGTAAACTGCTTCGTGTTTCCTATCACAATACTTGCTGACGATGGAGTCACCTGGATGGATACGAGCTCGGGAGGAATTACCGTTAATACTGCTGTATTGGAGGTAAATCCGGAAGAACTTGCTGTTATCGCAGTCGTCCCCTCGGCAATGGAAGTTGCCAGCCCTGTATTGTTGACGGTTGCCACGCCTGTCTTAGAAGAATTCCACGTTACTGACAATGATATGTCCTGTTTCGATCCGTCTGAAAAAGTTCCCGTTGCAGCAAACTGCTGCGTTTTGCCCAAAGGGATATTCGAACTTGACGGCGTTATGGTGATTGAAGACAAAACAGCCGGAGTAACGGATAGTGTTGCTGATGGTGAACTGACTGAATCAAAGGTCGCGGTAATGAATGTCGTCCCTGTGTTAACGGACGTGGCCAGTCCTTTGGTTGCCGCGGTGTTACTAATAGTGGCGACCCCCGTGTTCGATGACGTCCACGTTGTCCAAGTGGTCAGACTCTGGCCGGATCCATCTGCAAGGGTTCCTGAAGCAGTGAACTGCTGCGTCGTGCCTTTGGCTATGCTTGCGCTCGCTGGGCTTACCGCGATAGATATAACCGGTGAGGAGATGAGTGCAGCCGTGCCGGTGACACCGGTATAGGTGGCGCTGATCGTAGCCAAACCGGAGGTGGTCCCCGCGGTGGCTAGGCCTGGTGTGCTATCGATGACGGCGATAGCCATATCCGATGAAGTCCAACCTGCCCATGTCGTTAAATCCTGCATATCACCGCTTTCAAGAGTCCCCTGAGCATTGAATTGCTGCTGGGTTCCCGGCGCTATGCTGGCGGATGCTGGAGACACAGCAATGGAAGCAACAGTTGACGTACTCATGGTGGCTATCCCAAAAATGCTTCCTGAGGTCGCCGTGATGGTTGTGGACCCGATTGTCAGTAAAGCCGTGACGACACCCTGCGAACCCGGGGTATTGCTGACGGTCGCAATTGTCGTGTTCGATGAGGTCCAGGTAACCGATGTGGTGATGTCCCGCCCTATGTTGCTGGAATAAAACCCGGTTGCGGTGAACCGCCTGGATGTTCCCAAGGCAATGGCCGAACCAGCCGGTGTAACCGAGATGGAGGTCAGGGCAGCGGGGGTAGAACCCGATAATGTTCCTCCACCGCACGCGGAAAGCAGTCCCGCGAGTACGATTATTTCCAACGGTCTTCTGAAGATGTTCCGAATGGCCATCTTCTTCCTCCCATGATGTAATTAAAATTTATAATCTCTATTAATAAAAATAATATCATAAAAATAATATATTAAATGGTGACATATATTAATTGTTAATACTTTAGTTGTAATCCAGGGAGCGTTTACAATGCCAACGTGAGGTTTCGCGTTGTGATGCAGTCTGTCCCCGGTAGACACAATTGATAAGGGAGGACAGCCTGTCCGTCCAGCTCAATGTCCCATGGGATCTCGAATATGTGACCGTTGATTCTGTTGAAGGAAAAAAACAGATTAAAATGCGGGAAGAGAAAAACGAGGTTAGAACGATCAGAGGATAATTCGTCAACGGGATAAGCAGGTGGATATTTTTTATCCCACGTAATACGTTGCCAACAGTTTCTGGATTCCCCAGGCCATGACGATGCATGCGGGGAGCGTCAAAACCCAGGCCAGGACAATTTTTCCGGCAATGCCCCAACGAACAGCGGAAAGGCGTTTCGTGGCCCCGACACCCAGAATCGCTGTTGAAACGACATGGGTCGTGCTCACGGGAAGTCCGAAGTGGCTCGCTACCAAGATAATGGCTGTGGACGAGGTTTCCACCGCAAAACCGTGGATAGGCTCAAGTTTCAGCATCTTCATACCCAGGGTTTTGATGATTTTCCAACCGCCGAAAAGGGTGCCAAACCCCATTGCCACTGCGCAGATAAGAATGACCCATTTCGGCACCTCGACCGACTGGAGGACACCACCGCTCACCAGAGCCATGGTGATGATGCCCATAGCCTTCTGCGCGTCATTAGAGCCGTGGCCGAAAGCCATGAGAGACGATGACAGGATCTGGAGCCTGCCGAAGTATTTGCTGACGGCACCGGGGGAGAGGTGGCCAAACAGATAGAGGATAAGCTTCATGAACAGATAGCCGAAGACGATTCCGAAGACCGGGGATATGAACAGCGAGGTCAGTATTTTGATGATTCCGTCGATATTCAGAATTCCCATGCCGCCGTGGGCCATTGCGGCCCCCGCGATTCCGCCGAAGAGCGCATGCGAGGAGCTGACAGGAAGGCCCATGAGGAGCGTGATGAGGTTCCAGATAATGGCTGAGAGTAGAGCTGAGACGATGACCAGGTCGGTGACGGCATTGGGGGCGACAATACCCGTCCCGACGGTCTTTGCCACTGCTGTCGTGAAGAAGGCCCCGAAAATGTTCATGGTTGCCGCGAGTACTACCGCGACTAAGGGGGAAAGAACCTTGGTCGATACGACGGTGGCAATCGCGTTTGCCGAGTCGTGCCATCCGTTTGCGATGTCGAAGGCCACGGCAAGGATAACGATGAAAATCAGGATCTCATGCATGTTTCAGGACGATGCCTTCGAGGATGTTGGCGATGTCTTCCGCCCGGTCTGAGGCGTCTTCGAGAAGCTGGTAGATATCCTTCCATTTGATGATATGGACCGCGTCGTGCTGATCGTTGACGAGCTTGCCGAGGGCATCGCGATATTTACGGTCGATGCGGTTTTCAAGCCGGTTCACCTCGATGCAGTGTTCCTGCACGTGGGAATACTGCTTCGCGCGGAGCTCGCGGAGCGCCTTTTTCAGGACGTCAGCGGTCATCTGGAGGTCTTCGGCGATCGAAATGACCTCGGGAGTTGGTTTTTCGATGCGGTAAACCACCATTCTGTCCACGGCGGCCCAGATGAGATCGAGAACGTCGTCAATGCGAGATGCCAGGGCATGGATGTCCTCGCGGTCGATTGGCGTCAGAAAGGTCTTGTTCAGATCTTTCATGATGTCATGGGTGAGCATGTCCCCTTCCTGCTCGAACTCATAGATTGCCTTCGCTTTCTTTTCGAAGTTCTCGAAATTGTTGAAGGTGTCGACGAGCACGTTGGTCGCACGGGACAGATTTTCGAGAGCTCGGTCGAATTGTTCAAAAAAGTCTATTGATTTCGGGAAGAGGGCCATAGGAATATAAGTAATGCTCCTTCAGGGGATGACAAACGGGAAACAAGACACTATGATGCTTGTTTTGTAAGCGTCCTTAAAATATCATACGAAGTCATTATTTGCAAGTGGGATCTCTTCATAGCGGGGTTTGGGGATGTCAACAAAGAGCAGGCGGAAAAAAGAAATAAGGCGATGAATACCTCACCGCCTTATTTTATACAGGCTTGACTGATGGTTAAAAGCTTAGATCGCTTTTTCTTTCCAGCATTTGTCGCACAGCCACATCATGCCGCGGACTCTACCGGTTGTCGTCATCATTTTCGCCGCCTGCATCGGCTTGCCGCAGCACTGGGGGACGTTGAGATTGATAACGGCCTTCTTGGTGGCTGCTTTTGCGGTTTTACTCATTTCTGCCATGGTAGCATCACCTCCGGGGAATATCGCAAAACCTGTGCATTTTAACTGTATTACGGAAAATGTCAAGAAAATTTTGTTTGGGATAAAACGAAATATATTTAATTTCGATAAAAGAACACATAAACCTCTTGACAATGACAAGTGATTGATTAATAATATTCTTCGGGAATGGTTGCACCATCCATACGCAGAACTTTTCAACCCTTCTTTCGCACTTGTCCTGAGTTAACTTATGGAAGACCATAAACTAAGAGTTTTTTGCGCAGTCGCTGACACGAAGAGTTTCTCCAAAGCCTCAGAACTCATCCATCTCACTCAACCGGCTGTGAGCCTCCAGGTCCAGGCCATGGAGGAGCTTTACGAGACGCGGCTGTTTGACCGGTCGGGAAATACAATCAACCTAACACCGGCCGGTGAGATACTCTATAAGCGGGCCAAGGAAATCCTCGCTCTTTACGCAGAGGCTCAGAAAAATATCAGTGAAATCACCGGTGCAGTCAAGGGGTCGCTCTCTATCGGTGCCAGTTCCACGATTGGGAACTATCTTCTTCCCCAGATCATCTCGGCCTTCAAGAAAAAAGTACCCCAGGTCAATATATCCCTTGTCGTCGGCAACACAAAAACCATTACAGAGAAGCTGAATGCCGGCGAGATCGACATCGCCCTTGTTGAAGGCGACGTGAGCAAACAGCGGTTCAGTGTCGATACGCTCCTTTCCGATGAACTAGTGGTGATAATGTCGCCGGCGCATCCCTGGGCTGAGCGTCGAAATATCCCGGGTATGGACCTGATCAAGGAACCGCTTATCATGCGGGAAGAAGGATCCGGCACCCGCCAGATCATCCTGAAGCATCTCGAGGACCACGGGATCAAGCTAGACCATCTCCGCATTACGCTCGTGCTCGGCAGCACCGAATCCATAAAGAGCGCGGTGGAGGAGGGGATGGGGATTTCCATCGTATCTGCTTGGGCGGCGCGCCAGGCGATTAAACACGGGATACTCAAAGTAACGACGTTTAAGGATGTCAAATTCCACCGCAACTTTAGCATTATTTCGCCTAAGAGGAATTACTGCACCCATACCGCGAAAGAGTTTCTGAACTTCCTGAAGGTTTATCCCATCAAATCCCCCATATCCTGATCCCGAACCGTTTCCAGTTCAGACATCCCGTTTCGAACCATCGGTCATGATCAGTGACGCTGATCCGGCATAGGACCGTTTTAATCCAGCGCTGTACCGCCACTAGAAGTCACGGCGAAATCTTTCTTCGAGGAGATAATGGGTTTCCACAGGGGAGAGCCCGGCATCGAAACGGCAGGGTTATGGGTTAATGGCATGATGTAATCGCGGCTGTTTATCCTTCTGCGCCGTAAAACCCGTCTCTTCAGGGCCGGGACAGAAGGCGCTGGTTGCAACACAGCCAAAAAAAAGTATTGTTTTTGATATTTAAGTATGCAAATGTTCACCGCTTTGCTATAATGAGCGATGATGGCTGCAACTCCTACAGAACTTGAGTATCAAACAATGACCTCCGTCGGTAAAGTGTCGGTAACGGATGACAGTACGGCAATCTT
>Ga0209415_10003308_pt1 | contig 29983 bp, 22 predicted proteins | sample PeaSoiSIISIP2007_FD_187696 | JGI IMG/M metagenome (GOLD analysis project Ga0209415, IMG submission 187696) | Peat soil microbial communities from Weissenstadt, Germany - SII-SIP-2007 (SPAdes) (version 2) | ecosystem: Environmental > Terrestrial > Soil > Wetlands > Peat | place: Germany...
CGTTCTGGTGGTAATAACTCATTCCGAGTCTACGGATGGAATGTTCGGCGACCTGCTCGGCACTTCCTGCCTGGCGCACGGAGTCGTGGGATTGGTGATCGACGCGGGCGTTCGCGATACCGCCGATCTCACCGCGATGAAGTTTCCGGTATGGGCCAAGGCCATTTCCGCGCAAGGCACCGTGAAGGCCAGCCCAGGTTCGGTGAATGTTCCAGTGGTGTGCGCCGGCACGCTGGTGAATCCGGGCGATGTTGTGGTTGGCGATGCCGACGGCGTCGTGGTAGTGCCCCGCGAAACCGCGGCTGACGTGGCGAAAGCGGGCCAGCAGCGTATCGCCAAAGAAGAGAAAACCCGCGATCGCCTTGCCAAAGGCGAGCTGGGCGTCGAGTTCTATGGTCTCCGTGCCAAACTAAAGGAACTCGGCGTCGAATATGTTGATTAGCTCTCCGAGGAGATAATTTTATGGGACAGATTGTTTTTGCAGCGGCGACGGTTCACGCCCCGCAGCTTTTCACTTATCCACCTAGCGAGGACAAAGCGCAGCTCGACGCCGACATCGCCGCCATGCGCGAACTCGGCAAGAACTTGGATGAAATCAAGCCTGACGCCGTGATGGTGATCGGCAGCGACCATCTCGAGACTTTCTTCCTTTCCGCGGTTCCCACCTTTGCAATCGTGGGCGGCGAGAAATCAAAAGCCGCTTTCGCGCGCAAAAGCTATGCGCTTCCGATTCACGGTTTCACCGAGGAGTTGGTCAACGACCTCGTCGCCGACGGATTCGATCTCACCTATTCGCAGGACGCCGAGCTGGGCCACGCCTTCGCCGCCGTATACGAATGGGTCATTGAGGGCCGCTCGGTGCCGGTGATTCCGATTTTCGTCAACACCTACCTGCCACCGCTGCCCAGCGCTCGCCGCTGCGCGCAACTGGGGGCAGCCATTCGCGATGCCATTTTGAAATCGCCCTACAAGATCGCGATCGTCGCCAGCGGCGGCATGTCGCACTATCCCGGCGCGTGGAAATATCCGCAGCCGGCCTTTGATTTTGACTGGTGGGCCATCGCTCACATGGAGCGCGGCAACAACAACGCGCTGCTGGAACTGAGTAACGAACAATTGGACGAAGTGGGCAATACCGAGATGCTGCCGTGGATGATCCTGTTCGGTGCCATCGGCCAGCAGCCGGGCGAATTGATCACCTATCAGCCCACCTGGCATCACGGCCACGCGGTGATGCGCTTCATCCCCAACAAGAAGGGCACACCCACTACGCCCGAACCCGCGGCCAAGTTCGCCTTCGGTAGCGCGGAAGGCTATCAGTTCTACCGCCATCCGGATCCGGCGGTCTATCCGCTGAACAAACTGCTGTACGATTTGCGCTTCAGCCAGACGTTACGCCGCCGCTTGTTCGAAAACACTCCGGCGCTGGCGTCCGAATACGGCCTGAATGAAAAGCAGGCCGAGGTGCTCGAGACCATGAAGGACGAGAGCATCGACGCAGTGCGATCGCTCAAGCCCCATCCGCTGGTGGAAGCGGGCGCGCATCCCCTCGGCATGTGGATGTCGCTCATCACCGTGCAAGCCGAACAGCGCCGCATGCGCGCTGAACAAGCGCAACGGCAATGAAGTAGAATCTTCTGATGGCGACCGCGATTGCTCAGCCGGCCACTACCTCCGCGACGCGTGTGAAGTGGCTGCCGCTGCTAATCGCGATTGCTATCGGATTCGCAATTTATTTCATGCCCGCGCAGCACGGCTTAACGCGCGCGGGCCAGACCGCGCTGGCCATCACCGCGTTCACCATCGTGCTGTGGGCCTTCGGCGTGATGAACAACGGCGTCGCGTCGGTTTTGATGATGGCGCTGCTGATTCCCGCCGGCGCCAAACCGGCGCTGGTGTTCAGCGGATTTTCGGGTGGATCGTGGTGGATACTTCTGGCCGTGCTGTATTACGGCTTCGCCATGCAGAAGACCGGCCTCGCCGCGCGCGTTTCGTACTATATCTTGTCGCTGTTTCCGGCGTCCTACTCCGGAATTCTTGGCGCGTTCTTCGTCATTGGCATGGTGCTTTCGCTCGGCATTCCGTCCATGACCGTACGCACCGCCATCATGGTGCCGATCGCATGGGCCTTGGTACAGTCTCTCGATTTGAAGCCACGCAGCAAAGGTTCGGCGCTGATCATGCTGACTACGGTGGAGATGGCCGTGGTGCCTGGCCTCGGACTGTTGTACGGTTCGCTCGATGGCCCGGTCGTCGCGGCGATGTTCGACGTGAAGCATCTGCCGCTGAACTATCTGGCCTACGCACGCGTTCTGGAGCTGCCGATATTGGTGCTATGCGCGCTCATCCTCTTCGGTAATCAATGGGTCTTGAAACCCGAGAGAGCGCTGGGTGCTTCACCGGAATTCGTGCGCAACAAGCTGCGCGAACTGGGATCGTTCAAACGCGACGAAATGATCACGGCTTTTATCGTGGTCTGTTCCATCGTGTTCTGGTCCACCGACCGCTGGCATCACTTGCCCAGTTTCTTCGTCGGAATGATCGGATTGTCGATTTTCGCGCTGGCGGGCATCGTCAGAAATGCCGACATCGCGGGGGGCATTTCCTGGACCTTGCTGTTGTTCATGGGCGGCATTTTCAGCCTCGCCAACGTGCTCACCGAATACAAAATCACCGATTGGCTGGCTGGCTACTTCGTGCCCATCGCCCAACACCTGACATTTAGCTCCGTCGTTTTGCTGGTCGTAGTGGGCATCGCCACGCTGGCCGTCCGGTTCCTCGATCCCAGCGGCTTTATTGCTCTCACGGTGTTGTTTATTCCCATCGTCGATACCACTAGCCTGGCGGGCATCCCGCCCCTGGTTTTGACCGCTGCGCTGCTGATCCCATCCGTGCCGTTCTGGGCCTCGTACCAAAATATCTGGGTCGCGATGGGCGAAGGCATCACCGAGGGCATGGCTTTCAGCGGCGCAGAACGCGTGCGCCTTGCAACTATGTATGCGGTGTTTGCCCTGCTCACTGTCGCCGCATCGGTGGGCTATTGGAAACTAATCGGAGCATTGTAATGAGAATCGGATTTGTCGGATTCGGCGAAGCGGCCTTTCACATCGCGAAGGGTCTGCAACTACCAGTCACGGCTTACGATATCGACACCGGGCCCAAGGTTCAGCAGAGTGCTCGCGAAGCGGGAGCGCGATTGGTGGAATCGAACCGGGAGCTGGCTGAATCGTGCGACATCATGATGTCGGCGGTGACGGCGAATCAAGCTCTGAATGCCGCCGAGCAGAACGCCCCCTTTCTTACAGCGCAACACCTTTACGCCGACCTGAATTCGGTTTCGCCGGGGCTAAAGCAATGCATCGCACGAGTCATCGAATCGCGCGGCGCCCGGTTTGCGGAAATCGCGATGATGGCGCCCGTTCCACCATACGGCCACAAAGTTCCGATGCTGGCGGGCGGCGCGGGAGCGGAGGATTTTGTGGCCAAGCTTGCACCCTTGGGAATCTCGGCCGCGATCGTTTCGCGCGAAGTAGGCACGGCGTCCGCGACGAAAATGTTCCGCAGCATTATCGTCAAAGGCATGGAAGCGCTGATCACCGAATGCGTTCTGGGCGCCAGCCGCTACCATGCGGACGAGCGCGTTTTCGCTTCGCTCACCGAAACCTTCCCTGGCATCAACTGGAAGCAACTGGCCGACTACATGGTCGGGCGTGTCGTGGTGCACGGGGAGCGGCGCGCCCGCGAAATGGAAGAGGTGGCCGCCACCTTGCGCGAGCTCGATATCGAGCCCATCATGGCCGAAGCGATTGTCCGGCGCATGGACTGGAGCGTTGCCGCCGGATTGAAAAAACATTTCGGCGGTGAAGCACCCAAAAGCTACCGCGACGTGGTGGCGCTGATCTGACCCGCCTCCTTCCCATCTTAATTGTCGTCTCGACCGGCGTCTGTCTCGCCGTGGATCTGAAACCCGAGACCGCCGAAGCGTTCGATCAATACATCGCTGATACCGAAACGAAGATTCAGCCGCGCTGGAGCGGCGAACATTTCCTTTGGTTTGACGACTCACCTGTGATGCGACAACGCCTGCTCGCAGGCGAAGTGGTGGCGCAACCCATAAAAGGCAATGGCGTCGTTTCGCTGCCAGGTGGCCTGATTCAGGATTGGATTGGCGCGGTGTTCGTTCCGGACACTACGCTCAAAAACGTTCTGTCGGCCGTTCAGGATTATCCCCGGCACGCCGAAATCTACAAACCGGATGTGGTCGACGTCAAAGTGCAATCACACACCGGCGACGATTTCCTAATCCGCACCCGCGTGGTGAAGGCCAAGTTTTTCATTGCGGATGTGCTCGACATCGACAACGAAATTCACTTTGCTTCACTCGATTCCAAGCGAACCTACAGCCGTTCCGCGAGCCGGCGAGTGGTTGAGATCTCGAACGCGGGCAAGAACAGCGAGCACGAGCTGCCGGCCGGCCATGATCGCGGGCTCATGTGGCGCATCAACGGCTATTGGTTTTTCGCGGAAAGCGACGGGGGCGTGTTCATCACCTGCGAATCCATCACGCTAACGCGCGACATTCCGTTCTTGTTGGCCAAGGTACTCAGCCCGATCGTACACGAACTTCCCGCCGAAGCGCTGAAGAACAGCCTGGAACAAACGCGCAAAGCGATTCGGCGCGAGGCCCGGCTGACCGCGCCCTGACGATCGCGGCTCGGAAGGGTTAGGCTTCGGCTTGAGAAGTAGTTTCTTCGGCTGGCAGCTCGATGGAAAACTGCTTGCGGGAGTAGGTTTTGCCCTGTGCCTTGCGCGCGCGGAAATAGGGTTCGAGACGCTCCAGGGCGCGGTGCATGCTGGAGATGACGTGCTCGCGCATGGCCGCGGCTGAAGCTTCGCGATCGTTTCCCACCAGCACTTCCATAAGATCCTGGTGACGCCGCGACGGTGTCCCATTGAAGGCTCTTCCCACACACAGCCAGGTGGTGGACAGCGCCCGGGTTCTCTCAATGGCGTCCACCAGCGCGGGACAGCGCGTGCATTCCGAGATACGGCGGTGCAGTTTTTCGTGCAGATTCAAGTAGTAAAAGCGATTGGTTTCCGTCTGCGACCGCATGACATCCACGCGGACACCCAGCTTCAGCAGCTCGGAGCGTTCCTCGGGGGTGGCCATTTCGGTGAACAGGCGGGCAGCCTCCACCTCCAGCGCTTCACGCACCAGATAGTGGCCGCGCACGTCCTCTCGGCTTGGGATGCGCACGCGGGTTCCCGCGCGCGGACGGCTTTCGAGCAAGCCTTCGAACTCCAACCGCAGAAAGGCTTCCGACACCGGCAGAAAACTCATCCCCAACTCAGCCGCGATTTTGCGCCGGGAGATCACCTGGCCGATAGCTACTTCGCCGCGCAGAATACGCTCGCGAATAATGACATAAGCTTCACCAGCGAGGTCCGAGGACCCGGAAGAGCGGTCTTTCATATAGCGACGCTAAATCTCATTTATCCTATCACAGCCCGCATGCAAGCCGCGTCCTTTCGGTACACTGGGCGGGAGCTATTGCCGTGAAGAACAGACGCAGCCGCGAGTGGTTTCAGACGCCCGAATACTACGGTTTCGCGCGCCGGGCATGGCTACGGTCGGAGGGCTTTCCGGCGGACGTTTTTGACGGCAAGCCGGTAGTGGGAATCTGCAATTCCTGGAGCGAACTGAACAACTGCAACCTCCATCTCAGGGACGTAGCGGCGGCGGTCAAACGCGGCGTATGGGCGGCTGGCGGAGTGCCGTTGGAATTCCCCACCATCTCGTTGGGGGAGATGTTCATGCGGCCCACCACGATGATGTATCGCAACCTGATGGCGATGGACGTGGAAGAATCCATCCGCGCCAATCCCCTGGATGGCGTGGTGCTGTTATGCGGGTGCGACAAGACCACCCCGGCGCAGTTGATGGGCGCCGCTAGCGCCGATATCCCCGCGATTGTCGTTCCGGGCGGTCCGATGCTTGCGGGCGAATGGCGGGGTCAACGGCTGGGCTCGGGCACCGACGGCAAGAAGCTGTTCGATCAATACCGCACCGGGCGGCTCACGGAAGAAGAATGGTGCGAGATCGAGGGTTGCATCGCGCGCACGTCGGGGCACTGCGCGGTGATGGGTACGGCGTCTACCATGACCAGTCTGGCGGAGGCGCTCGGCATGACGCTGCCCGGTTGCGCCAACATTCCCGCGCCGGATTCCCGCCGGCTTGCGGCGGCCGAATTGAGCGGACGCGCGATTATCGAGATGATCGAGCCGAATATCACACCCTCGCGCATCATGACCCGCCAGGCTTTCGAAAACGCTATCACCGTCCTGATGGCCATGGGCGGTTCCACCAACGCCGTCATTCATCTGATTGCGATCGCAGGGCGGCTCGGCATTCCACTGACGCTGGAGGATTTCGACCGCATTTCTCGACGCACCGGGTGCATCGTCAACGTCAAGCCGTCGGGCGAATATCTGATGGAGGATTTGTTCTACGCCGGAGGAGTTCCCTCCGTGATGCACCGGATTCAGGATTTGTTGCACGGCGATTGCGAGACGGTGAACGGCAAAACCATCGGCGAAAATATCAGCGGCGCCGCGCCACGCAATGACACCGTGATTCGTTCGCGGGATCAGCCCTTGTATCACGAAGGAGGCATTGCGATTCTCCGTGGGAACCTGGCTCCGAACGGCGCGGTGATCAAACCAAGCGCTGCATCGCAGCATCTGTTGCAACACCGCGGACGGGCGTTGGTTTTCGAGACTCGGGACGAGATGCTGGCGCAAGTGGAGCGTGAGGATCTGCCGGTGGATCGCGATACGGTGCTGGTGATGCGCAACTGCGGGCCGAAGGGCGCGCCTGGCTTCCCGGAATGGGGCCACATCCCGATGCCGCGCAAGCTGTTGAACGAAGGCGTGACCGATATGGTGCGCATCTCGGACGCGCGGATGAGCGGAACGTCCTTTGGCACGGTGGTGCTGCATGTGGCGCCCGAATCGGCGATCGGCGGACCGCTTGCATTGGTGCGGACTGGCGACGAGATCGCGTTGGATGTTCCCGGACGCACGCTAGAGTTGATGGTTGCCGCCGACGAATTGGAGCGGCGGGCCCGCAGTTTCACACCGCCGCCCGCGCACTATACACGCGGGTATGGCCGGCTGTTCCTGGATCACGTCACGCAAGCCGACTTGGGTTGCGACTTCGATTTCTTGCGGCCTTGATCGGCAAGTTTACAAAAGAATACGCACTGGTAAACACAAAAGTACCCCACTTGCGCCACCTGGACCGCTTGAATGACGCGCTCGGTACTGAGAGAGATCCATAAATCTGGCTGTAGCATATCAGCCAAAATACGAATCTAAATTCGTGACAGTGAGCAAAGTAGTACAGCGGACACGACTTTCGGGCGTATATAATTTGTGACCGGCCAATTCCGAGCGCCTCAACGGTGCGCGATGATTAAGTGTGGAAAGGTCTGATGGAACAGCACAGTCCCCCTCTTGAGATCGCTGCGCCGGCTGAGCCGCAAAGACTCCTTCCCCGCGATGCTCCGCCGCGACGGCATCACGGATGGATCTGGATTCTGCTGCTGGTCTTGCTAGCGGCGGGCGGCTATTACTACTGGTCCCACAGAACACCGGCGGCAAGCCCGGCGACTGGAAAGGGCGGGGGACAAAGGGGGCAAGGCGCGGGCGCGGGTTCGCCTGTAGACGCAGCCAAGGCGCGCAAAGGCAACATCGGCGTGTATGTCACGGGGCTGGGCGCGGTGACGCCGATCTACACGGTCACCGTGAAGACGCGGGTGGACGGTCAGTTGATGCAGGTCCTCTACAAAGAGGGCGACATGGTGAAGCAAGGCGACAAACTGGCCGAGATCGATCCGCGCCCGTATCAAGCACAGTTGACTCAGTACGAAGGACAACTGACTCGCGATCAAGCCTTGCTCGACAACGCCCGCATCGATCAAGCGCGCTACGGAACGCTGCTCAAGCAAAATGCGGTTCCCGAACAGCAGCTGGCCACGCAGGTTGCCCTGGTCAAACAGGACGAAGGGATCGTGAAAAACGACGAGGGTCTGATCGAAGGCGTCAAGGTGAACCTGGTCTATTGCAACATCACCGCGCCGATTACCGGGCGCATTGGGTTGCGGCTGGTGGACCCCGGCAACATCGTCCAGACTTCCGACTCGACGGGACTACTGGTGATTACTCAGCTTCAGCCCATTAGCGTGATCTTCACCATCGCGGAGGATCAATTGCCCGCGGTCCAGGCCAAGAATCTGGCGGGACAGAAACTTTCGGTGGATGCGTTCGACCGCGACATGAAGAAGAAGCTGGCGACTGGATCGCTTACGACCATCGATAACCTGATCGACCAAACCACGGGAACCATCAAGCTGCGAGCGACTTTCGATAATCAACACAACGAGCTGTTCCCGAATCAGTTCGTGATCGCGCGCCTGCTGGTGCAAGAGAAAACCAAGGTGGTGCTGGTGCCGTCGGCCGGAGTACAGCGTAATTCGACGTCGACCTACATGTACGTCGTCAAGCCAGATTCCACAGTCACGCTGAGGCAGGTGATGGTGGGTGCCAGCGACGACAACAACACCGAGATCACGTCCGGCGTCCAGGACGGCGACGTGGTGGTGCTGACCGGCGTCGATAAGCTGCAAGAAGGCAGCAAAGTCACTGTGCACCTGGAAGGCGCGGCCAATACCGGGAAGCAGGCCGCTGGGGGACAGGCCCCTTGAGCCCGTCCCGGCTTTTCATCCTGCGGCCGGTGGCCACCACGCTGTTAATGGTCGGGATTCTGCTCGCGGGGGCGGTGGCGTACAAAGAACTGCCGGTTTCGGCGCTGCCGGAGGTAGATTACCCCACCATCCAGGTGACGACGTTTTATCCGGGCGCCAATCCGGACGTGATGGCCTCGTCGGTGACGGCGCCGCTGGAGCGGCAATTCGGCCAAGTGCCGGGGTTGCAGCAGATGACGTCCACCAGTTCGCAAGGCATCTCGGTAGTCACGCTGGAATTCAACCTCAGCCTGAATATCGACGTGGCCGAGCAGGAGGTGCAGCAATCCATCAATGCGTCGGGCACTTTTCTGCCGGCCGATCTTCCGACGCCGCCGCTTTACAGCAAAACGAATCCGGCCGATACTCCGATTCTGACGCTGGCGCTGGAATCGAGCACGATTCCGTTGTCGAAGGTTGAGGATCTGGCGGACACGCGTTTGGCGCCCAAGATATCGCAACTCCCGGGCGTGGGATTAGTCAGCATCAGCGGCGGCCAGAAGCCCGCGGTGCGAATTCAAGCCAATCCGTCGACGCTGGCCTCCTACGGCATCAACCTGGAAGATCTGCGCAGCGCGATTCTCGCGGCCAATGTGAACCAGGCGAAGGGAAGCTTCGACGGAACGCGCCAATCGTTTCAAATCGGAGCCAACGATCAACTGTTGTCGAGCGCCGACTATTCGCAACTCGTCATCGCTTATAAGAACGGCCATCCGGTGGAGCTGACGGACGTCGCCGATGTGGTGGACAGCGCAGAAGACATCCACGAGGCTGCCTGGATGAACGAGACGCCGGCGGTGATCGTCAACATCCAGCGGCAGCCGGGCGCGAACATCATCTCGGTGGTGGACGGCATCAAGAAGCTCCTGCCACAGCTCACGTCCACGCTGCCGCAATCGGTGCAGGTGAAAGTGCTAACCGACCGCACCACCACCATTCGCGCATCGGTGAGCGACGTGGAGTTTGAGCTGATGCTGACGATAGGCCTGGTGGTGCTGGTGATCTTCCTGTTCTTGCGGAGCCTGTCGGCGACCATCATCCCGAGCGTCGCGGTGCCGCTGTCGCTGGTGGGCACGTTCGCGGTGATGTATCTGCTGGGATACAGCCTGAACAATCTGACGCTGATGGCGCTGACGATCTCAACGGGATTTGTGGTGGACGACGCGATCGTGATGATCGAGAATATCGTGCGCTTCATTGAAGAAGGCGAGCATCCGCTGCGGGCCGCGTTGAAGGGCGCCGAGCAGATCGGCTTCACCATTGTGTCGCTCACCATTTCGCTGGTTGCGGTGCTGATCCCGCTGCTGTTCATGGGCGACATAGTGGGCCGCCTATTCCGCGAATTCGCAGTGACATTGTCGATCACGATTCTGGTGTCGGCCGTGGTTTCGCTGACACTGACGCCGATGATGTGTTCGAAACTTCTGAAGCACACGCCGCAAGCCGAGCAGGGGCGGCTCTTCCGAGCGTCGGAGAAGGCGTGGAGTTCAGTGACCGGCCTGTATGACACAACGCTGCAGTGGGTACTGAAGCGGCAGACGGCGACATTGCTGGTGGCCGTAGCGACACTCGGGCTGACCATCTTTCTGTTCATTGTGATCCCCAAAGGCTTTTTTCCCATTCAAGACACCGGCGTGATTCAGGGAATTTCGGAAGCCGCGCAAACTGTGTCGTTCACGGAAATGTCGCGCGAGCAGCAAGAACTAACGCAGGTGATTTTGCGGGATCCAGCGGTGGACAGCCTGTCGTCGTTTATCGGCGCGGACGGGACCAACACCACGCTCAATAGCGGGCGGATTCTCATTAACCTTAAGCCGCTGGATGTGCGGAAGATCAACGCGACCGAAGTGATTACCCGCTTGCAGCCCAAGCTGGCGCAGATCTCGGGAATCACTCTGTTCATGCAGCCGGTGCAGGATTTGACGGTGGAAGATCGCGTAAGCCGGACGCAATATCAGTACACCCTGGAAGATCCCAACACCGACGAATTGAGCGTGTATGCGCCGCGCTTAGTCGCGAGACTCCAGCAGGCGCCCGAGTTGCGCGACGTGGCCAGCGATCAGCAAGTGCTGGGACTGCAAACGCGCCTGGTCTATGATCGCGTGACGGCTTCGCGGCTGGGGATCACGCCGTCGGCGATCGATCAGACGCTGTACGACGCGTACGGCCAGCGTCAAGTCTCAACCATGTTCACGCAATTGAACCAGTATCACGTGATCCTGGAAGTGAAGCCGAACTTTCAGAGCACGCCGGGGGATTTGCGCGGGCTGTTCGTCCGCACGGGAGCGGCGGGAGGCGGGTCGGGCGTGGTGGCGGGAGGCACGGGAACCGCGGTATCGAGCGGGCCTACCAGCTCGGCGACGGCGTCCCAAGCCAGCCTGAATTCCACCGGATCGAGCAGCGCGGCCGGCGCATCGGCCATCGCCTCCACCATGGCCTTTCCGAACGGCGGACAAGTTCCGCTGGCGGCATTCAGCACGGTGGAGACTCGCACAGCGCCGATCGCGATCAACCATCAGGGCCAGTTTCCGGTGGTCACATTGTCGTTCAATCTTGCGCCCAACGCGTCGTTGGGCCAAGCGGTGCAAGCCGTAAACAAAGCCAAGGAGGACGTGGGACTGCCCCCCAGCATCCAAGCGGCGTTCCAGGGCAGCGCCGAAGCGTTTCAGGCGTCGCTGGCCAACGAGCCGGTCCTGATTCTGGCGGCGCTGGTGACGGTGTACATCGTGCTGGGCGTGTTGTATGAGAGCTACATTCATCCGGTCACGATTCTTTCCACGCTGCCGTCGGCCGGCGTGGGCGCGCTGCTGGCGCTTTTCATCACGCGCAGCGATTTCAGCGTGATCGCGCTGATCGGTATTGTGCTGCTGATCGGCATCGTGAAGAAGAACGCGATCATGATGATCGATTTCGCCTTGGAAGCCGAGCGGCAGGAAGGCAAGCCGCCGCTGGAAGCCATCTATCAAGCCTGCCTGCTGCGCTTCCGGCCCATCATGATGACCACCATGGCAGCGCTGCTGGGCGGGGTTCCGCTGGCACTCGGAACCGGCGTAGGCTCGGAACTGCGGCGGCCGCTGGGCATCACGATTGTGGGCGGTTTGATCTTCAGCCAGATGCTGACGTTGTATACGACACCGGTGATTTATCTTTTCTTCGACCGGTTGGCGGTGCGATTCTCACGACGGCATCGGGAAATGCGGGCTGGTACGCCCCAACCGAGTCCAGCGCAATAGCCATGAATATTTCGGAACCGTTCATTCGCCGGCCGATCGCGACCACACTGCTCACCGCGGCGGTTGCGCTGGCAGGCGCCACTGCGTTCCGTCTGCTGCCGGTATCGCCGCTGCCGCAAGTGGATTTCCCGACCATCTCGGTATCGGCTTCCCTGCCCGGCGCGAGTCCGGAGACCATGGCGTCGTCGGTGGCCACGCCGCTGGAACGGCAACTCGGCCACATCGCGGCGGTTACCGAGATGACTTCGTCCAGCACACTGGGCTCCACCAGCATCACGCTGCAATTCGATCTGAATCGCAACATCGACGCAGCGGCCAGGGATGTGCAAGCGGCCATCAACGCGGCGCGCGGGTACTTGCCGGCGAATCTTCCGAGCAACCCGAGTTATCGCAAGGTGAACCCGGCCGATGCGCCGATTTTCATGCTGGCGCTGACCTCAGACCAACTTTCCAAGGGCGCGATGTACGACGCCGCTTCGACCATCATGGCGCAGAAACTGTCGCAAGTGAGCGGCGTGGGGCAAGTGACGGTGGGAGGCAGCGCGCTGCCGGGCGTGCGGGTGGAGTTGAATCCATCGGCTCTCAACAAATACGGGATCAGCTTCGAACAAGTGCGTTCCGTCTTGGCCGGGTCCAACGCGAACACGCCCAAGGGAGATTTTCAGGATGGGAAGCGGCGCTGGGAAGTAGGCGCGAACGACCAGATCTTCAAGGCGATCGACTACCAGCCGCTGGTGATCGCGTATCGGAACGGAAGAGCCGTGCACATTTCCGATGTGGGCGAAGCAGTGGATTCGGTGCAGGATTTGAGGAACTCGGGTTACGCCAACGGCAAGCCATCCGTGCTGGTGATCGTGTTCCGGCAGCCCGGCGCGAACATTATCGATACGGTGGATCAGGTCCGCGCCATGCTGCCGCAACTGGAAGCCTCCATCCCGCGCGCGATTAATGTGCGCGTTGCCATGGATCAGACCACCACGATTCGCGCTTCGGTGCGGGATGTCGAGATCACTTTGGCTATTTCGATCACGCTGGTGATCCTGGTGGTGTTCGTTTTTCTGCGCAGCGTGCGGACTACGTTTATTCCCAGTGTCGCCGTGCCGGTTTCGTTGATCGGGACGTTCGGCGTGATGTACCTGGCAGGCTACAGTATCGACAATTTATCGCTGATGGCGCTGACTATTTCCACCGGATTTGTGGTGGATGACGCCATCGTGGTGATCGAGAACATCATGCGCTACGTGGAGCATGGGATGCAACCGTTCCAAGCCGCGCTGAAGGGAGCGCAAGAAATTGGCTTTACAGTGCTCACCATCAGCTTGTCGCTGGTGGCGGTGTTCATTCCGCTGCTGATGATGGGAGGCGTGGTAGGGCGGCTGTTCCGCGAGTTCGCGGTGACGCTGTCGGTTGCGATCTTCGTTTCGATGCTGATTTCGCTCACCACCACTCCGATGATGTGCGCTTATCTGTTGCGCGAGGAGCACGAGCACGGCTGGCTCTACAACCAGAGCGAGGGCGCCTTCAATTGGGTGGTGAATCTCTATGGCCGAACGCTGTCAGTGGTGTTGCGGCATCCGGCACTGACGCTGGCCAGCCTGCTCGCGACACTGGCACTCACGGTCTATTTGTATATCCACACGCCCAAGGGATTCTTTCCGCAGCAGGACACCGGGCGGCTGAACGGGTCCATTCAAGCGGATCAGGATACCTCATTTCAGTCCATGGATAAAACGCTGAAGGAAATGGTGGGGATCATGGATGCCGATCCGGGTATCGACACAGTGAACGCGTTTTCCGGCGGCACCAACACGGCGCGCATGTTCATCTCACTGAAGCCGCTGAACGAGCGCAAGATCACGGCAGACCAGATCATCGCACGGCTGCGGCCGAAGCTGGCGCGGGTTCCGGGAGCGACACTGTATCTGCAGTCCGTGCAGGATCTCCGCGTGGGCGGGCGGGCCAGCAACGCACAGTATCAATTTGTGATGCAAGCCGATAGTTTGAGCGATCTCAACACGTACGCGCCAGGCATGCTGACCGAGCTGAAAGGCATCAAGGTGATTACCGATGTCAACAGCGATCAGCAGGATCGCGGGCTGCAGGCCATGGTGGAATACGATCGCACCACGGCCGCGCGCTTCAACATCTCGTCGCAGCTGATCGACAACGTGCTATACGACGCCTTCGGCCAGCGGCAGGTGTCCACTATGTATTCGTCGTTGAATCAATATCACGTGGTGATGGAGGTTGCGCCGCAGTATTGGCAGAATCCGAACACATTGCGTGAGGTGTACGTGTCGTCGCCGAGCGGCGGGCAAGTGCCGTTAAGCGCGATCGCCAAGAACTCCATCGCCACCGCGCCGCTGACAGTGAATCATCAGGGATTGTTTCCCGCGATTACTTTGTCGTTCAATCTGCAGCCGGGAGCGGCGCTGGGAGACGCTGTTACCGCGATTGCGGCGGCGGGGAAGAAAATCGGGTTGCCAGCGACGATCCAGACTGGTTTTGCAGGCACGGCGCAGGCTTATCAGGACTCGCTCGCGAGCGAGCCGCTGCTGATTGCGACCGCGCTGGCGACGGTCTACATCGTGCTTGGGATGCTGTATGAGAGCTACATTCATCCGGTGACAATTTTGTCGACGCTGCCGTCGGCCGGCGTGGGCGCGCTGCTGGCGCTGGAGCTGACGCGCACCGATCTGAGCGTGATCGCGATCATCGGAATTATTCTGCTGATCGGCATCGTAAAGAAGAACGCGATCTTGATGATCGATTTTGCGATCGCCGCCGAACGCAACGAGGGCAAGAGCTCGCGCGACGCGATTTTCGAAGCCTGCCTGCTGCGATTCCGGCCGATTCTGATGACCACCATGGCGGCGCTGCTAGGCGCGCTGCCGTTAGCGATTGGCACGGGCACCGGATCGGAGCTGCGGCGTCCGCTCGGAATCACCATTATCGGCGGGCTGCTGTTCAGCCAGATGCTGACGCTGTACACGACGCCGGTGGTCTATTTGTACTTCGACCGGCTGCGGCAATGGCGGGAACGGCAGCGGGCGCGGAGGCGTCAACGGTCTGGAGACGAGCCGCTGGGCTCGGAGGTTTGAAAACGGAAGTGATAGATTTGAGCGAGGGACACTAGCGGATGAGGACTCAGATTATTTACTGGACGCTGACGGGCGCGCTGTTGATTTCGAGCGGCTGCCGGGTGGTGGGTCCGAACTACACGCATCCTCCGGTAGCCCCGGTGCCTCAGGCATTCAAGGAGAAGCCCCCGGATGGCTGGAAGGAAGCGCAACCCAGCGACGCCGCGCTCAAGGGAAAGTGGTGGGAGATTTACAATGATCCGAAACTCAATGCGCTCGAAGAGGAAGTGGGCATTTCGAATCAGAACGTGTTGGCGGCGGAAGCTCAGTACCGAGCGGCGCGCGCCACGGTGCAGATTGCGCGAGCGGCGTTATTTCCACTGGTGACTATGGGGCCGACGGCGTCGGTCGCGCAGGGTACGGGCGGGGTCTCGGCTAATCAGGTAGCGGCCGCGGGGGGCACGCACACCAACTATCAGATTCCCTTCGATGTCTCCTATACGGTAGACCTGTGGGGCGCCATAAGGCGCGAAATTCGCGCCAATGCCGAGACGGCGCAGGCGACCGAAGCGCAGTTGGAGAACGCAAAACTCACGTATCAGGCGGACCTGGCGCAAGACTATTTTCAATTGCGGGGCACTGACGGCGATGTCGCCCTGCTGCAATCCACGGTGGATTCCTATACCGATTTCCTGAAGCTGACGCAGGCCCGGCACGATGCCGGTATCGCTTCCGGGGCCGACGTGGCACAGGCGGAAACGCAGCTGGATTCGGCCAAGGAGCAGCTGATCGAACTGGGAGTTGCGCGCGCGCAGTACGAACATGCGATTGCGATTTTGATCGGCAAGCCGCCGTCCGAGTTGTCCATCGAGCAGCAAGCTCTCAAGGGCGAGCCGCCGCAAGTGCCGGTCGCGATGCCTTCCACGCTGCTCGAACGGCGTCCCGACATCGCAATTTCGGAGCGGCAAATGGCGGAATTGAACGAGCAGATCGGGATCGCGGACGCGGCGTTTTATCCGTCGCTGACGCTGAGCGCGAGCGCGGGCCTGGCCAGTTCGAGCTTCGTGAAGCTGTTTACTTGGGCGGCAAGGTTCTGGACGGCGGGGGCAACCGGATCCCAGATTTTGTACGACGCGGGAAAAAGGCGCGGACAAGTGAACGTTGCCAAAGCGGATTTCGATGCCGCCATGGCGAACTACCGCCAAACAATATTGAACGCCTTCCAACAAGTGGAAGATGAGCTGTCAGCCCTGCGAATTCTGGAACGGGAAACCGGCGCCACCAACGAGACTGTTCAAGCCGCGCAACTGGCGCTGACTATCACCACCGCGCAATACAAGGCCGGGACCGCGACTTATCTGCAAGTGGAGACGTCGCAGACCGCGCTGTTCGCCGAGCAGAAAGCGCTGGTGGATCTGTTGACGCGCCGCATGGTCTCGAGCGTGCTGCTGGTGGAGGCGCTGGGCGGCGGATGGGACACGTCGCAATTACCGGCGGTCAGCGAACTTTCGGCCGGCGGCAAGAACGCCAAAAACTAATCTTGGCTTCTAAAAACCAATCTTGTCCTTGGCGGCGGCGATCTTTTTGCCGTCCACGCCGTAGATGATCAGCAGATCGCCCCAGGCGTGATAATCGCCGTGGCGCTCGCGGTACTTCACCACGGCCTCGGCCTCTTCGTTGGTCAAAGCAAGCCCGGTGGCGATTTCCTGCGCGGTGGCCTTGTTCACGTTGATCTTGGTCGCGTCCTCGACCTTGGGGAAATGCTCGGAGAGATAATCGGCGATGATGTCGAGCTCGGCCCGCGTGGCCTGCGCGCCGCGATCTCCCATGCGGTAGGCGATGGTGTGGTATTCGTCCTTGGTGAAACGATAGACGGCGATTTCATCCGGCTTGTGGCAGCCCGTGCAGGCGCGCAGAATCAGTTCCTTGCCCTTGCCATCGGGGAGATCGGCAGCCAGAACTCGCGACGCAAGCAGGCCAGACGCAGCGATCAAGAATGCTGCAAACTTGTTCACGCTTTAGCGATGAAAGCGACCTTCGAGAACGCCCTTGCCAAGGATGTGGCCGTTGATGGCGGCCAGCACGTCGGCGCGCGAGGCGTCGGGGCCGAGGTCGAGCTTGATGTCGAGAGCGAATAGCTCGAAGGTGTAGTGATGATACGGGCCGGCTGGGGGCGCGCCGGGTCCCATAAAGCCCACGCCGCCACGCAGATTCTTGGCGTTGATGGAGCCGTCGGCAAGTTTCGCATCGGCGGGAACACCCCCGGGAAGACCAGTGGCGGTACCGGGGATATTGAAGATCATCCAGTGCAGAACATCGTCGGTCTTGCGCATGAGAGCCACGTCGGGATCATGCAGGATCAACGCGAAGCTGACGGTGCCCATCGGCACATTGGTCCAATCCAGTTTCGGTGAAACCGCGTTCGGAACGGCCTGCGTGTACTTGTTCGGAATAATGCCGCCGTCTTCGAAGTCGGGGGAAGTGAGGGTGAGGCCGGGACCGGGCGGGGGACCTCCAGCCTTGGGCTGAGCGAAGGCCGAGCTTAAGCTGGCCGCGAATAAGATTGCTCCTACTGTGAGTGTTCTCATGGGTGTGTCTCCTTGGAATGTATCAGCATATCAGGAAGGGGAGCGTTTTGGGCGCCGACGGGCCTGTTATTGGGCCTGAACGTGGGTCGTGCTATGATCGGGCTTCCTCGCGGATTCAAGCGAGTTTCAATACCCTTCGGAGGGCCCATCAGGTGCCTAATAAGCTGGCAGGGCGAGCCGTGAAGTCTCCCCAGAATAGAGCGCGCAATGCGGCGAGCGGAGAGCAGCACTTAGCGGAGCATTTGGCGTTTGAGATGGCGCGCGTGGTGGAGGAAGCGGCAATCGCGGCGGCGCGCACCATGGGGCAAGGCGACCGGCCAGGTTCCGACCATGCCGCGGTCGAAGCCATGCGGCGCGCGTTTGAACATGTCCCTATCGCCGGAAACATTGTGATCGGCGAGGGCGAGCGTGACGAAGCGCCCATGCTGTACATCGGCGAGCGAGTGGGCGCGCCATCGCCACCGGGCCTGGACTATCCTTCCGTCGACATTGCCGTGGATCCGCTGGAGGGCACCAATCTGTGCGCCACCGGCGCGGCCAATTCGATCGCGGTGCTGGCGGCTTCAGAAGCCGGCGGGCTGCTGCACGCTCCGGATTGCTACATGGAGAAGATCATCGCTGGGCCGGGGTGTCAAGGCGCGCTCGATCTGGACGCACCTCCGGAAGACAATCTCAAGGCCATCGCGAAGCGGCTGGATCGCGACGTCGACGATCTGGTGGTGATGGTGCTGGACCGGCCACGCCACGAAAGCCTGATCGCGAGGATTCGTAAGGCGGGCGCGCGCATCCGGTTGATCGGCGATGGAGATTTGTCGGCCGGAATCGCTGCTGCCATCAGCGGCGCCGGCGTGCACGCGGTGATGGGGATCGGCGGAGCGCCGGAAGGGGTGATCACGGCGGCCGCGATGCGCTGCCTGCATGGCGAGATGGTGGGGCGGCTGGTGGTGGACAACAAGAAGATGGAGCGGCGGATGAAGAAAATGGGCATCGACGATCCGCACAAAATCTACCGGGCCCAGGACCTGGCCCCGGGCAAGAAAATCATCTTCGCAGCCTGCGGCGTCACGCCCGGGAATCTGCTGCAAGGCGTGCGATTCTTCGGCTATGGTTATCGGACGCACTCCCTGGTGATGACGTCGCAGCCGAATACGGTAAGCTTCCGCGATACGGTGCATTTGACGGGCAAGCCGGATCGGCGCGGAGTACGGCTGTTCTAGAATTCAGAATTCAGAATACAGAATTCAGTTCAACCGCCCCAGCCAGCGGTGAATAGCGCCGAGTTGCTGGGTGATTTGCGGGCGATCTTCGGCCTGTGGCGCGTACTTCAGATACATTTCCAGGTCGCTCTTCGAGCCGCGATACTGGCGCAAACGCAGGCGGGCGAACCCGCGCGCTTTGTAATATTCGGCATTTTCAGGAAAGCCTTCCAATAGCAGATCCGTCACCGCCACCATCTTCTTGAACTGCTGGCTGCGAAAGTAAGCCGAACGCAGATTGTTGAGCATACGGACCAGAATGTAGCGCGTGCCAACGGGAGCGAGTGCCGTGGCATCCGCATCCGATCCAGTGCGTTCACGCGCGAGTTTCCGGCAATCGTCCATGCTAAGCAGCCTGCCCGAATGGAACGGATCGATGTAAGCCGTGAATTTCCCATCGTTGTATTCGACGATGAAATGGCCGGGGAGGCCGATACCCGAGACCGGCTGGCCGAGCCGGCGGGCGACTTCGATATAGACCACCGAAAGGGCGATGGGAATACCGGTCCGGCGGTCCAGAACATAATTGAGGCAATTGTTGCGGGGATCGTTGTAGTCCATCTCATTGCCGTGGAAGCCGAGCTCTTCGAAGAAATACCGGTTGGCGGCGGCCACAAACTCGCGGCCGGAGACGCCATTGGGGAGGCGCGATGCGATCTCGGAGGCCAGGCGATCGAGAGTCGCCAAGCAGGGTTGCGGATCGAGCTCAGGCGTCTCGATAGACGCGATTTCGAGAGCCGCCACGTCCAGCCGCGCCTCAGGCCTCTCGGAGAGCGCGGCGCGCAGCGCTTCCATCAAATTCCCCGTCCTTTTCGAATTCTGACACCGCGAGAGGTCGCTTGCACGGGCAGGATTTCGCCGCCGGCATTCGCAAGGGCTCGTGACACGCGTTCCTGAGCGCCACGTTCCACCAGGAAGAACACACAACCGCCGCCGCCCGCGCCGCAGACTTTGGCGCCGCTTGCGCCAGCGCGCCGGGCCACGGTGATCAGGCGATCGATGACGGAAGTGGAAATGCCGGGCAAATTCTTACGCCGGTGCGACCATTCTTCGCGCAGCAAATGTGCGGCTTCCGTCCAGTCGGCTTTCTCCACCGCGGCCCGCATGGCGGAAGCGATCGCGGCAATCCGCGCGAGATTCCTTTGCACCTTGCGATCGCCGTTGATGTAGGCTTTGGTCACTTCCCAGTTGTTGATGCCGGAGTTGCGCGGCGCGCCGGTGTAACAGAGCACGATGCGGTGATTGAAGTCGTCGAGATCCACTGGAATCTCGACGCGCCTGACGCCGCCGGGTCCGAGCTCGATGGCGCTGACGCCGCCGTACAACGCAGGGTAATAATCTTGCACGCCGGTTGGAACGCGGATAATTTGTGCTTCCACATTCTGCGCGATCTCGCGAATCTTTTCAAGATTGTGGCCCGAACCGGTGAGGCGATTGAGGGCGCTGGCGCCCGCGATCATGAGCGCCGAAGATCCAGCGATACCGGCGCCCTGGGGCGCTTCCGAATTTGTGTGCATCGCGATACCAGTGCGCGGACGGAAGAAACGAAGCAGGTGAGCAGCCAAGGGCAGGCGGGGCCGCGTGGTCCGATCCAGCTCCGCTAGCGACCCAAACTTCTCGCTCGCGTCCAGATCATTGGAGCGCAGCCGGAGTTCTGGGGAAGGGAGGGTTTCGATCGCGCACCGGGTATAGAGGTTGATGGCGAAATTGACCGTAACCGCGCCGGGATGAAAGAGATAGAGAGGCCATATATCGAGGGTGCCGCCGGCCAGGTCCACGCGGCACGGTGCCTCGGCGATAATTCGCATGCGATGCTTTACTATACCGCTGGTGGTATCGAGAATCCCCGCGAATTCGCCGATAGAAGGAAGATGAAGCGTGTCTTACTGGCTGGAGTGTTTGCGCGGGCTGTACTATGCGCGCAGACGCCGCCACCCCTGACGCCAGCACAGCCGGTAGCCGAATCTACCGCGACTCCGGCGCCAGCAGCCGCTCAGCAGCCCGACAAAGACACCGTGCAATCGAGCATGGCCGTATCGCTCGCCAAGCAACGTGTGGCTGCGATGCAACAGATTGCCGGGGTGATGGGCAAGGCTCCCACGCCTGCGGCATCCTTCTTTACCGTTCCGTGGATAGAGACTCCAGTCCCCTTCAACACACCGCCCTGCGATCCTCTGCCCGCGGCGGAATTGGACAAACTGGTGGATCAAGGCTCACAGCAGGGCGTGAAAGCGGAGCTGATTCGCGCCGTGATCGCGGAGGAATCCGGTGGCCGGCCATGCGCCGTCTCCTGGAAGGGCGCTCAGGGGTTGATGCAGTTGATGCCCGCGACGTCGGAACAGTTGGGGGTGAAGGACCCGTTCGATCCGCGGCAAAACGTCGAGGCTGGCACGAAACTGTTGAAGCAGCTCATGACCAAGTACAACAACGACGTCAGTCTGGCGCTGGCCGCCTACAATGCGGGCGAGGGGCGGGTGGACCGGGACGGAGGCGTGCCGCAGATTCCCGAGACGCAGAACTATGTCAACGACATACAGTCCAAGCTGCCGAAGAAATAGGTTGCTGGCCCAGTGATTTCAATAGGATAGATCGATCTCGCGTTAAGCTTTTTGCTCCCGCGGACGATATCTACTTGTGAGCGCGCTGCCCGCTACTCACCCGGTCCGCAATGCCGTCTCCTGACACACCGACGCGTCCGAAGCCGGAGAGGGCGGTCCTGCCCAAGAGCCTGCCCAGGGTGGAGAAGCCAGGTCTCGAACTCCCTTCGATTCCCTTCTTCGATGCCGATGAGAACACAGTCACTCCGGCCACCATACTAGTGGTGGACAGTGAAGAGATCAACCGAAGACTGCTCAAGGCGATTTTCAAAACGACGCCCTATACGATTGTGGAAGCGCGCAAGGCTTCGGAGGCAACGGCGCTGCTCGAAACCGAAAAAATCGATCTGGTGATCCTCGATTTGATGCTTCCCGGGATGAGCGGTCCGGAGCTATGCCGTTGGATGAAAGCGCACCGTGGGACGCAACTGATACCGGTCCTGATGATCACCAACATCATCGGCGTGGAGAACGAGATCGTAGGCATTTCCTCCGGCGCGGACGAATTCCTGATCAAGCCGTTGCATCCGGCGGTGGTGCGAACGCGCGTGCGCGCGATGCTGCGAAACAAGGCGCTGATCGATTCCCTGGACGAAGCCGAAACCATACTGCTGGCGCTGGCGCAGACCGTCGAGCATCGCGACCCATATACCGGCAAGCACTGCCAGCGGCTGGCGGTCGCCTCGGTCATGTTGGGCGAGGCCCTGGGACTATCGAGCCAGGACCTGACGTCGCTGTACCGCGGCGGGTTTCTACACGACATCGGCAAGATCGCCATTCCGGACGCCATTCTCTTCAAGCGCGGCATGCTGACCGCCGAAGAATGGGACGTGATGCGCGGCCATCCGGCACGCGGCGAGGAGATCTGCCGGCCCATGAGAAGCCTTGCGCCGGTGCTGCCCATTATTCGCAGCCACCATGAACGCAGGGATGGCTCGGGATATCCTGACGGCTTGGCGGGAGAGGAAATCCCGTTGCTGGCCCGCATTCTGCAAGTAGCGGACATTTACGACGCGCTGACAACGGAACGTCCCTATAAGTTGGCTCTGAGTCCCGAAACCGCTTTTACGGTGATGGAAGAAGAAGTCCGGCGTGGCTGGCGCGATCCCGAGTTGGTGCCGCTGTTTGCCAGCATCATTCAGACCCATCCTAGCGCCGATCTCACATCGCTGGAAGCGTCGCTAGAAAACATGCGCGTGGCAATTTCCCGCTAGCGTACCCTGTTAGGTTGGATTCTCTCAAAATCCTCAATCAGGAAATCGTCGCCTGCGTGCGCTGCCCACGCCTGGTTGCCTATCGAGCCGAGGTGGGACGCGTGAAGCGCCGCGCCTATCGCGATTGGGACTATTGGGCCCAGCCAGTGCCCGGATTTGGCGATCCGCTAGCACGGCTGCTGCTGATCGGGCTTGCGCCGGGAGCGCACGGCGCCAATCGAACCGGCCGCATGTTCACCGGCGACAGCTCGGGCGATTTTCTATACAAAGCCCTGTATGAGACCGGTTTTGCATCACAACCCAGCAGCATTTCGCGCGACGACGGCCAGAAACTGCGCGATGCCTACATCAGCGCGGTGGCGCGTTGCGCGCCTCCGGATAACAAGCCAACGCTCGAGGAAATCCGCAATTGCCGGCCGTACCTGGTGCGCGACCTCGAACTTCTCAAGCGCGTTCGGGTGGTGGTGGCGCTGGGGCGCGTGGCGTTCGATGCGTATCTTGGCATCTTGCGGGAGCAGGGCAAGATCGAGCGGCGATCCGCTTTTGTATTTGGACACAATGCCGCGCATGAAACCGGACCCGGGCAGCCGCTGTTGATCAGCTCCTATCACCCCAGCCAGCAGAATACATCGACAGGCAAGCTGACTGAATCGATGTTGCGCGCGGTCTTCGAGGCAGCGCGTGCGCGGCTTAAGGTTGTCCTTTGAGCGCGGGTGGATTAAAAGAAGCGCTCTGCAGCACCACGCCGAGCCTGGCATGATCACGAGGCGCGACGTACGGGTTGTGAATGTACATCCGCAAGCTGGTGAAACCACCGATGGAGAGCCAGCTCTCAGGCACGTCGTGCTGATACAGCGTATCTCCGTCTTTCGCGAATACCGCCTGGTCGAGCAAATGCCCGTTCACGTAGAAATCCACGCGCAGCGGCCCGGTTTCCTTCAGCGTTTCGCGCGGCAAGAAAAAGCGCTCCATGAACCAATGGTGTTCGGTGGAGGCAAGGCGAAAGCGCAGCTCGGGTTGGTCGAGCGTCCAATAGCCGGTCTGATCGGGAGGGCCCACCAGCACGCCTTTTACCACGTACTGCCGCGCGCCAGGTTTTCCGATGGTGACAGCCTCCCCGACAACTGTGCTCGGATTGGCCACCTTACGCAGATTCTGTTGGACACTGCGAAAGGAGTCCGAATTGTCGAGCTCAATGTAGTGGCCATCTTCAAAGTCGAAGATGTGATCGTAATGCCCCAACTTCTCCAAAGGAATGCGCTGCGGGGGTGGACCGTTCAACATCGTGATGTACAGATCGTGGTCCTGGTACAGATTGCGCAGGAGAAAAACCATATCCCAGGTAGGATCAAATTGGGTGTGGACGAACAGGAGCCTGGCGCCGTGTGGCATGCGTGGATAGAGGCGCGAGAACTCCGTGACCCCCAATTTGTACGGCGAATATTTCGCATCGGGCGCAGGCGGCCAGTGCTCGTAGGCGATCGCCGACATAATCACGGCCATCACGACGAAAAGCCCTACCGAAGCGGACCCAGGCGAAACGGAGCCGAAGCTGGGAATGAGGGCGCGAAGTTTGTCTTTGATCTGGACCAGACAGACCGCCGCGTATAACGCCATTCCGGCCAGCGGAAGATACAGGACGAAACCAAGGCGAGCGGTAACGAAGGAAACCGGCAGCAAAGCGATCAGGAAAAACAGCAGGCCAAACCATGCCGGACGGGAGCGCATCCAGAGTGCAATGGCAATTAAGACCGCAAACACGAAGCCCACTTGGGGAGGCGTTAGCGGCGTGACGCCGAGCGGCACCTCTGGATTGCTTCGATAGAGCAGATTGGCCAGGTACACGCCGGTGTCCTCAAGGTAGCGGCTCCAGGTGTAAACGGGCACGTACGCGGGACTACTGGCCAAACCTTCGGAACTTAGCTTGGCCGGAATATAGATCAGGACGATGAGCGCACCCAGCAGAGCTATTCTTCCTTCCCCGAAAGTCCAGCGGAAAAGCGCGCGAAAGCTTTTAAAATCGGGTGGATGCCAGATGAGTTCGTAGAGCAACACCATCACCGGCAGCGTCGCGGCCATCTCCTTCGAGTTGAGGGAGCCGATGAAGCACGCGAGAAACCCGAGCGTTTCCCATAGGCCCAGGAAGCGGCCCTGCAATCGCGCGCGCAGATAGATCAGCAACGCCCCGAAGTAGAAGAAGAAGCAGAAGGCGTCGTACATCGATCCGGCGTTGTAATACAGGTAATCGAGCTTCCCATGGAAGGAGAACAGCAGGGTTGCGATGACGCCGATCTCGCGCGATCCGCCGATGCGGCTCAGCACCAGATAGGCCATCAGCAAGTTCACCAGCAACACCGCGAAAAACACGAGGTAGACGGGGTACGGATTGAGGCCGAAAATTGCGAAGAGACTGCGATAGACGATGCCTCCGAACGGCCGGTAGTAGGGCGTCCAGAAAAAGATGTTGCCTTTCACCAAGGCGCCGACGGACTTGTCCATGTAACCGTACAGGTTCATCATGTCGTCGCCGGTGAAATACTCCAGCAGGCCGCGCCAGGTGAAAAATAAGAAGTAGCAGGCGATGAACAAGCCAGCCAGAATCGCCCGAAGCATGTTGCCCCTGCCGGCCGGAGCTGTGGTGGAAGAAGGCTGGGTCACGGATCCTTGCGCCATGCTTGTTGCAGTTTCTCGGCGAACGGTGTGCTGGATTGCGCGAAGCCCTGCGGTTGACGCTCCGGCGGCGACTGCTGCTGAGGCTCCGGCGGCGCTTGTGGCGCGGCGGCTTCGGGCGCGGGCTCTGGAGCATCCTCCAGGTATTTCGCTTTCTTCAAAATGGAACGCTCCAGCGACGGGCTGTAACCGGTCCAACAGCCTTCAATGTGGCGGTCCTTCTCGGCCAGCGCGCGCATGCACTCCATCTTCGAGTCGAGGTTGTCCAGGTGGTGGAGAAGCATTGCCTCGGGAAACAGGGGCACTTTAGGCGAGCCGTATTCCAGTTCGCCGTGATGACTGATGATCAAGTGTTCCACCAGCACGCGCAGCTTGGGCGGGAAATCGGGAAACTGCTGGAGCTTTTCATGCAACAAGCGCACTCCAATGATGATGTGACCGAGCAGTTGCCCTTCGGTGCTGTAGCCGAAGCTGCGATCGTAGGTCAGCTCGGCCACCTTGCCAATGTCGTGCAAAACGGCGCCGGTGAGCAGCAATTCGTAGTCGACGTTTCCGTAGTGCGACGCGGTGAGGTAGCACAGCCGGCAAACGGACAGAACATGCTCGATCAAACCGCCCAGATAGGCGTGATGCACGTGTTTGGCGGCGGGCGCGGTGCGATACATGCGCGCCAGCGGCTCGTCATTTAAGAACGCTTCCAGAAGCCCCCGCAGGTGCGGGTTGCGCATTCCGGCCACCAGCGCGCGCAGCTCGGCGAACATCTCCAACGGGTCACGCGTGGAGGCTGGGAAGAAATCCGCGAAATCGACGTCGGCATCCAGCACGCGGACCATCTTATGGACGGTCATCTGCAACCGATTCTGGAATATCTGCAGCAGGCCCTTGACCTTCACAAAGTCATCGCGCTCAAAGGTGTCGACCACCTCGGCGACGTTGTCCCACATCTTGGCGTCGATCTCACCCGTGCGGTCGCCCAAGAGCAGCGAAAGGTAAGGCTCGCCGGATTTCTTCTGGCGGACGTCTTTTCCATGCACCAGGAACGTAGTCGTGAATACCTGGTTCGGCTTGAGATCACTCAAAAAGGACGGCTTCATGCGAATTGCCGTGGTCTACTGCGAAGAACTGGTGCCCCTGGTTTGCGTCCCTGGGACGGGGACCATCCAGAGCAGCCTTTTACGGTGGATCTTGCTCACGACCTCTTCCTTCTTCACCGTCTCCGGCTTCAATTGCGCGGGATCCACCCAAGCGGTGTCCTTACCGGTGGCGGCGCCGGTATCAATGTAATCGGCCTTGATCTCCAGGAACGCGTCCTTGCGAAGCGTGGTCAGATACGTGCGCACCGCGACCTCCAACTGGGGCGCGAGCAACTTCTCGGTGATCTGATTCTCCACTTCGGACAGTTCCGCTTGTCCGGCCTTCTGGTGATCCTCCACGCGAAGAATCTCGAAGCCGGTGGCTATGCGGATGGGGTCGGTGATGTAGCCCTTGGGCTGGTTCCAAACCAGATCGTCCAGGTTCTTGGCGAGATCACCCTTCTTGAAAGGCGCCGGAAACTCGCCCATGCTTTTGGCGGTAGCGCCGTCGGAGTTGTCGCGGGCCATTTCGGCGAATCGCTCCCCCTTGCGCGCCCGAGTCACCAGGTCCTTGGCCTTCTTCTCGGCGGCCGCCACTCCGGCATCGTCTTTGCCTTCGGTGGAGATCAGGATTTCCTGCAAAATGATACGTTCTTCCCGCACGAACTCGGCTTTGTGTTCGTTGTAATACTTTTCCAGCTCCTCGTGCTTCACCTGCATCTTCTCGCTGACTTCCTGACGAATGACCCGTTGGGTCAGGAAGCGGTTCTTCATCTCCTGCTTGAAGTCTTCAAAAGACGTCCCGCTCTGTTCTTTGATATAGGCTTGGAACTTCTCGGGATCGGCGATCTTGGAGTCGGATTGGATAGCGGCCAGCTGCTTGCTCACCTCGTTATCGACGCTGATGTTCAGGTCTTTGCCTTTTTGCGCCAGAATCAATTGATCGATGCGATCACGCAGCAGGTTCTTCTCCCGCTCGGCGAGCTGCTGCTCCAGCTCCGCTCCGGTTATGCCGTTGGCCCGAAGAGTCTCGATGAGTTCCCGGCGGCTCCGTTCGAGATCGCCTCGGGTGACAATATCGCCGTTGCATTTGGCGACAATCTCTTCCACCACGGCCAAATCGGCGGCGGCTAGATTGACGGCGGCCAAGCCGACCGATCCGAGCACCAGCAGAGGTACAGACAACTTCATATCCTCCATTATGGCCGAAAGGGTTGGGGGGTGTGGGGGGTGGGATGTGGGAAGCAGGACTCGCTGATAAACTAGGACTGGAGACGATGGCGACGCCCACTCGTGTACAGGTTCCTGCCGAAGTTACACCCACGCGAGAGCAGTTGATTCAGGCGTATCGCGCGATGTATATGGCGCGCCGGCTGGATGACCGGGAAGTTCTGCTCAAGCGCCAAAACCGCATCTTTTTTCAGATCAGCGGGGCCGGCCATGAAGCGGTGCAAGTGGCTGCCGGCTTGGTATTCCGCCCGGCGCACGACTGGTTCTATCTCTATTACCGTGACCGCGCGCTGGCTTTGATGCTGGGCGTGACGGCCGAACAGATGCTGCTGGGATCGGTAGGCGCGGCGAATGACCCGGCTTCCGGCGGCCGGCAAATGCCGTCGCACTGGACCAATCCGGAGCTCCACATTGCCTCCCGTTCTTCGGCGACGGGCACGCAGTACCTGCAAGCTACCGGCTGCGCGCAGGCGTACCGCTATCTGGATCCTGAATCGGACGAAGTGACGCTGGTGTCGAGCGGCGAGGGCGCGACCAGCGAGGGCGAGTTTTGGGAAGCCATGAACGCGGCGTGTATCGAGAACCTTCCGCTGGTGTTCCTGATCGAAGACAACGGCTACGCCATTTCCGTACCGGTGGAGAAGCAAACCGCGGGCGGCAACGTGGCGCGATTGCTGGCTGGATTTCCCAATCTGAAGCGGCTGGAAGTGGACGGGACGGACGTGGTGGCGTCGTACACCGCGCTAGCGGAAGCAGCTGCGTACGCGCGCGAGCGCAAGGGTCCGGCGCTGGTGCACGCCACGGTGACGCGGCCTTACTCCCATTCGCTTTCCGACGACGAGCGATCGTATAAAACCAAGGCCGAGCGTGTGGCCGAGGAGAAGCGCGATCCGGTGCTGCGGTTCCCCGAGTGGCTGGTGTCGGAGGGCGTTCTAGACCGGCAGGGCCTGCAGGTGATCGTGCACGAGCTGGACCTGGAAATCCAACGGGCCACCGATCACGTCTTGCGAGCCGATCCGCCACCCAAGGGCTCCGCCCTCCAGTTTCTTTATTCCGACAAGATCGATCCGACTTCGGCCGAATTTGAAGCCGAGCCGCAGTTCGCCGGCGAGTCGCGAACCATGGTGGACGAGATCAATCTCACGCTGCACGAAGAGATGCGGCGGAATTCGCGCATGATCGTGTTCGGTGAGGACGTGGCCGATTGCAGCCGCGAGGCGAACCTGGCCGAGGTGAAAGGCAAGGGCGGCGTTTTCAAGACGACCGCGGGACTGCAGATAAAGTACGGCAGTGAGCGCGTCTTCAATAGCCCGCTAGCGGAGGCCGGCATCATCGGCCGCGCCATTGGGCTGGCCGAGCGCGGATTGAAACCGGTTGTCGAGATCCAGTTCTTCGACTATATTTGGCCCGCCATGATGCAGCTGCGGGCCGAGCTGGCCACGCTGCGCTGGCGCTCGCATAACGGATTCAGCGCGCCGGTAGTGGTGCGGGTCCCGATCGGCGGCTATTTGAACGGCGGCGCCATCTACCATAGCCAGTGCGGCGAAGTGATCTTCACGCATCTTCCAGGCTTGCGAGTGGTGATGCCATCGAACGCCTTGGACGCCTGCGGCCTGCTGCGGACGGCGATTCGATGCGACGATCCAGTGCTGTTCCTGGAACACAAGCGGCTGTATCGCGAGCCTTATAATCGCTCGCAACATCCAGGGCCCGACTACACCATCCCGTTCGGCAAGGCCAGCGTGGTGAAGGGCGGACAAAATCTCACGGTCGTGACCTACGGGGCAGTGGTGCAGAAGATGCTGCAGGCCGCGCTGCAAGTGGAGCAGCGCAATCCCGACAAGACCATCGAAGTGATCGATCTGCGTACGCTGGCGCCGTACGATTGGGAAACCATCCGCGCGTCAGTGGAAAAGACCAGCCGCGTGATGATCGCACACGAAGATTGTCTATCGTGGGGCTATGGCGCGGAGATCGCGGCGCGCATCGCGAGCGAATTGTTCGAGCATCTGGATGCGCCGGTTGGTCGGGTAGGCGCGCTCGACACATGGGTGGGCTACAATCCGCAGCTCGAGAACGAGATCCTGCCGCAGGTGGAGAATCTGGTGGCGGAAGCGGAACGGCTACTGCAGTTCTAGTGCTGCTTTCATCCGCGTTGATCGGCGGCGAAGGCGTTTTTCAAGACCTGTTTACGGAAATCGTCAGCGGTTTGTTGCCCCGCGATTATTGCACCACGCC
>Ga0209415_10003309_pt1 | contig 29973 bp, 24 predicted proteins | sample PeaSoiSIISIP2007_FD_187696 | JGI IMG/M metagenome (GOLD analysis project Ga0209415, IMG submission 187696) | Peat soil microbial communities from Weissenstadt, Germany - SII-SIP-2007 (SPAdes) (version 2) | ecosystem: Environmental > Terrestrial > Soil > Wetlands > Peat | place: Germany...
AAGCCGTTCGCAGGCTGTGGCGGGCCGACGCCGGCCGCACTCATGCATCTGCCGGCGGCGGAAAAGGCGCAGCAGATTCACGCGCTGGTCACGGCGCTGCAACGCAATGCCGGCTTGAGCAAGGCGGCACAGCAGGCCTGCGAGGCGGCCGACAAAAGCGGCGCGTGCCGCGGAGAAGGCGCTGGCACGCATCGAGGCGCAGCAAGCCGCGCTGAGCCAGACGCGGCAGGCACGCGATGCGCTGGTGCACGTGGGAAAAGACGCTGGCGGCGCTGAAGCGCGGCGCCCGCGCGGCCATCGATGACGGCGAGCCGTATCTGTACACCACGCTGTTCGGACAAACAGCGCGCAACGGCAGCCGCAACGGTAAGCACGCGCCAGACAATCCACCGACAGCGGCACCGCCAGTGCCAGCGCCGCCAGTCGCCAGCGCAACGTGAGCGTGGTGGTGCGGTGATCCTCGCGGCCCCGAATGCAAGGGTGCAACTCCTTTTGCATTCGGGGCCGTGTGAGCGCGCCTGTCGTTCCAATCCGTCATGCCCGCAGTCCTCAAGCGGGCTTCCAGTGGGTGGGGAATGGATTCCCGCTCAGAGCGCGAGCAACACGCGGAGCTTGTCTCGTACCTGCGCCATCGGACCTGCCGACAGTTATGCAAGGCTCTCCAACCGGGTACATGAGGCGCTGCCAGCCGACGGTGATTGCCGGCTCGCGCTGGAACGCTGGCATATCAACACGGACCAGATGGAGCGGTGGTACGGCGAAGAGCGGAGCTGAGGAGCCGAGCACGACCACACGGGCATAGAGTTGCGGGCGGCATCGAGGCGAAAGCCACTGCTAGGGTGCCCGCCAATCGCCTCACGGTCCTGCGCACCCTGGCGCAGGACCACCCGCGCGTCGGCCAGCGCGTCGTCGTATGCCTGGAAAGCAAGCCGCGGAAGACCGAGAGGATAAGACAGTACCGCACCGGGGACAGCCGGCGCAGGGCAAGACCCATCATTCCGGGGGATTCTCCAGCCCATACAGGCGAATCTCAAGAAGTAGGCGATCGAGAAGAATCTCGCTGGTCATTTCGTGTATCTGCAAAGTGGCCTGCAGCATCCCTTGCTCCAGACGGTCTTGTAAAGCATCCCGCTGTTCTCTCGTCGGCGACGGCAAGGAGAGGCCAAACGAGAAATTGAACTCCTTCGCGATCTTGGAATAGAAGGACCTCATGCGATCGGTCGCACTGCATCAGCAAGTGCGCCCAGCCGTCACCGACTCCCACACCCACCGTGATCGGGGCGGGCTCCTGCGTCGGTGATTGTGACGGTAGCGGCGCGGTGACGGTGAACGAACTCATCACGCTGGTGAACATCGACCTTGGTACCGCCCAATCTTCGACCTGCTCGCACGGCATCCCGAGCGGCGGCAGCGTCGACATCACGTTGATCATCCAGGCCGTGGACAACGCGCTGAATGGGTGCGGTGGATAAGTGCTGTCACGATCCCCACAAACCTGCGCCAACATACGGATCGCGGCGATCATCGCTCATGGTCGCTCTAGCGCTGCCAAACGCTTCTTCACGCCGACCGATGGATCAATCGCCAACGCGGCACGGTAGTGCCAGACTGTTTGTGCGCGATTGCCGCGTTCGTCGTAGACGGCGCCAAAGGTCTTGTGCGCGTGAGCGGTTTGATAGGCCGAGACCTTCAGCGAGCGTGCCTTTTCGAATAGGGCCTCCGCTTCCTCTTCGCGCACTGGATCCGCAATCGCTTCGAGGGCATCGTTGAGCAATTCGTACCCGTTCGGTGGTCTCCATCGAGCTGGCCGGTGCAGCACGATGCCGTCGAACGCAACAATCGCAAAATACTCGGGATCGTTCACGGCACCACAGAGGATCACGCCGCGTTGTTCATCGATCCGCACATGCTCCGTGGGCATGTCAGCGATGACCCACAGCTTGACCCCGTCTGACAGCCGAAAGGCGGCCAATGACGGCGCTTCATCACTTGGTGTCCCGCAGAAAGTAACGAGCGCGAAATCGAACGGCCGATGCACGGTCAACTTGTCGGCATTCGCGCTGAACGAGTGAACGACAATGCCTCCCTTTGGCGTCGAGACGAGGACCGCGCTTTGATACTTCGGCCGGTCCGGTCGAGACGCGAGCCAATCGACGAGCAATGCTACGCCTTCATCGTTGATCGTGCCGTCTTGCGGACGTTCCGCTTCAGGAATCGTGCGCACGACGCGGCCGTCCAAGTTGACCCGTGCGCGGCCTTTGCCCGTATCGAAACCGTCTTCCCATTCGATCCGCCAGCGCCGAGACGGAGAATTTCCGCCGTTCAGCCAAGGTTCGCCGGACGTGTCACCCTTCGGCGCTGCCCGTTTCCAAAAGGCGGTCATAGCGCGATGCTGTGCCTGATCCGGTGGACCGTGATCATAGGGATTTTGGCAGACTGATTGCGAGGCGGGTACACATCTACTGCCTAAGAGACTAAGTGGCTCATCAAATCGGATACCCCAAGAGGCGGAGCCCAGCGTCGGTCTGACTGTTTCGCAATGGGTACTTCTCCGGCTGATGGAATCCCATCAGTTCCTGGATGCCGCTCGGCCCGAGACGCACTAAACGCCCGTGGCAACGTCTCATGCGTTCCACGATTGCGCCTGTGCCGTACAAGAGCTCCCGCCAAGCCTCACGGATTGTCCGCAGGCCATTGTTCTGCGGGTTCAGGAACATCTTCTTGTTCAAGGGTAGAGATGTGAAGCAGTTGAAACCGCCAACCACCTTTGTCACGTCTTCCAAGGTAATCTGGTCGATGCGTGACTCGGATAGAATCTCCTGGACCAACTTGGAGTGATCGACCTTTTCGCGCGCCCACTTCTCCACTTGGCCTCTTTCCGGGTCTGGGTCGGTTGCGAACTTGCGTGCGAACGTGGCGATTGCTCCCCTCTTCTCCTGTTCGGAACCAAACTCTCGCGCGGGGTTGCGCAGGTACTTATGTGATGGTTTGCCAGAGCACTCGTGGCGCAGGTAGTTCAGGAAGGTATCCGTCTCGAACCAGAGAGGTACGTCCGGCCAGAGTCTCTGCGTGGCCTCATACGCCGATGCAAACTCCCTGTAATAATCCAGGAATACCTCGAGGTCTCGGAACTCGCGGCCACTATGTTCATCCCCGCCACCCGGATCGTCCGGGAGAGACCAGAGTTTCCTTAGCAACGCCCGACCGGGGTCGTCACCATGACGACGGCCATGCGTTGACGGGATAGGTCGCAGCGCATAGACGTCAAACTCCGAGGCCCGCTGCCACCATCTGTCATATAGAGCGGCGAGCTGGACTGTCTCATCGTACCCAAGTATGATCCCAACTTCGAATCTCCGCGAGAACGCTGTATCGGTTAGGTTCGCGGAAGTGATGACCGCGGTATTATCTGCCATGTATATCTTCGCGTGCAGCGAAAGTAGACTCTTGCCTTCCCTCGCTCTGCCAGCAACCTCAGAGATTTTAGGTCGAGGTAACTTCGCTCTTCTTTGTCCACGAGTAGCCGCAGGTCGATATCATCGCGGTCCAGCCACGCGCGTCCCAATAGACTGCGAACTGTGCGAACGCCACCTATGAACGGCACGGCGAGCCAAATTCGCCGTCTGGCCTTGTCAAACTGAGCGCGGATCTCGGCGGCGAGGGCCTCCTGGCAGAGGACTCTCTCCATAGTTCTCCTCCTCCACGCTAAGTGCTCTCCTAATGACTCATCCGTGTTGAGAATAATGGCGAATGTCCGGAAGGCTCGCCCGTTTCACTGGTGGTAGACCCAACAGTCGTGTCACCAGGGGCCATTTGAGGCACAACATTTAGATCGGTGCGGCGGGTGCGGCACCGTTCTTCGATCTTCTCGCTCGTGAGGATCGGCGGGGCGGTTCGGAAGCAGGCCAACTCCTCGCGATAGCGGTCGGCGTAATCCATGAAGCAATTATATCGCGATCCTCTCAATTTCGTCCAGCGTGATCTGGTCGTTGGTGCGGTCGTAGAGCTTGTTGGTGCGCGGCGACTCGTGCGCCGCGATCTGCTGGGCATGTTCGAGGGTGCCGCCGTTCTCAAGGTACGCGGTGATGCCGGTGGCGCGGAAGCTGCGGCAACACACGGCTGTCGAGAGGCCGGCGTCGGCCGTGCGGCGCTGGATTATGCGAAAGACGTCGGTGCGGGTCATGGCCTGGCGGGTGAGCGCACGCGTCTTGCCGCGGGTGGTCCGGAAAAGGGGCGCGTTGTCCTCGTCAGCGATGCCGGCGGTCGCGATGTACGCGTCGAGATACTCCTCGGCCTTGTGGTGCGCGGGCACGTGGTGGCGCTTACCGCCTTTCTCATGAAACTGGCAGGGCAAGCAGTGCCGACGAAGCAAGACGCAACCGGACGCCCCCGCGAGTATCGCCGCAGTTGGGCTTGCGCTGGCAGTATATCCGGTTGGCGTCGAGCGCTCCTGGATGAGCGCGCCGAAGCGGCAGAGCGGGTCAGGCGGTCGCCCAAGGGACGGATTCCGCTCACGCCCGCCGCCGGTCAGGCCGCTCGCTCGAGATCGGCCAGCAGGCGCTCGTTGTGCTCCGCATCGAGCTGCTGGTGTATCCGGCGATCTACGCCATCTGGAAATGGGCCTGGGAGGTGAAGTCTGGGCTGACGGCGGATGCAAGCCGCGCGTGAGCGAGCTATGAAGGTACGCGGAAGTTGCAATCCAGAGGCGTGGGGCGCGCATGAAGAATCGAAGCATGTGGCTCGTCGTGGTGCTGCTGGCGCTCGCCGTGACGGCGGGCATCGCGGCGCCGCCCGTGCACCGCTGGCTGACGGCACCGCCGGCCGGCGTGTGTCCAATCTGTCTGCGCCACGAGCACAAGGAGTCGATGGTGCGCTTTCAGGCGCAAGGCGAGGCGCCGTCGGATGCGTGTTGCTTGAGCTGCGCCCTCACCTACGGCCGACAAACACACAAGCCGGTGACGATTTTGAAAGTGACCGATCACGGCAGCGGCGCGCCGATCGATCCGAAGGAGGCGGTATTCGTGGTCGGTAGCAACGTCTCGCCGTGCACCCATTCTACGGTGGAGCGCGGTCCGGAGAAGGAATCGTACAACGTCCAGTGGGACCGCTGCCTGCCGAGCATCCTGGCATTCGCCTCACCGGAAGCCGCCGACGCCTTCCACACCCAGCACGGCGGCCATGTGCGCACGTTGGATGAGCTACTGCGCCGCTCCGGCGCCGGCGAGGATCTGGGCGGGTCGTGACGGATAAAGCCGTCAGTGCGGCACGGCCGGCGCCACGACGAGCAGCTTGCCTTCGGGTGAGTCGGTCACGTAGGCGGTGCCCGCGTCGGTCGCAACCGCGTTACGCGCGCCGGGTGCGGTAGCCGCGACCGCCAGCGGCGTGAGCCGCCCCTGCGAGTCCAGGCGGGCGATGGTGAGCGTGGCGGCACGGCCCGCGGCTGCGTACAGCTCGTGACGCGACTCGACGTAGTCGATGTTGTCGAGGCCGTCGCCCACTGCGAGCGCCGACAGCAGCTTCCCGTCGTGTGCGGCGTCCAGCACCATGACGCGATCCGTGCAGGCGACGAAAAGGAAGTCGAGGGCGTGGTCCAGGGCGAGTCCGCGCGGCCCGTCCTCGCCACAGCCGGGCAGCCAAGTCTTCACGACCTGCCGGCTGTTGATGTTGATGCTGAGCGTGCGGTCCTTGTCCTCGAGGTTGGTGTAGAAAACGCGCCGCGCGTCGTCGACGGCGTAGCCTTCGGGCTGTCCGTCGAGCCGAACCTTCGCCTTCGACGTCAACGTACCGGGAGATGCGGCGTCGATAATCGTAATCGATTGGTCACGCGGCGTCGTCACCCAGACCTCTTTCGTCGCCGCGACGTAGGCCAAGCCGTCGGGCGCGGAGTCGAGCGTGACGCACGGACCGATGCGGAGCGACTCCGCGTCCACCGCGCAGACGCTGGAATCGGCGCGATTGCCGACGTAGACCACGCCCTCACCGACGGTCGCGGCGCTCGGGCCGACGGTCCGCTTCGTGCCACGGCGCTCCATCTCGGCGGTGCGGAATCCTTCCACCCTCGTGACGTGGTCGTTGCCGACGTCTACGACGTCGACGCTACCCGTGTTGCCGGCGGGTACCCACACGCGCTGGTGGCCTCGATCGTATGCCAGATAGTCCATGAATACGCCTGCCGCAGGAGCGCTGGGAAGGGCGACTGAGCGGACGGCGAGCGCGCGCCGTGCGGTCGACGCCGCACGGGTTGTGCAGCAGCCGGCTCCCACGATCGTCAGGAGAAGTATTGCGCACCCTCCTCGTAACATTCTGCCGATACTCCTCGGCAGAGAGCTACCACGCCGTGCGGTGCATGACCAGCGGCGCTGTTGGTGCGCCTCGTTTCCTGCGGGCGCGGCGAATGTCCGTGGAACTACACACTATGTCTTTGGCCGTGGACAGTCGGCTCGCGCCATTACACGTCGGGTGGTAGGAACCGAGCTGGCGAATCTCTTGCTGCGTAGCGTATTTCTTCAGAAACTCGTTACTGCACTTCGAGAGGGGGGCCGATGAATATGGACCGCTCGACTTCACTTTTGCAAGGCATCAACCACTTTGTTGTTGTCATGCTGGAGAACCGATCATTTGATCACATGCTCGGGTTTCTCTATGCCAATCGGGGCAACAAGTCGCCGCTCGGACAGCCGTTCGAGGGGCTGACGGGAAACGAGACGAACCCTGACGGGAAGGGCGGTAAAGTCAAGGCGTTCCAGATTCGCAGCACCGACCCGCACCCGTACTTCATGCCGGGTGCGAACCCAGGCGAAGGCTACCTGAACACGAACTCCCAACTCTTCGGCACCACGCAGGCCCCGTCGCCAATCGTCCCGGCGGTCAATCAGGGTTTCGTGACCAACTTTTCGTATACGCTGCAGTGGGAATCAAAAGAAGCCAATCAGGTGATGCCGGGAACCACGCCGGCGCAGATCATGGGCATGTACACGCCGGCAACGCTGCCGATCCTTTCGACGCTCGCCAGCGGATACGCGGTGTGCGACCACTGGTTCGCCTCGGTGCCGACGGAGACGTTGCCGAATCGCGCCTTCGTGGCAATGGCCACGTCCCAGGGCTTCGTGAGTGACAAGAGCAACAGGGTGTTTACGGCGCCGAGCATCTACACTTTGCTCGGGGCGAACAGCCAGAGCTGGGCGATCTACGGCTACGACGCGCCGCCGCTGTCACGAGGATCGATCGGCGACATCAGCTCCGCCCCACCGAGCCATTTCGGACAGTTTGCCGACTTCAAGAAGGCGGTGAAGCAAGGGACGTTGGCGAACTATGTCTTCCTTGAGCCGAGCTGGGGCGCGCGGGGCAACAGCCAACATCCCAACTACGATGTCTCCAAGGGAGAGCAGTTCCTGCACGACGTCTACTACGCGCTGTTCGGTTCGAATCTGTGGAAGCAGACGCTGCTGATCATCACCTACGACGAACACGGCGGCTGCTACGATCATGTTCCGCCGCCGGAGAACGCGGTCCCACCGGACGGTTCGACGGGCGAGCTAGGCTTCGACTTCAAGCGCTTCGGCGTGCGCGTGCCGACGGTGCTGGTGTCGCCGCTGATCACGGCCGGAACGGTGTACCGTGCGGCAGGGCCGACGCCGTTCGATCACACGTCGATCCTCGCCACCGTCGAGAAGCGCTTCGGGCTCGCGAGCTTGACGAAGCGTGACGCCGCCGCGCCGGATGTTGGCGGCGTCTTGACGCTGGCGCAGGCGCGGACCGACGACCCGCTGAAAGGCGTCAAGGTGCCGTCGAGCGGAAAGCAGCCGCCGGCGCCGAAGGCACCCAGCCATCTCGAGCAGAAGCTGGCTGAGTCGGCCGAAAACCTGCCGGTTTCAGACAAGCCCGGCCCCGGCTACCACCACGAAATGCCGCCGCTCAGGAGCAGCGCCGATGTTTTGAAGTACGTGCGCGCCCGCCATCGCGCCTACGACCGCAAGCTCACGACCAAGAAGGGCTAAACCATCGCTCACGTTCCGCCCTCCACCAAAGCGGCGATGTCCTCTGCGGTGCTATTGACGCCTGCCACGGGGCTCGAGGCCCGCTTTCAGGTAGACCGCATCGATCACCCGCATGTTGGCGATGGCATCCTCCGGACCGGTTGGGATCGCCGCGCCGTCGCGCACGGCACCGACGAACGCGCGTAGTTGATACGTATAGGTAGCGTCGCCGCGCAGGTGCTCGGTGCGCCTACCGTGCTCGGTGCGCACCGTCAGGCGGTGATAGATCTGCGGGGCCAGCGGGTTGACGATGGCGATCTCGCCGCGGTCGCCGCGCACCCGCGCGCTGACGCGCAGGAGCACGGCGGAAAGCAGCGAGCAGGTCATGCGGCCGGTGCGCCCATCCGCGAAGCGGAAGTCGGCCTCCATGTAACGGTCGACGCCCGGCGACGACAGCCGCGCCGCGGCACGCACGACTTCCGGCTCAGCCCCGGCGAGGAAACGTACGATGTTGATCGTGTAGCAGCCGACGTCCATCGTGGCGCCGCCGGCGAGGTCGCGCCGGAAACGAATGTCGCCGGGGCGCAGCAGCGGAATGCAGAGGTGCGCTTCGACGTGCCGCACGGGACCGATCTCGTCCGCGTCGATGATGGCCCGAATGCGCGATGCCAGCGGGTGATAGCGCCAATGAAAGGCCTCCATCAGCACGTGTCCGGTGTCGCGCGCGGCCGCCGCCATGCGTTCGGCCTCGGCGGCGTTCGAGGCGATCGGCTTTTCGCACAGGACGTGCTTGCCCGCCTGCAACGCGCGGATGGTCCATTCGCAATGCAAGCTGTTCGGCAGCGGATTGTAGATCGCGTCGATCTCAGGATCGGCGAGCAGGGCGTCGTAGCTGTCGGGGACTTTCGGAATGCCGTGCTTCGTCGCGAAAGCCTGTGCGCGGCTGCGATCGCGTGCCGCAACCGCAACCACAGCCGCTTCCGGCACCTGCCGCGCCGGCCGAATCAACGCCATCGGCGCGATGCGCGCCGCCCCAAGAATGCCGATGCGCAGAGGAGAGATCTCAGACATCAGACGACAGACGCCAGACAACAGACACCGGACAATCGGCCATCAGCCGTCGCCTAGTGCACCGCCGGATGATAGAGCACCAGCATCACATAGATGAGTGCCGGGCGGTCGTTGCCGGCGACGTGCACGTTGATCTCCTGGGTGACCTGCGTGCCCTTCGGCTTGGCCTCGACGGCCACCAGGCGCGAGCGCGCCTGCACCTTGGAACCCGCCGGCACCGGGCTGACGAAGCGCAGCTTGTCGGCGCCGTAGTTGGTCGCATTGCCGTAGCCGACGATCTGGTAGTCGCTGCCGGCGCGCAGCACTGGCAAGAGGCTGAGCGTCAGGAAGCCGTGCGCGATGGGTTGCTTGAACGGGCTCTCACGCTTGCAACGCTCGACGTCGACGTGGATCCACTGATGATCACCCGTCAGATCGGCGAACTTGTTGATCATGTCCTGCGTGATTTGCACCTCGGATCCGAACGGGCCGAAGGTGTCGCTGACCTTGGTCTTCAGCTTCTCGATGTCATCGAAACGGATCTGCTCCATGCGTGTCCTCCTCATCTTTTCACCCTCGCCCCCTGGGAGAGGGCAGGGTGAGGGTACTGACGTGACGCTACGTCTAGTACGACGCCCGCGCTACGTCCACACCCGCTCAACTCAGCCACGGCGGCACCGGCAGTTTCTTTTCGCGCAGCCATGCCGGGTTGTACAGGCGCGAGCGGTAACGGTCGCCACCGTCGCAGAGGGCAGTCACGATGGTGTGCCCCGGACCCATTTGACGCGCGACATGAACCGCCGCGCCGACGTTGATGCCGGTCGAGCCGCCGAGATACAGGCCTTCCTCTTTGAGCAGGCGGAACAGCATGCGCAGCGCGGTGGGATCGTCGATCTGCACGGCGTCATCGATCGGTGCGCCGGCGAGGTTCTGCGTGACGCGGCCGTTACCGATACCCTCGGTCACGGAGTTGCCCTCCGCTTTGACCTCGCCGTGCTTCACGAAATGATACAGACCGCTGCCCATCGGGTCGGCGAGGACCACCCGCACGGCGGGCTTCTTCTCCTTGAGATACTGCGCCACGCCGGCGAGTGTTCCTCCGGTACCCGTTGAGGCGACCCACGCGTCGATACGGCCGTCCGTCTGCGCCCAGATCTCCGGTCCGGTGGTTTCGTAGTGCGCGCGACGATTGGCAACGTTGTCGAATTGGTTAGCCCAGAAGCCGCCGATCTCCTCAGCGAGGCGGGCCGACACTTTGACGTAGTTGTTCGCATCGCGATACGGCACGGCCGGAACCGGCCGTAGCTCCGCGCCGCAGATGCGCAGCAGGTCCATCTTTTCCTGCGACTGCGTGTCGGGGATGACGATGATCGTGCGATAGCCGCGTGCGTTGGCGATCAACGCGAGGCCGATACCGGTGTTGCCGGCGGTGCCCTCGACGACGATGCCGCCCGGCTTCAGCAGCTTACGTTCCTCGGCATCGCGGATGATGAACAGCGCGGCGCGGTCCTTCACCGAGCCGCCCGGGTTGAGAAACTCCGCCTTCCCCAAAATCTCGCAGCCCGTCTCGTCGCTGAGACGATTGAGGCGAATGAGCGGCGTGTTGCCGATCGCTCCTACGAACCCCTGACGAGTGTCCACGTGGTGTCCTCCGATACGTGTGTGAGCCTGCCAGAAACTGCGCGGCTTCGGTAGTGTGTTTCCCCCGAGGCGGACACGCGTGCCTGTTCGGCAGCTTGAACCCGCTAGCGGCTCAGCGTAGATTCGGGGCGACGTGAAGTGGGAATCCTGATGGCGGCGCCGGGTACGCCGCGAGACGCACAAAGGAGTGCATCACATGACTCAGCTTGAAGCGGCGCGCTGCGGCATCGTCACCAACGAGATGCGTCGGGTCGCTGTCCGCGAGAACGTCACGCCGGAGCTCATTCGCGACGAAGTAGCGCGCGGGCGGTTGGTGATCCCCGCCAACCATCAGCACCTGGCGGGCAGCGGCGGTCGCGCGCCAACAGCTGCCAGAGGCAACGGCGCGTCGCGTTCGTATCCGGACGCGCCCGCCGGGCATCCGGGTGTCAGAGCACACGCGCAGTACTGGGTGAACCAGACGGTGGCGCAGCGCTGGCGCGACATCGGTGATCCGGATTTCATGCGTGGCGAATCGGCGCCGAAGCGCCTCGATCCGATGGGCATCGGGCGCATGATCACGACCAAGATCAACGCCAACATCGGCGCGTCGCCGGTGAGCAGCGGCACGCAGGCCGAGGTCGAGAAACTACAGTGGGCGCAGAAGTACGGCGCCGATACGCTCATGGATTTGTCCACCGGCGGCAACCTCAACGAGTGCCGCCAAGCGATCATCGATCACAGCACCATCCCGATCGGCACCGTGCCGATCTACAGCATGATCATCGGCCGGCGCATCGAAGACCTCACCTACGACATCATTCTCAGGGAGATCGAACGGCAAGCGCAGCAAGGGGTCGACTACTTCACGGTTCACGCCGGCGTGCTGAAGGAGCATCTGCCGCTGATCAAGAACCGCATCACCGGCATCGTGTCGCGTGGCGGCTCGCTGCTGGCGAAGTGGATGATCGTGCACAACAAGCAGAACCCGATGTACGACATGTTCGACGAGATCAGCGCCATCATGCGGCAGTACGACGTGACCTACTCGCTCGGCGACGGCCTGCGTCCGGGTTGCACGGCGGACGCGTCGGACCCGGCGCAGCTAGCCGAACTGCACACGTTGGGCGAGCTCGTGCTGCGCGCGCGCGACGCCGGCGTGCAGGCGATGGTCGAAGGTCCGGGGCATGTGCCGCTGGACCAGATCGCCTTCAACATGCAGCTGCAGCAGCGCGTCTGTGACGACGCGCCGTTCTACGTGCTCGGCCCGCTGGTGACCGACGTCTTCCCGGGCTACGACCACATCACCAGCGCCATCGGTGCCACCGAGGCGGCGCGCGCCGGCGCGGCGATGCTCTGTTATGTCACGCCGAAGGAGCATGTCGGCTTGCCCAAGGCGCAGGACGTCAAGGACGGCTGCATCGCCTACAAGATCGCCGCGCATGCGGGCGACATCGCCCGTGGGATTGCCGGGGCGCGGCAGTGGGACGACGACTTGTCGCGGGCGCGCGCGGCGTTGAATTGGCCGAAGCAGTTCGAGCTCGCCTTCGACGGCGAGACCGCACGGGCGTTGCATGACGAGGACCTCGAGGTCGACACCGACTTCTGCGCCATGTGCGGCCACGACTGGTGCAGCATGCGCATCTCGAAGGAGATCGAGGCGTTCGCCAGCGGTAAGGACCCGGAGTTTCAGCCGGCGCGCAAGGCGGTGCAGAGCCCGGGCGTCGGCGAAGAGGGCTTGGAGTTGCTCCGCCAACGGGCGCGGGCACTGCCGGTCGTCGGCGACAAGCACGCCTGTCATAGCGATCTGACTCCGCGGGCCGACGACGCCAAGGCCGTGCAGGAAGAGACCGTGGCGCGCGTGTGATGGAACCTATTCCGCACCCCTTCGTTGCAGGCTCGCATAAGAGGGCCGGGGTGAGGTGCGTTGATGCGATTGAAGGAGGCGAGAAATGCGTAAGTGGATGCGTCAATCGCTGATGGTGATGATTGTGGTGAGCCTGACGGCAGCGCTCGCCGCAGCGGTGCTGCTACCCCGAGCCGCCTTCGCCGGCGCCGAAGACTGGAACGACGCCAACATCAAGTGGATGCCGTACGACGACGGATTGGCGGCGGCGAAGAAGGATCACAAACCGGTGTGCTTGATCTTCTACACCACCTGGTGCCCGCATTGCGCCAACTACTCGAAGCTGTTCAGCAACCCCGACTTGGTAAAGAAGGCGCAGTCATTCGTGATGATTCGTCTCGACAAGGACAAGAACGCGGACCTCAGCAAGAAGTACAGCCCGGACGGCGAGTACATCCCGCGCACCTACTTCCTCTCTGCCGACGGCACGCTCGACGACTCGCTCACCGAGACGCGCGACCAGTACAAATACTTCTACGGCGAGAGCGACCCAAGCTCGATCCTCGCCGGCATGGATCGGGCGTTGAAGAAGCTGCGGTAAGTCACTGAGGCGGTGCCGTGTCGTTGCCAGGTGCCGCTGAGCTTTGGTACACCTGAATCACCGTGACACTCGGGGCGCAGGAGTACCGTCGCTGATGGATCGCCGCTCGCCCCGCGTGGCGTCATCGCCGGTTTCGCTGCGGACGGATGACCCTCCCGCCCGAGAGCGGTCGGTAGTTTTCCGCTACGGCGTTGCCGTCGTCACCACCATGGTGGCGCTCGTCTTCAAGCTGGCGCTTGGTCCCGTCATCCTCCCGAGCTTCTATGTGCCATTCTACGGTGCGGTACTGGTGAGCGCGTGGGTCGGAGGAGTCGGGCCTGGTATCGTGGCATCGGTGCTGTCTTTCGGCATCGGGCAAGTGCTCTTCTCCCCACCCCTGGCACCGCCCCCGAGCAACGCGCCACTCGCCATGGCGCGTGACGTATTGTTCCTCTTCGTGGCAATTGGATGGAGTTGGGGCACCGCAGCCCTGCACGCCTCGCAGCGCCGCGTGGCGGAGGTGCTGGAGGCGGCGCGCGACGAGCTCGAGGCCAGCGTGGCCCGGCGCACCGCCGAGGTGCGTGAGACCAATCGGCAGCTCACGGATGAGATGGCGCGCCGTGCCGAAGCCGAGGAGCAATTCCACCGAGCCTTCCAAGATGCCCCGATCGGCATAGCGCTGGTCGGTCTCGACGGGTTTCCCCTGCGGGTCAACCGCGCACTCTGCGCGATGCTTGGGTATACGGAAGATGAGTTGCTTGGCAAGTCGGTCGCCGATGTCACGCATCCGGACGACATGCCCGCCGCGCGTCATAACCTACTACGCCTGCTTGCTGGCGAAGGCGCTTCGTATCCGTTGGAGAAACGCTACATTCACAAGCGCGGACACATCGTGTGGGTGTCGTTGAACGTCTCCGTGGTGCGCGACGCGGCGGGAGCGCCGCTCCACGTCATCAGCCAAGTCGAGGACATCTCCGAACGTAAGAGGGCCGCGGAACTGCTGCGCGAGAGTGAAGAACGCTTTCGGGGAACCTTCGAGCAGGCCGCCGTCGGCATCGCGCACGTGGCACCCGACGGCCGCTGGTTGCGGGTGAATCGCCGGCTCTGTGAGATCGTGGGGTATACAGAGGCGGAGCTCTTGCCGCGAACGTTTCAAGACATTACGCATTCGGACGACCTGGACGCCGATCTGGGCCATGTGCGCGATATGTTGGACGGAAAGATCCAGACGTATTCCATGGAAAAGCGGTACGTTCGTAACGACGGTTCCGAGGTGTGGATCGATCTCACCGTGTCTCTGGTGCGGGAACCCTCGGGCGCCCCGAAGTACTTCATTTCCGTCGTCCAGGACATCGGGGAGCGCAAGCGGGCGGAGGCCGCGCTGCGACGAGCGCACGAGGAACTGGAAGACCGAGTCGAGGAACGCACCGCGCAGCTCGCCGCCGCGAACCGGGCCTTGCGGCAGGAAATCATTCAACGGCGGGAGGCGGCGGAGGCGCTGCGTGACAGCGAACAACGCTTCCGCGGCATCTTCGACCAAGCGGCGGTGGGCGTGTCGCAGATGGGGACCGACGGACGCTATCTGCTCGTGAACCAGAGGATGTGCGACATTCTGGGCTACTCGCGCGAGGAGCTGCTCGAACGCAGCTTCCGGGATGTGACGTATCCCGACGATGTCGAAGCGTCGGTGCGGGGCATGCACCGGGTCCAGGCGAATGAGACCGAAAGCTTCAGCCTGGAAAAGCGATACATCCGAAAGGATGGCGCCGTCATATGGGTCAACTTGACGGCATCCGCTATCCGCGATCCCGCCGGCAACGTCAAGTACGGTATTGGCATCGTCGAGGACATCAGCGAGCGGAAACAGGCCGAGGAAGAGCTGGTAGTGCTGAACAAACGCCGCGTCGATCTGCTCGAGAGCATTACCGATGGGTTCTTCGCTCTCGACCATGAGGATCGGTTTACGTACTTGAACCCCAGTGCGGCACGGATGCTCGCACGGCAGCGGGAAACTCTCGTTGGGAAGAATGTCTGGGAGACCTTCCCGGACGCGGCGGCCTCGGCTTTCTACGCACAGCATCAGCGCGTCGTGTCGGAGCAGGTAGCGCTCGACGTTGAAACCTACTATCCGCCGCTGAACAGATGGTTCAAGTCGCATGAGTATCCGACGCGGGACGGCGTATCCGTGCTGTTTGAGGACGTTACCGAGCGCCACGAGCACGAGGTGAGATCGGTCAGTGACATCCTACATGCGCTCAATGGACACCTGCGCGTGGACGAGGCGTACGAGCAGGTCGCGGGTGAGTTGCAGACACTCACGGGCTGTGACCATTCCAGCCTGGTCTTGTTCGACGACGACCACGAGATCGCGACCGTAGTCAGCCTGGATCAGCCCGGTGCAGAGATCTCTCCAGGGACTCGGCTACGTCTTCGCGACATTCCGGCGGCGGTAAACGTCTTGGCGGGACGACCGCATGTGGTCCCCGATCTTGCCCAAGAGCGGCAAGCGCCGATCATCCAGACACTGTATGCCGCCGGCGTACGCTCCGTGCTGTGCGTGCCGCTACAGGGGAGCCGCCGCGTTTCCGGCATGCTGGTGCTGACGTGGCCGAAGCTCGACGCCGCAAACGGCGTGCACCTGCCGTTGCTCGGGCAGATCGCCGGTGCGGTTGCCCTTGCCGTCGAGAAGGAACGGCTGTTCGACGAGGTGCGTTCCGGTCACGAACGGCTGCAGGCACTCTCGCACCGCCTGCTCGAGGTGCAGGAGGCGGAGCGCCAACACATCGCGCGCGAGCTGCACGATGAGATCGGGCAGTTGCTGACCGCGCTGCAGCTCACTTTGGATACCATCGAACGCGTGCCGCCCGGAGCCGCTCTCGTCCGCGTGCACGACGCGCAGCAGCTCGTCAATGATCTGGTCACGCGTGTGCGCGACCTGTCGCTCGACCTGCGCCCCGCCATGTTGGACGATCTGGGCCTGCTGCCGGCGTTGCTGTGGCTCATCGGGCGGTACTCGACGCAGACGAGTGTCCGTGTGCGCTTCGAGCACAGTGGTCTGGACCGCCGCTTTTCCGCGGACCTCGAGACGGCCGCCTATCGGATCGTTCAGGAGGCTTTGACCAACGTGGCGCGGCACGCCGACGTCCGTGAAGCCACGGTGCGCGTGTGGACGAACGATCGTACACTGAGCGTGCAAGTGACCGATCTGGGGCGCGGCTTCGACGAGCAAGCGGCGCGCGCGGCGGGGACGAGCGGCGGTCTCTCCGGTCTGTACGAGCGCGGCGCGCTGCTGGGCGGCCGGTTGACCGTGGAGTCCGCCGCCGGGCGCGGCACGCGCATCAGCGCCGAGCTGCCCCTGGCGGACGTTTCGTGACGGAGGAGCATGTGGCCTTGACGATTGTGCTGGCGGATGATCACCCGGTCGTGCGCCTCGGCGTGCGCAGCGTGTTGGAAGCGGAGCCGGATTTCCGGCTCGTCGGCGAGGCCGCGGATGGACGGGAGGTACTGCCGCTGGTGGAGCGGCTGCGGCCCGACATCCTGGTGCTTGATCTCATGATGCCCGGTCTGAGCGGCCTCGAAGTGACGCACCAAGTGAGTCGGAGGACGCCGCGCACGCGAGTGGTGATCCTCTCCATGTATGCCAACGAGGCGTACGTCGCCGCGGCGCTTCGGAACGGCGCCCTGGGCTACGTGCTCAAGGGATCGCATGCCACGGAGTTGGTTCGGGCGACCCGCGCCGCCGCGGCAGACGAACGCTATTTGGGCCCACCGCTTTCCGAGCAGGCGATCGAGCTGTACATGCAGCAGACGCAAGACGCTTCGATCGATTCGTACCACGGCCTCACCGCACGTGAGCGCGAGATCCTGCAGCTCGTGGCGGAGGGACACACCAGTGTTGACATTGCGGCGCGCTTGTTCATCAGCGCGCGCACGGTCGAATCGCACCGCGCTAGTTTCATGATCAAGCTGGGCCTGCGGACGCAGACCGAGCTGGTGCGTTACGCGCTGCGCCGCGGCATCCTGCCGCTGGACGAGTAATCCGCGCCGCGTCGTTGCCACGCTCTCGTTGCTGCGAGAGCCGTCAGCGCCTCCGTGGCGTGCTCGAAGCTGAGCGATTGCCATGGACGAACGATCTGTGGCCCGCGGCGACCAGCATCGTGCCGCGGCACAAGGAGTAGCTTCGTCGCTTGCAGCGGGCACCGGCGGAGGCGGGTTGGCTGGCACGTTTCAGCCACCATCGACATAAAATTGCATGATCTCCGTCACTAACCCGGCTAATTCCGTAGATCTACGCATGGACGCCTTGCGATGGAGAATGGTACCTCAACTAGCGTGCTGCATCGCAGCGCGCCTAGCGTGCCGGCCCGCACGTGCCAGCCAGCAAAGGAGGGACCATGATCAATCACGGTAACATCAGAGGAAAAGCCCAACGCAATACGAGAGCGTGCTCGATTCGGAGCGCGCCGTTCAGGACCCTACCGGCGGTCATCGCCCTGATTTGGATGGGGGCAACCACGACCCAGGCAGCGACCTTGACGGTCCCGGGAAGTAGCTCGACAATCCAGGGCGCCATCACCCTTGCGGCGCCTGGAGACACGATCAACGTGGCTGCAGGAACGTACAACGAGCAACTCACTATCGGGAAAAATAACCTCACGATCGTTGGGGCCGCCGGCACGATCATCAAGCCGACGAGCGTGTCGGCAAACACGTCGAGCCCGTGTAGCGGTAGCGCCGCTGCAGCGATCATCCTGGTCCAAGACGGGACCACCGGCGTGACTCTCCAGAATCTCCTTGTTGACGGTTCGGGAGCCGGAGCGAGCGGGCCGCCGCGGTACACGGGGATCTTCTACCGCAATGCCTCGGGAGCGGTGAGCGGCGGCGAAGTGCGCTTCATCGAGGATATCCCGTTTTCGGGTGTCCAACGAGGCGTCGGCATCCTGGTTCAAGCGAGTACGGGAGGAAGCCCCAGTGTCAACGTGAACGGCGTGAGCGTGCACGATTTTCAGAAGGGCGGCATCGTGTACAACGGCTGCGGCTGCAGCAGCGCGGTGGCCGGTGCGTCGACCGGGACAGTGTCTGGGAACACTGTGACCGGTGTTGGGGCAACGTCGGCGATTGCGCAAAACGGCATTCAGGTCGGTTTCGGCGCGGGTCCCGTGACAATCTCCAGCAACACGGTGTCGGCCGTGGAATACACCGGCGACCCTGCTAACGGGATTTCGTCCGGGATTCTTTTATACTCAACCAATAGTAACCCGGTTACCAACAACACGGTTACTGCTGCCCAGGACGGCATCGTTCTGCAGGCCGGCGCGTGTTCGGGTGATGGCGTCAGCAGTAACACGATCAGTGGCAACACGGTTACCGGAAATGTCGGTAATGCAGGAACGTTCTATGCGGGCTTCGACATCGAGGGTGACAACAACAGCGTCACCATGAATGCGGTTGCCGACTACCACAATGGCGACACCGGCGGCATCTTCCTGTACGGAAGCGGCAACTCGGTGACGTGCAACGAGACCAGCCTCAACGACATCGGTATCGAGACGCTGAAGCCGTCGGCGGGAACCGGAGTCAATACCATCCACAACAATTCGATCCACGGGAATACGGCGGGTCTGCGCAACGACAACGACGGTTCTCTCGCGACGCCGGTTTTGGTTATTGACGCCAGCAGCAACTACTGGGGCAAATTCGATGGGCCGGGCGGTTCCGGACCCGGGACCGGGGATTCAGTGTCGGTAGACGTGACCTTCAGTCCGTTCCTCTCCTCGGTGCCGGCGTGCGTCAGCTGCGACGCCGACGCAGACTGCAACAATGCCAACGCATGCGACGGTGTTGAGACATGCAGCACGACAACGCATCATTGCGTTGCGGGCACAGTGGTCACGTGCACTGCGCTCGACCAGTGTCATGTCGTGGGTACCTGCAACACGACAACCGGCGTGTGCACCAATCCTCCTGCGACGGACGGCGCTTCGTGCAGCGACGGCAACGGCTGCACGCTGAATGACACCTGCCAGGGCGGTGTTTGCCAACCTGGTCCGGGAAAGGTCTGCGCCGCGCTCGATCAGTGTCATGTCGTCGGCACCTGCAACACGACCACCGGTGTGTGCTCGAATCCGGCCAAGCCGAACGGCACGGCCTGCAACGACGGCAACGCCTGCACGGTGTTGGACCAGTGCCTCGGTGGTCAATGTATTGGCGTGTCGGCCGACCATCAAGGGACCTGCGATGATCACAACCCGTGCACCGATGACAGCTGCAATCCGGCGGTCGTCGGCGGCTGCGTGCATATCAACAACACGGCGTCCTGCAGCGACGGCAATGCCTGCACCGCCAACGACCGGTGCAGCGGCGGACAGTGCGTCGGCGGCGCCGCCGTCAACTGCGACGACCACAATCCGTGTACGGCGGATGCGTGCAGCGCAAGCAGCGGCTGCGCGCACACGGCGCTCGCAGACGGGACGCAATGCAGCGACGGGACCGGAAACCCGGCGAGCTGCTTCACGGGAACCTGCTGCTCGCCGGCGCTGGCGGGCGTGGCTGGAGTGGACACAGGCTCGCTGAATTTCGTCGAGCAGCAGTGTCCGTCGTGTCCGCGCAACGGGACGACGCACCTGAAGTACGTGAAGTGCGTCAAGACGGCCACCAAGTACATGCGCCGCAACCGGGCGATCACCACGAAGCAGCAGAACGCGATCAACAAGGCGGTGCAGAAAGCGTCGGTCGGACAGTAACCGCTGCGCCGTCCCGAACAAGGCAAGCACTCGGGAAGGAGCGGGTGGCGGGCGATGCCCCGCCACCCGCTTCTATCGTACCTCCAGAGCGCCGGGGTTGAGGGACAGTGTCCTGCAACGACCGTGAAGGCCCTGCAAAATCCGTAGATCTACGAATGGACGATCCTGAGCGTTTGGTAGTACGAAGGAAATGCGTGCGAAATCAGCGGCAGATACGGCGTGGGAGGTCAGCCAACGGGGAGGCGGCGCGCCTGCACCGCAGGGCAGTCGCGGTGCTGGTGGCGGTGCTGGCACGCCCGTCTGCCGAGCTGCTGCGGCTTCGTTTCGGAATTGGTGGAGCGCCGCATAGCGTTGCCGACCTGGCGCGCCGCTGGAAAACGACAGCGGCGGCGCTGCGTCGCATGGAGACCACGGCCCTGCGGGCGCTGCGCCGCAGGGCGATGCAAGCGCAAGTCACGAACCAGGGCTGGCGAGATCCCTCGTCGGCGCGTGGCTTGGCACGACGGCGGTCAGCGGATCGCCGCAGGGTCGACACCACTGCCATCGCCGCGCGGCGCCGGACGCCGTAAAACCAGCACACGGTGCGTCGTCGGGCTTACGAGTGCGCGCCCGAAGGGCGGAGCACCGCGTCGACGGTGCGCCCCTTCCAGTCGCAGTAGCGTCGCAGCCCCTCCGCGGTCAGCTGGCACGCCAACGCCATCACTGCCGCATCGTCGAGCCGCCCGATGCGCGGCAGGAAGTCCGGAATCACATCCAACTTGTCCGTGAAATAGTATACGGCGGCAGCGAGCAGGCTGATGGTATAGTAAGGGATTTGCGGGCATTCGCCGCGAACGTGATCGTGCAGACAATCGAGCGCCAGCTCGAGTTGCCGGCGCAGCAACGCCAGATGCCCGGAGGTGATGCGGGCGGCGTCGGCGCGCAGTCCGGCTTCGTGCGCCATCAAAGTCGCGACATCGGCGGGTGCGATCCGATTAGCGACTTCGAAGAGCAGCGCGCGGAGGTCGGACGGCTCCAGCAATGGTGTGCTGCGCTTCCGCCGGACGGTCGCGCGTCGCGTGCGCGCTGGTTTTCGCGGCATGTGCGCTACCGTTCGGTCGAAACGATCATCGTTGCCGCCGCGCTCCAGGTGCCGCCGGTGCCGTGACAAATGGCGAGCTTGGCATCGGCCACCTGACGCGGCCCGCATTCGCCGCGCAGCTGGCGCACGGCCTCGATGATGGTGAAGATGCCGTACATCCCCGTGTGCGTGTACGACAAGCCGCCGCCGTTGGTGTTCATCGGGAAGCCGCCGCCCGGCGCGGTGCGCTGGCCGGCGACGAAGGGGCCGCCTTCACCCGGTTTGCAAAAGCCCAGCGCTTCCAGCGCCAGGATCGGTACGACCGTGAAGGCATCGTAGAACTGCGCGACGTCAATGTCCGCGTGGCGCACAGCGGCCATGCGGAAGGCGCGCTCACCCGACACCGTGGCGGCATCCCATCGGGTGAACGACGGCATTTGGCTGACCATCTGATGTGTGACGCACTCGCCCGTGCCGAGCACGTACACCGGCGGCTTCGGCAGATCGCGGGCGCGTTCCGCCGAGGTGACGATCGCGGCGCCGCCGGCGTCGGTGACCAGGCAGCAATCCAGCAGATGAAAGGGCCAGGCGATGAGCCGTGAGCCCAGGACGTCGTCGATGCTGATCGGGTCGCGCAGAAAAGCCTTCGGATTGAGCGCCGCCCACTTGCGGGTGGCGACGGCGACTTCCGCAAGCTGCCCGCTGGTGGTGCCGTACTCGTGCATGTGACGGGTTGCCAGGAAGCCATATCCCGCCGCGGGCCCCGAAATGCCGTACGGCAACTCGAACTGGTTGTTCGTCGAATCGTCGCCCCAACGCGGGGCGGGCATGGCGATGCGCGAGTAGCCGCTCTCGCCGTGCGTGATCAGCGCCACCTCGCACAGGCCCGCGTTGATGGCGGCCATCGCGTGCTCGACGTGCAGGATGAACGAGCAGCCGCCGACCTGGGTGCCGCCGACGAAGCGCGGGCGGATGCCGAGGTACTCCGGCACATCGTTGGCCATATTGCGGCCCGACGTGAACACCGCGTCGATGTCGCCCTTTTTCAGGCCGGCGTCGGCCAGCGCGTTGTGCGTCGCCTCCATGTGCAGCTGCAGCGACGACTTGTGCGGTAGCCGGCCAAGCTCATCCGACTCGGCGACGCCGACGATCGCGACGGAGCCGCGTAGTTGCCTGCAATCGGTCGCCATCAGGTCGGGGTGGACGGCGCGGGTTTGAATTTCGGCAGGCTGATCTCGTCGGTGATGTCCTCGAAGACCACCTCGACCGGCATGTCGCAACACAGCTTGGCGGGATCAGGCTCGACGCCGACGATGTTGGTCATCAGGCGCGGGCCTTCCGCCAGTGCGACCAGGCCGATAATGACCGGGCCTTGGATCGGGAAGTTGCGCGGCGGCCGATGATTGATCACAAACGTATGCAAGCGCCCGCGGCCGCTGGCCTCCACCCACGAGACGTTGCGCGACAGGCAGTGCGGACAGAGCGGGCGCGGGTAGAAGTAGTGTGTGCCGCAGTCGCCGCAGCGTTGGATCAGCAGCACGTGCCGCTTGGCGGCTTCCCAGAACGGGCGTGTCTCGGGTGTCGGCTTTGGAACGGGGCCGGTGTACGGGTTGGCCATGAGGGAGTCGCGAGCGTTATATGAACGCTGGCCGCGTGGGTCAAGAGTAGGCGATGCATTGCTTCCGCGCATCGCCCGGTCAATGATTCGATGAGGACGTTGCATGCGGATCGTGGTTCTGGATGGCTACACGCTCAACCCTGGAGACAATCCGTGGGACGAGGTGGCACGGCTGGGGGAGCTCACCGTGTACGAGCGGACACCGACCGAGCACATCGTGCCGCGCGCGCGTGACGCCGACGTCATCCTGACCAACAAGACGCCGTTGACCGCGGCGACGCTTGCGCAGCTGCCTGCGCTGCGTTTCATTTCGGTCTTGGCGACGGGATACAACATCGTCGACACCGAAGCGGCGCGCCGCCGCGGCATCCCCGTGTCCAACGTACCGGAGTACGGCACCGACTCCGTCGCGCAGCATGTCTTCGCGCTGCTGCTGGAGCTGTGCCATCACGTCGGGCTGCACGACAGTGCCGTCAAGTCCGGTGAGTGGACGCGGTCGCCGGATTTCTGTTTCTGGAAGAGCCCGCCGCTCGAGCTCGCGGGTTTGACGATGGGCATCATCGGCTTCGGTCGGATCGGGCGGCGTGTGGGAGCGCTGGCGCAGGCGCTCGGTATGCGGGTCGTCACAGCCGGACGTGGGATGGCCGACTTCTGGAAAGTGTTTTCCGCAGCCGATGTCGTCAGCCTGCACTGCCCACTCACGTCGGAGAACGCCGGCTTCGTCAACCGTGAGTTGCTGCAGCGAATGAAACCCAGCGCCTTCTTCGTCAACACCGCCCGCGGCGGCTTGGTCGATGAGCGGGCACTTGCGGAGGCGCTCAACGCCGGCGTACTTGCCGGCGCCGCGGTCGACGTGGTGGCGGTCGAGCCGATGCGCGCCGACAATCCGCTGCTGACGGCGCGCAACTGCGTCATCACGCCGCATATCGCCTGGGCCAGCCTCGCCGCGCGCCGGCGTCTGATGGCAACGACCGTGCAGAACGTCGCCGCGTTCCTCGCCGGGCAGCCGATCAACGTCGTGAATTAGCCAATCGCGCAGTCGCTACGTGACCGCGAGATCACTCACGGCGCCGCCGGCGGCGGGAATTGCGTGCGCAAGAAGGCGTCGAATGCGCGATCCGGCAGCCACCGGCGTATGGCCATCAGGAAACGCGCCGCGACGGTGACCGGGTAACGCGCCTTCGGGCGACGCGCGGTGATCGCCTTCTCGATGGCCGCGGCGACCGCCTCGGGGCCGGCCGCCATCATTGCCATCGGTCCCTCGTACGCCTCGCGCACTTTCTGAGCGACGGTGGCGTTGAACGTCGCGTACGGCGATGCCGTCGCGCCGGCCGCTCGGATGCTGTCGATCGCCGTGTCGCCGAAGCGCGTCTTGATCGGTCCCGGCTCAATGACGATCACGTCGATCCCGAACGGACGTACCTCGAAGCGCAGCGCATCGCTGAGCGCTTCCACCGCATGTTTGGTGGCGTGGTAGAAGCCGCCGCCGGGGAAGGTCAGCTTGCCGCCCATCGAGCTCAAGTTGACGATCTTGCCCCAGCGCTGGCGGCGCATGCCGGGCAACGCCAGCTGGGTGAGGCGCGTCAGCCCGAACACGTTGGTCTCGAACTGGCGACGCACCTGCGCCATCGGCACCTCCTCGACGGCGCCTTCTTGTCCGTAGCCGGCATTGTTGATGAGCACGCCCACGGCGCCCTCCGCTTGCTCGACGGCGGCGACGGCGGCGCGGATCGACTCGTCGTCGCACACGTCGAGTGCGAGCAGCGTGCACCCCTTGGCGGCCAGGTCGCGAATCGCATCCAGCTTGCGCGCCGTCGCGTACACTTTCCATCCCTTCGCAGCCAGCCGCTCGGCCGTGGCACGCCCGATTCCCGTCGAGCACCCGGAGATCAACACCGCTTTGGAGATCGCGTTCGTCATCGGAGCCTCCCCTCCAGTCGTTCGTGAAACGTCCTTGCCCTTTGCCGCGCGCGCTATGATATATGCGTCGCCATGGAACTGCGAGAGATCACCAAGGATGTCTATACATGCCTGCAAGAGGATCGCGGGCTGGGGACCAGCAACTCCGGCTTCATCAATCGCGGCGGCGGGCTCGTCATCGATACATTTTGGGACCTGCCGCATACGCGCCAGATGATCGAGCAGTATGCGCGCGTCTGGCAGGCGCCGGCGCGACGCGTGGTGAACACGCATCACAACGGTGATCACTGCTGGGGCAACCAGCTGTTTCGCGGCGCAGAGATCATCGGGCACTGCTTGTGTGCCGCGGCGTTCGGCAAAGAGCAGCCGCAGGCGATGCAGATGCTGCGCAACGCCGCTGACAGCGACACCCCCGCGATCTCTGCGCTGGCGCGGTCGCTGGCGGAGTGGGACTTCTCCGGCATCGAGCTGACGCCGCCGACGACGCTGATGGAGGATCGTCTTGACCTCGACCTCGACGGCATTGCGGTGCAGCTGCTGTACGTCGGCCCGGCTCATACGGCGGGCGACGTGATCGTGCATCTCCCGCAGCAGCGCGTCGTCTTCGTGGGCGACATTCTCTTTCGGCTGTGCACGCCGATCGGCTGGGAGGGTACGTACGCCAAGTGGATCGCGGCCCTCGACGGCATCGTCGCGCTCGAGCCGGCCGTTATCGTTCCGGGTCACGGCCCGCTGTGCGGCGTCGAGGGGGCGCGCGAGATGCAGGCGTATCTCGCCTACGTGCGCGCCGAGTCGCAGCGCTTCTTCGCAGCCGGGCTGCCGGCGCTCGAGGCTGCGAAACGCATCGATCTCGGTCCGTACGCCAGCTGGACCCAACCGGAGCGCATCATCTTCAACGTCGAGCGCGCCTATCGCGAGTTGCGCGGCGACCCATTTGATGCGCCCATCGACGTCGCGGCGATGTTCCGCGGCATGTACGAGCTAAGGAAGGGTTGAGAACCAGAGACTAAGAATTGTATCCCGTGACAATCCACGCCGCGGCCTGCATGCGCACGCCCTGCGGTGTCGAGAACGGGGACACGGCGTCGCGGACGGCTGTTGCAACCAGCGGCCGTGCGGCGTCGCTCACGTCACGCATTGCCGCGCCGAGCGGGCCCATCTGCAGGAGTAGGTCCACCGTTTGGTCCAATGTCAGGCTGCCGCCGATGCTCAGGGTCGTGTCGAGCGGCTCGACGACGATGTCGGCGAAGCCGGCGCCGGTGAGGACGCTGCGCACGCGTCGATCGTCGGCGAATGAAAACGGTCCCGGCGCGTTGGGTGCGGGCGGTGGCGGCAGCGTGATGTGTTGCGCCGCCGCCATGATGGGCACCAGCATCCACGGATTCTGCTGAATGTTGCGCCAGCAGACGAAGGTGACGCGGCCCCCAGGGCGCAGGGCGCTGCGCAGGTTGGCAAAGGCGTCCTCCGGATGCGCGAAGAACATCACCCCGAAGCGGGAAAACACCAGGTCGAAGCTGCCGCGCGGAAAGCGAAACGTCTGGGCGTCGGCGTTCTCGAAGTGAATCTGGCTGCGCCCGGCTGCGTGCGCCGTGGCGCGCGCCCGTTCGAGCATCACACTGGAGATGTCGATGCCGGTGACGCGGCCGCTCGGTCCGACGCGGCGCGCCAGCTCGATGGTGGTGTTGCCGCAACCGCAGCCGACGTCGAGCACGTGCGTGCCGGGCTGGATGCCGGCATGGTCCATCGCCTGCAGCCCGAGCGGCGCCAGCTGCGCGTCGACGAAATCGTTCAGCGCTACCCACTTCGGTCCGGAGACCTCGTTCCAGTATCTGATCTGCTCGGCGTTCGGTCCTGTCGGTTCCAATCCGGCCACAGTTGGTCCTCGTGCTACGCTCGCGGCGATGATTTCCTCCCCCTAGCGCAATCGGCCGTGCTTGACAAACAAACATTCGTTCGGTGAAGTCACCCGCGCAGCGATTGGAGCGACAAGGACGTGATGCATGGACTTCTCTTTTTCCAAATCTGATCTGGCCTTCGCCCGCGAGGCGCGGGCGTGGCTGGAGGCCAACGTGCCGGCGGCGTGGCGCCGCGATCATGCCTGGACACGCGCGGAGGATCCGCTGTGGCTGGAGATCGCCCGCGAGTGGCAGCACAGGCTCTTCGACGGCGGCTGGGCGGCGATTTCATGGCCACGCGAGCACGGCGGCCGCGGCGCCACGGTGGTCGAGCGCTGGCTGTTCGAAGAACAGCTCGATCGCATCGGCGCGCCGCGTCCGATCGCCAGCAGCGGCGCCGTCGATCTCATCGGCTCGGCCATCCTCTATCACGGCAGCGAGGCGCAGCGGGCGCGTTTCCTGAAGCCGCTGTTGTCCGGTGACGATCTCTGGTGTCAAGGCTTCTCCGAGCCGGGAGCGGGCTCGGATCTCGGCTCGTTGCGCACGCGCGGCGAGCGGCACGGCGACGAGCTCATCGTCAACGGCCAGAAGGTGTGGACCAGCCACGCCGACATCGCCGACTGGTGTTTCCTGCTCTGTCGCACCGAGGCCGAGGCGCCGAAGCACAAAGGCATCAGCCTGTTGCTGGTCGACATGCGGACACCGGGCATCAGCGTGCGCCCGCTCAAGCAGATGACCGGCGACGCGGAGTTCTGCGAGGTGTTCTTCGACAACGTGCGTGTGCCCGCCGACGTGATGGTCGGCGCGCCGGGCGCGGGCTGGCAGATCGCCATGGGCATCCTGGCGCACGAGCGCGGTCCGGTGTGGACGTTCACCTTTCAGCGCCGCATCCGCCGCAGCTTCGAGCAGCTGGTGCGCGTCGCCAAAGAGCGCGGAGACGGAGATGATGCGCTGCGCGATCCCATCGTCCGCCAGCGTCTGGCGCAGGCGCACATCGAGGTCGAGATCCTGCGCTTCGTCGGCTACCGCAGCCTGACGCGTTTGTTGCGCACGGGGCATCCCGGCGTGGAGAGCTCGATCGAGAAAATCCTGGGCAGCGAGACCGACCAACGCTTGCAGGACACCGCGATGCATGTGCTCGGTGCGTACGGCACCGTCTACGACACGCCGCGCGCGGCCGAAGCCGAGGACATCGCCCGTGCCTACATGTACTCGCGTTCCGAGACCATCATGGGCGGCACCTCGGAGATCCAGCGCAACCTCATCGCGCAGCGCATATTGGGTCTGCCGCGGTAGTGCCGACAGCGGCCGCTATCTCATGCGCAGATCGGCCGCAAAAGGGTATCACGTGGTTAGCAGGCACGTCATCGACTTACTCACTTGCTATGCGCGCGAGAGCCTTCGACATTGCGTGACCCATTTTTCATTTGGGGTCAGACTGCCGCAGCCGGTCCGGCCTTAGCGTCCTTGGGCTCGAACGTGATTCCGGCACCGGTGCGTTCGGTGACCTTGCCAACGTTCGAGGTCCCTTGCGTAACGGCGATCACGGCGACCGATGCCGGCACGCGGCGCTGCTACGACCGCTGACTGGCACCCCCAATCAGGGGGTAGACGACCCCGGCACACGCCGCGCCGATGAGCGGCGCCACCCAGAAGAGCCACAGCTGCGCGAGGGCCCATCCGCCGACGATCAGCGCCGGACCGGTGCTGCGTGCCGGGTTCACCGAGGTGTTGGTCACCGGGATGCTGATCAGGTGAATGAGCGTCAGGCCCAAGCCGATGGCGATCGGCGCGAACCCCTGCGGGGCGCGCGCATCGGTGGAACCCAGGATGATCATCAGAAACATGAACGTCAGGACTACCTCCGCGGTGAACCCGGCAGCCAGCGAGTAGCCCCCCGGAGAATGCTCCGCGTAACCGTTTGCGGCAAAGCCGGCGCTTACCTCGAAGCCTGCCTTGCCGCTGGCAATGAGGTACAGCACGCCGGCGCCGAGGATGCCGCCGATCACTTGCGCTACGACGTAAGCCGGCAGTTCGGCTGCCGGGAAGCGCCGGCCCACGGTCAGTCCCACCGAGACCGCCGGGTTGAGGTGACACCCGGAGATGTGCCCGATCGCATAGGCCATGGTCAGCACCGTGAGGCCGAAGGCGAGTGCCACCCCCAGAAAGCCGATGCCGACGGCGGGGAAGGCGGCTGCGAGCACAGCGCTGCCGCACCCCCCGAAAACCAACCAAAAGGTTCCAATCAATTCCGCGGATGCCCGTTTGCCGATAGACATGTGAACCCTCCTCTTGGCGCTGTTCTCTGTGGTGACGCGGCGAACTTACTGGAAGTGGTGCCACACAATCAACAAGAGGCGCCAACCACGGACAGAAAAAGCCCCGCCGGATGCCCCTGCGCATCCTCCTTCGGCTTCCAGTTGGAGCTAGTAGCTCACTGCGGAAGGCTGGGGCAAGCGTTTCGGCCCGTCGGAGCTGCCGTATCGTTTGACCGCGACGGGAACCAACTCCCACCCGAAGCAGCCAAGAAATTCAACGCATTGTCCGACCGTCGCTTGGGCTAGTTTGACTGGCTTCCGCAGCACTTCACGGACAAAAGGCGGATAGGGACTACGTCTACGCGGATCTGGAGACCTTTTACAGCAAGTATGCAAGACGCGAAGCGGGGCTGGCGGCGAAAGCGCCGACACACGTGGGAAGTGAAGATCCTGCGAACGAAGCGGACGTTCTTGGAGGAAGAGGCGAAGCCGTAATTCGATGCGAGCGTCTGGATTCAGACAGTACCATGGTCTTCAATCGCGGGGTCTGATTGATCCTTCCACAGCGGATTGACAATCAAGTATGCGGCGCTAGGTCCTTGCCGCATCGCGCGAATGCTTGGCCTGTCCGTGTTTTGTCCGAGTCTTTGGTGCGGTGTGAACGGCGCACATAACCAGCAGGAAGGGTGCGGGCGCCCGCTGATACGTGCGCGTGCGTCTGGGATACGGGCAAAGCTGTAGTGCATGAAGTAGAGCGCGATCGCGTGACTTGTGATTCTCTAACTTCTTCGAAGACGCGTTCGTGAGCTGTAGGGGACCGGGCCATCTGACCGGGGGGAGCTCACCGAAACTGACCGCGATGAGATCGGCCAAACTGACCGCGCCGGGTTCGGCGAAAACTGACCACGCGGCCGCAGACGCTGCGCATGCGGGAACGGCGCGCACTGAGCGACACCGTGCGCCGGCTGCTGATCGATCGAAACGACCTGGACGCGTCGGTTGAGCAGTCGAAGGGGCAGGAACTGCCACGAGCACAGATACGCCCTTCCGGGAGCCGTAGGCCCGCTTGAGTTCAGTTGCAATTTACTGGTAGCACGAATTACTGGTAAGCACGAAATCAGCAAACGGTTGAACGGACCGAAATGGACAGGCGGGCTGACAAATGACGAACTCGACTGTTCGTCGTGATTTCGATGACGCTGACTCCTTTCTCGCGGCGTTGCTTCCGACTTCAGACGTATGGAAGCCAGGCACATTGCGAGAGTTCATTTTTCGCGGACAAGCAGATGAATCCTGGCCTCTTCTGCCAACTGCGCTGCGTGATCCGTGTTTATTGAGCGTTGCATAAATAATAGAAAGTCAGGACGAAAGAAAAGGTGGCAGGTCGGATGTCCGAATGAAGCCGCG
>Ga0209415_10003310_pt1 | contig 29969 bp, 29 predicted proteins | sample PeaSoiSIISIP2007_FD_187696 | JGI IMG/M metagenome (GOLD analysis project Ga0209415, IMG submission 187696) | Peat soil microbial communities from Weissenstadt, Germany - SII-SIP-2007 (SPAdes) (version 2) | ecosystem: Environmental > Terrestrial > Soil > Wetlands > Peat | place: Germany...
ACAGTTCGGTCCCTATCTGGTGTGGGCGCAGGAGACTTGAGAGGAGCTGTCCCTAGTACGAGAGGACCGGGATGGACTGACCTCTTGTGTACGAGCTGTCACGCCAGTGGCATTGCTCGGTAGCGAAGTCAGGAAGAGATAATCGCTGAATGCATCTAAGCGAGAAGCTCGCCTCGAGATAAGGTCTCCCAAGTCCGCTTCGGCGGACTAAGAAGGGCAGTCGAAGACTACGACTTTGATAGGCGGGGGGTGTAAGCGCAGCAATGCGTGAAGCTGACCCGTACTAATCGCCCGTTCGGCTTAATCATAAAACTTTCCCAGACCGTTGCAATCGGCTTGGGCAGTTTTTGCGGTGTATTTTTGCCAGCCTATTCAGATGTCAATCAATGCGTTGACCACAAGTTTGTGAGTGCCTGTGGCCCGAATGCTTGAAGCGCTTTGGCGCGATCAGGAATTGGGGCCGCGACTCCCGACTTTCCTGGTGGTCACATCGCGGGGGGCACACCCGTTCCCATCCCGAACACGGTAGTTAAGCCCCGCTGAGCCGATGATACTGCACGGGTAACTGTGTGGGAACGTAGGTCGCCGCCAGGATATATTTCAATGAGCAAGAAGGGCTCCGAGGAATCGGAGCCCTTTTTTGTTTTGGAGAAATGCCGATTTCAATACGCATTAACCGCCGCTGATTTCGCGCAGGCGACCGTTGGTGACGTCGTAGACAAATCCTCGCACGGCAACTTCCTTTGGAACCCAGGGGTGGGCGCGCAGCTTTTGCAATTGGTGACGGACATTCTCATCTAAGTCTTGAAATGCGTAGAAGGTGGATGGCGAGTCGGCGCTGGTTCCCGCGCGGGTTTGAATCCGTGCGCGTAATTCCTGCTCAGATGCCAGCATCAGGCCGCAATCGGTGTGATTGATGACCATGAATTCCTGAGTGTCGAGCAGGTAATGCGAAACCACCAGCGAGCGCAGAGTGTCTTCGGTGACGATGCCGCCGGCATTTCGGATGATGTGCGCGTCGCCGGTTTTCAATCCCAGGGTTTGAATGGAAAGCCGCGTATCCATGCAAGTGAGGATGGCGAGGCGGCGCTCGGGCCGCGGCGTTAATCTGCGCAATTCGTGAGTGCGTGAATAAATCTCGTTGGATGCCAGGACTTCGTCAATGACGCTCATAAGGCGAACAGTTTAGCAAAACTGGGAGGAGTGGACGCCGGGTTGTCGGCCCATTCTTGTTTGGCCCCCGAAACTTCGACCGGACCCAGGTGCGCCGGTTACTGGTCTTGACAGAAGTATGTTACCATGGTACATAGATACCACTGCGAAGGAGGGCCGCTTTGCCCAAACCAATCGAAATTGAGCGCATCCAAACCGGCGTGCGCATGGAGAAACGGTTGTTGAAGGTGCTTAAGAGCCTCGCCGAATTGAAGGATCTGACCCTCGGCGATCTGCTGGAAGGAATTGTTCTGCATGTCTTCGAGGGCAAGGCGCCGTTTTCGCGGGAAACGTTGCGGGAAATCGAGCAGCTAAAAAATATCTACGGACTAAAGCTGCGCGCCTCAGACAGCCACCAGCTTAAAGAAGGATGATCGAGAAACGGACCGGTTGAATTGAATGCCCACCTCTTCACCGAATTTGTTTGTTTTGCAAATGTGGTGCGGGGAGAAACGGGAGCACGCGTGATTTGCAATAACTTGTCGGACAAACAGTTTGTTGAAGCGCTCGAATGTTGCGAGCTGCCGAACGAATCTTTTCATCACTCTGACCACGTCCGGCTGGCGTGGATATACCTTCGCTCAATGCCGGAATCAAGGGCAAGAGAGCGGATGGCAAGCACGCTGAGGCGCTTTGCGGCACACAATGGCAAGCCCGAGCGGTATCACCACACCAGGACGATGGCATGGATGCGGCTTGTGTCCGCGGCGATCGAGGCAACGCCAGCGATTGATTCATTCGAGGAATTCATCGAAGCGCACCCGCATCTCACGAATCAAGAAACAATGTTGCACCACTATTCCAAGGATTGTCTTGAATCCCAGGCATCTCGAACAGGTTGGGTCGCCCCTGACCTGCAATCGCTGCCCACAGCGGGATGAGTCATCGATCTTTTCTTGGGGGAGAGAAAGGGCGCTTAATTACTTTTCCCAAAGGCTTCGGAACAGCTCCACTGTAGCAGGGCCATTTCCGGCGTAATGATTGTTTGCGAAAGCCAGGATACTGATTTTTCGTGCCTTAATTTTCCTGAGTTCCTTCACCCAGATCTCGAGATCAGGCTTGCGGTTCACAATCGTCTTGTCCCAGGTCTTGGTCTGTTCCTCAATGCCCTTTCTATCGCCAAGCCAGCGCACATAGGTGAAATCCGTGGTGATTGGATCGAGTTTCGCCGCCACCGCATCGATTCGCGGCATCCAGACTTGATCGATCAGCGCCAGCGCCACACTGTGCTTGCGAAGGACATCCGCGAACTGCGCGTCCAGCCAGTTTTTGTTCCGAATTTCAACGGCGAATCTGTATCCCTTCGGCAGTTTCTTCAGAAACGGATCCAACCGCGCGATAAATTCCGCCGCGCTCTTGAACGCCTTCTGGTTGAAATATCCAAACTGGAAGAGCAGCGGACCGAGCTTCTCCTCCAGCGCGTCCATGGTCTTCAGAAAATGATTCAGGTCGGATTCTCAATCGGCCAGCATTTTTTCATGCGTGATGACTTGAGGAATCTTTGCCGCGAACAGAAATCCTTTTGGCGTCTTCGCGTTCCATCCGCGCACCACGGCAAGCGCCGGGGTGCGGTAAAACGTGGAGTCCAGTTCCACCGTGTCGAATTTCGTCGAGTAATACGTCAGGTAGTCCGCGGGCTTCATTCCTTCGAGGTAGAAGCTGCCGGGCCACCCTGCCGCGGTAAAGGCCGAGGTCCCCAATCGAATTCCCGATGGCGAATTCATGGCGGAGTTTTCTTCTAAGTCCTTAGTCTATTGGGCTTGCGAATTTTCATAGGTTACTTCGGGTGGGGCATCATGTCGAGCAAGTAGTAGCGGTCTCCTTCAATCAGGAAATAAAAGCGCCAACTGCGATTCACTCTGCCCTGCCAAATGTTTCGTGCCTCATCGAATTTCTTGGCTCGGACCGATGGATGGCGGAAATCCTGTATTAGATGGGCGAGTTGCTTATCGCACTGCTTTTGAATCTCGGGGGGAGAGTCCGTATAGCTCCGTTGGAAGCGCCGAGTGTAGAAGAGGATCATTCAGGAAGTTCTGGCTCTGCGAACTCTGCGCAGGGAACGAATCAGCGCGGGCACAGACTTGAATGGACCCCGCACATTACCTTTCCGCACGTCATCGAGCCCCTCGGCAAGGCGCTTTTCAATTAGCGCCTTCGGGGTCAGAACCACACGGTCGCCATCGAGTTCCACTTCGAGATAGTCACCCGGCTCCAATCCCAATTGATCGTGAATTCTCTTGGGAATAACGACCTGGCGGCTCACCCCGATCTTGACGGCCAGCGTGGGACGATATATCCGAGTTTGTGTTTTCATATATTTGTATTTTATGGTTTTTCGCGGGACAGTCAAGAGATGACTTGCGCCTGGGTTTACTGGCGCGGGCTATTGGCCTTGCGGATTTCTTTGCGGAAGTCGAGCGCCCGGATTTCAATCGTGCGGCACATCTCATAAAGTCGCGAGCGAATGCGCGTGCCAATTCGTTCCGTGAGGGAATCGTCCTGATGCGCCGGGATGTCCTCCCCGGATGGCAACCGGAATTTGCGCGGCCGGCCGGCGCGGCGCGCAGCAAAAGTGTCATTGGGATCGAGCGAAGGATTCCCCAATGGGTTGCCAGCGTCAGAAATTGCGTGGGTTTCAGAAGATGTTGAACCGGGCGCATCCAGATAGTTCGTGGTGATCAGGGTGATGCGCTTCTCGTTATATCGAGTGGTAAGAATGTGGCCAATGGTTTCGAGAGCCCAGGCCGAGGGCTTGCTCGCTCCGAGGTCATCCAAAAGCAAGATTTCCGTCGCCAGTACCGGCTCAAGAACTCCGGCTTCCGTGGTCTGATTTGTGGGATTGTAACTCCGCTGAATATCTTTCAGCAGCTCGCAATAATCGTAGAATATCGCCTCGTGCCCGCGCGCGATCAATTGCTTCACCACCGCCACGGCCAGGTGTGTTTTTCCACAACCGCAGGGGCCCATCAGTAAAAGGCCCGCGTCCAGCGTGAGTGGATAATCCCGCGCAAACCCTTCAACGATCACTTTTGCCTGGGACAAGCTCTCATTGTAAGACGCGGAACCGGCCGAGCCTTCATAAACATCCGTCTCAAAACTGTCGAAGTCGCAGTGCTCGTAGCGATTGGGAATGCGCGCGCGCGCCAGGCTGCGCGTCATTCGCTCGGTCTCCACGCAATCGCAAGGAACAGCGACGCGGGGCTGACTTGCCGCCGCGCCGGGCCTGGCATCAATGGAAATTACGGTTGACCCCGCGGCCGCGGCTTTGCGCGCGGCTTGAAATGGGACGCGGGCAATAGCCGGCGAAAGTTCCTTCTCGCCTTCGAGAATTTTCCAGCCGGTGCCGCCGCACCTGGGGCAATCGGGACTCGCCATGAAGCGAGCATAGGCGCTGATTCGCCGGGGCGCAAGTGCGGCAGCGTGTGGAAGAAAATGCGGCCTGTGGATTATTCCTGAATTGCGTCGGCTAATAATCTTTGCGCACGTAGCGAAACGGAATGTGGACCACTGCTTCGAGGGTCACGGGAGTCCCATTGCGCGATGCGGGAGTGAATTTCCATTCCGCCAACGCTTCCATTGCGCACTTGTCGAGGGCAGGCTCGAGCGAGCGCAGGACCTGAATGCTGTCCACCGATCCGTCCTCGCGAATCAGCGCATAAAGAACCACCTCTCCCTGGACATGAGATCGAACCTGATCTTGCGGATAGCGCGGGTCCACCTTGCGTAGTGGGATTGGGGCTGCAAGCGTTTTGGCACGCTCTTTCGCCACAGCCGGGTCGCCCGGGTCATCAAGCTCAGCGAATTTGAGGATCCAGCTGCCGCTTACGCTTGAAATATTGGGCATGCTCACATTGAGCGAGTAAAAAGAACGAGTCCCGAAAATGCGCTCGGGAGTGGCGCCGGGCGGGATGCGATCCGCCAAGGGAATATCCGCTGGTTTCCCAGGTGTTCTCGCCGAGTCGGTTGATGCGGGCGTTGTACCATTCGCGCGCGGGTTCAGTCCGAGCCGAGAACCCCCGCCCAGGCCCGAAATTCCTGTTTTTCCCGATGGATTGCCTCCCGTAACACTGAGGCCCGGAACCACCGTAGCCACGCCATTCCCATTCCCCCCGCCCGACCCTCCCGGGCTTGCGGCACCACCGCCTGCGCCACCGTTCTCAGCCCCGCCATTGCCGGTGCCGCCGGGTGTTCCGCGCCGCGCTCCATCGGGCGAAATGGAAACATTCGCTGAAAGATTGCCGACGGGAACGGGAAGAGGAGGCGCAACCGGGCCGGGCGTCGCGGAAAGCGCGATGATTGTCTGAGGGTTGTTGCCGCCTCCGATGTCGGGAGGAGCATCGTTCTGTGACGCGGCTGCGACACGCTGCTTTGGTGCTGCTACTGTTGCAGCGCCGGTGGAAATCGTCATTGCAGGCTTGGCAGGCGCTGCCGCGGGAGCGAAGTTCAAGTCAGTAAGGTTTTTCTCCTGATTAGGCAGATCAGGGATCACGCTCGTTTGCGTTCGCTGCGCCTGCGTGGGCCGCTTTGCAATCACCTTGTCTGCTGCAATCTTGGCCTGCGGGCGGACGGGTCCACCGCTCAACTGTACAATGTTCGGCAACACCGGTAGAAATTTCGGCGGCACCGGCGGAGCGTCTGGGCGGATCAATGTCTGGCGAGGGTGGTTTGGGTGTTTGGGTGCGGAGATAAGCGTTTGGCGCGGATGAAACGCATCGGCTCCTCTCTGTCGAAGAGGTCTTGCTGGGTCGCCCAACGGGCTGGGCGTATTGTGCGGGGCTCCCGGTGAAATCAGGGGGAGATCTTCTATTGGACCCGACCAGCTCAGCTCGACATTGGGCATGTCCAGCCCGCGCGGATACGACCAAAGGAAGCTCCCAAATTGGACAAGCAGAACAAGGATTCCGATGTGCCAAAACGCAGAGGCTGCCACCCACCCGCGCGGCAACCGCGGATTAACCCAGCAATCGCGAAAGTGCGAGCCACCCATAAACTTCCTGGGCGCACGACCCGCCAGGAGGGCTCTCAGGCTTTCACTGATAAGACCACGTCTCGGCTGCCAGGGTACGTCCAAGTTGGGCCCGGTCTTACGAACAGGCTTGGGCCTCTCCGGTTGCATCAGCATGGAAGAGACTCGCACAGGCATAGCGTCGAATTATACCTCCACCGGTCTGGTTGTTTTGAAAATACGCGAGGGCGGGGTACATCATAGGATGCGCGGAGTCGCCACCGGGAGGCTTGCTACGCCGAAGTTAATTTGCCAACATAGCGCACGCAAGGAGCGGCATTCGGGCAAACGGGAAGAGGTGTGGCCATGAGCGCAACTGAACCAGCTCCCAAACCGCGAAAACGGCGATGGTTATGGATTCTTGGCGGTTTGATTATGCTGATCCTCTTGATCGGCTTGATCGTCCCAATGTTTATCAACGTCGACAAGTACCGCCCCGAGATTGAGGCGGCCATTTCCGGAGCGACGGGACGCAAAGTTAGTCTGGGTACAATCCACGCCCGTCTATTGCCCTCGGCTTCCGTGGTCGTGGACGGATTCCAATTGAGCAATCCGAACGATTTCGCTTCGGGCAATTTGCTTTCCATGGATCAAGTCCAAGCCGGCGTCTCACTTCTACCCCTCTTGCATGGAGACATTCATGTCACCTCGGTGACTTTGGTGCGGCCCAAGCTTGATTTGTTGCAGGATGAGAACGGGAAAAGCAATTACACTTTTCCGACCCCGGCCGACGCAAGAGCGGCCGGAGCGCCTCCGGCAACTTCCTCCAGCAGTTTTTCGCTGGATTCCATAGACTCGATTTCACTCGACGAATGTGAGATTTCGTTGGAACAGATACCATCGCGTGGCGCCAAACCATTTACAGTGGTTGCAGCGCACAAAGTTACCGTGGCCCTTTCCAACATTATCTTGAACGGTTCGGACCCCGTTAAACAGTGGCATGCCGATGCCAATCTCAAAGGTATTTCCGTGGACGTTGGGGCCTTGGCCATGCCCGCGGTGTTCGATTCCGGCGAAGTGAAGCTGGCCGCCGGTGCGCTGGATGCGAATTTCCAGGTGAGCGCGGGCAAAGTTGCCAGTGTGAAGGGCACGCTCCATGTACCGGACGTAACGAACGCCGTGACGACTTTTGAGCTTTCGACCCCCTTGCTGGATGCCGATGCGTTGCTGGCATCCATACGCGAAACTCCCGAGACGCATCCGTCCGGCCCAGTGGCGGCCGCGACTGCGGCGGCCCCGAGCGATGCGTTGCTCGCACAAGGAAAAATTTCCGCGGAGCGCGTTTCCTGGGCGCCTTATCAGGGTGGAAACGCCAACGCGGAGATCCACGTATACGGTGATCGCATGGAAGTTATGCCGGCCTCCATGGTGCTCTATGGCGGCACGCTGCAGATTTCCGCGCGCACCGATGCGAAGCAAAAGCCGGAGCGATATTCGGCGAACATTCAATTGCGCAGTCTGGATCTGGGCCGGATGCTGGCCGCTTCAAACGGCGGGATGAAGGGAAAGATGACCGGGTTCGCAGAAATCGATCTGCAACTGCTGGGTTCAAGCGGCGGCGTCTGGCAGAAATCGCTCACCGGGAATGGAAAGCTCTCCATCAAGGATGGAAAATTGCCCGGCGTAAATCTGGCGGGCGCGTTGGGCACTTTGGCCAAGGCCGCGGGAGTGAATGAAACCACTTTCAGCAGCATCGCGGGGGATATCGGAGTTGCCGATGGCCGCGTTAACACCAAACAAACCAAGATGGATTCCAGTTCGGGCGAAGTCGAACTGAGCGGTGGATTCAGCTTGATCGATCAGTCCATGAACTATGACGGCAAGGCGACCATTACACCTTCCGGCGGAGGCGCGGCGATCCCAGCAGAACTGATCACCGGCCTGCTGAGTGCGGCTACGAACAAAAACATCTCCAGCATCACTGTGCCCTTTTCGATTGGTGGGACTCTCAGTGATCCGAAATTCAGGCCGGGCAAGGGAATACCAAATTTCTCATCGTCCCCGAAGGACAGGAATGCCCAGGCGGATAATCCTATTGCGGCGGGACTTGGGAAATTGTTGGGGGGAAAGCACCATTAAAGACTGGAAGTCTGATTCCTGGGCGCGCTCAATTCCTGCGCGCCGATTTGTTTGACCGGCGAAGGGGCGGGATTATGACCGGCCAGGAATATTTCGGCGATTCGAGGAAACTCTGTGGATCTGGAACTTACCGAAGAACAGAAGCTGTTGCAACAAACCGTGCGTGAATTCGCGAATTCAGAAGTGAAGCCTCACGCACGTGAGATCGACGAAACCGGCCACTTTCCACGCGAAACCTTTCGCAAAGCTGCGGAACTCGGCCTGACCGGCGTGGCATTCCCCGAAGAACACGGCGGCGCCGGATTCGATCACGTTGCCTATTCCATTGTGATTGAAGAGATATCGCGCGTCTGCGCTTCGACCGGCGTGATCCTTTCGGTGCAGAACTCGCTCTACTGCGATCCCATCCACCGCTTCGGCACGGCAGAGCAGAAGAAAAAATTTCTCGATCCGTATCTGCGCGGGGAGAAAATCGGTTGCTATGCGCTGACCGAACCGCAGGCAGGGTCAAACGCCGCGGCGCTGCAGACCAAAGCCGTCCGGAAAGGCGAGCAATACATTTTGAACGGCACCAAGGCCTGGATCACAAACGGCGGTGCGGCCGACGCAGCCATCGTCTACGTGAACACCGAGCCGGAAAAAGGCGAAAAGGGAATCACCGCGCTGGTGGTGGAAAAGGGCACATCCGGATTCGCGGTCGGCAAGGAAGAAAAAAAACTGGGCATCCACGCGACGGCCTGCACCGAGCTTTCCTTCGCCGATTGCGTGGTGCCCGCAGCGAATCGCATCGGAAATGAAGGCGAGGGATACAAGGTAGCGCTGTCCACTTTGGATGGCGGGCGCATCGGGATCGCAGCGCAGGCCGTGGGCATCGCACAGGGAGCGTTCGAGCAGGCGCTCTCCTACTCACAACAGCGAATGGCGTTTGGGCACCCCATCTCGGATTTCCAGGCGATTCAATTTATGCTCGCGGATATGTCAACTGAAATTGATGCCGCACGGCTGCTGGTGCGTAAGGCGGCGTGGAAGCAAGATTCCGGCGGACGTTATTCACAGGAAGCGGCCATCGCCAAGCTTTTCGCCAGCGAGATGTCCACGCGCGTCACGCACAAAGCCATACAAGTCCACGGCGGTTATGGTTATAGCCAGGAATACCCTGTGGAGCGGATGTACCGCGACGCGCGAATCACTGAGATTTACGAAGGCACCAGCGAAATTCAACGTTTGGTGATCGCCGCCTGGGTGCTTAAGTCGTACTAACGAAAAGCACTCGGCATCGAATGGCCCGGTCTGTCCCCATTCTTCTCTGCGGTAAACTTCATACAACACCCCTTTTGGCCGGTGTATCCTTCCCAAGATGATGGACCTTGATTGTGGCGCCGCATTCGATCCTTCCGGGGACGCCGAATTCTTCGCTGCACTGCCCGCGGCGCCAGCGGTGGTGCGAATCGAGCCTCGCACGGACCTTACCAATGCGCGTCCTTATCTGATCCGCACAGCTGACCTGCGCGGCAGGCTTGTGCGGCTGCTCGGAAAACGAGATCCCACAGCCGACCCCATCGAATTGAGACGGTTGAGCCTGCGCGATTTCGCGGGAAAGGTGCGATACCGGCTGACCAACTCTGCATTCGAGCAGAATTTTGTGTTGTGGCAGGCCGCGCGGCAGCTTGACCCCCGTAATTATCGTGCGCGTCTACGGATGCGATGGCCGGCTCTGCTCAAAGTGAATCTTACAAACGCCTACCCACGCTGCTATGTCACGCGGCGGATTCGCACGGATGAAAATGGTGCACCGGCGGGCGGCTTTTATTTCGGCCCGTTTCCCTCCCGGCGCGCCGCCGATGCATTCGCTTCGGAGTTTCTGAATCTTTACAAGATTCGTCGCTGCCAAATTAAGATTCGCCGCGATCCTGCCTTCCCCGGCTGCATTTATTCGGAAATGAAAATGTGTCTGGCGCCGTGCTTCGCCGGATGTACGCAGGAGGAATATGCCAGCGAGACCGCGCGCGTTGTAAATTTCTTGTCGAGCGCAGGGGGCTCGCTGGAGGCCGAGCTCGAGCAGGAGCGTGAAGCCGCAAGCACGGCACTGGATTTTGAGCGCGCCGCCGCTGTCCACCGCCGGTTGGAAAAAGTGGGCGAGGTTTTGCGCGGCCTCCCGGACTTGCCGCGCCAAGTTGAAAAACTTGATGCTGTTGTTTTGCAACGCGCCGCCGGACCGGAAACCGTCGCCGTTTACGTCGTTCGCGGAGGGTGGATCGCCGAGCCATTCACAGTGCAATTCGGACAAACTGCGGAGCCGCGCCCCGCCGAGGAGATTCTACGCGAGAATGTCGGTGGAGCAGGCCCGGGCTCTCCCGATATCACCCCAAAGGAATCACGGTTTCTTGCCGGCGAACCACTGGCCGATCACCTCGCGCTGCTGGCCCGATGGTTTTACTCCAAGCCACGAGCGGGCGAGATTTTCTTCAAGGATCGTGATTGGCCTTATCGCCGAATGATTCGTGCCTGCGCCAGACTCTTGGCAGGACAGTCGCCAGAAGCTCCATCGAATGAAGGCCGCGCTGACAAAAGCTGATCTTCTCGCGCGAATTCTTGCTCAATGCAACGCAACGACAGCAGCACTGTTATACTTGCCGCCTCATTTATGAAACCACACGCAACAGTTGAAGGAACTCAGCGTTACGCGGACCGCTTTGCAGGCCGCGCGGGCAACGCCCACTTTGTCTCCATCCCTGATCCGGATTCGCGCCAAAATGCCCTTGAAAATTCTGGACCGGGACTGGCCGTGTCCACCATCGGCATAGGCACGTATTTGGGCGAACCCGACCAGGCCACAGACGCGGCCTATACGGATGCCGTCATCACCGCCGTGGAATCCGGCTTCAACGTGATCGATACTGCCATCAATTACCGATTGCAGCGCAGCGAACGCAGCATCGGGGTGGCGCTCGCGGAATTAGCGCGAAGAGGCTACACACGCGATGAAATCCTGCTTTGCACAAAGGCCGGCTACCTCACTCCTGACGGGGACATGCCGGCAAATCCCGGTGCCTACTTCCGCTCGGAGTTTATTGATAAGGGCATATTGCGCGCCGAGGATATTGCCGCGGGCTGCCACGCCATGTCGCCGCGCTACCTCGCTGATCAGCTCGGCCGCAGCCTCCGCAATCTGGGCGTCGAGTGTATTGACGTTTTTTATTTGCACAACCCGGAAACGCAGCTGGCGGAAATCTCTCTGGGTGATTTTCTTGCGCGCATCAGCGCGGCTTTCATTTGGCTGGAAACGATGGTTGCGGATGGAAAAATCCGCGCTTACGGAATGGCTACTTGGAATGGTTTCCGCGTGCCTCAGGATTCGCCCGAGCATCTCTCACTGGCGGCGATCGAGTCGGTGGCTCGGGAGATTAAAGGCGATTCGCACCATTTTCGTTTCGTGCAGTTGCCCGTGAATCTCTCCATGACCGAGGCGCTGACCCTCCCCAATCAATCTTTTCAAGACAAGCAGACCACAATTGTGGAGGCAGCCAGCGCGTTGGGCATTCAGATCATCGCCAGTGCATCGCTGCTGCAGGGCCGCGTGGCCCGCAATTTGCCGCCGTTTGTCGCCAATGCAATTGGGCTTGAGGATGACACGCAGCGCGCCCTGCAGTTTGCGCGTTCGCTCCCCGGCGTCGCCACAGCGCTGGTTGGCATGAGTCACGCCGAGCACGTCCGCGCTAACGCGCGGCTTTTCGCACTGCCTCTCATGACCGAAGATCAATTCACGAGACTGTTTTCTCGGGGAGTGAGCGCTTAGGAAACATTCTCCCGCACTCTACTTGCTCTCCAGGTCGGGATGGCGCGCCACCATCCATTTTGTCAGCGTGACGCCCACATGGTCGAGCAACCCCGTGAAAAAATGGTCCGCTCCCGGCACTACCACCACACTCGTTTCACGCCGCATCACCTCCGGAAATGTCGCAACCATTTCTTCTAATTTTCGCGGCGCGCCATAGGGATCCCGCTCTCCCTGGATCAGCAAACAGGGTTTGTCGCACGCGCCGAGGTATGACATATCGGAATCGTTCACCGGAGCTCCAAGGCCAACCAGTTCCTCCACGCGCGGATCCGCACACCCGGCGCGCAGACCCACCCAGCATCCAAAACTGAATCCCGCAACCATCAATGTAGCGCCCGGCATTTCTCCAGCCAGGTAATCCAGCGCCGCGCGAACATCCTCCTGTTCGCCTCGGCCATTGTCGTGCTCTCCCGCGCTCGCCCCCGTCCCGCGAAAATTAAATCGCAGCGTCGCCACTCCCAGGCGATCCAGAGTCCGCGCCACTTGGTAGACAACCTTATTGTGCATTGTCCCGCCGAACAGCGGATGCGGATGGCACACCACTGCCGCAATGGACAAGCCATTGTCGATTGCCTGGGTCCGCTCAGGAGTCCAGAAAATTGCCTCCAGCCTCCCGGCCGGTCCGGGGAAAAATAGGTTGCGATGCTTTGCGCCAGGCATTTAGTAAGGAGAGTCTACGATTTGCGCGTCTTGAATGAAAAAAACTCTACGCCCACACACAACAGCGGCGATTCCTCGTCCAACGGCGCCACGTGCACCACGCGCCCCAGCCGCTCCGCTTGGGGTAAAACTGCTCCCTTGGGGAATGTGAACGTAAGGCGATCGCCCACTTCATGAATCCGCAAACTGCAAAACAGAACCCCGCCCGGCGAAAGATTCATAGTCATCGTTTCCTCCGGCCAGGGCGGATCCTGGTGAGCGGGGAATTCTGAACTGCCGGGACTCTTGATTCGCGACACTCGCACAAGAAGAGCCAGCGTAAATCGCGTTCGTCGCCGGCGATCCCCGATCTCGAAATATTTGCGTGTATCGGGAGCCGAAACGGAAGTCACACCGCGCGGAATCCGATGATATTCATTCCCGCTCGCCTGCCTCCGCGAATCAAAGGCCATGCCAATCATCTGGATGCTACCTGGGCCCTTCTGGCATCGGGCCACGCGCGCTCGCGTTTCTGGTTCAGCGAGCCCCAAATCCTCATGGCAGGGGAATGTGACCCAGACCAGAGATCCCTTGTAGCGCGGCTGACCGCTGACGGCCAACATCCCGCTGCGGCTTACATTCCACGATTGAGTGATTTCCGTTTCCAGTCCGAATGGACCGAGCCAGCGCAGACGCACGGGAAGTGTGAGCTCCGCACGTGGATCAGGCCGCCGCTCGTTCTGGGGGCTTCTCAGGAGCGACGGATGCCCGCCTAGCTGGTGCGTCTCCGTGGCCATTGTTCCATACATCATGGCGTCAACCCCGCGCATAGCGCGCTCAATTATCTTATACCACCCCCACCCAGGCCAATGTAGCTTTCCAATTGCGATTTACACGCTTCAATGCTAGCTTTGTGCACAACCCAGCAACCAAATGGAGGGGGCTGATTGGAAACCTCGGCAGAACGAAGGGCCTCCAGGCGATTCAGTATGGCGCTGCCGCTCACTCTCCGCGAGCCCAGCGCAGAAAGCAGCGAGTGGCAGGGAGAAACCAGGGACGTCAGCTTCCGCGGACTTTATTTTTTGGCGGAAACTGACTTCGCGGTCGGCTCGGAAATTGAATTTGTGTTGACCCTTCCCAAGGAAATTACCCTGGCTACCGACGTCCACATTCATTGTTCAGGGTTGGTGGTTCGCGTGGAACCACACGAGGGGCGGAAGGGCATCGCCGCGCGAATCGAGCGTTACGAGTTTCTTCCACAAGCATAAGCCGCCCCGGCCTCGCGATTCCGGAACTTATTCCGATTTGGAAGTAGAATGTCCCTGTCTACTGCGCTCGGCGCTGCCCTCTAAGAATCGGCTGCGCTGCTTGGGGAGGTTTTGATGGACCGTTTCGATCCGAAGATCGCTCTGGAAGAACTGGCAGAGGATGCTGCGCTGCCGCATCCCGTCCGCATGCGGGACATGATTCTGCGAATAAAGCTTGCCGCCGACGAAGCCACAGAAATCAATCGTGAATTTCAAACCTACCTTTCACACTACGGTGAAACCCAGCGCGTCGCCCGCGAAATTCTGGAAAAGCTTGCCGCGGGCCAGCCAAAGAACCCCTGAGGCCCTGACGGCTTCGCCCCTGCTGCTCCTCGCGTTACAATCGTAAGGTTATGCCTCGCTTAACCCTGCTCATTGATGCCGACGATACTCTCTGGGAGAACAACGTCTTCTTTGAGCATTCGGTCGAGGAGTTTCTTGCCCTGGCCGAGCCTCTTGGCTATTCCCACGACTACGCCCGGCGCATACTGAATGAAACTGAGCGCCGGAACATCCGCCAGCACGGTTATGGCGTGAAGAGTTTCGGGCGTTCGCTGGAAGAGACCTATTGCAAGCTGGCCGGCCAGATGACGCAACGCAAAACGATTGAGCAAATCCGCGAGATTGTCGGCAAACTTGAACAGACCCCACCGAAATTAATGGATGGTGTCCCCGACACGCTGGATTATCTGGCCGGGCGCCACCGGCTCATCCTATTCACCAAGGGCCATGCGGCCGAGCAGGCTGCCAAGGTGGAACGGTCGGGCCTTCAGCGGTTTTTCGCCGCGATTGAAATCGTGGTGGAAAAAGACGCCACCACTTATGCGGGGCTGGTGGACCAGCACCATATTGTGAAAACTCATGGCTGGATGGTCGGCAACAGCCCGCGCAGCGACATTAACCCCGCCTTGCAGGCGGGCCTGAATGCGGTGTTCATCCCGCATCAGAACACTTGGGAACTGGAGCATGAAATGCTTCAGAGCGGCGTGGGGCGGCTCCTGGTGATTTCGCAGTTCCGCCAGCTTCGCGATCATTTTTAGGAGCACGTCTCTTCGGCGGGAAAATGGATTGGCCGCCATTTTGGATGTTGCGCACCGCCCGGCCTGCGGGGGAATCTAGGTCCGCTCAATTCAGTGCACACATATGAAAACTGAGCAGGTCACTTCAAAACGCCCGTCGGCCACGGACTGGCGCGCGGAATGGTTTGAATTCGACGATGTCGCTTACCTGAACGCGGCGAGCCAGGCTCCCATGCCGCGCGTCTCCATTCGTGCCGCGCAAGCTGCCATTGAATGGAAAAAGTATCCGCACAAATTGCCCGACGATGTGGAACAAGGCCTAGTCGGCCGCGTGCGTAAATTGCTGGCCCGAATGATCGGCGCGGATACGGGTGAAATCGCCGTCACCACCGGCGCCAGCTCAGGTTTGGCCGTTGTCGCGCAAGGAATGGCGTGGCGCCCGGATGATGAAGTGCTCATCGCGCGCGGCGAATTCCCGGCGCATTTTGCAACCTGGCTGCCCATGCGAGATGCAGGCCGGCTGAGGGTCCGCGTCGTCGCCCCGCGCGAGAGGTTTCTTACCACCGAGGATTTGATTGCCGCCATCACCCCCCAGACGCGACTGATTTCCACCAGCCTGGTGCGTTTTGACAATGCTGCCCGCTGCGACGCCGCAAAGCTGGCTGCCGCCATTCACGCCGTTGGAGGTTTGCTTCTGCTCGATGTCAGCCAGTGCGTCGGCGCCATGCCCATGACCGCCGCCGAACTCGGTGCAGATTTTCTGGTGGCCGCGGGCTATAAGTGGTTGTTGAGCCCTTACGGCACTGGGTTCTTCTGGGCGCGTAGGGAGCGGATTGCACAAATGCGCCCGAGCCCTGCCAATTGGAAGGCCACCGAGAGCGCCGAGGAATTTCACAAATTATCCGGTGAGGATATCCAGCTTACGAATGAAGCCCGCCGCTGGGACGCGCCGGAAACTTCGAGCTTCTTTAATCTCGCGCCCATGCAGGAGTCGCTCGAATTCCTGCACCGCGTGGGCGTCAACACGGTTTGGGAGCACAACCGGGCGCTGGTTGGGCAAATTATCGAGCGATTGCCCCTTGATCTCTGCATTCTCGCCAGTCCGGCTGATCCAGACGCTCGCGGGCCTTACGTGTGCATCGCTGCTCGAAAGGCCCCGCGTACGCCGGAACTGTACGGAAAACTGCGAGCGGCAGGAGTAATCGTCAGTCTGCGGGAGGGCGCTCTTCGGATCGCTCCTCATCTTTACAATACGGAGATGGACGTGGACCGGCTGATCAGGGTTCTGACGTCGTAATCATTCTTAAGGTTTAATCGCTCGGATTTAATGGAAAAGAATTTAGATCCTCTTGGAGTTGACGAAATGCCGGAAACCGCTCCCGCACCTCAAGTCGCACCATACGCCCGCATCGCCGTGATGGGCACCGGTGCCGTCGGCGGCTATTTTGGCGGGATGCTTGCCCGCGCTGGCCTGGACGTAACCTTTATCGCGCGGCCCGCAACCGCGGAGGCCATCACCAAGACTGGGCTTTTTCTGGACTCATTTCAGTTCAAGGAAACGATCCACCCACGCGCCACCAGCGACTTGGCTGCAGTCGGCGGCGCTGAATTGGTGTTGTTCTGCGTGAAGACGCTCGATACGGAATCGGTTGCCGGGGCCCTTGCGCCGCACCTTTCGCCGCGCTCAATTGTGCTAAGCCTGCAAAATGGAGTGGACAATGTGGAGCGCCTCCGCGCGGCGGGGTTGGACGCTTTTCCGGCCGTCGTTTATGTCGCGGCGTCTGTCCCCGAGCCCGGCCACATCAAGCATTTCACCCGTGGCGACTTGGCCATTGGCGGCGAAAAGTCGCGCAAGGCGGATCTCGACCGTATCGCCGCAACTTTCGCCAGGGCCGGAGTTCCTTGCCTCATCTCCGACAACATTCAGGCCGAACTGTGGCTCAAGTTTGTATTCAACTGTGCCTTGAATGCAATGAGCGCTATCGCACGGACAAGTTATGGAGCCATTGGCAACGACGATTGGGGGCGCGACGCCATGCTTGCCGCGGCCCGTGAAACGATTGCCGTGGGCCGGGCCTCGGGCATCCCGATCCCCGAGCAGGAACTCCTCGATAAGCTCACGTCTTTTGCGAGGAAAATGGGGGAGGTCACTTCATCCACAGAGCAGGATGTTGCTCGGCGCAGGCACACCGAGGTGGATGCCCTCAACGGCTACGTTGTGCGGCGTGGCGTGGAACTGGGCGTCCCTACGCCGGTCAATCACACCCTCACGGCTCTCTTGAAACTGATCGAAGCGAAGTTCTGAAGGTCTTTTCCGAGCAAGAATTATTTGTGCACGCGGATGACGCGGGGCGGATTAACTCGCACGATCGCTTCCCGCGAGGGTTTCGTTTGCACCGAGCGCATCGCCGGGCCCAACTCCTGCTGCACGAAATGGATGAATTGTTCCATCTGGCGCTGCATGCCGTTCATCTTGTCCCGCATGTTGAGGATGATCTCGATGCCCGCCAGATTCACTCCCATTTCTCGCGCCAGGTTCAAAATGATGTCCAGCCGCTCCAGGTCGGTATCGGTGTAAAGCCGCGTATTGCCTAGGGAGCGCGACGGTTTCAGCAAGCCGACCCGCTCATACAGCCGCAAGGTTTGCGGGTGGATTTTGTAAAGCGTTGCGACGGCGCTGATCATATATCCCGCGCGCGCTTTTTTCTTGGTTTTGGTGGCCATCGCAATCCTCCTTACACGCCCGCGCGCGTGAACAAATCGCGCCGCGGGTCTTCCGGCGCCAGTTGCGCCAATTCCTTCAGCAGGTTTCGGACGCGCTCGTCCACGGCGTCGGGCACCGTCACTTGCAATTCTACGTACTGATCGCCTCGCTTCTCCGGCGTGCGCGCGTGGGGCACTCCCTTTTCGCGCAGTCGAAGCATCCGGCCACTGGATGAGCCCGGAGGCACACGCAACATCGAGCGCCCATCGATGGTAGGCACCTCTATCTTTGCACCCAGCGCCGCCTCGCTCACCGAAATCGGCACGCGTGTGTAGAGGTCGTCCCCGCGCCGCTCGAAAAATGGGTGAGGCTGCACGTCGAGAATGATGTAGAGGTCTCCCGGAGGAGCGCCCAGCGTGCCTACGTTTCCTTTTCCGGGCACACGCACGCGCGCCCCGGTCTGCATGCCTGGCGGGATTCGGACATCAATCGTGTCCGCGCGCCGCACGCGCCCTTCGCCTCCGCAAGTCGGGCATATATTGCGCAGGTGGCCCGTGCCGCCGCACCTGGGGCAGACTACGTCGAAACGCATGTTGCCGCTGGTACGTGTCAGGTGGCCCGTGCCGCTGCAATCCGGACAAACCTGCTTTGAATTTCCCGTCGCCCCAGTGCCATGGCATGTCCCGCATGTGTCCAGCCGCATGACTGTGATTTTTTTCACTGCGCCACGCACGGCGTCCCAAAAACCAATCTCAACGCGATACTCCAGGTCGGATCCCGGCTCTTGTATCGGCCCCGCGGGTTCTGCCCCGCCACCACGAAAGAATTGGCTGAAAAGGTCGCGAAAGCTCGTCCCCCCACTGCCCCCGAAATCGAATCCGCTGAAGTCCACATTCACTCCGGGATTGGGCCCCCCGCCGCCCGCGCCTTGCTGCACGCGTTCGGCGTCAAATCCGAATTGGTCGTACATCTGGCGCTTCTTCGTATCGGAAAGAATGTCGTACGCTTCCTGTACCTTCTTGAATTTTTCTTCCGAGGATTTATCGCCGGGATTTAAATCGGGGTGATACTTTCGCGCCAGCTTTCGATAAGCTTGGCGGATTTCCTTCAGAGGCGCCTTGTGTGGCACTCCTAGAAGTTCGTAGTAATCCTGTTTGGCTGCAGTCGCCATGTGTTCCCTTTCGCGCCCAGAGCGAGTCCCGCCGGGCGCGATTCCGGGCAATTACAATTTCGCCCAGCGGGCATTCAACTCGTTTAGCTCTTGTTGCTCGCGCCCGAATTCCTCGCGCCGCCGGCGGCGTTCTTCATCGAGCCGCCCGGCCATCGAGGCTTCCTTTTGATTGGCGCGGTCGATCCATTTGTCGATCCAACCCATCCGGGATTCAACGTTTGCGCCTTCGGACCGGAATTTCAACAATGCGCCGCTCATTTCCACGGCGCGAGGAAGGAAATCGGCGGGCGGTCCCTGTTGCGTATCGTAAAACAACCGCTTCCAATCCGCGCTCGGCGTCTCGCTAAGGCCCACTTGGATCAGGTAGAAGTCTTCGCGCAGCTTCTGCACGGCCACGGGAGGACCCATGCGCCGCACTCCCTCAAATGTGCTCAACGACCGCTCCTCGACAAATGGACTCTTCCACTATTGGAAAAGTTAATTTGGTTTCTTTGAGTCATCCACGTCCACGAATTCGGCGTCAATCACATCGCCCTGGCCGGGTTTCTTCCCTTCAGTAGACGATCCAGTCGTCGAAGCTCCATCGCCAGATGACCCCGGCCCGCTTTGCGCCGCACCGGCTTGCGCCGCCGTGGCCTTATACATCGCCTCTGCCAGCGTGTGCATCGAGCCCTGGAGCTGTTCGGTGGCCGACTTGATTGTCTCCACATTCCCATCCGCCAGCGCTTTGCGGCAAGCCTCGATGGCCTCTTCAACGGACTTGGCATCGGACTCGCTCACCTTTTCCCGATTTTCCTTCAGCAGCTTTTCGGCCTGGTAGACCAGACTGTCGGCCTGGTTACGCGCTTCAATCTCCGCAAGCCGCTTGCGGTCCTCTTCCGCGTGCGATTCGGCGTCATTCTTCATCCGCTCGGCTTCTTCTTTACTCAGCCCGGTGGACGAGGTGATGGTGATCTTCTGCTCTTTCTTGGTAGCCATGTCCTTGGCGGACACGTTCAGAATCCCGTTGGCGTCGATGTCAAACGTCACTTCGACTTGCGGAACTCCGCGCGGCGCAGGTGGAATCCCTATCAAATGGAATTTGCCAAGAGTCCGGTTGTCCTTGGCCAGCGGTCTCTCGCCCTGCATCACGTGGATTTCAACGGAGGTTTGATTGTCCGCCGCAGTCGAAAAAATTTCCGACTTCCGCGTCGGGATGGTGGTATTCCGCGCGATCAAGGTGGTCATCACGCCGCCGTAAGTCTCCACGCCCAGCGAAAGCGGCGTCACATCAAGCAGCAGAATGTCCTTCACTTCGCCGCCCAGTACTCCTCCCTGAATGGCTGCACCTACCGCGACAACTTCATCCGGATTGACTCCCTTGTGCGGATCTTTGCCTCCAAACAGGTCTTTGACGATTTCGATTACACGCGGAATCCGCGTCGAACCTCCCACCAGCACGTCCTCATCAACCTTGTCTGGCCCGATTTGCGCGTCGGCCAGGGCCTGCTTCACAGGGCCAACGCTTCGTTGCAACAGATCTTCCATCAGCTGATTGAGTTTCGTCCGGGTCAGTTTCATCGTAAGGTGTTTGGGCCCGGACGCATTTGCCGTCAGGAACGGAAGATTGATTTCCGTCTCCATCAGCTGGGACAGTTCGATCTTGGCCTTCTCTGCGGCTTCCTTCAGCCTTTGCAAGGCCATCTTGTCATTGCTCAAATCAATTCCTTCGTTGTTCTTGAACTCGGAGATAATCCACTCCACGATTCGGTGGTCGATGTCGTCGCCGCCCAGGTGCGTGTCGCCGTTCGTTGACTTGACCTCCACCACGCCCTCTCCCACTTCCAGAATCGAAATATCAAACGTTCCGCCGCCCAGGTCGTACACGGCGATGGTTTCGTCCTTCTTCTTGTCCAATCCATAGGCCAGCGCCGCCGCCGTCGGCTCATTGATGATGCGCACTACTTCCAGCCCGGCAATTTCTCCGGCCTGTTTAGTGGCTTGCCGCTGTGCGTCGTTGAAATAGGCGGGGACGGTGATCACCGCCTTGGTGACCTTCTCTCCCAGGAAATCTTCCGCAGCGGTCTTCAGCTTCTGCAGGATCATCGCCGAGATCTCGGGCGGGCTGTACTTCTTTCCGAGAATCTCCACGCGCGCATCGTCATGGTCCCCGCGCACCACCTTGTACGGCACGCGCTTGATCTCTTCCGTCACCTCATCGTATCTGCGTCCCATAAATCTCTTGATCGAATAAATCGTATTTTCCGGGTTCGTCACCGCCTGGCGCTTGGCAACTTGCCCAACCAGCCGCTCGCCGGACTTCGTGATTCCAACCACGGATGGCGTCGTTCGCCCGCCCTCTTGATTCGGTATTACAACGGGTTCGCCGCCTTGCATGACGGCCACGACCGAATTAGTTGTTCCTAGGTCTATTCCAATTATCTTGCTCATTGCTGCAAAACCTCCGAGGCATTTTTAGTCATCTGCACCATTCTATTCACAATTCGTCGGCATAAAGCCAAGCGCATTATACGAGTTGAGTGTCATATTGTCAAGTCTGAATTTGCGTTGCATAAGCTATTTGTAATCATCATGTTATTAAAGATTTATTCGTTTCAATTCCCCTAACGACCTGCGTGAATCTGACTGAACCTTCTTCGCTGCAATCCGCCCCCGACAGGTCCTCTCACCTTGATTTATTGCTTTTTGCGACTGGTTAGAGCTTCGCAATACCATGCTCGGGCATACCACCTTCCGCCAAGCTGCATCCTAATGTCAGCGCATCCACCAGTAAGGAAGTGTGCTGCACCGCCTACCGAATCGGGTAGAATGACAGTGATTCTAGTGGTGCGGGGACATTGGAGGAACATACATTGCGAAGCAAAGCGCAGCTATGGGCGTTGGGAATGATTTTCGGTCTGGTGGCATCAATCATCTCATCTCCCGCTCAGGTTTCGGCGAGACCTCCCAAGTCAACGCTGCCCCAAGCCAAGGCTGCGCACACGGACATTGCCACAGCAAAAACCATGGGTATGAAGTCTGCACCGATCGAGGTGGAAATCTTCAGCGACTTTCAATGTCCCGTATGCCGCCAATTTTATTTAAGCGTCACCAAGCAGCTGATTGATGAATATGTGACCAGCGGAAAGGTCTACCTGGTGCACCACGATTTTCCTCTTCCCATGCACGCGCACTCGCAGGAGGCGGCAAAGTGGGCCAACGCCGCTGCGGCTATCGGGAGATTTCAGGAAGTAGAAGACGCGCTTTATTCCAAACAGGATTCCTGGGGCGCCAGCGGCAGGGTGGATGAAGCCGTTGCAGCGGCGCTTTCCCCGACGGAGATGAAGCGGGTCCGCGCCCTTGTGGACAGCTCGGAGGTTGGCGCTGCGATTCAACATGACGAGGAGCTGGGCAAGGACCGTAATGTCAACGGCACGCCTTCCATTTTTGTAACCCACAAGGGCCAGATGGTGCCACTCCCCGCGCAGGGCACGACCTACACTCTTCTCAAACAATACTTGGATTTTCTCTTACGGAATTAAGTAAATGGCCGACGCCATAACCGCCTTGCCCTCTCAAACCCAAGTACGCTGGCCGCGCCAATTCCTGCTCGCAGGGCGTCTGATCCTCGGCGCGGTATTTGTCTATGCCGCTTATACAAAATTTCGGTCGCCTTGGATGCTTTTTGCCATGTCGATCAATTCCTATCAGATTCTGCCCGAATGGGCGGTCACATTTGTGGCTCGAACGCTCCCCTGGTTTGAAATGGCACTTGGTTTGTTGCTTCTTATCGGCTTGAAGATTCGCTGGACCGCCTCTGCCGCCGCCAGCCTGCTCATCTTTTTCTTTGCCGCGATGCTCCGCGCCTATTTCAAAAACATGGGCATTGATTGTGGGTGTTTTGGTTTTGGAGAAAGGCTCGGGCCGCTTACACTGGCGCGTGACGCGTCTCTATTAGTGCTGGCCATCACGCTCGCAACAGTGGCCTTTATCCTGCCCCGGCGACAGCCGTAACCTTTACGCAATTTTTCGCTCCCCCATCCTTGGATTTGCAATAGAATGTTTTCCGTCATGAAGCCATTCCTGATTGCCATTCTTCTGGCCACATTCACTGTGGCGCCCGCGGCCCAAAAAAGCAGCGGCAATTCTTCGCAGACTTCCCAGGAGGATGATGTTCGTGAGGCTGTCTTCCATTTTCAGTTCAAGAATATTCAATTGGCGGTCGAATACCATTTCATTTCTATCGACGGAAAAAAGCCTTCGTCTGCCTTTGTTCAGCGATTCCGTGACGAGGCCCCGCCGGTCGAGTCTATTTCCGAATGTGTCAGAGTAAAGAAGCCGATACGCGGCTTTGTCAACCGTAAGGATGACAAGCCGGGCATCATCTTCAATGTCGGCGCCATCAAATGGACGTCGCCAACCAAAGCGGATGTCACCGGCGGGTTTGATTGTGGCGATGCTTGCACGAATCAGTCCGGCATCTATCATGTCTCCCGGCCGGACAATAGATGGGTTGTCGAGTCCTTCGACGCGGCTGGCAAGCCGGGTTCTTAATCCTATCGTTGGATTCCTCCGTCTTGGCGGGATCTGCGGTTCACCGGCCACACCTTGTTCCCGCATCGCCACACCTACCATCCGTTCACATTTTTCGAGGGCCGCCGTGACTTCTGCATCGCCCCTCGTCTAAACCTCTCATATCGCGGTTCTTATCGATCTGGGGACCGGCCCCGAGGGCATCCTCGAATCAGTGGCCGCCGGCGTGCCCATGATGGGGTGAGGAATATGTACGCGCGCCCCCTAGCGGACGCGATTTGCACAACTGTCTTGCGATACAATCGGTACTTGACGGGCTATGGTTAGACTTCCTTCCATCAAACTGGTACTTCGCGGCCGGACCCTGATTGCCCGTCTGGTGTTTGGCGCTCTGCTCCTCACTTCAATTTTGTTGGGCGCGATTGCCGGACTGTTGTTTGTGTATTCCAGTGATTTGCCGGAAGTCCGGGCACTTGAGGACTACCACCCCGATGTGGTCACCGAACTTTATGCGGATGACGGCACGCCCGTGGGCAGCTTCGCTCTGCAACGCCGCATCCTCCTGACTTATGAACAGATTCCCCCCGTGCTGCGCGACGCGGTGATCTCCGCGGAAGACCAGCACTTCTTTGAACACTGGGGTGTGGACCTGCCGCGCGTGGTGCAAGCCGCCTGGAGAAATATTGTGCGGGGGCACATCGCGGAAGGGGCCAGCACGCTCACCATGCAACTTGCGGGCTCCTTGTTTCTGGATCGGTCCGACCGGAGTTTTCGCCGCAAGGTTGAGGAAACCCTGCTCGCCATCCAGATCGAACGGCGCTACACCAAGCAGCAAATCTTCGCCATGTATTGCAACCAGATTTATCTCGGCCACGGTGAGTACGGAATGGAAGCGGCTTCCGAGTTTTATTTCAGCAAGCCGGTCGGCCAGTTGACGATAACCGAGGCGGCTTTACTCGCCGGGATTATCCGTGGTCCCAGCTACTCTCCCGTGCTGCACGCTACACGCGCCATTGCCCGGCGCAACACCGTCATTGAGCTGATGACCCGCGAAGGGAAAATCACCGCGGAGGAATCCCGTCAGGCCATTCAGCATCCGCTGGGCCTTAAACTCCAATACCCGCGCAATGATCTGGCGCCTTATTTCTTTGAGGAAATCCGCAAATACCTGGAAAGCACTTATGGCACGGACGCCGTCCATGAACAGGGTCTGCGCGTTTACACCACCCTGAATATAAAAATGCAGCGCGCCGCAAATCTGGCTGTGCGCGATGGACTGCACGTTTACGGACGCCGCCACGGCTGGCACGGGCATTTGCCCAATATTTTCCGCGATCATAACGGCGCCATCGCCACCTACGATAATGATGATTGGCATCACACCATTGAAAAGGGGGATTACGTTTCGGGCTTGATCACTTCGGTGGACAGCCAGGCTGCGGTTGTAAAAATTGGCCCTTATCGCGCCGTAGTCAGCGCCCCCGATTTTGTCTGGACCGGGCGCAAGCTCCCTGCTCAACTTTTTCAAGTCGGCGACGTGGGGGAATTCCACATCCGCGAAATCTCCGGCAGCACCGTCAAGGTGGATGTGGACCAGCATCCTTCGACGCAAGCCGCGCTCGTCGCGATTGATAACGCCTCGGGAGAAGTCAAAGCTTTGATCGGCGGTTATAGCTTCGATGAATCGAAATTCAATCGCGCCACACAGGCCTTTCGACAGGTCGGGAGCTCCTTCAAGATTTATGTTTATTCCGCGGCATTGGAGCAGGGTTACGGCCCGTTTGACACCATTCTCGACGCGCCCTACACCACGGTAAGCGGCGGCCAGGACTACTCTCCACAGAATTACGACGGGCATTTTGAGGGAATCATCACACTACGCCGCGCCCTCGACGGGTCCAGAAATGTCCCCGCCGTCAAAATTACCGAAAAGATCGGCATCGAGAAAGTTGTGGATATGGCCAAGCGGTTCGGCATTTCTTCTTCGCTGCCGCCCTATCTTCCGTTGGCGCTGGGCGCCGCGGATATGCGCCTGATCGAGCACACATCAGCGTTCACGGTTTTCCCGAATGATGGCATTCGCATTGAGCCGCATCTGGTTCGCCGCGTGACTTCCTACGACGGGGCGCTTCTCGAGGAAGCTCGTCCGAATGTTCAGGATGTCATTTCGCCGGACATCGCACGAACCATGACCTCCATGCTCGAAGACGTCACCAAGCATGGCACCGGAGTGAGGGCTCAAACCCTGGGGCGTCCCAGCGCAGGGAAGACCGGCACCACCAACGATTTCACCGATGCCTGGTACGTCGGATTCACTCCATCCCTGACTGCGGGCGTTTGGGTCGGCAATGACGACAAGGCGATTTCCCTGGGCAAAAAGGAGACGGGCGCGCTAGCCGCTCTCCCCGTGTGGCTCGAATTCATGCAGTCCGCCACTGAAGGCACGCCGATTCAGGATTTCGAGAACGTTACTCTCCTCGACAAGCAATCCGCTGCGCATGTGGTTACTGTGGACACTCCGGACCTGGCGCCAACAGAGCCTTCCGAACAGGGCTTGCCCTCAGGGACCAGTCCGGACAACCCACCTGCGACGCCACCTCCTACCAAGCCTCAGCCAGCTGTGATTAAGCACACTCCGACACCCGCAAAGTCAATTCCCAACGGCCATCGCTGAGACAATTTAAGTAGTCAGCGCTTCTTGCGAAACGGATCCCATCCGCGGCTCATCAAGAGACTCGAACTGCCATCTTCATCAGTTAAAACTATGGGGCTTTTTCGGAAGGATTTGCTCTGAGACTTCCGTGACTTCTGCATGGATGGCTTGGTCAATTCAACTATCTCACCAATCTTAGTTATTTCGACGCCCTGGTAGGTTTTCGGCAGATAGTGAGTAGCGCGAGCCGGCACAGTGAAAAGTAACTGGTAGTCCTCTCCGCCATGAAGCGCGAGCTTCAACGCTTCGAGTCCGATGCGTCGCAATTTCTCATCAATCGGAACTGTCGGGATTCTCTTAGCCCAGATTCGAGCGCCAACTCCGCTCGCTTTACAGATACGGCCCAGGTCCGTGGAAAGTCCGTCAGAAACGTCAATAGCTGCAGAGGCGATCTGCGATTTCCAAGCATTTTCGCCCCCAAGCCAGCGCCCCAGCGCTAAGTGAATCTTCGGCCGCAGGTGGGCTTCGAGGAATGGCCTCCAACCTGGATCCCGAGCGGTTAATCCGCTACGTGTTTTCCGAACCAACCCGCGCAACACCAATTCGAGCCCAATCTGTGCGGCGCCCAGACTTCCCGTCACATATATGGAATCACCCCGTCGTGCCCCCGCGCGTGTCAGGACGCCGCCACCATGTCTGCTCCCACTCCGGGTTCTCCCCGGAATCGCCTGACCTCCCACAGTCAAATTAACAGTGACCTTCGGGAATCGTGAAGTATCGCCACCAATCACCGCCATCTTGAATTCGCGCGCGGCCAGCGCCATCCCTTTCAGGAATCCGTCCAACCACTTCCAGGTCCGGCTCGCCGGCAGCGCCAAGCTCAGCATAAAGAATCGTGGCGCGGCACCCATTGCGGCGAGATCGCTAGTTGCGCGCGCCAGCGCCTTATAGCCGATTATTTCCGGAGGGTGAATTCCACCCAGGAAATGGACCTCTTCAAGGAACTGATCGCAGCTCAGAACCCAATCCGGTCGACCTACTTCTTTTCCACTGGCGGCATATCGTCCAGCCTTAACCACGGCGGCATCGTCGCCAACTCCCAATCGCAGCCAAGAACCGCCCTGCGCTTGGCTCGGAAGCCGCATCCATATTCGCTCGATAATCTCAGCTTCGCTTCTCAAATCTGCCGCCTGTTCTTAAGGGTAGTTTTCCAGCTTCCCAGTACCGGTTCACATGTCCCGAGATTATCCCAAGGACCAAGTTGTGCTCCCGAGCGCCGCGCTCCATACTATCAATAGGACAAATTTGCCCCGGCGTCGAGACTTTCCCCTGGTCGGAACGTCAAAATAAGGGTTGACTTGCCCGGAGCAGGGAATTTAGACTATCGCCAGTTTCGAACCAGGGCTCGCGGTTCAAACTCAGGGTGGCCCGAACTAAGGCTAGTTAGTATTGCCGCCGGTTAGGTGCCCCGCCAATCGGCGTTTTAGATCTTGTTCAAAACTTGGACTATGCGAACAAAGTTCTATACATTCTTTGTTGCCTCGAATGACCAGAGCCGTATCCTGAAGCTCCGGGTACCCCTCTATGTCCTGCATCTCCTTGCAGGATTGGCAATTGTGGGCAGCATAACCGTTGTGGCCGCGGTGGGTTCCTACACCCGGATGCTCTGGAAGGCCGACAACTATAACGCCGTGCGGAGCGAGCGCGACACCTTAAAGCAGCAGTTCAGCCAACTCCAGACGTCGGTGAAGGATACCAACCAGCGTCTAAACTCCCTGCAGTCGCTTGCTACCGAGGTCGCCATGACCTACGGCTTCATGCGATTGCGCGAAACGCCCTTCGGGTTGTCCGAATCCACGGTTACTCCCGAGGAGCAATTCGACCACACCGTCGATCAGTTTAATTTCCTGGAAAAGAATGCCACTTCCATCGCGCTTGCCAAGGAGGGCCTGCACCTTCTGCCACCTCAGCCGGGCCTGGGAGACGCTACTTTCACGCCTTCACTATGGCCCGTTGCTGGGCAAATTACCGCCAGCTTCGGCGAGCGGCTTGACCCCTTCAATGGCGAGGGGGAATTCCACACTGGCGTGGATATTTCTGCCAGCTATGGCCAGTCTGTTCACGTAGCGGCTGACGGGGTCGTAATTTCTTCCGACAACCGGCCGGGGTATGGCCGGTTGGTCGTTGTGGACCATGGATTTGGCACCACCACTTGGTACGGGCATCTCTCTGGTTTCAACGTCCAGGGAGGCCAACAGGTCCGTCGAGGAGATGTCATCGGTTATGCGGGCACCAGCGGCCGTTCCACTGGCCCTCACGTCCATTACGAGATTCGTTTGAACGGCGCGCCGGTTAATCCTTGGCGCTACTTGCGTTTTAATTCCTTCGGAGACTAACTCTCGCCTTAGTTGGACCCCTGTTTCAGAATGATTCGTTTTTAACGATTTGCCTTGCCCGGAATTGACGCTGCTTTCGAAGGCGGCGACTGGTGCTGTTGAGGAGGGGGAGCCGCCAGGCCCGCGAGCAGGTCTGGAGTGAGCGTAGCCGACAGGGCAACACTCTGGTCCCAGCGAGATATATCAATTATTCCAATTAAAGTCGTCAAGGCTGCCGCGCCTTCCGGCGTAAATTGTTTCCGCACACTCGACTGCCGCAGCATGGCGCGACCCACAAATTTGAAGCCCTGAAGACCAAGCTGAAGGTTTGCCGCGTGAATCGAAGAATCGCACTTCCCCTCCAGCACCACCTTAAGGTTCTTTCCGGCGGGAACAGCCGAAATCGATAGCCACTGAACATTTTGGAGGAACGTCGCAACCTGATCCAAACTGAGCGAACCCAGAATCACGTCTTTCGGGACCGAATTCATGTGGGCCACAGCGAATACAGAAGAGGCCGCCACATTGTGGATGCGCTCCTTCATCGCTTCACCGTTCGCATCGTTTGTTGGTATCAACGTATTTATCTGCGAACCACCATTCGGATTATTAATCAGCTCAATTCTGGCGGGAGACAGAAAACTCAGAGTAACTTCACCGCTGCTCTGGCTGTTGGGAATGACGTATGCAGCGCGGCCATCAAGTTGAACGGACTTGCCCGTCCGCAGAGCATATGCGGCAATCCGTTGTCGATCGAAATGCCCGTCAGCGATTGCCCAAATTGTCGGCTTTGGTGACGAGGGAAGAATCGCGAGACCCACTCGATCGAGATCGCGCGAATAGTCAAAACCCGTTGCGCGCACAAACTCCGAATACTCCGGGTCCTCTGCGGGTGCCGGTATCAACGCAACCAGGCGCTCTAGAAACTCTGATTGGCGGAGCGCGGCCACATTGGCATAAATTACGAAGGGCGCCTGCGCTGGAAGGAGAGATACAACCGACGGAGCAGTCCCCAGCGCAGCCGGTGGCACCGCCCCGGTATGATGCAAGTAGAAATAGCATGCAGCAAGAATGATGACTACGGACACGGAAACAAGGACAATTGCTACTCGTCTCAAATCTATGAATCCCCCGGCCATATTCTCGCATCCAACTGTGTGGTTTAGCTATACCTCGGGATTTGAATTCGCTCAATCCACAACAAATGGCGCTCTTTGGCGCTGGAATCAGTACCGTTCTTGATGCCACACCTTGGGGGCATTAGGCTATAGGCGGCTATGGGGCCATCAGATGGCCGGGCTGGAACTCGACTTGCTCAAGTTACTTTTATCCCCCTTGCAATTCACATGCCCATTTTGTTATTCTTCTCAGGTTTGGCCAGTGCTGGCGTAGCTCAGCTGGTAGAGCATCTGATTTGTAATCAGAGGGTCGGGGGTTCAATTCCCTCCGCCAGCT
>Ga0209415_10003311_pt1 | contig 29960 bp, 19 predicted proteins | sample PeaSoiSIISIP2007_FD_187696 | JGI IMG/M metagenome (GOLD analysis project Ga0209415, IMG submission 187696) | Peat soil microbial communities from Weissenstadt, Germany - SII-SIP-2007 (SPAdes) (version 2) | ecosystem: Environmental > Terrestrial > Soil > Wetlands > Peat | place: Germany...
GGCACGGTGTCGGCGGGCACGGTGTCGGCGGGCACGGTGTCGGCGGGCACGGTGTCGGCGGGCACGGTGTCGGCGGGTGCAGGCGGCTGCTCGGCGGGCGCCCGCACGCTGTCGCCGCCGGGGGCGCGACTGTACCCCGAGACCGGCAACGGCGGCTACACCAGCCTGCACACGCTGGTGCACCTGGTCTATGACGCCAGCACGAACAGGTTCCTGGCAGGCACCAGGGTGGTGCTGACCGACCGCGCCACGCAGTGCCTGACCAGCTTCAGCCTGGACTTGGAGCGGAAGTCCCGCAACGCGAAGGCGGGGCCTGACCTGACCGTCCAGTCGGTCACCGTGAACGGCCGGCCAGCGAGGTTCACGTTTGCCCAGCCCGCCTATCCCGGCGATCCGCACGGGCCGGGCGACCCCAACCCGGCAGCGCACGAGGCGTCGCAGACCAGCCCGGTCGGCGGCCCGCAGCACAACCCGCTGCCGCCCGCGTGCTCACCGGAGCTGCTGTCCACCAACCCCGCCAGGATGAACTCGCTGAACGGAACCCAGTGCCCCGCCAACAAGCTCGTGATCACGCCCTCGGCGCCGGTCGCGAACGGGTCGGTCTTCACGGTCGCGGTCAGCTATACCGGCAGGCCCGGCGTGCACAACGACGGTGACGGCACGACCGAAGGCTGGTTCCGTGCCCCGGACGGCGGCTTCGTCACCACCGAGCCGGTCGGCTCGCAGGACTGGATGCCGCTCAACGACTACCCGGCGGCCAAGCCCACCTACGACTTCTCCGACACGGTCGCCGCCGGCCGGGTGGCGGTCGCGAACGGCGTGCTGGTCTCGGTCCGGCGCAACCCTGCCGACGCCGAGTTTCCTGGCGGGTCGGTCACCTGGAACTGGCATTCCCGCGCGCCCATCGCCAGCTACCTGGTCGAGGACAGCGTCGGCAGATACCACCTGACCGAGCGGACGGCCGACAACGGCGTCAGGTTCTACGAAGCTCAGGACACCGCGATCAAGGCCGCGCGGCAGAAGAAGAATCTGGCGATCATGAACTCGCAGCAGAACATCACCGAGTTCGAGAGCCAGTTCAGCGGGGCCTTCCCGTTCAGCTCCGACGGCATCATCATCGGCACTCCGAGCGTCAGCTTCGACGAGGAGATGCAGACCATGATCGCCTTCTCCGGCGGCGCCATCGACACCGACACGCTCTATCACGAGAACATGCACCAGTGGTGGGGTGACAACGTCTCCGAGGGCAGCTACCGCATGACGTTCTTCAAGGAAGGACTGGCCACCTTCGCCGAGTTCCTCTACGCGGCGCGCCAGGCCGAGGCCAAGGCCGGCGGCCCTTACTCGCGCAAGGGCCAGGCCGCGTTCCAGGCGAGCCTGGCCGGCCAGTTCAAGGCGTTCTACCGCAGCGGCGGCAAATTCTGGATCGTCGCGCCATCGAACCCCGAGCCGTTCGGCTTGTTCAGCGGCGCGTCGACGTACGCCAGACCCGGCATCGCCTATATCGCGCTGCGTCAGATCCTCGGCCACGCCAACTTCACCGGGGCGTTGCAGCAGATTCAGCGGTCCTACGGGGGGGCCAGCATCACCGAGCCACAGCTCGAAGCCGTCTTCGGCCAGTGGCTGCCGGTCGGCAGCAGAGCATGCCAGGCACGCCTGAAGCTTTTCTTCACCCAGTGGTTCGACACGGCCTACCCGCCAGGCGGCCGCAGGCACCGACCGCAGATCACCGGCCCCGGCCTGGCCGGCCCCGGCTTCTACCGGCCAGGCGGGGGCTGCGGATAGCCGGCGCTCGTCCCGGCCTGGCCGGCCCCGGCTTCTACCGGCCAGGCGGGGGCTGCGGATAGCCGGCGCTCGTCCCGGCCTTTCCTCCGGCTTGTCGCTAGGCCGCGGTCCGGCCCAGGATCGGCCCGGCGGCCGGCCTGGGACGTGCGCGGCAAGGGCAGAAAGGCGCCGTCTCAGAATCCGGGAGCCGGCAACCCGGCGATCTCGCCGACCTATCCGAGATCTGTGGTCGATTTTCAGCCATAGTGACTGAGAATCGACCACAGATCATCCCCAGCGACCCGGCCGACCAAGCAGCTCGGCCAGTCCGGCGGCCAGCCCGCGAGGCAGCTCGGCTAGTCCGGCGGCCAGCCCGCGAGGCAGCTCGGCCCGCCCGGCGGCCTTGACAAGGCGAGGGTCGCAGGGTTCTCATCGAACTTAGAATTTGATTCTAGGATTCCAATCTCGTGCAGGCATGCGCGGCACCGCGTCGCAGATCGATGCGCGCGGCCAGGGAGGCTCGCCATGGATCTTGACCTCGGCCCGGAGATCGCGGCGTTCCGCGCGGAGACCCGGGAGTGGCTCGCGTACCAGGCGCCGCGGGAGCTCTCCGGGCTCGCCGACTGGACCACCGCGGCCACCGCCGGCGGGTACCGGGGCGCCGAGCTCGCCGAGGCCGCCGCCCATCCGGCCTACATCGATTGGGAGGCCAAGCTCGCGGCCGCCAGGCTGATCTGCCCGCAATGGCCGGAAGAGTTCGGTGGCCAGGGCATGGACGCACTCCGCCTCGCGGTGCTGAACGAGGAATTTCACCGGGCCGGCCTGCCACGGGTCCGGCGCGGCATGGGCGAGAGCCTGGTTGGTCCGTCGGTCATCGTGCACGGCACCGACGAGCAGCGGGACCATTTCCTGCCGCGGATCATCTCTGGCGCGGACGTCTACTGCCAGGGCTTCTCCGAGCCCGAGCACGGCTCGGACCTGGCTGGCGTGCAGACCCGCGCCGAGGTGGACGGCGACGAGGTCGTGATCACCGGCCAGAAGGTGTGGACCTCGGGCGCGGCCAGGGCCAACATGATGTTCGCCCTGTGCCGGAGCGATCCGGCGGCCGAGAAGCACGCTGGACTTTCCTATGTGCTCCTCTCGTTCACCGGGCCGGGGATCGAGTACCGGCCGATCAGGCAGATGTCGGGCGCGTCCGAGTTCTGCGAGGACTTCATCGACGGCGTCCGGGTGCCGCTGTTCAACGTGATCGGCGGCCTCAACAACGGCTGGCGGGTGGCGATGACCACCCTCGGGCACGAGCGAGGCGGCCAGGCGACAGTGCAGCACCTGGGCTTCGAGCGGGAGTTCTGGGAGCTTGTCGACACCGCGAGGAAGTACGGCAGGAACACCGACCCGCTGGTGCGCCAGCAGCTCGCGCAGGCGTACACCGGTGTCCAGCTGATGCGCTTCAGCGGGCTCCGCACGCTGGCCCAGCTGGCCGACGGCAGGCCGCCGGGTCCCGAGGCCTCGGTAGCGAAGCTGGCCTGGAGCGAGTACCACAAGCGCCTCGGCGAGATCGCCATCGACATCGTGGGCACCGACGCCCTGATCCGACCCGACGGCCCGGGGTATCCGACCACTTCCTGGCAGAACGTCTTCCTCAGCAGCCGGGCCGGGACCATCTACTCGGGCACGAGCGAGATTCAGCGCAATATCGTCGGCGAGCGTGCCCTTGGGCTGCCGAAGGAGCCGCGGGCCGCGGCCGCGGGCTGACGGCAAGCCGAGCGACCGGCCGTGCGCACCGCAGACCGCGAGACGACCAGCACGCTCGCGTCACCCGAGCGGCTCAGGGAGTTCTTCGCGCCGCGGAGCATCGCGGTGGTCGGCGCTTCCGACACCTCTGGGTGGGCCCGTTTCGTCGCGGCGAGCGCGGTCGCGACCGGGTTCGACGGCCCGCTGATCCCGGTGCATCCCAAGCATCAGACGGTGTTCGGCAGGCCGGCCGTGCGCAGTCTCCGCGACCTGCCCGAGCCGGTTGACCTCGCGTTTATCCTGGCCCCCGCGGACGCGGTCGAGAGCGTGCTCGATGACGCGGGCGCGGCAGGCGTGCGCGGCGCGATCGTGCTCGCCTCCGGATACCGCGAAGTCGGCGACGAGGGTCGCGCTGCCGAGCGGCGGCTGATCACCCGGGCAGCGGAGCACGGGATCACCTTGCTCGGCCCGAACTGCCTCGGCTTCCTCAACGCGCATGCCCGCGCCGGGCCATTCGCGCTGACCGTCCCGCCGCCGCTGCTGGCCGGCCCCGTCGGCATCGCGCTGCAGAGCGGAGCGCTGGCCAGCGTCGTGCTCGGCTTCGCCCGGTCACGTGCCATCGGCGTGAGCACGCTCACCACGATGGGCAACGAGGCGATGATCGCCGCGACCGACATGATCGAGTACCTGGTACAGGACGACAGCACCAGGGCCATCTGCCTGTTCCTGGAGGAGATCAGGGATCCGGCCAGGTTCGCGCGGGCCGCTGGGCGGGCCAGCGAGGCTGGCAAGCCGATCGTCGCGATGAAGGTCGGGTCGAGCCAGGCGGGCCGGCAGGCGGCCCTGGCCCACACCGGGTCGGTCGCCGGAGACGACGCCGTGGTCGACGCGGTCCTCCGCCAGCTCAATGTGATCAGGGTGACCAGCATCGAGGATCTGCTGTGCACGGCCGCCCTGCTCGGTTATGACCGGTGGCCCCGTGGCCGAAGGATGGGGGTTCTGACGGCGTCCGGCGGCGCCTGCGACATCATCGCTGATCGGGCCAGCTCCCAGGGGATCGAGATGCCGCAGTTCGCACCGCGGACCGCGGCCGGAATCGCCGTGCACATGCCGCCGTTCGCGACTGTGCGCAACCCGCTCGACGTGACCGGATACTTCCTGGCGAACCAGCGCACGTCGGCCCTCACCGCGATCGACCACGCGCTCGACCAGGCGGTGGCAGATCCCGGGCTGGACTTCGTGCTCTTCGCGGGCGTGACCCTGCCGGATGCCAGGCCGGCCGACGAGGCGCTCGCGGGCATGATCGATGAACGCATCGCGTGGCTTGGCCAGCGCATCGCCTCGGCCCCGATCCCGGTCATTCCTATCGGCTCGACCTGCGTCGATGTCACCCCGTACGGCCGGGATCTGCTCGGGCGCCACGGCATTCACCTGCTCGGCGGCATCGAACTAGGCGTGCGGGCACTTGGCAGCGCGCTGCGCTGGCTGGAATTCCGTGGCCGCGACGCGAGCCTGAGCCAGGGCCGTGGGCCGACCAGACCCCCGCAGCCGAGCGATCGCGACGACCTGAGCCTGACCGGCGGCCAGAACCCAAGCCTCGGCGACGGCTACGGGCAGCCGTCGCACCCAGCCACCGGCTCATACCCGGTGCCCGCCACCCAGCCCCAGCCGCACCCGGCCACCACCGGCCACCCCGAGCCCGGCACCCAGCCCCAGCCGCACCCGGCCACCACCGGCCACCCGGAGCCCGCCACCCAGCCCCACCCGGGCACCGCCAACCACCCGGAGCCCGGCACCCAGCCCCACCCGGCCACCGCGACAGCGCCGGAGCCCGGCAACGGGCCGTGGTCGGAGGCGGCAGCCCGTGACCTGGTCGCCGGCCACGGGGTGCCGGTCGTGCCGGGCGAACTGGTGAACTCGGCTGATGAGGCCGTCACCGCAGCCAGGTGCCTCGGCATGCCTGTGGCGCTGAAGATCTGCTCGGCGCAGATCACGCACAAGTCAGACATCGGCGGTGTGGCACTCGGCCTCGCCTCCGACGCCGAGGTACGAGCCGGCTACGAGCGGGTGCGCGCGGCCGCTGACGCCGTTGCGGGAGCGAGCATCGAGGGGATCCTGGTCACTCCGATGCGTCAGGGCGGCGTGGAGCTGCTGGCCGGGGTGAGTGTTGACCCCGCCTTCGGTCCTGTTCTGGCGGTCGGACTCGGCGGCATCTGGGTGGAGCTGCTCAACGACACCAGCCTTCGGGTACTGCCGGTGGACGCCGCGGACGTGAAGCGGATGCTCGGCGAGCTGCGCGGCCTGCCCCTGCTGACCGGAGCAAGAGGCACCCAGCCGGCCGACATCGACGCCCTGGCCAGGGTCGTCACGCTGCTTTGCGACGCAGCCGCCTCGGTCGGCGGCGCACTCCGCGAGCTGGAGGTCAACCCGCTATGGGTGAGCGGGGACCAGATCGAGGCGCTCGACGTCCTGGTGGTCACCGGGCACGAAGGCACGGCAGGACCACGAAGCGCAGAGACACCAGAAGGCAGGAAGGCACCAGAAAGCACGACGGCACCAGAAAGCACGGCAAGAGCAGACAGCACAGCAAGAACGGAGAGCGCTAGATGAGACTCGGTATCTCTGCGGAGCAGCAGGAGCTGCGGGAGTCGGTGCGGCGCTTCCTGGCGGACCGGGCTCCGCTGCCACGGGTTCGCGAGCTGATGGAGACCCCCGACGGGATCGACGAGAAGGTCTGGCACCAGGCAGGCGATCAGCTCGGCCTTCAGGGCATCGCGATCGGCGCGGAGTACGGCGGCTCCGGATTCTCCTTCGCCGAGCAGGCGATCATTCTCGAGGAGCTCGGTGCCGCGCTCTACACCGGGCCGTATCTGGCCAGCGCAGTGCTAGCGGCCACCGCCTTGCTCACCAGCTCCGACACCGAAGCCAGGCGCGAGCTGCTGCCGCCAATCGCGACTGGCGAGACCGTCGCGACGCTGGCGTTCACCGAGGACGACGGCTCCTGGGACCCTGGCGCGATCAGGCTGACCGCCACCAAGGATGACCACGGCTGGGTGCTCGACGGGCACAAGAGCTTCGTGCTCGACGGGCACACCGCCGACCTGATCCTTGCGGTCGCCAGGACCGACGCCAGGACCGACGCCGGGACCGACGCCAGGACCGACGCCGGACTCTCGCTGTTCGCGGTGGACGCGCGTGCCGATGGTCTGCGGCGCACGGCGCTGCCCACGCTCGACCAGACCAGGAAGCTTGCCCGATGCGAGTTCGCGTCGGTCGGCGGGCGGCTGATCGGCGCACCGGGCGATGCGACCGCGGTGCTGACCCGGACCCTCGACGTCGCCGCGATCGCGCTGGCCGCCGAACAGCTTGGCGGTGCCCAGCGTGCGCTTGACATGGCAGTGGCCTATGCCAAGGTCCGGCAGCAGTTCGGCCGGCCGATCGGCAGCTTCCAGGCGATCAAGCACCGCTGCGCCGACCTGCTGCTTGAGGTCGAATCGCTGCGGTCGGCCGTCGGCTACGCCGCCGCCGCCGTCACCGAGGATTCCGCCGATGTCCCGGTCGTAGCGTCGCTGGTCAAGGCCTACGCGTCCGACGTGTACTTCCACGTCGCCGCCGAGAACATTCAGATCCATGGCGGCATCGGCTTCACCTGGGAGCACGACGCCCACCTGTACTTCAAGCGGGCCAAGTCGAGCGAGCTGTTCCTCGGCGGCGGGAACTACCATCGCGAGCGCCTCGCCGAGCGGATCGGGCTCTGAACCGGTAGCCGCTCGAACCCCTGAGCCTGGCGCCAGCGCGGCCGATCGGGGTGGAGGATGGTACGTGGACTTCGAGATCCCTAGCGACCTGGCCGACTACCTTCGCGAGCTGGACGAGTTCATCGAACGGGAGATTCGCCCGCTTGAGCGGCAGGACGACAACGTGCGTTTCTTCGACCATCGCCGCGAGGACGCTCGCACCGACTGGGACCGCGGCGGCCTGCCCGCCGCGGAGTGGGAGGCGCTGCTGCGGGAGGCCAGACGCCGAGCTGATGCCGCCGGTCATTACCGCTACGCGTTCCCGGCCTCCTACGGGGGCCGGGACGGCACGAACCTCGGCATGGCGATCATCCGCGAGCACCTCGCCAGCCTGGGGCTCGGCCTGCACTGCGATCTGCAGAACGAGCACATGATCGTCGGGAACAACGTCGGGCTGCTGCTCATGATCAACTATGGGACGGCGGAGCAGCAGGCGGCGTGGACCGAGGCTCTGGCCGCCGGGGAGAAGTTCTTCGCGTTCGGGATCACCGAACCGGCGCACGGTTCCGACGCCACGTTCATGGAGACGACGGCGGTACGCGACGGCGACGAGTGGGTCATCAGCGGCGAGAAGACCTGGAACACCGGAGTGCACGCCGCCTCCCACGACCTGATCTTCGCCCGCACCAGCGGCGGCCCAGGTGACGCGGACGGGATCACCGCGTTTCTCGTTCCCGTCGACTCGCCGGGTTTCTCCGTCGAGGAGTACCTGTGGACATTCAACATGCCCACCGATCATGCGCATGTCAGCCTCCGCGACGTCCGGGTGCCGGCCAGCGCGGTCTTCGGCGGGCAGGGACGCGGCCTGGCGGTGGTGCAGCACTTCTTCAACGAGAACCGGATCCGGCAGGCCGCCTCCAGCCTCGGCGCCGCGCAGTACTGCGTCGACGAATCGGTCGCGTACGCCAGGGAGCGCAAGCCGTTCGGCAAGCCGCTGGCAGCCAACCAGGCGATCCAGTTCCCGCTCGTCGAGCTGCAGACCCAGTGCGAGATGCTGCGCGCGCTGATCCACAAGACCGCGTGGCAGATGGACGCCTACGGGCCGTTCTCGGCCTCCGACAAGGTCTCGATGTGCAACTACTGGGCTAACCGCCTGTGCTGCGAGGCTGCCGACCGTGCCATGCAGGTGCACGGCGGGCTCGGTTACTCGCGGCACAAGCCGTTCGAGCACATCTACCGGCATCACCGCCGGTACCGCATAACCGAGGGAACCGAGGAGATCCAGATGCGCCGCGTCGCGGGGTACATGTTCGGCTACATGCACCAGCGCGCTCCCAAGGGCGTGGCCGGGCACTGATGGACGCAGCGAGGCTGGCCGAGACCCTGCGGATGAGTCTCGGCGCGCTGACCATCGAGGGACTGACCCGGCTGTCTGGCGGGGCATCCCGCGAGACCTGGGCACTCGACGCGATCGGAGCGGACGGATCGCGGGCCGAGCTGGTGCTGCGCTGCGACCCGCCAGGCCGGCCAAGCGAGCCGGGCGCGATGGGCCGGGAAGCCCGTGCGATCACCTCGGCCAGAGCGGCCGGCCTCGCCGTGCCCGAGGTGCTGGCTTGGACCGACGGTCCCGAGCTATGGGGCTCACCGGGCCTGGTCATGCGGCAGGTGACCGGCGAGACGATCGCCCGCCGCATCCTGCGCGACAATGCTTACCGGGCAGCCAGGGGCGCGCTGGTCGGCCAGCTCGGGGAATTCGCCGCAGGCCTGCACGCACTCGGCATAGCCGACTATCTTCCCGCACCGGATCCGCTGCCCGAACTGCGCGCGATGCTAGCGACGTTCGACCAGGGCAGCCCTGCCTTCGAGCTCGCCATGCGCACGCTCGATGCAGACCCGCCGCCGCGCCGCAGGCCGGTGCTCGTCCACGGAGATCTCCGTCTCGGCAACCTCATCGTCGGCCCGGATGGCCTGCGCGCCGTCATTGACTGGGAGCTGGTGCACGCCGGCAACCCAGCGGAGGACCTTGGCTGGCTGTGCGTCAAGGCATGGCGCTTCGGCGTCGACGCGCCGGTGGCCGGGCTCGGCACTCGCGAGGAGCTGCTGGCGGCCTACCGCGCCGCGGGCGGCGCCGACATCAGCCTCGAAGAACTCCGCTGGTGGGAGATTCTCGGCACCCTCCGATGGGGGGTCATCTGCATGAAGCAGGCCTGGACGCACCTGCACGGCGCGCACCGCTCGGTCGAGCTCGCGGCGATCGGCCGCCGCGTCTGCGAGCAGGAGTGGGACCTGCTGCTGCTCCTCGCACCAGCGGCCGCCGCCCAGGCGGCCCTGGAGCGCCCGCGACCAACCGGCTCGCCGCAGCCGTCTCCGGCGCCACACGGACGGCCCACGGCGAGCGAGCTCCTCGACGCGGTCAGCGGATTCCTCACCGACGACGTCATGGCGGCGGCGACCGGGCAGCTCGCGTTCCACGCCCGGGTCGCCGCCAACGTGCTCGGCATCGTGGCCCGCGAGATCGAACTCGGCCCGCAGCCGGCCCAGGCCGGACCTGCCGACGCCGAACCCGGCCCCCGCCCAGCCCAGACCGAACCCAGCGCCCGCCCGGCCAGGAACCAGCCCGACGCCGAACCCACCGCGACCGACCTGGCCCGCAGCGTCGCGGCCAGGCTTGCCGTCGCCAATCCGCGATACTTCGAGCCGAGGCCTCCGCTCGAACCACCGCCCCGTGGCTGACGCCTGTCCAGGCCAATACGACGCCGGGCGGGGAACCGGCGCAGCGATGCCGTCGCGGCAGTGCCGGCTCGAACCCCGTCATGCGCGGCCGATGCCGTGGCCCGCGCTCGAACCACCGCCCCCTGACTGACGCCTATGCCGCGACCAGGCGGTGCTGATCCACGAACAGGCCCGGCATGTCCGTCGCCCGGCCACGCCGGGCGCCGGATCAGCGCGCTGGACGGGCACCGCGCCGCGCTGGACGGGCGCCGCGCCGCGCTGGTGTCAGCCACCGGGCGGACGGACGTACCGCGGCGCGTGGTCCCGGTACTCCCCTACCACTCGGGCCTGCCGTAGCGAGGCTAGGAAGCCGGCCGGCCCGTCGAAGTCAGGCATCTCGAGGTAGGCGGCGCCGATGCCGGGCGGATCATGAGCGTCCGAGCCGGCTCCGCCCGGCAGCCCCCAGCGTGCGGCGAGCGCGGCAGCGCGCGCGTTCAGCGCCTGGTCGGAGATCTTGGCGTTGAACACCTCGATGATGTCCGCCATGCCGTCGGCGCACAACCGGGCGGCGGTCGCGCCCAGGCTGCTGCGCAGCGGATCGAACGGATGCGGCAGGTACACGAGCCCGCCCTGCTCCCTGATCCGGCCGACGACCTCGGCGACCGGCAGGACATAGGGGATCCGCTCGGCGAGGAACAGGCCGATGACATCGCCGTCCTGGGTCCTGATCTCCTCACCGACGATCACCCGCGCCCCGATGCCGCCGACGGCGGCCGCGACAGCCGCTGAGGTCACGTTGTGATCGGTGATGCAGACCACGTCGATGCCGGCGCGTGTCACCCGCTCGGACAGCTGGTCCAGCGTCGTCACGGCATCCCCGGACGCCACGGTGTGCAGGTGACAGTCGACCCGCACCCAGCCATCAGGCACGTGGAACCCTGCGCGGGCTTTCGTGTCGATCTCTCAGGAAATACGACTGAGAAATCGACACAATCCCTGGAAACGCTCCGGGAGGCGGCGCTGGAAGCTTGGTGCCGGAGGCCATCGCGCTGCTCGGTCGCGTCACCTGGGCTCGGGCAGCGTGACGCCGAGCTCGGTCAGCAGGTCCTGGGAGTAGGCGATCCGGCCGGTCAGGCTGCGCGGATCGGCGTGGCACAGCATCAGCGCTGCCTCGGCCATCACGGCCGACGGCTCGGAGGCCGGATCGTCCAGCGTGGTCAGCCCGTGGAAGATGGTTCCCGGCGTAGGAACCACCTTGTTCGGCGACAGCGCGTTCACGGCGATGTTGTCCTGGTACAGCTCGGCGGCCAGGCCGGTCGAGAAACGCTCGACCGCTGCCTTGCACATGCCGTACACCGTGCCGCCCCGTCCGGCCCAGGCGGTCGGGGGCATGGCCGGGTGCCGGGCCGCGCCCGACGAGATGTTCAGGATCCAGCCCCTCCCCCGCCCCCGCATCCCCGGCAGCACGAGCGTGGCCAGGTGGAATGGCGCCTGCACCTGGACCTCGAACATCAGCGCGTACCGGCGCGGGGTGAAGTCCTCGACCCGGGCGAAGTACGTCACGGCGGCGTTGCTGACGCAGATGTCCGGCGTTCCGAGCTGCCGCGCCGTCTCGCTGACCAGTCGCTCGCGATCCTCGCTCCTGGACAGGTCGGCCGCGATGGCGACCGCGGTGCCGCCGGCCGCCCGGATCTGGGCAGCGGTCTGGCCGATGGTGCCAGGCAGTGGCGAGCTGCCCTCCTCCGTGGTTCGCGCGGCCACAGCTACAGCCGCGCCTGCCACACCGAAGCGCCTGGCTATCTCGGCGCCGATGCCCCGGCTCGCGCCGGTCACGATCGCGACCTTGCCGTCCAGGATGCCCATCAGCTGTCCTCCTCAGCGTTGCCAGTGTCGCCGGGGCGTCGCCCGGCCACACCAGGTGCCCAGGCTGGCCTGGCGGTGCCAGGCCAGCCAGCGGCCCACGGGCTCACTCAGCACCGCACACACCGGCCAACCGCGCCAACCGCGCCAACCGCGCCAACCGCGCCAACCGACCAACGGGATTGCGGTCGATTCTCGGCCATAGTGGCTGAGAATCGACCGCGGAACGCCCAGAGCGCGCACCCGGCGGCGTTTGATACGACGGCGTTTGACACGACATTGAGCGCCTTCGAGAATGATTCTAGAACCAAATTCTAAGGACAGGCGATACGCAAACCGCGGAGGTCATGTTGGCACTCGACCACTCTGTGATCGGCGTCCCAGGAGAGCCGCAGGAACGCTCGTGGACCTCCACCGACGCGTTGCTGTACGCCGTCGGGGTCGGGGCAGGGCTGGGCGATCCCGTGACCGAGCTGGAGTTCACCACGGAGAACTCCGAGGGCGTGCGCCAGCAGGTGCTGCCGACCTTCGCCGTGCTGATCGCGCAGACCCGCTCCGGACGGAGCCTGGGCAGCTTCGACCGCGCCCTGCTCGTGCACGCCGAGCAGCAGTTCGAGCTGCACATGCCGCTGCCGGTGGCGGGAACCATCCGTACCGTGTCGACCGTGACCGGCATCTATGACAAGGGTTCGGGTGCGCTTGTCGTTACCGAAAATAAGGCAGCGGACGCGGCGACCGGACAGCCGCTGGTGACCTCCCGGAGCGGCACCTTCATCAGGGGCGAAGGCGGATTCGGCGGCGAGCGTGGCGGCAGCGAACCGTGGCAGCGCCCGGACCGGGTGCCCGACTACCAGGTTGTCCAGCAGACCCGGCCGGAGCAGGCGCTGCTCTACCGGCTGTCCGGGGACCGGAATCCACTGCACGCTGACCCGAAGTTCGCGGCCAGGGGCGGCTTCAGCCGGCCGATCCTGCATGGCCTGTGCACCTACGGAGTGACCGGGCGCGCCCTGCTGCATGCCCTGTGCGGATCGGACCCGGCTCGCTTCAGGTCCATGTCCGGGCGGTTCAGCCATCCAGTGCTGCCTGGCCAGTCTCTCGTGGTCTCGATCTGGCTGCCCGATGCCGACGTCGAGACGGCGCGGTTCCAGACCGCCACCGAGGACGGCACGGTGGTCATCGACCGCGGCCTGATCCGGTTCAGCCCGCCAGCGAGCTAGCCCGGCCGTCGTCCTGCGATCCGGCCTCGCCGATTAACGGGCTGATGCCCTGGTAGGTAGGCCAGGTAACGCAGTGCTCGCCGCGCTCGGCGAGAGCATAGAGATGAGCGGGACCGGTCGTGCCGTCGCTCGCCATGTTCCGCACGATGATGGCGGCCCGCGAGCCGACTGGAGCGCTGCCCAGATGCTCGGCGATCACGCGTTCAGCGCGTTCGGCCGTGTCGGTGCGGCCGCACGGGCAGTGCAGGGACCCGGCCCCGTCTGACCGCAGGACGCCATAGTCGTAGACGGCCGTGCCAGGCGCCAGCAGCGGGAACGGGACGCCGACGATCGTGCCCGGCGGCACCGGGAGGTGCGGTTCTGTCATGCCGAGGCCCTCACACGCTGCTCATGACACGCTGCTCGTGGCGTCACTAAAGTACGAATGCGTACTTTAGTGCGTTAGCTATTGTATGAGTGTGGCCGTTATCGGGCAAGAGGGTGCGCTGGCTCGTACCCATGAGGGTGAGCCCGGCCTGCCGCGCGGCCGGAGCGGACTGCCCACCGAGGCCGTCCGCGCAGCTCAGCGCGAGCGCCTGCTGCGAGCCGTCATCGCCGCGGTGGCCGAGTCGGGTTTCCGTGACGTCACGGTGGCCGACATCGTCCGACGGGCACGGGTGTCGCGTGCCGCCTTCTACGCCCACTTCGCCGACAAAGAGGACTGCTTCCTCGCCGCTACCCGTCATGGCGGCGAACTGCTTGGCGCGCAGATGCTGGGCGCGACCAGGGCGCTGCCGCCGGACACGAGCGCCGAGGACGTGCTCCGGGCCAGCATCGCCGCGTTCCTGGGATTCCTTGTCGCCGAGCCGGCCTTTGCCCGCGCCTTCTATATCGACATGCCGGCGGCCGGCCCGGGCGCGGTCCGACAGGTCGAGGAGGCGCAGCGCGCCTTCGCGCGGCTGGACCGCGCCTGGCACCAGCGCGCTCGTCGCGACAACCCGGCCTGGCCGGAGGTTCCTGCCCTGGCCTACTACGCTCTGGCCGGGGCCAGCGCCGAGCTGGTGCGAGCCGAGGTCCGGCAGGGCGAGATCCACGCCGCTGCTCTTCGCGACACCCTGTTCGATCTGCACCTTGCCGTCCTCGCCGCCCGGCCGTGGCCGCTCCCGGACTCCGGCGCCGCCGACGGACCGGTCAGCCACATGCCGCACGACAGCACTCCGAGCCAGGCGGCCACGGCAAGCTGAACCCCTGCACCGGACGACCGGATCTCGGTCGGCCCGATTCGCACCTGCCGCCAGGTGCCCGAGAACGATGACCAGGCCACCTCGGGTCGGCGGGAAGCCCCTGGATGTCCCTTGCCCTGGCTCCGGCCTGGGGTGCGGCCGCCAGACCGGTGCGCTGCGGATCGAGCACTCCCGGCCGCACGGAATCCGAGCGACGGCTTCGAGACTCCCGGCTACCCTGGCATCTACTTCCCAGACCGGGGCCATCCGATCGCGACCTCCTCGACGATCGGCTGAGCCGGAAGGTGTGCCGGTTGCGCGGCGGTCGACGCCGCGCAACCGGCTGGTCACCTCAGCGAGATGGCCGCTTAAAGCGAGTTCGCGACACCCAGCGAGTTAGCCACGCCAAGCGACACGACACCAAGCTCCACGACACCCAGCTCCACGACACCCTTCACAATCGTCACCTCCCTTCCATTCGGCATCAGCTTCCCGGCGAGAAAAGACTCAGCAGGCCTCACGACCGGCCTCACGGCGGTCCAGGCGACCTGGACAGAACTGCGGCCGCGGGGTCCCCGTCGAACTGGGATCGCCGTAGCCGCCCCGGCCGCGGTGCCGTGGCGGCACGGCGACACCGCGGCAGGGAGGTAAGACAGCAGAACCGGCGGGCCGGCGACCGCGGCAGGGGCGCATGACGCCAGAACCGGCAGGCGGACGACCTTGGCAGGGGCGAACGGCGGGCGCGAAAGCTGCCAGAACCGGCGGGCCGGCGACCGCGGCAGGAGCGCATGACTCCAGAACCGGTGCGCGGACGATCGCGGCGGTGGGTTCGATGCTCGCCGCCGACCGGACCTGAACGCGGTCAGCTCGCGATGAGCAGTGCGCGCCAGGAGCCGGACGTGGCCTGACGCCGGCTAAGTTCTCCGGGTTCGCGCGCCTCACCGGCAGCATGCAAGCCCTCCGCAGGACGACTGGGCTGTCGAAGACTGAACCATGAACCGGCAGATAGCTGGCACCCGACGTCCTTCTAGCTCATACCACCGCGCCGTAACCTGAGAGTACCAGCGAGGTCTGCGTCTTTCGATACCTGTCGCCCAAATGTTTCAGATGAAACTATTGGGTATAGATCATGCAAAGTCGCGCGAAGTTGCGGCCGAGACCGGCCTCCCGCGGATTCCGGATCAAGACCGGCGACAGCAACGGCGGGTGCCGGCTGACGTCCGCGGTGCCCGGCGATCTCCGCCTGAACCGTGTCACCAGATGTACACTTGTGCGGTTACAGATGAAATCTCCTTACATCAGGATGAATGGCGGGTTAGCCGTGTTAGATGCTGCGACTCAGTACCGCGAGAACGGCTGGTGGCGCGATCAGACCTTCCTAGACGATCTGCGGCGAGACGCACGCGGTGTTCCGGCGAAAACGGCGGTGATCGCCCACCGCCACGGCCACGGCGAGACCACGGTCATCAACTACGGCGAACTCGCGTCGCTGACCGACCGCTTCGCTTCGGCGCTGCTCGGCCTCGGGGTCGTGCGCGGCGACACCGTGGCGGTACAGCTGCCCAGCTGGTGGGAGCTGCTGCCGCTCGGCCTTGCCTGCGCGCGAGTAGGCGCCAGATTCTGCCCGCTGATGACGATCTACCGGCGATACGAGCTCGAGCACATGCTGCGGCTGACCGGCGCCCGGGTGTGCATCACGGTGACGGAGTGGGGCGGCGTCAGGCTCGCGGAGATCGTCGCCGGGCTGGCGGACCAGCTACCTGACCTCGAGCACATCCTCGTCGCCGGCGACGCCGACGCGATCGAGCGGCCGGCCGGAACCCTGAGCTTCGCCGACCACTTTCCCGGCCCGTCGCCGGCCGGGCCGGCAGCCGGACAGCCGCCCGGGTCCGGTAGCGCCGAGCTCGGTCCCGACGAGCCGTTCCTGATCCTCTTCACCTCTGGCACCACGGGCGAGGCCAAGGGCGTGCTGCACAGCCAGAACACGCTCTACGCGGGGATCAGCGCATACGTCGACATTCTCGGCATGGATGGCTCGGTGGTCAGCTTCATCTCGCACGCGGCCACTCACTACACCGGGTTCGTGCAGGGCATGCTGATCCCGGTCATGCTCGGCTGCACCGCCGTCGTCCAGGACATCTGGGATCCGGACGTCTGTCTCGACCTCGTCAAGCAGTACGGCATCACCACGTTCTACGGCTCGCCGCCGTACCTTGCCGAGCTGCTCGCCGCGCAGCGGGCCAGGCCGCGCGATGTCAGCAGCCTGCACACGGTTGTCACGGGCTCGGCACCGGTTCCGCCGCACATTGTCGAGCAGGTGCGCGACATACTCGGCGCCCCGCTCGTCGCCTTGTGGGGGATGTCGGAAAATGGCCCGGTCACGATGACCCGGCTCGACGATCCGCCCGGCTGGGCAGCGCACAGCGATGGCCGGCCGATCGACTGCATGCAGATACGCATCGAGAAGCTGGCCGTCGCGGGCAATGCCGACGGCTCAGGCGCGCTGTGGGTACGCGGCGCCTGCCAGTGCCTCGGCTATTTCAGGCGGGAAGCCGACTACGCCGCGATGCTCGACGACGATGGCTGGTTCAGCACCGGCGACCTCGCTCGCGACGACGGGCGGGGCGGCATGCGGATCAGCGGCCGGGTCAAGGACATCGTGATCAACCGCGGATTCAACGTGCCGGTCGCCGAGGTGGAGAACATCCTGGCCCGGCACCCGCGGGTCAGCCAGGTCGCGGTGATCGGCCTGCCCGATCGCGATATCGACGAGCTGGTCTGCGCCGTGGTCGTGCCTGACGGCCAGCCTCCCACGCTGCAGGAGCTGCGCGCGTACCTGGCCGACGCGGGGATGACCGAGCAGTACTGGCCGACCCGGGCCGAGGCAGTGGACGCGCTGCCGAGGACCATCACAGGCAAGGTCAGGAAGGTCGCGCTGCGCCAGCGTTTCGGCGGGGCCTGATCCAGCGTGGCGCCGCGCCGCTGGCAGGTGCTCACCGCTCTCTGCACGGCCACCTTCCTCGGCGCGATCGACTTCTACATCGTCAGCATCGCCGTTCCTGACGTGCTGCGCAGCTTCCGCGGCACCGGCATAGCGGAGATTTCCTGGGTCATCAACGGGTATGCGATCACCTACGCCGCGGCTCTGCTGCCCGCCGGCGGCCTGGCGGACAGGTTCGGCCGCCACCGGGTCTTCTGCCTCGGTCTCGGCACGTTCCTGCTTGGTGCGCTCGCCTGCGCGGCGGCGCCGTCGGCGGGGGTGCTCATTGCCGCCAGGGCCGTTCAGGGAATCGGCGGCGGGACCATTACCCCGCTGGCGCTGACTCTCATTCTGCCCCAGTTCCCGGCTGAGCGGCGCGGCAGCGCGATCGGAATGTGGAGCGCTACCCAGTCGGCGGCGGTCGCGGCCGGGCCCTCGGTCGGCGGAGCCCTGGTGGCTGCTGTCGGCTGGCGCGGAGTCTTTGTGCTCCAGGTGCCGATCGGCCTCGCGGCGCTCGGCGGAGCGCTATGGACGCTTGACCGGGACCGGCCCGCGGAACGCGGGTCGGCGCGGCCCGATCTGCTCGGCGTTCTGCTTCTCGCGGCAGCCATCGGACTGCCGTCACTGGCAATCGTCCAGAGCCACGCGTGGGGTGCGCTCACGTGGCGCACGGACGTCGCTTTCTTCGCTGGTGTCGGGTCCGGAGTGATCTTCGTACGGCGCACGCTCAGCCGCCAGGCACCCATTATTGATCTTGATTTGCTCAGGAACCGCACCGTCCGGCGGGCGAATGCGGTCATGCTGCTCGTCGGGCTGATCATGTTCGCGCTGCCGGTCGCCAGCGTGCTCTTCCTGACCGGAGTGTGGCACTATGCCGAGGCACGGGCTGGCCTCGCGATCACTCCGGGCCCGGTCATGCAGACCATCGCCGCCCTGATCGGCGGGAGGCTGTGCAATAGATACGGACCGCGCGCGCTGGCCGGGCCGGCCGCCGTCCTGCTCGCCGCCAGCACGTTCACGCTGGCCCTGGCCACCGGCACCGAAACTAGATACTGGGCGGTGGTCTTCCCCGCCGTCCTCGGAAGCAGCGCTGCCCTGGGCCTTCTGATCAACGCGCTCAGCGCCGCGGTGCTTGGCGCAGTTCCCGCGGCCCAGCTCGCGGCCGGAACGTCGATGTCAGTGACCGCGCGCGCGGCGGGCGCGATCATGAGCCTCTCGGCCCTCGCGCTGGTCCTCTCGACGGTCCGCGGTGGCACTCAGACACCGCTCGCCTACCACGTCGCCTGGGCCGCCATGGCCGCGATCGCCGTGGGCGCGGCGGCGGCTGCCGGCGGCCTGCGCAGCCAGGCCGGGTCGTCCGGGGTGGCCTGACGGCGCCCGACGGCGGCCCGCCGGCTGTGCGCCGGCTGTGCGCCGGTCGCGCGCCGGTTTCGCGCCGCGCAACCGGCCTGTCACCTCAGTGATATTGCTGATTAAAGACGGTTGATGCCCTTCATCCTGCGACCTCCTTTCTTCGTTCCTGCATGGCGGGGGAAAGCCTGATGACCGGCCTGAGATCCGGCCGCGCAGGATGGCGCCGTGCCGGGGCCGATACAAGAAGGCGGGCGCGGGCGGACGGCGGACCGGGGACCGGCGGAGATCGCCGCGCAGCGCACCGGGACGCCAGGTCAGTCCGGGGCCGGGTCAGCACGGCGCCGGGTCGCTCAGCGGCGCGCGAGACTCGGCCGCCGCACGCCACGACCGGCCGCTGGCCGGCGGCGGCTAAGCAGCCGACAGCGCGATAGAGAGCCAGGAGAAGGCGGCGCGGCCTGGTTCGACGGCCCGAAACGGAAACGGTGACCCGGCAGATCGCTGGCACCCGATGCCCTTCTAGCTGACCCCGCCCCTGCATCTATCTCCGGAGCGTACCAACCGTGTCGCCATCTTTCGCGGCCTAGCGGACAGATGTTTCAGATGAGACAATTGGTAACAGATGCTCCCAGAGATGCGCGCCGCGACGCCCGGGCACTGGCATCGTCGCGCCCGCCGGGCGGGCGTGCGGGTTCCGCCCGCCCTCGCTAGGCCCGGACGGCTAACTCCAGGGTGGTCATGTCCGCCACGTCGGCGTCGATCCGCAGCCCGTTCCCGATCGTGGCGCCAACGCCGATGCGCACGCGAGGAGCTATCGTGACGTTAGCTCCTATTGTCGCGCCCTGGCCGATCACTACGGCGTCAAGGTCATTCCATTCCGCGCCACCGCGGACCGTGGCGCCCGACCCGATGACCACGCCCGGAGCCAGGATCGCATTGCGCAGCGACACGTCATCCCCGATAGCACAGTCCTCGCTGATAATGCAGTCGCCCCGATCGGCCGGGAAGCCGTCGGCATTGACCGGTTCGCCGCCGAGCCCGTCCGCGGCCGGCCGGACGAGATCGAGGAAGCGGGCGTAGGCCCACAGGTGACCCGGGTACTTCAGCGGCAGGAATTCGTGGCTGCTCGCCGCGACGCTCGCTTTCCCGGCCCGAGCCAGCTGATCGATGGCAAACACGATGCTGAGCGGATCCGGCTCAAAATCGGCGAGGTACCCGGTGAATGCGCGATGGAATAGATACACTCCCATGCTGCACAATGGCTCAGGAATCGCGGCAGCCGACGGCTTCTCCGTGATGGCGGTCAGCCTCTCCCCCTGGTGTTGCAGCACCGCGTAGAGCGAGTAATCTGCACGCGCCTGACCAGCAACGACGGCAACGTCGCCGGGCGCGGCGGTGTGCAGCAGCTCAATCGCGATGTCACCGGCGTTGATATTCTCGGGCTGCACCACGAAGAAGGACTCGCCCAGCAGGTGGGCGGTCCTGAGTATCGCGTCGCCCTGGCCAGCCGGTACCGGCTGCTCGGCAAACGTCAGACTGCCGCCCCCGTAATCCGGCGGGATGCAATCGCTGGGAAGCACCGCCTTCCCCGAATTCGAGTACAAGGACCTCGGCGACTGCACGACGACGATCTCGTGCACGCCGGCCTTGATCAGCGATCCTATTGTCCGCTCAAGAAGCGAGACTCCGGCAAGCCGGAAGAGCGACTTGTGCTGGGTCGCCGATAGCGGCCAGAACCGGCGCGACTCACCGGCAGCCAGGATGAGCGCTGCCGGAGGCTGGTTCTCCGCGATCAGCCTAGATCGCATCACGGGCCGGAACGGGTGACATGTTTGCCATCGTATCAACGGGGTATGGTCTACCTTCACGCGCCGGGCCGGTTCAGGTACTTGGCGAACCAGTGGTGCGCGTAGGGCTCGTCGTTGAAGGCCGGGACCTCGTCGTATCCGGCGGACCGGTACAGGCCGATCGCCTCGGTCAGCCGCTGGTTGGTCTCCAGCCGGACCACGCTCACGCCCCGCTGGCGGGCGTGATGCTCGAGCTCGGCCAGGATGCGCCTTCCGACTCCGAGACCTCGTGCGTCTGCGGCCACCCACATCCGCTTCAGCTCGGCCGGCTCGCTGCCGTGGAGCTTCAGCGCGCCGCATCCGACCGGCTCGCCATGGATCTGGGCCACGAGAAACAATCCGGCCGGCTCGGTGAGCTCGTCGGCCGCGGCCGGGATGCTCGCGCCGGGATCGAACCCGGCGTCGAAGCGGGCGTCCAGTTCCGCGAAGTAGGACCGCAGGCAGAACTGAGCGGCGCGGCCGGCCGGATCGGCCACCGCGATCTGCACCAGGCCGGCGGTGAGCAGCTTCCTGGCCGTCTCCATCGCTTCAAGCAGCCGGGATCGCTGCCGGTCGTTCAGCGGAGCGAGAAGTGACCACGCGAGCTCGTCGCTGCGCCGGTCAAGCTCCGCCCGCTCCCTGCGCCCGGCCTCGGTCAGCCGGGCGACCCGGACCCGGTGATCACCCGGCGCCGGCTGAACCCGGACCAGGCCTTCCGCCTCGAGCCTGCGGAGCAGCCGGCTCAGATACCCGGAATCCAGGTCGAGCCGGGCCCTGAGCACCCGGACGTCGGCGCCATCGCCAATCTCCCACAGCACCCGTGATGCTCCCAGCGGGCGCGACCTGGCCAGATACTCCTCGTTGAGCGCGCCGATCCGCTGAGTGACCGTCCGGTTGAACCTGCGCACCGGCTCGATGAGATCGGAGTCCATGTTCTCTGACTTTAGTCAGAGAACATGGACAGCCTCAAGATCGGCCGCGTACTCTGGCGGGCCGGCCTGCGGACCGAGCATTCCGGCACCGGCCCTCCGGCCCGGCCGACCATGTGCGGCGCCGTTCACGCTTAGGTACATTGGCCGCACTGTCACCGGCGCCCTGCCCGGAGGTGTGCGACGTCCTCATTGCCGACCCCGCAAGAAGCGGAAACGGCAGTCTCGGCTGCCGCGGGCGCCATTCGACCAGGCCGGTCAGACGGCGCTCAGGTCCGGCCCGGGTCCGAGCAGTATTCTGGCCGGTCCCGGTCGGCCGGGACCTCGGCTGGCGGGACCTCGGCTGCCGGGACCTCGGCTGCCGGGACCTCGGCTGCCGGGACCTCGGCTGGCGGGACCTCGGCTGGCGGGACCTCGGCTGGCGGGACCTCGCCCGATCGCTGCTTCGCTGCCGTCGTCTGCGGCTGGGAGAGCACCTTCGTATCCGGCAGCCAGGCGTCCGCCCGGCCGGCCAGGCGGGCGATCGAGAAGCTATCGGCGCTGGGAGTTGACGTCGTCATCGTCAGCGGCATGGCAGCGGCCGCCGTGAACCGCCAGCTCGCGGCCCGGCCTACGGGCCCTGGCGAGCTGCACCTGTCAGGCAGCGGCGGGTCCGAGATACTCAGGGTCCGGCGGGACGGCTCGCGGCTGGTCAGCCGCCGTCGTGCGACCCGGCCAGAGAACGCGGCCCTGGACGAGGCCGCGCGGCGGACGGTGCGGCAGCTAGCCGACCTCGGCGTCCCGGCGCGGCTGGCGCCAGCCGAGATGAACCGACGTCGGATCGAGATCGCCCCTGCCGACCCCGCGGGCGCCGACCTGGCCGGCGCGGTGCTCGCGGGCACCGACCTCGCCGCCGCCAACCTCGCCACCGAAAACCTCGCGGGCGCCGATCTCGCTGGCGCGGTGCTCGCGGGCGCCGCCGGGATCGCACAGCGGGCCGCCGCCAACCTCGCCGCCGACCTCACCGCCGACCTCACCGGCGTCGATCTCGCTGGCGCGGTGCTCGCGGGCGCCGCCGGGATCGCACAGCGGGCCGCCGCCGACCTCACCGCCGACCTCACCGCCGACCTCACCGCCGACCTCACCGGCGTCGATCTCGCTGGCGCGGTGCTCGCGGGCGCCGCCGGGATCGCACGGCGGGCCGCCGCCGGGGCCGGGCTGGCGGACGCGCGGATCACCGCCGAGCCGGGAATGATCCTGATCGGACTGACGGACGGGTCTGACTCGATGCGCTGGGCGCTCGCCCGCTTCGGCGAACGAGGCATCGGGCCCGGGCTGCTGCTCATCGCCGGGAGCCAGTTCGGACCGATCGGCCGGCTCCCTGGCCGCGACGCCGCGCTGCTGCTGCCTGACACGCGCCGGGCGGCGGTCGTCTCCGTGGGCCCGGAACCCCGCGGAGCGCCGGCCGGCGTGCTGCACCGGCCCGGCGGTCCCGCCGCCTTGCGTCAGGTGCTCGCGGCGCTGATCGCCCGGCTCATGCTCGGCGTTCCTGACCTGGACGATGACCCGTCCTGGATCATGCGCCTCCCGGTACGGCCAGACCGGGACCGGGTCGACGAAACGCTGACCACGCTGGCTGACGGCCGGTTCGGAACCAGAGGGGTCCGCGAGGAATGCCGCGACGGCACAGCGCCGGTTCTCGCGGGCGGCATCTTTACCGGCCCCGACGCGGCGTCGCGGCTGCTCGCCGGGGCTGACTGGACCAGGCTGCGATGGCAGGCCGGCGCCGCGATCAGCGACGACCGGGCTCTGGACCTGCGCACCGGCTTGCTGGCCCGCCGCAGGCGTGACGCGAGCGGCGAGCTTCGCATCCTGCGCATCGCCGCCGCAGCGCATCCCGGTGTGGTCGGCCTCCGGGCGCAGGCCGACGGCGGCCTGTCCGGAACTCCGCTGAGCCTGCCCGCTGAGGCGGGCGGCGCCGCTGGCTGGCAGGACGGGTTCCAGTGGGCGCGAATCCCGGCCGACCCGGCCGGCGGCGTCGCGGTCGCGGCCAGCCAGCGCCGGAGCAGGGCCGGCGGGCGCGCCTACCTGGAGCGCCGGGCTGCCTACGTGGCCGATCAGCGACGTGTGCCCGCGGCGGGCCAGGCCATCGAGCGGCTGCGTGCCACCGCGCCGGTCCCCTTCACCGCGCTGGTAGCCGAGCAGCGCGCTTCCTGGGCTGCTCGCTGGGCCGACGGTGACGTCGTGATCCCGGACGACCCTGAACTCCAGCTCTGCGCCCGGTTCGCCCTGTTCCACCTCCAGTCCAGCGTCCGCGGACAGGGCGAGGCCTGCGTCGGCGCCCGCGGGCTGTCCGGCCCGCGCTATTCCGGCCACGTGTTCTGGGACGCCGACGTCTTCGTTCTGCCCGTGCTCGCGGCGGTCCGGCCCGCTGCGGCCCGCGCGATGCTCGAGTACCGGCTGCGCCGGCTGCCGCAGGCCAGGGAGTTCGCCCGGGCGACCGGCCGGGCCGGATGCCGGTTCCCGTGGGAGTCGGCACGTGACGGCACCGACGTGACCCCGCGGTTCGGCGAGATCGGCGGCCGCGAGCTGCCGATCAGGAACGGGCAGGCCGAGGAGCACATCGTGGCCGATGTGGCCTGGGCTGCCTGGCACTACGCCACCTGGACCGGCGACGAGGAGTTCCTGACCGGCGCCGGGCTGCCGCTGACGATCGAGACCGCCCGCTACTGGGCCTCGCGGGCGCGCCTGGACTCCAGCGCCAGGGCGCACATCGACGGCGTGATCGGCCCGGACGAGTATCACGCACCGGTCGACGACAACGCGTTCACGAATGTGCTGGCCCGCTGGAATCTGCGCCGCGCCGCGGATCTGGCCCGCAGGATCCCCGGACTGATCGACGCTGCCGAGATACGGGCGTGGCGATCGGTCGCCGACGCGCTGGTCGACGGCTACGACGCCGCCACCGGCCTGTGCGAGCAGTTCGCCGGCTACTTCAGGCTGCGTCACCTGCTGCCGTCATCCCTGGGCCGGGTGCCCATCGCGGCAGACTCGCTGCTCGGGCCGGAGCGGATCGCGGAAACTCAGATCATCAAGCAGGCCGACGTGCTGATGGCCTACTACCTGGTGCCCGGCGAACTGCCGGGCGGCACGCTGCGGCCGAACCTGGATTTCTACGGCCCGCGCACCGCCCACGGATCGTCGCTGTCACCGGCGATTCACGCTGCCCTGCTGGCCAGATCCGGCTCACCGGACGAGGCGCTCGACTGGCTGCGGCTGGCCGCCCGGCTGGACCTGGACGACCTCACCGGCGTGACGGCGGGCGGCCTGCATCTGGCCACCTTCGGTGGCCTGTGGCAGGCGATCGCGTTCGGTTTCGCCGGACTGCGCGGCGATCACGGCGTGCTGCGCGTCGACCCGCGCCTGCCCAGGGCGTGGTCAGAGCTGACGCTCCGGCTGCGCTTCCGCGGCCGCCGGGTGACCGTCACGGCCCGCCACGACCGGGTGAGCGTGACAAGCAGCGCCCCGATCAGCGTGGCTCTCGCTGACGGCCCCGCCGAGCTGAGCGCCAGGGTCAGCTGGGCGTATGAGGCGGGACGTTCGGCTCTGCCGGCCACGGCAGGAACGTGAGTTCATTCTCGGTAGAACGGCGTCGCGCAAGGGGGTGACCGATGAGCAGCCCTGACATCGCCGGATCGGCCTTCTTCCCGCCTTTCGACACCTGCCCAGGCTGCGGCGCCACGGGCCTGGAGGCGATACCGGCCAGCGACCAGACCCACTTCTTCTGCCCGGGCTGTGATTGCTGCTGGCACATTGACCTGGGCTGGGCGCACCGGGTCGGCCCGGACAGCTGCTCCGGCTGCCCGCGCCGTGGCCGGCCAGGCGGGCCGGCTACCGGCTGATGGTCGCGGCGCGCCTGCGGTCACCGGGAACCGCCGCTGCCGCTGCCGCCTCGCTGCCCTCCAGGTGCAGGTGCGGAAGGACCGGTTCGAGCCAGCGGGGCATCCACCAGGCCCGCGCGCCGAGCAGCGCCATGATGGCCGGCACCAGGATCATCCTGACGACCGACGCGTCGATCAGTACCGCGACCGCCATGCCGATCGCCAGCATCTTCACCGCCGCCTGGTCGTTCAGCACGAAGCTCGAGAAGACGACGACCATGATGCCGGCCGCCGTAGTGATCACCCTGGCGGTGCTGCCGATGCCGATCGCCACGCTCCGGTGCGCCTCGCCGGTCGCTATCCAGGACTCGTGCACGCGCGACAGCAGGAACACCTCGTAGTCCATGGACAGCCCGAAGACGATCGCGAACACCATCATCGGCACGTAGGCCGGGATCGGCGAGGTCGTGTGCACCCCGATCAGGCTGGCGCCCCAGCCCCACTGGAAGACCGCCACGATCACTCCGTAGGCGGCGCCGATCGACAGCAGGTTCATGATTGCCGCCTTGGTGGCGATGACCACCGACCGGAACGCCATGGTGAGCAGCACGAATGCGATCGCCACGACGGCCAGGATCAGCAGCAGCATCCGGCTGCTGATCTGGTCGGTGAAGTCGACGTTGCCCGGCGTGGTCCCTGTGACGTAGGTCGTCGCGTGGTACCTGGGCAGGACGTCGTCGCGGAGCGTCTTTACCAGCGACGCCGTGGCCGTAGCCTGCGGCGACGTGGTGGGGATCGCGTTGAACACGGCGACGGTGGCCGCGTTGTTCACCGAGGCCGGAGTCACCGACGCGACGCCGCGGGTGCCCGCGACGCCCTTGGTCATGGAGCTGAGCAGCGAGGAGTCGGCCGAGCCTGACTGTTTCGGCAGTCTGACGACGACCGTCAGCGGGCCGTTGGCGCCCTGGCCGAAGCCATCGCTGATGTAGTCGTAGGCGCGGCGGCTGCTGTCAGTGAGCGGATTGGTTCCGTTATCTGGCTGGCCGAGGTTGATCGACAGCAGCGGGATCGCGAGCACGAGCAGGAACAGCACGCTCGCGATCCCCCATGGCCAGGGCTGCCTGGCGACCCGGCGTCCCCAGCGGGCGAAGGCACTGTGCTCGTGATGCTCGCGGGTGGCCGGGGCGGTCTGCTTCGCCTGCTGCTGCGCCGAGATGCCCTCCCGGTGGGCGCGGGCACGGGCCGGCAGCGACCGGATGTTGTTCTTGACCAGGCCCATGAAGGACGGAACGAGCGTCAGCGCCGCGCACATGGTGATCGCGACGACGATCGCCGCCGCCAGGCCCATCGAGCCGACGAACGGCACGCCGGAGATGTACAGGCCGAGGATGGCGACGACCACGGTGCTGCCCGCGATCACGACCGCCGCGCCCGACGTGCCCTCGGCGCGGGACGCCGAGGTGACGACGTCCATCCCGCGGTCCAGCTGCTCGCGGTGCCTGGCGGTCAGGAACAGGCCGTAGTCGATCGCGACACCGAGGCCGAGCAGGGTCGCGACGGTCGGCGCCGTGGTCGGGAACGTGATCACCGAGGCGAGCAGTCCCACCACCGACAGGCCGGCCCCGACGCTGAAGATCGCCGACACCAGGGGCACCGCGGCGGTGATGAACGAGCCGAACATGGCCAGGAGCAGCAGCAGGGCGAAGGCCATGCCGATGACCTCGGACACGGTGTCAGAGGTCTGCTGCCCGATCTCCCCGGCGCCGCCGCCGTACTCCACGTCCAGGCCAGCCCTGCGAGCCGGCCCGACGGCATTGTCGAGCCTGGTCAGGTAGGAGCTGTCCAGCCCGGCCGGGTTGTCCGCCCAGGACACGCTGGAGTAGGCGATGGTGCCGTTCGGCGAGACGGCGCCGGTCTTCGACGACGCGAACGGGCTGACCGCCTTGATCACGTACGGCAGCTTCGCCACGTTGCTCGTGGCCTGGTTCACCGCCGCCTCCTGCTGGGCGACCGTTCCGTGCCTAGCGTGGAAGACGATCTGGCCGCCGTAGCCGCCCTGCTGCGGATACTCGCTGTTGAGCAGGTTGAGGCCATCGGAGGAGCTGCTGCCCGGCACGGTGTAGTTGTTGACGTACGTGCCGCCGAACTCGTGCATCGCGGCGAGCAGCCCGCCGAGGATGATCAGCCAGGCGACGATGCCGATCCAGTACCGGCGAGCAGCGAATCCGCCCAGCCGCTCAAGCAGTCTGTTCACGCGCCCCCGCCCGGTCCTGCGCTGACTCGGAGTAACTGATCTTCCGGTGCCCGATGGTGCCACAGCGCTCCGGCCCGGCTCATCGCCTGCACAGGGTGATGCCAGCTCAGCCGGTCAGCTCGACGGGTCCTGGGTCATCCGCACGGTGCCCCGGCTGTCGCCGTGGTCGCGGCGCAGGCCGGCCGGCAGGTAGGCGGCGCCAGGGCCGCCGGCCCTGGCGGCGTCGGCGGGATTGGATATGGCGCACCGCTGGAGCGACAGGCAGCCGCAGCCGATGCACGAGTCGAGGCCGTCCCGCAGCGCGGTGAGCGCCTCGATCTGATCGTCGAGGCGGTGCCGCCAGCCACGGGACAGCCGGGTCCAGTCGGCGCGGGTGGGCGTTCGCCCAGCGGGCAGCGATGCCAGGGCGGCGGCTACCTCGTCGAGGCTGAGCCCCACGTTGCGCGCGGCGCGGATGAACGCCAGCCGCCGCAGGGTGCTTCGCTCGAACCGGCGCTGCCCGCCCGCGGTCCTGGTCGCGGTCAGCAGGCCAAGCCGGTCGTAGTAGCGGATGGCGGAGTCGGCGAAGCCGCTGCGGCGGGCGATCTCCCCGACCGTCAGCAGGTCACTGCTGTGCATCTGAGTCCGTGCATCTGGGTCCGTGCCTTCGGGTGACTTGACATGAAGTTGACTTCAACTATCAGTATGGCATACGTCAGGCAACTGCCCCGTTTCCTGGCGGCCGGCGATCTCCTGGTCGTGAACACCTCGGGCACGATCGCCGCGGCGGTCGACGGGCGGCGCGCGGATGGCCGCCCGGTGACCGTGCACATGTCCACCCCGCTCGACGACGGCACCTGGGTGGCCGAGCTGCGGCCCGGCGCAAGCACGCCGGGGCCGGTCACCGACGCGAGCGCCGGCGAGATCGTGACGCTGCCGGCCGGCGCCAGGCTCACGCTGCGGGACCGGTACCCGGACACCGACGCGATCCGGCTGTGGGTCACCTCCGTCGCGGCGGGCGGGGACGTCGGGGGATTCCTGGCCAGGCACGGCCGGCCGGTCCGCTACTCCTACGTGCCCGACCCCTGGCCGCTGTCGTCCTATCAGAGCGTGTTCGCCAGCCATCCGGGCAGCGCGGAGATGCCGAGCGCGGCGAGGCCCTTCACCGCTGAGCTCGTCACCCGCCTGGTGTCAGCGGGCGTCGTGCTCGCCCCGATCACGCTGCACGCCGGAGTGGCGTCGCTGGAGAGCGGCGAGGCGCCGCTGCCGGAACGGTTCACGGTGCCCGGGCCGACCGCGCGGCTGGTCAACATGACCCGCGCCGCGGGCCGCCGGGTCGTGGCAGTCGGCACCACCAGCACCCGTGCGCTGGAAAGCGCGGCCGACCGCGACGGCACCGTCAGCGCCAGCCAGGGCTGGACCGATCTGGTGCTGGGCACCGGGCGGCCCGCCCGCGTAGTCAGCGGCCTGATCAGCGGCTGGCACGATCCCGGCGCCTCGCACCTCGCCCTGCTGCACTCGGTCGCCGGCTCTGCGCTGGTGAACGCGGCCTACTCAGAAGCGGAGCGAGCCGGGTACCTGTGGCACGAGTTCGGCGACAGCTGCCTGCTGCTCCCGCCGATCCCCCCTGACCGGTCCCCTGCGGCGCCGGGTCATAGTCGCTGACGATGATCTCTGCCCTGGCCGCTGTCAGGAGAGCCGCGCGATCTCGCGCATCTTGTTCGTCGCGTCGAGGGCGGCGACCTTGTAGGACTCGGCCAGGGTCGGATAGTTGAACACCGCGTCGACCAGGTAGTCGACGGTGCCGCCGCAGCCCATGACCGCCTGGCCGATGTGGACGAGCTCGGTGGCGCCGGTGCCGAAGACGTGCACGCCGAGCAGCTTGCGGTCCTCGAGCGAGACGAGAAGCTTCAGCACGCCGTAGGAGTCGCCGATGATCTGCCCGCGGGCCAGCTCACGGTAGCGGGACACGCCGACCTCGAACGGCACGTTCTCGCTGGTGAGCTGTTCTTCCGTGCGGCCGATGAAGCTGATCTCCGGGATGCTGTAGATGCCGATCGGCTGAAGCTGCCCGATCGCGGGCAGCGGCTCCCCGCAGGCGTGGTGCGCCGCCAGCCGGCCCTGCTCCATCGAGGTGGCCGCGAGGGCCGGGAAGCCGATCACGTCGCCGACCGCGTAGATGTGCGGCACCTCGGTGCGGAAGAACTCGTCCACGGCGATCCGGCCGCGCTCGTCCGAGCTGAGGCCGGCCGCGTCGAGCCTGAGGATGTCGCTGACCCCCTGGCGCCCCGCCGAGTACATGACGGTGTCGGCGAGGATCTTCTTGCCGCTGCGCAGCGTCGCGATCGCGCCGTCGGGCCGGGAGGCGACCGAGGCCACCGACTCGCCGAACCTGAACGTCACCGCGAGGTCGCGGAGGTGGTACTTCAGCGCCTCGACAACCTCGATATCGCAGAATTCCAGCATCCGGTCGCGCTGCTCCACCACGGTGACCTTGGTGCCGAGCGCCGCGAACATGGACGCGTACTCGATCCCGATCACCCCGGCGCCCGCGAC
>Ga0209415_10003313_pt1 | contig 29954 bp, 31 predicted proteins | sample PeaSoiSIISIP2007_FD_187696 | JGI IMG/M metagenome (GOLD analysis project Ga0209415, IMG submission 187696) | Peat soil microbial communities from Weissenstadt, Germany - SII-SIP-2007 (SPAdes) (version 2) | ecosystem: Environmental > Terrestrial > Soil > Wetlands > Peat | place: Germany...
GTCTGGCTCATGCTCGGTTCATGCCCGACCAGCATGATGGTCTTATGATTTGCATGATCCTTGAGCAGCGTTGCCAGGCGGGTCGGGCCGAAGTCCAAGCCGAGGCGTTCATCCTCAATAAGCCGATTGCGCATCCCTAGTTCCTTGGCGACGATTTCGGCCGTCTGCTTGGCGCGGACGAGCGGGCTCGTCAGGATGATGTCGGGGTTCAGCGACAATTTGGCCATCGTCTTCGCCTCGCGCGCCATCCGGGCTCGTCCCGCGTCGGTGAGCGGTCGATCGGAATCCGGGCCGTGCCATTCATCGGATTCGGCGGCAATCCCATGCCGGAGAAAAAAACACATCATCGGGTTGCGGGTTTCTCCCATGACGCGAAGAACCATCCCGCACGATGAGAGCCACTTGGAAACCGTTCGAAAAGCACGGCAAGCTCACGAAACAGAGCGATCTTCCCGACAGCGTTTTCGCGTTTCCGAAGGAACGCAAGGAGCCGATGACCGACGCGAGCCACGTCCGCAATGCGGTCGCGCGTTTCGATCAGGTCCAGGGCGTCACCGACGCCGAGCGCGAGTTGGCGTTCGCGAACATCAAAAAGGCCGCCGAGTACTACGACGTCCGGCTGACCGAGAAGTCCTGGCACGACCTCATCAAGAAGCGCTAGGCCATGAAAGCGTATCTGACCGATTCGAGCGCGCCGGCAGGCGTGCGGCTCGCGGACGTCCCCGACCCCCAGCCCAAAGCGAACGAGGCGCTGATCGCGGTGGAGGCGTTTTCGCTCAATCGCGGTGAGCTGCCCGGCCACGGCATGTTCCCTGAAGGGATGATTCCCGGGTGGGATAGCGCCGGGCACGTCCTTTCGCCCGCCACGGGCGGGAGCGGGCCGAAAGCGGGGACGCGCGTCGTCGGCTTCGGGGGCCACGGCGCCTGGGCCCAGCGCCGCGCCGTCGACACCGCGAATCTCGCCGCTTTACCCGATGGCATCGATGCGGAACAAGCAAGCGCGCTCCCGGTCGCGGCGGGGACGGCGTTGCGCGCGCTGCGCACGCTCGGCGCGATCGTCGGCCGCCGCGTCCTGGTGACGGGAGCGAGCGGCGGCGTTGGACGGCTTGCGGTGCAAATCGCGCGCCGCGCGGGCGCCTACGTCGTTGCGCTGACGTCCTCCGATGCGAAGCGCAAGGAGCTGACGGAGATCGGCGCCGACGAGGTCGTTACCGATCTCGCGAAGCTCGCGGCACCGCTCTACGGTGTCATCGACACCGTCGGCGGGCAAGCGCTCGTCGACGCTTGGGGGCATCTGCGTGCCGGCGGAATGCTCATCTCCATCGGCTACGCCGGCGGCACGCCGGCGACGTTCCCGCCGTACAGCACGGTCGGCCCGCGCAAGACGCTCGTCGCTTTCACCTTGGGAACCGCTTTGCTGCCGGACGAAACGCTGGGCGAGGATTTCACATATCTCGCGCAACTGGTCGCGCGCAAGGAACTCGATCCGGAGATCGTTTGGCGTGGCGACTGGACGCAGCTCCCCGAAGCGATCGCTTTGCTTGCTTCGCGCAAGATATCGGGTAAAGCCGTCCTCCGGATCCCTCCCGGTTAAAGGGCGATTAGGAAAAACTCTTGCCTTAACCGCTTCTTTATCGTCCGATTAAAGGGGCCAACCGCGGCGTCCCCCAACCTCACCTGACATGTCATCACCGCAGCCTAGAATCGTCATCATCGATGATGATCCGACGCAGGGCAAGCTGATCGAGCAAGTTCTCAAGAGCGACAGCTACGCGTTCACGCACTGCCACGATGCCGAAAGCGCGCTCGCCCTTTTCGGCAAGGGGTCGCGTGAAACGCAGAGCGCTCCGTTCGACCTCGTCATTTGTGACTTCATGCTCCCAGGGATGGACGGCTTTCAAGCCGTCGAGTTCTTGCGGCGCAGCGAACACGGCAAGAAGACTCCGATCATCATCATCAGCACGCACGGTTATGCGGTGCGCAATCGGGCGATGGGTGCGGGCGCTACCGTCTTCATGTCCAAGCCCGTCAGCCCCGCAAAGCTGCGCGAGGCGGTCCACACGCTGTTGGCCGAGCATCACAAAACCGCGGGTGCGAACCACGGCAGCGGCGGAAATCACAGCCACACAGCGCACAAGTAGGGCTGCGGCCGTGTCCAGAGCCATCGTCGCGCTCGGCGCGTTGCTGCTCGTGCTCTGCTCGACCGCCTCACCCGGCCGGTCGCAGGCTCCCACGATGCTGCGCATCGCGGTTAACCCGATCGAAGTCTACGCGCAGGTCTATTACGCGAAAGAGATGGGCTTTTTCCAGAAGGCCGGTCTCGACGTCGACATCCAGCCCAGCCAAAGCGGGAGCGCGATCGCGGCGGCGGTCGTCGGCAACGCCGCCGACATCGGTGCGACCAGTACCGTCGTCGATGCGGTCGCACACGGCAAGCACATCCCGTTCGTTGTCATCGCGCCCGCGGCGCTCTACACGTCCGCGGCGCCGACCGCCGCACTCTTCGTCGCCGTCAATTCACCGATCCGCAAGGCGGCGGACCTCAACGGCAAGACCATCTCGGTCTCCGGCCTCGGCACGGTCACCGAGTACGGCACGCGCGCTTGGATCGACAAGAACGGCGGCGATTCGTCGACCGCCAAGTTCGTCGAGCTCGCAGCCTCCGCCACGACGGAAGCGGTCCTGACCGGGCGCATCGACGCGGCGTACATCACCGAGCCCTATGTCTCGCTCGGCAAGAAGAATCTGCGGCTCCTCGCGTACGTTCACGATGCCATCGCCAAACAGTTTCTGCTCAGTACCTGGGTCACGACGACCCAATGGGCCAAGGATCATCCCGATCTGGTCAACCGGTTCGCCGCGGTGATGCGCGAAACCGCAATCTGGGCCAATCGTAATCCGGACAAGAGCGGCGAAATTCTCGTGAAGTACGTCAAGATCGACCCGGCGCTCCTGGCGACGATGAACCGCGCGCGCTTCGCCGAGCGGCTCACGCCGGCGCTGATGCAGCCGCCGATCGACGTCGCCGCAAAGTACGCGAAGTTCGATTCGTTTCCGGCTACCGAACTGATCTACTCGCCGTCGCGCTAGTCTAGTGCATGACGGCGCCGCCGTCGATGACGATCGTCTGTCCCGTGATGAAATCGCTGTCCGGCGATGCGAGGAAAACGAGCGTCCCGACGAGATCCGCGGGGACTTCCTCGCGCTTGATCGCACGTAGCGCAACGACGGCCGCGGAGTAGTCGGCGCCCTTCGCCTGCGCAGCTTCGCTCAGCGTGCGGCCCGGCGCGATGCAGTTCACCGCGATCCCGTCGCCGCCGAGCTCGCGCGCCAGTCCCCGCGTCATCGCGACGAGCGCGCCCTTGGACGCGAGATACTGCAGCATCCCCACATTCCCGCGAAACACCAGGGCGGACGAGAGGTTGATGATCTTCCCGTAGCGTTGCCGCCGCATGATCGGGACGACCGCCTTGACGCACTCGAACGCGCCCCCGACGTTGACCGCCATCGTCCGCTCCCACTCGCTCGAGGTGATCTCGGTCAGCGGCTTCGGCATCGGCGAGCCGTTGAGCGCGGCGTTGTTCACGAGGATGTGGACGCCGCCGAAGATCTTGTCCGTCTCGTTGACCAGCGCCGCTACCGCTTCGGGGACCGAGACGTCCGTGATGCGCCCGATCGCCTCACCCCCGGCCGCCCGGATCGCGTCGACGGCGAGCGTCGGATCGCGCACGTCGCAAAGGCTGACCTTCGCGCCTTCGGCCGCGAGTGCGAGGGCAAACGTCGCGCCCAATCCTTGCGCCGCGCCGGTGACGATCGCGCTCTTGCCGGCTAGGCGGTGCAGGCGGTTTCCTTCAGCGCATCTTTCCAGTCGATGCGCTCGTCGACGATGACGTCGGCAAGGCGGACGTCCGCGTAGTCGAGCGGTTCCGTCCCGCCGGGATGCTCGCCTCGCTCGACGGTGTCGATTGCGTCGAACATGGTCTTGCGCAGCGCGATGATGACCCGATCGCTGTGGGCCAGGTGCTCTTTCGAGCGGTCGAGGACGGGCCCCATGCATTCTTGCAGAGCGATGTCCTGCGTGTTCATCCCCTTGATCCCCGAAAACGATCGCCTGCGCTGCAGCCCGCGGTCGATCAGATAATCGTTCCCGCGATTGCGCTTGAGCCGGTATCCGGATTCGAAGTCATCGGGCCCACGGCCATATGAGGCGTTGCGTGCGCGAACGAACGCGTCGGTGAGCGGCCGTTCGGGCCGCATCGCATACATATAATTGTAGAGCCACGACGTCGTATCGTCGATCGGGACCCAGATCTGCCCGCTGATCGTCGGAATATCTTCGGGCACGCCCGTTCGCCCCAGTGTCCGAACGCGCAACGAATGTGCCGGCATGATGTAGGCGAACGCGCGAACGTAGTTGCGGCCGTCGCCGAGAGCATGAATCGCCGCGCCCGCCAGGCCGTGCACCGTCCGCTCGAACTCCACGCGCGCGGGTGCATTGCGCAGCTGGGATTTTTCATGCATGTCGTCATTGTGCAGGAAGCCGGAATGGACGCTATCGATCGCGCCCTCCAAGCTCTGCAGCCAATTGTTGTCCTGAAAGATTTTGACGACGTTGCGACGGTTCGCGGTCACGCGGACGAATCCGTAGTCGGGCGGCGCCGGGAGTGCATCGGCAGGTCCGAGATACGCCCACACGAGCCCGCCGCCTTCCCAAGTAAAATACGCCTTGCGAGGAGCGTTCCAGGCGGGCTCGGTAACGAGCAGCACGTCACCTTCAGCGTCCCGGAAGGCGATCAAATCTTCGCCGAGCAGCCGCACGCGCACGGGCGGACCGTCGTTTTCCGGTAGCTCCTCACTGAGCACCGCGGGTTGCCAATAACACCGCATGAACGCTCCGGCCGGCGTTTCGGGGCCGACGCACGTGAGCCGGGCGTTTTCGGTGGGAGTCAACACGGCGCAGTTCACTTCAGGCAGGTACGACCGCCAGCCTCTCGGTAGTCGCCTGAGCCATGCATCACATCGGCCGCTTTGACGAGACAAAGTTCGCGATCCCGGCAGGCTATGAAGAGCACGCCGCGGGTTTTCGCCGGCAAGTCTTGGTCGATGCGGCGATCGGCGCCGTCCACATGGGACTGAATATTTCCCAACTCGAGGCCGGCGGCCGGCTCGACAATCACGTCCACTCCTACGAAAAAGGCTTCTATATTCTCGAGGGTGCGGTCGAGGTCAATCTGGACGGCCGCGCGTATCTCCTCGACGCCGGCGATTACGCCGTCGTGCAGGTCGGCGTCGCCAATGCGTTCCGTGGTGCCGGCCGGCGCGTCCGCTGGCTCGAGATGATCTCCCCGCAGCCGCGCGCGCGAAGCGTCGGCGAGGATACGTTCTTCGTCGAAGCGGCAACCTGGCCGAAGAAGGTCGAGCGTCCGAATTTCGGCGATGCGCGCACGCGCTTCGTCGGACACTTCGACGACAAGCAGCTCCCGCCGCCGGCATATTTGCAAATGGACGGCTACAGCGGCGGCAACGTCGAGCGCATCTCGCTCAAGATGATGATCGACCGCACGCTCGGCGCGCAGCATCAGACGATGTTCACGGTCGAATTCCAGCCGGGGGGCGCCGGCAACGTCCACGATCACCCGTTCGAGGAGTCGTATTTTCTCCTATCCGGCGAAGCCGACTGCGAGCTCGACGGGAAGAAGTACGTCGTTCGCGCCGGCGACGTCGTGTGGACGAGCGTCGGCGGGACGCACGGTTTTTTCACCAAGGGTGACAAGCCGGTGCGTTGGATCGAGACGCAGACGCCGCAGCCCCCCGGACAACAGGCGTTTCGCTTCCAGCGCGATTGGGAGTACATGCGCTCTCACTATGGCCATCGCCACTAGGTTCACCGCATGGGCGGTACTCATCGCGATCTTCCTGATGCTGCCGGCTTCGGTGCGCGCGGCCGATCCGTACAACATCGACGTGATCTTGCCGCTCACGGGGACGGGGACGTTCGTCGGGCATTCGCAGCAGGAAGCGTTCCAGGCGATCGAAGCGATCGCCAACCGAAGCGGCGGAATTCGCGGCCGGCCCGTCAAGTTCGTCCTGCACGACGATCAATCCAATCCGCAGGTCGCCGTGCAATTCATGAACGAGGTTATCGCGCACAAGGCGCCGGTCGTCCTCGGCTCCGCGAGCGCAGCGTCGTGCAACGCGATGTCGGCGTTGCTCAAGGCTGACGGTCCCGTTCACTACTGCTTGACTCCGTCGATCCTGCCGCCGGCCGGCGGCTACGTGTTTTCGACCACTGTCTCGACGGCTGACTATGTCCTTATCGCAATCCGCTATTTTCGCGAGATCGGTTGGCGGCGCATGGCCGTCATCACGTCGACCGATACGAGCGGTCAGGATGCGGAGCGCGCCGTCGACGTCGCGCTGGCGCTCGCGGAAAACAAGAGCGTCACGCTCGTCGACCGCGAGCACTTCAATCCGACCGACGTCAGCGTCGGCGCGCAGATGGCCCGCATCAAAGCCGCGAACCCGCAGTGGATCTTCGGCTGGACGACCGGGACGCCGCTCGGCACGCTGTTGCGCGGCGCTCTGGATGGCGGCGTTGCGATCCCGATTTACACGAGTGCCGGCAACCTCACGTATGCGCAGATGACGCAATACGCGCAGTTCTTGCCGAAGGAGCTCTACTTCTCGAGCACGCCGCTGCTCGCGCCCGAAGTCGTCACCGATCGGGGCGTCAAAGGCGCGATCGCGCAATACGATGCGGGCTTGATTGCGCTCAACGTGAAACCCGACTACGTTCCGAGCACCGCGTGGGATCCGGCGCTCTTGGTCGTCGACGCGCTGCGCAAACTCGGCCCGGATGCGACTGCGGCGCAGCTGCGCGCGTATCTCGCAGGTCTAGCCGGCTGGACGGGCGTCCAGGGCCGCTACGATTTCAAGCTGCAGCCACAGCGCGGGCTCGGGCCTAACAATGCGCTGATCGTGCGCTGGGACCCGGCAAAAGGCACGTGGGTAGGCGTCAGTAAACTCGGCGGGATGCCGCTCGGACGGTGAGCCAACGGGAGGTGCGGATGTCTTTTCATAGGTGGCTGGCTGCAACTCTCTCCGTTGCGGTCCTTGCGTTTCTGCCCGCAACCGTGCCGGCCGCCGTATCCTCAGATGTGCTTGCGGCGGCGAAGCGCGAGGGGAGCGTCGTTTGGTACACGACGCTCGACGACAAGACGCTCGCGGCGATTTCCGCGCGCTTCGAACAGCTCTACCCCGACATCACGCTCAAGACGCTCGTCTTGAGCACGCGCGTGATGGGGCCGCGCTTGATCGCGGAGCAGCGCGGAAGGAACGTCGTCGCGGATCTCGTGGAAGGCGACGGCTTTCAGATCAATCAGCTCGTCTCGGTCGGGATCCTCCAGAGTTATCGCCCGTCGGAGGCCGGCAAGTACCTCAAGGGCGCGGTCGAAGCGAACGGCTACTACACGAGTCTCTACGAAGACGCGTTGGTGATCGCTTGGAACCCGGCGCGTGTAAAGGCGGATGGGCTCAAACCACCGGGGACCCTAGCAGACTTCACCAAGCCGGAATGGAAACACCACATCGGCATCTCGGCGGCCTCGTTCAGTTGGCTTGCCGGGCTCCAACAGACGCAGTCCAACGTTCCTGACCTCATGCGCAAGCTCGCCGCCAACAATCCGTTCATTTCCGCCAACCACTTCAACGTGATGTCGCAGCTCGAAGCCGGTGAATTCGACGCGACGCCGACCGGTTACGGCCACCTGGCGGACCTCGATCGGAAAGCCGGGAAACCCGTCGAGTTCACGTTGCTGCGGCCGCAGTTGCTCTCACCGATCGTCGTCGGCCTCGTGGCGAACGCTCCGCATCCCAACGCCGCGCGCGTCATGCTCGAGTGGCTGCTTTCACGGGACGGACAGCAATTGATCGTGCAGGTGAGCGGCCGCACCTCGGCGCGGACCGACGTCGCGAACAATCCCGCCTTGTTCAATGCGAAGCTGCCCTATTTCGTCGTGCCCTCGCCCGACGCGGCGGAGTACAATACGATCGTCAAGACCTTCAACGACACCTTCGGCATCAATGCTCCGTAGCGACACAAAGGATCAACGATGAAGCGGACACCGCAAGAATTTCAAAATGCCGTCCTGGACGTTCTCCAAGAGGGACGCTACGCCACGCCCACGATTTACGAAGAGTACCGCAGCAAACACCTCACCCGGGAAGGCGCGCGCGTCTACGCGCTCGAGCACTGCGTCTTCGCGGCGAATTTCCCGAGTTGGCTCGCGAACATCACCGGAAACTGTCCCCACCTCGACGTGCGCCAATACCTCATCGAGAACATGTTCGTCGAGGAGGTCCACGATCCGACCGTTACGATCGGCCACTATGAAAGCTTGGTCGATTTCACCGTCGCGCTCGGCGTCGATCGGCAGTTCATCTACTCCTACACGGGTGCTCCGATCACGCGGATGCGCATCGTGTACTGCGAGTGGGTCAGCCGCGCTCTCCCGTGGCTCGAGTCCTTCGCCGCGATCGCGGGCAACGAAGTTGCGCGCGGCAAGGAGATGATCAAGCGCGTCGGCGAGCGGGCGCGGACCTCTCGCAGCCAGTGGGCCGCGCTCAAGCTGCCGGATTCAGCACTCTCGCACTGGGACTCGGCCGATGCCGCCGATTCGACCGAAGGCGGGCACGGCGACGTCCCGCTGGACATATTGAAGAAATACGCGGACACCGAAGAGAAGCAGGAAGCATGCTTACGAGCGATGCGCGAACGGCAGCACGTCAACCGGATTTGGTTCGATCAAATCGGCGTCTGGGCATACGAGGCCTCGGGCCTACCTCCGCCGTCGCTCGAACACCGGCAGCCGAGACCCGCACCGGTCCTTGCCGCCTGAAGCCCGGCGTTGGCTGACGCGCGCGTCGCCGTAGTCACGGGCGGCGCGTCCGGGATCGGTTTGGAGATCGTCCGCCGGCTCGCCGGCGAGGGGATGGCCGTCGTCGCAATTGACTGCGATGACGGCGCGTGCGGCAACGCCCGGCGGGTATGTGCGGAATTCGGTGAGCGCGTTCGTATCGTGAGCGGCGACGTCGGCACGCCGGAAGGCGCGCAATTAGCGATCGACATGGCGGTCCAGACGTTCGGCGGCCTCGATCTTCTCTGCAACAACGCCGCCGTGCATCCGATCGGCCGCATCGAGGATCAGTCGATCGAAGCCTGGCGCGAGGCGTTTCGCGTGAACGTGGACGGGACGATGCTGTGCAGCAAGTTCGCGTTGCCGCACATGAAGCGCTCGCATGGCGGGACGATCGTCAACATGGGATCGATCAGCGGACTCGTGCCGTATGCGGGCGGCGGTGCCTACGCGGCATCGAAAGCGGCGATCGCGATGCTGACCAAGGTGCTGGCTCTCGAAGCCGGTCCGTACGGGATTCGCGTGAACTGCATCTGCGCGGGATCGATCCGTCACGGCGACGACGATCGAGACGACGCACCGCCCGCGCACGTCCCCATCGGCCGGCGCGGCCGGCCGGATGACGTCGCGAGCCTCGTCTCCTACCTTGCCTCCGATGGAGCAAGTTATCTGACCGGCAGCGTGATCGTGCTCGACGGCGGTGCGACGGCGGGACGCGAACGCCCGAAGTGACCGCGGTCGACGATCTGCTCGATCATTGCGCACAAGTTCAAGCCGGCCAACGCGTTTTGGTCGTTGCGGCTCCAGATGGACTCCGCGGCGGGCGCAACATCGTCGACGAAGCGACGGTCGCGTCCATCGCGGACGGAGTCCGCTCGCGCGGCGCCGATGCTTCCGTCTTGTGGGTCGACATACCAAACCGGCGCGACGTCGTGTGGCCCGGCATTCCGACGCGCGACACGGTGTGGCGCATTCCGCCCGTCCTCAAGCAGGCGATGAAAGGCGCCGACATCCTGATCAGTCACGTCTACGATCTCTCAAACGAAGAAGAGCTCAAAGAGTGGTCTGAGACGCTCGAGGAGTACCGGCTGCCGATGGTCCGCAATATGGCGACCACCACGCAGCTGCTCGTTAGCGCGTGGGCATGCACGCCGTACGAATGGGTCTCGGAGATCCGCTATCGAGTCGCCGAGCAGATCCGTCCCGGCGAGCGCTGGCTCCTCACCCACCCGAATGGAACGCATCTAGAAGGTACGGTCGGGCCCGCGCCCGGGAAGCGAAGCGCGTACGCGAACCGGCGGACCGATGGTTTCCACCGGCCGTTTCCCGAAGGCATCTATCCCGCGATCAATCCGCTCGATGCGCGCGGCGTGTATATCTTCGAGCGCATGTTGCCGGTCTGGGCCGGGCACATCGGCGTGCCGCCGCTTTTCAGCCGGCCGGTCTCGCTCACGATAGAAAACAATCGCGTCGTAGAAATCGAAGGCGGGAAAGAAGCCGACACGCTGCGGCATTTTCTCGCCGCGCTCGCGAAAGCCGTCGGCAACGACAACGCCTACGAAGTCCGCGCCCCACATGGCGGCGTGCATCCGTGCGCTCACGTCTCCGGCGCCGAGTGTCACGACACGAGCTACCGGGAGTTCATCGCGTCATTTCACCCGAGCAGCATCCACATTCATCTGGGCGTCGGCAGCCGCACCGCGGAATTCCCCTACAACTTGCATTCGGCCGCCGAAATACGAGGCGCAACCTTGAAAGTCGGCGATCAAGTGCTGCACGACGCCGGACGCTTGAGCGTGCTCAATCACCCGAGCGTTCAAGCGGTGGCTGCCCGTTATCCGAATCGGCCGGAGTTACTTCCGGGCGTAGGTTCCGATGATGACCGAGGCGGCTAGCGCGTGGCCCGTGATCGCCGCCATGAACGCATCGCGGTTGAGACCGGGTTGCAGCGCATCCGGTGCCAGGTCGAGCGCATACGCGGTAAACACGTAGTGGTGCGGCGGATCGTTCTTTGGCGGACACAGGCCGAGGAAGGTTCCGAGATTCCGATTGTTCACGCCGCCGATGAACATGGGCGACGCGCTCGATGCAAGCCCCGCGGGAAATGATGTCACGTCCGGCTTGATGCCGTAGGCGATCCAATGGACGACGCCGAGCGCGTTTCTGCCGTCCAAGTCCATCACGAGAATCCCAAAGCTCTTCGTCGTGGCGGGTGCGCCGGTCCAGCGCAGTGGCGGCGAGATGTCTTTCCCGCCGCAGTCGCCCGGACCGGCGGCATCCGTGCTCAACGTCCCGCCGTCCGTGAACGCGGGCGAGGTGAGGACCAATGCTTGCGCGGCCGTGGCCGCGGTCGCGACCATCGCGAACACCAGGATGAGATGGCGCAGCAACGCGCTCATACTGCGGCGATCGTCTTCGGCCGGTATTTCTCGCACAGTGTCTTCCAGCGCTCGACGCGTTTGGTTTGTCCTTCGATGACTGCGGGTGGAATCTCGACGAAGGGCGGGCGCAGCGGACCCGGATCGACGTAGCCGGCCAAACGGATTGCGATTTTCGCGGCCGTCTCCCGCCATGACAAGTTCAGCGGTACGGCACGCGGTCCCATGATGTCGAGCGTGATCGCCTGCGCGGCTTCACGATCGCCGCGCTTGATCGCGTCGCGCAGCGCCAGCTGCGGCCACGGTCCCATCCACGCATCGATCGACCAAAATCCGGCGGCGCCGAGATCGGCGTATTGAAAATATTGTCCCTGGAAGCAGAAAACGCTCATCTTCCCGGCGACGACCTTCTGCAAGCGCACGAACTCGACCGGATCGCGGTGGCTGTCCTTCATGCCGATCACGTTACGATGCTTGGTGATTTCGTTAAAACAATCGACGGGAAGCGTCACGTGGTGGAGCGCCGGATTGTGGTACACCATGATGTTCATGCGCGGGAACATCTCCGCGATGTCCTTGTAGAAGCGGACCGCGTTCTCCACGCTCGACGGGAAGTAGTACGGAACGCCGGCCAAGACGGCCTCGGCTCCCGCCTCCTCAGCGATCTTGATTTTCTGCACCGTTTCGCGGCTGTTCGGCGACGTGACGCCGATGAAGAGCGGGACGCGCCCTTTCACGGCCGAGACGCACTCGCGCGCCAGCGTGCGAAATTCATCGATCAGCAGCGTGTGACATTCGCCGAAACTGCCGGTCGTCGCGATGACGTCGGCTCCGTCGCGAATCATGCGATCGACCCCATCGCGCAGCCGGTTCACGTCGATCGTTGCCGTCGCTTTGATATCGACGGCGTCGTCGGTAGCGAACGCCGGCATCATCGCCATCAGTCCGCCGATCTCGTTGGCACTCAGCATCGTTTGCTCTCCTCTGTCGTCTTGGCCCGATTCGCTCCGGCATTGGCCGGTCCTATGCACGATAAGGGGACCCGCCCATTGAGCCGGAGAAGTGCCCGTGCCCGTAATCGGAGGGCTTGTCATGGCCAGAGCCCGCCCCCACCGAAGGTCCGCTCATCGAAGCGCGGCACTCAAGTGCCCGGTTTGCAGTCATCGTGTCGATATGCACGTCCACCCCGAGCACAACCGCTGCATCATTTGCGCTCGGACCGGCGGCCGCTGCAAGGTCATGGCACCTGTGGATCTATTTTCTGGGGCAGGCTTCGGTACGCTGACGTAGCGGCCAGAGAGCACGCGACGACGCCGCAGCCGATCAGAAAGATCGTCGCAAATGCGGCGGGGTTCGCGTTGAGAACGATTGCGACCGTCGCGGCGCCGACGCCCGAACCGGCGATCCGAAGCGAGTTGAACAGCCCGACGCCGGCACCATAGCGGCCCGCTTCGCTTTGCGTCGTCCCGACTGCCGCGGCCGTATACGCAAACGCGACTCCGCTCCCGATCACGAGCAAAGAGATGCCGAGCGCGTAGATGTTCCCCGAGCCCGACATGACCAGCGCAGTCGCGCCCGAGGCGCAGGCGAGCGCGGCGAGCGCACCGCGTAAGGTCCACATGCTGCCGAAGCGCTTGACGAGCCGGCTCGTCAGCGGCGCGAAGATCGCCATCGCGAGCGGGAGCGCAAATGCGACGAAGCCGGCGGAAGACGCTGGAAAATGGCGCGCTTGAATGAGGTAGAGCGGCGTGTCGAGCAGCGCCGCGCCGAAACAAACGGTCGCGCCGAAGACGGCGATGCAACTCGTCATGTACGACGGTTCGCTGAAAGCCTGCGGTGAGACGAAGGGATCCTTGGCGCTGCGGATGGCGTGCGAGAAATCGAAGAGACACGCGACGCCCGCAAGCGCGAGGATCCACACGAGCGGAGAATGCACGCCGAGCTGCGCGATCGTGGTAAACGCGACCTGCAGCAGCAACACGCCGAACGTGAGGCCGGCGGCAGCGCGCCATTGGAGCGAGACGACGCGTCCGGGATCGGAGGGGACGTAGCGCAGGGCCGCGACCAACGTGATCGCCGAAATGATCGGGACGGGCGCAAACGTCGAGCGCCATCCCAGCGTGTCCGTCAGCACGCCGCCCAGCGGCGGCCCGAGCGCTTGGCCTAAACTATTGGCCGTCGCCCAGGCGCTGAGCGCAAGCGCGCGCCGCTCGGACTCGTACATGTCCGAGAGCAGCGTCATGACGAGCGGGACGATTGCGGCTGCCGCCGCACCTTGAACGACGCGCATCGCGACGAGCGTCCCGAGGTTCTGCTCGAAGAGCATGACGAAGCCGGCGGCGCCGATCGCCGCGACCGCGATGCAATAGACTTTTTTGCGCCCGTAGCGGTTGCCCAGCCAGCCGCCGATCGGCAGCAGCGTCGCAAACGCAATCGCCGTCGAGGTGATCAGCAGCGACGCGTTTGCAATCGAGACGTGCAGATCGCGCGCGATGTCGCGCAGCGGGACGTTGAGGATCGTGCTGCCCAGCACGGCGACGAACGTCCCGAGGACGATCGAGATCGTCGCCAACCCGCGGTGGGGAGCGGCGAGGACTACGCGTTCGATTTGGTGATGAGCGTCGCTGCGTCGACGGGCTTCTCGACGAGTCCGTATTTTACGGCGATGTCGAGCACCGGCTGCATCAGCTTCGGGTCGAGCGACGTCGCGAATGTCGCACGAATCAAGTTCTTCGCGCGCTCGGGGTCGAGCTTGAGATACTTGATGAGGATCGCAGCGCTCTCGTCGTGGTGCGAGTTCGTCCACCGCGCCGCCTCGTAGATCGCTTGCGTCAGCTTGCGGACCGTGCCGCTGTTTTCCGCGAGCCAGGTTTGCTTTGCGAACCAGCTGTTGATGTAGAAGGTCTTCGCGACCGCGTCATAGGGCTTCGCGAAGCGTCGAATGTCGTTGCCGGCGGACGAGATGTTCGGCTCGCTGACGATCGCGGCTGCGACCGTCCCGCGGAGGAGCGCCGGGACGGCCAATGACGGCCCGATCTCGACGAAATTCACTTTGGACGGATCGGCGCCCGCCAAGCGGACCGTTTCGCGCGTCGAGATTTCCGCCAGCGTTCGCAGGCCGTTCAGACCGACCGTTTTTCCCTCGAGATCCTTGACGCTGTGTAAGGGGCTGTCTTTGGCGACGCACAAGAGCGTCGAAGGTGCGTCGGTCCGGTAAACGCTCCCGCCGGCAAAAAACGCGAGCGGAAGGCCGTGGTTCACGGCGTTGGCGATCTGGCTCATGTCGGACATCCCGATGTCGAGCGATCCGCCGCTGACCGCCTGAATCATCTGCGCGCCGTTGGTGAACGTGATGATGTCGCAGCTCAACCCCGCGCGGCTCGCGAATCCGCCGTCGATCAGAAAGGCGGACTCGACGTACGATTCAGAGCTGGTCGCACCGAGTCGCAACGGTGCGTCCGCGTTGACCGCCCGCGGCTGCCCTAAGAGCGGCGCCGACGCCAAGAGCGCCAACAGACGCGAGCGCCGCACCGTTACTTTACCTTTAAGTAGTGCTGCAATCGCTCGGCGGTCAGCGTCTCGGCCGGATCGTATTCGGGCGCCGTATCGAGCTGTTCGAGGTCGTTGAGGCCGGACTGCTTGTAGATCCGGTTCGTCACGACGATGATCCGCGCGATGTTTTTCGAATCCGCGTTGAAATGCTGGCTGATCGTGTTGGGCGGGATGTAGACGACGTCGCCCGCTTCCCACTCGAAGCGCCGCTCAAGCTCTTGCGGGAGCCACGTGTACTTCTCTCCGCCCTCGATCGTCAGATCGCAGTCGACGTGGATGTCGTAACCGCGGCCCTCCAGGATGTAGACCCCCTGCTCGGCGAGCTGGCGGTGCCGCCCGGAACGGCTCCCCGGCGGGATGATCTGCATATATGCGTCGACCGTCTCGCAGCGCGTGTCCATCGCCTCGTTGACGAGATGCTTGAGCAGGCCGTGCGGCGAGTTTTCCCACGGAAACTCGTTCGCATGGACGACTTTCTTACGCCGGCTATCCCGCTTCGGGCGCTCGGCGGCGTCGTCGAGCATTCCGCGGTAATAGGCCAGTGACTGATCGCCCTGCTTCCACTCGCCGTACTCTTCCCACTTCATTTGTGCGGTTGATGGGCACGATGTTCGTGGTCGTGATCGACCTCGTGATCGTGTTCGTGGTCGTAGCGCGGTTCGAAGCCGGCGCTATGCTCCGTATCCGTCGCGGGGCTCGGTACGATCAGCTTCTGGAAGAGCATGTTCATGAAGATGTACATCGGCTTGGTCTTCATGACGAGCGCTCGCGCTGGTTTCGTCGCGCTGCGGTTGAAATGCTGGTGGACGCAGTTGTTGTGAACGATGACGATTTCGCCGGCCTTCCATTCGTACGACTTGCCGTCGTGCACCTCGACGCCCTCGCCGTCGAGGATGTAGAAGACGGCTTCGTTCACGTGGCCGTGCTTCTGCGACGTCCCCCCGGGGGCGAATTCTTCCAGATGAATGTGCAGCGTTTGACCGAGGCCGTCTTTGGGCTGCAAATAGTCCTTGTTGAAGTGCTGCGGTCCACCGTAAAACTCGATCTGCGAGCCTTTCAGGACACGCGGGCGCTCGCGCAGCCTGCGCAGCTCTTCCGTTAGGGCGTACTCGCCGGTCACGGCGCGGACGAAAGTCCGGTCCTTGAGGGCGCGGTTGCGTGTCTTGTCTCTGACTTTCATAAGGGAGAAAGTGCCTTTCCGGCCTCAGCCGGCGATTCCGAAGATGGCTTTGAAGTTCGAGACCAAGCCGTTATATTCGTCTTTGGCCGGGGCCGGCAGTATGTAGAAGGGCATCTTCGCATTGAAGACCCGCAGGTCGCTCTTGATATCCGTCCGCGTCGGCGTCCGGCCGTCGTCGGCGAAAAACTGCTGCACGCGCGGGGAGAGAAGCCAGTCGACGAGGACCCGCGCCGCATTGGGATGCGGCGCATTTTTGAGGATCGCCACGAGTTCGAGCCCGACCGAGACGGGGCTCGGTGAGAGAAACTCGATCGGGCGCCCGGCCAGCCTCGCACGTTCGGCCATGTATCCGTATGCCGTCGGCGTGACGTCGAACTCGCCGTTGACGAGCTGCGTGATCGTCGCCGAATGTCCGCTCGTGATCAGCGGTTTGTTGTCGGCCATCTTTTTGAGCATGTCTCGGGCGTTCTTCTGGGTCGCGAGCACACCTTGATACCAGTTGAAGGCGCTACCGTCGATTCCGAGTTTCCCTTTCCATTCGGGCTTCGCGAGATCGGCCAGCGAGGTCGGAGGCTTGAGACCATCAGCCCGCAAGCGATCCGGATTCCACGCGATCACCGTCGTGTCGGTGAAAAAGGCGACCCAGATGCCTTTCGGGTCGAGCGTGCCCTTGATGTACTTGCCGGGCTCGGATGGCTTAAAAGGTTGAAAGGCGTCGGATTCCGCCAGCTGACTGAAGGCGAACTGATCGCAGGCAACGACGTCGGCATTGTATTTGCCGGCGGCGCGCTCGGTCATCACGCGCGCCGGGATCACCGCGCTCCCGATCTGCAGCGCCGTAAGCTTGATCCCCGGGTGCGTGTCGTTGAAGATGCCGACGAGCGTGTTGAGCGTCACCGTATCGAGCGACGAATACCAGACGACGGTTCCCTCGGCTTTTGCCGCGGCCGCGGTTTGCGCGGAGACGTCCGCTCTGCTCGCTTGCGGCACGGCCAGACCTGCGAGAATCGCGATAGCGGCGGCCAGAACGGCGCGCGTGCGGCTCATCGGCTCCTACTTCGGCGCCGGGCGCAAGCTCCTTTATAGGTAGCCGCGCTCGCGCCGGGAGCCCGTAGTTCCCCTTTCTCATAACCCGAACGAGCTAACGTGCGCCATTTGTCGAGCGGTTGACAAATCCGCCCCTGGGAACAAGCTTCTCAATGGCAAGAGTCTCGCGACGGATTCTCATCTTGTGCGGGCTGATGTCCGCCATCGCCGCCCTCTGCGGCTTCGGGTACTGGTCCGCTCCGGCACGGGCGCACGCCGTGAAAGTCGCCCTGCAGCCCGTCGTCGATCACCTGATCCCACCACCGCAAGAACTCTTCAAGAAGGATCGCCTCGCGGTTTTGGTGCTGGGGATCGACTACAACTACGACGACAAAGACATGCCGTTCTCGGCGGGCGCGCGCAGCGATACGATCATGGCCGTCTCGTTCGATCTTGTAAACAAGACGATGCGCGAGCTCTCCGTCCCGCGCGATATGGACGTCGTCTTACCGAACGGAACGGAAGACAAGATCAATGCGGCCTACGCCGAGGGCGGATTCCGCGAAGCAGAAGCGGTCGTTGCAAAGTTCCTAGGCATCCCGAAATTCGACCGCTACATCGTGTTGCGCATCAATGCGGCGAGCGACCTCATCGACGCGCTCGGCAGCATCGACGTTGATGTAAAGAACTCGGATGCGCTCAAGCAGAGCGGCCCCAACGGCCCGATCGACTACGACGACAACTGGGGCCACCTGCACGTCCATCTGAAGCCGGGCCTGCAGAGCCTAGCGGGCGAGCAAGCCGTCGGCTATGCGCGCTTCCGCCACGACTGGTGCAGCGACCCGTGCCGGATCATGCGCCAGCAGCAGGTGATCCGCGCGGTCGTCGACCGCTTCGAAAACCACAAGCTCAACGCGCTGCTGCACCTGCAATCGCTCATCGACGTCGCCCGGCGGGACATCCAAACCGACTTGAGCGCGCAGGAACAGCTAAGCTTGGTGAACTCCTACTCGGACCTCAACCTGGCGGCGATCAAGATGGAACAGATTCCCTACGTTGCGGATAAGAATCTGCCGTCCGGCAACGTGATCATCGCGGACGAGGATGCCAAGGCGAAGCTCGTCGCCAGCCTGTTCGGCGCCGGTACGCAAGCCGCCGCGAAGTTGCCGGCCGGAGACCCGATCTTCGATACGCTACGCGGCGGCCCCATCGCCTCAATTGACGTAGACCTTTAGTCCCGAGCCGCGCCCGATTAAGCGCGTATTACAATCGTGAGGTTCCCGGTGATTGTCGAGCCAAACTGGAGTAAACTCGGGACATGAGCAGCTACTTTCTCGTCACCTTCGGCGCAATAGCAGGGACACTCGCCGCCTGCCTGCTCTCCACGTTCCACTGAGGATCGGCCGTGATCTCCCGGCAAAGCGCGCGTGCCTGCGCGACGGACGCGGCGCTCTTGCTCACGAAGAGCTTGCGCCAATACGCCTTGCCCGATAGCTTGGCGATGAGGTCAGAGGCCTCGCGCGCGTCGACGATCCCGCCGCTGGTTTGAACGAAGACGGTCGGCGTCGACTCGTCGACGCCCAGCGGCAGCCGGTGCAGCAGCTGTTCTTGTGAATCGCCCCAGACCGCGTCGCCGTAGCGCTCGTGGAGCGCGAGGGCGCAAGCGTCGTACGCGCGCAGATCGCGTTCGGCGTTGAATTCGGCCGCCAGCCCGTAGAGCGTGATGCGCTCCCGCAGCGCGTGGGCCGCCTCGCCGCCCATCGTGCGCGTCGCGTCCATCACCCGCACGTCATCCCACGCCAGATATTCATCGACCGGATCGAGCGCGCGCGGCGCCGGCCACAGCTGCCGCAGAATCTCTTGGAGAATGCGCTCGAACATGCGCGTCGTGTGATGAAAGTACACGGTCGCGAACATCATGTACCGCGCCAAAAGGAAGGATTCGAGCGCGACGACCCCCCGGCCGTCGATCCCCAAGTGCTGCCGCCCGCTGATCTCGAAGACGCGCAGCGACGAGACCAGTTGATCGACGTCGTAGCGTCCGCTCGCGACGCCGGTAAAGTAGCCGTCGCGTAACAGATAGTCCATCCGGTCGGCATCGAGGTTCGGACCGCTGACCAGCTCGCGCAAAACCGGATAGCGCTGATCCGCGCCGCCGACGATGAGCTCGAGGACCTCGTCGCGCGTGATTTCCAGACGGTCGAGGGCGCGGGCGACGTCGGGCTGCGCGAGGATCAGCGGCGTGCGCTGCTCGTGCGCGACGCCGAGGACCGCCTCGCAGGCATGGCTGAACGGACCGTGACCGATGTCGTGCAGCAGCAGGCTCGCGCGCAACAAACGGCGCTGCCGTGCGAAGTCGGCCTCGCTCGAAAAATAGTCGGGCGAGTGACGGCGCAACGCCTCGAGGACGCGGTCGCCCATCGCGAGCGCGCCCAGGACGTGGCTGAAGCGTGAATGTTCGGCCGACGGATACGCGAGATAGGCGAGTCCGAGCTGACGCAGGCGCCGCAGACGCTGCATCGGCGACGTCGCGAGCAGCGCGACTTCGTCCGCATCGAGCTCGATGAAGTGATGGATCGGATCGAAGATGCGTTTGGGCTGTGGATAACTGCTCAGGCGGTCTACTTCGGTCGGAAGTCGAAGTTTTCCGCGTGCGGATCGATCCCGGAATCATTCGCGACGTTTTGTCGCGCACCGATCTGGCGGCTCTCGTCGGTTCGTATGTCTCGCTCACCAAGCGGGGCAACGATCTCGTTGGCCTGTGTCCGTTCCATTCCGAGAAGACGCCGTCGTTTCACGTCCATCCCGATCGCGGCTTCTTCAAATGCTTCGGATGCGGGCTGGGCGGCGACGCGATCCGCTTCCTGAGCCAAATGGAGAACGTTCCATTTCCCGAAGCGGTCCGGACCCTGGCCAAACGGGCCGGCGTCGCTATAGAGGAAGAAACTCCGGCGGCGGCCCGTAGCCGCAGCGAAAAAGAGCTGATCTACCGCGCCAACGACCTCGCGGCGAACTATTTTCACCGCATGCTGCGCGAACCGGCGGGCGAGACGGCACGCGCGTACTGCGAGCGCCGCGGCTTGACGCAAGAGACGATCGAGGCGTTTAAGCTGGGCTTCGCACCCGACCGTTGGGATGGGCTGGTCGGCGAGCTGCAGCGCGACGGGGTCGATCTTGCGATCGCCGCCAAGGCCGGCCTCGTGAAGCAGGGCCAGCACGGCTACTACGATTTTTACCGCGCGCGCCTGATGGTCCCGACGCTGTCGACGACCGGCGAAGTGATCGCCTTCGGCGGCCGCGCGCTCGGCGACGAGGAGCCGAAATATCTCAACACGGCGACGACGCCGGTCTACACGAAAGGCCGCTATCTTTTCGCGCTCAACGTCGCGCGGCGCGAGGCGGCGCAAAAGGATGCGTTCATCGTCGTCGAGGGTTATCTCGACTGCATCGCGTTGCATCAAGCGGGCTTTCACAACGCGGTCGCGTCCCTTGGGACCGCCTTTACCGCCGAGCAGGCGAACGAGATCAAGAAGTACTGCCGCAACGTGTTCTTGTGCTTCGATGCGGATCCCGCGGGGCAGACCGCGACCCTGAAATCGATCGATACGCTCGTCGCAGCAGGGTGTTCGGCCCGAGTCGTCCGTTTGCCGGAAGGCGAGGATCCCGATTCCTTCGTTCGCAATCGCGGATCCGAAGCGTTTGCGCAGCTGCTCGACGATGCGACTTCGTGGGTCGAGTACAAGCTCGATCACGAGATCGCGACGATCCGCGGCGGGTTTCGCAGCGCCGCCGAGATTGCGCGCGAGGCCGAAAAACTCGTGCGCGGTCTGCCGCGAGAGGAGTGGGATCGTTGGCGCGTCTACCTGGCGGCCCGGCTCGGGCTCAATGTCGACGATTTGCGCCGCAGCCGCTTCGTCGTCGAAACGAAGTTTTCTCCGGGTGCCGGCCACGAGCCGCGGTTCACACGTCACGCGTCCGTGTCGGCCGGGACGACCGGTCGCGTCCCGCCGTTCGAGCAACACGTGATCGAGATCATGTTCCTCGAGCCCGGCCTGGCACGATCGTACAGCGAGCGCATCCCCGCTCAAAGCTTCACGCCCGGGACATATCGCGAAATCTATGAGCGCATCGTGAAGCACGCGGCAGAATTGTCGCAGCCTTCCGATCTGCTGGCCTTATTCTCGGATGATGAGGAGGCGGCACGGGTGCTGGCCGACCTAGGAGGTCTCGACCTCGATGCCGACGCCCGCCGGGCGCACCTCGAACGGATCGTCGCGAAACTCGAGGAAGACCAAGCTGCGGCGCGCTATCGCGAACTCAGCCGGCTTCAGGACGAGATGTTTTTGTCAGGGCAACCTGTCCCACGCGAGGTCAGAGACGAGTTTTCCACCTTAGTGTCGAAACTAAAAGGATAGTAGGTGAGTTCTAGGATGGCGGTCGCCTTAGTCGGCGGCCAAGAAAGGGGGTGAAGAAGAGATGGCACGCAAGAAGGGCGGGGCAGCCGTAGCAGAACCGCCGCAGCCCGCGACGCTCGAAGAAATTGTTAAGAAGTTGATCGAGCGCGGGAAGAAGCGCGGTTCGCTCACCTACGAAGAGATCAACGCCGCCTTCGACAACGTCGAAGACGTCAATCCCGAGCGCATCGACGAGCTCTTTGAAGAGATCGCGGCGGTCGGCGTCGAGATCGTCGACGAGCAGAAGGAAGAGAAGGCCGAAGCCGAGGCCGATGAATCGCCGGAAGAAGTCATTCCGGCCGGTTTGGCATTGGACGATCCGGTCCGCATGTACCTCAAAGAGATCGGCCGCGTCCCGCTCCTGTCGATGGAAGATGAGAAGAATTTGGCGATGGCGATCGAGGCCGGCGAGCGCGAATTGGCGCGCAACGGCTCGGGCGTCAACGAGCTCGTCTCACGCGGCGAGGAAGCGAAGCGGCGCCTGACCGAGGCGAATTTGCGCCTCGTGGTCTCCATCGCGAAGAAATACGTCGGTCGCGGCATGCTCTTCCTCGACCTCATTCAAGAGGGCAACTTGGGCTTGATCCGCGCGGTCGAGAAGTTCGACTATCGCAAGGGCTACAAGTTCTCGACCTATGCGACGTGGTGGATCCGCCAAGCGATCACGCGGGCGCTCGCCGATCAAGCGCGGACCATCCGCATCCCCGTCCACATGGTCGAGACGATCAACCGGCTCATCAAGGTCTCGCGCCAGCTGCTGCAAGAGCTTGGACGCGACCCCTCGGTCGAAGAGATTGCGGCCGAGATGGGCCTCACCCCCGAGAAGGTCCGCGAAGTCATCAAGATCTCGCAGGAGCCGATCTCGCTCGAAACGCCGATCGGCGAAGAAGAAGATTCGCACCTCGGCGACTTCATCGAAGATCAAGAAGCGGTCGCCCCGGCCGAGGCCGCGTCGGTGATGCTCCTCAAAGAGAAGATGGCCGACGTCCTCAAAAACCTCACCGAGCGCGAGCGCAAGGTCCTCGTGCTGCGCTTCGGCCTCGAAGACGGCCATCAGCGGACGCTCGAGGAAGTCGGTCAGGAGTTCGGCGTGACGCGCGAACGCATCCGGCAGATCGAAGCCAAGGCACTGCGCAAGCTGCGCCACCCATCGCGCGGAAAAGCGCTCAAAGACTACTGGTCCAACGAATAGCGGTTGTTTCTCCAGACGATCGTCCTTGCCGCTGCGTACGAGATCAATGTCATCCTCGGTTTGTCGGGATTCGGCGCGTTCATCGCGCACGGGCAGTCCGAGGCTTTTCGGGCCGTTGAGAAATACGTCAACGAGACCGGCGGGATTCACGGGCAACCGGTTCATTTCAACTTGCTCGACTCTCAATCGAGCGGGCAAGTCGATATTCAGCTCACGTCCGCCGTCCTAGCGAAACATCCGCCCTTCGTGATCGAGGGCGGCCCCGCCGCGGTGTGCCACGCCGCATCGACGCTCTATGCGAAGGGCCCGGTGATGTACTGTCTTTCGCCCGGATTTTTCCCGGAGCGCGGCAGCTACGTCTTCGGCGCGGGCGTCGAGTCGCGCGTCGGGATGGGCGTCGTCATGCGCTACCTGCGCATGAAGGGCTACAAGCGCTTGGGCGTCATCACGATGACCGACATCGCCGGTCAAGAGGCGGATGCCGCACTCAAAGCGCTCCTTGCGGACCCCGACAACAAAGACATGAGCGCCGTGGCATGGGAGCATTTTGCACCTGCCGACATCAGCGTCGACGCGCAAATGTCGAAGATCAAAACCGCGAATCCCGACATCGTGATCGGCTGGGCGACCGGGACACCGACGGGGACGCTCTTGCAAGGCTACAAGGACGTCGGCCTGACCTTGCCGTTCGTCGCTAGCCAAGCCAACGAGAACTCCAAGCAGATGCAGCAGTACAAAACGAACCTGCCGAGCGAACTGATCATGTACTCGTTGATGTGGCCGGCTGCGAAGACGTTACCGAAGGGTCCCTTCAAGAACGCGGTCGACGCGTATCTGCACTCGATGAATGCGGTCGGTGCGGAGCTTGGCGACAGTTCGTCGGCGGAAACCTGGGACACCGCAATGATCCTGATCGGCGCGCTGCGATCGCTGGGAACGAATGCGACGCCGGAGCAGATCCGGGACTACGTTGCCGGCCTGCACGATTATTACGGCCCGAGCGGCCGCTTCGATTTCCGCATCGGCAACCAGCGTGGGCTGGATGCGTCGAGCGCGATCATGGTGCGGTGGGATCCGAAGACGGTCTCGTGGCAGGCGATCAGCGCTCCAGGCGGTACGCCTTCGCGATGAACCCGCAGCAACAGCGCGGCGAGCGGCTGCAGCAACTCAGCCGGACGGGCCCCGGCTCCGAGATGGGCCGGCTCCTGCGCCGCTTTTGGCAACCCGTCGCGGTGTCGTCGAAACTGGCAGCCGGGAAGGCGCAGCCGTTGCGAGCGCTCTGCGAGGACTTGACCCTGTACCGCTCCGAAGCCGGCCGGGCGCATCTCGTCGGCGGGCGCTGCGCGCACCGGTGCACCGTGCTGCACACGGGCTGGGTCGAAGGCGACCGGATCCGCTGCATGTATCACGGTTGGCAGTATGATGGGACCGGACAATGCACGGAGCGTCCGGCGGAGCGCGACGCAGATCTGCCCAACGTCAAGATCGCCGGCTATCCGCTGGAAGAATACGGCGGGCTCATCTTCGCGTATCTGGGTGAGGGCCCGGCGCCGGCGTTCGATTTACCGCGAAAGGACGCGTTCGAACGGCCCGGCTTCATGGTGCAGCGTAAGAACATCTGGAATTGCAACTGGCTACAGTGCGTCGAAAACTCGCTTGATGCGACGCACGTCAGCTTCGTCCACGCAGCGGGCCGCGAGGGCCGCTTCATCGAGAACGTTTCGACCGCGGTCCCGGAGCTCGAATACCTCGAGACCGACGCTGGCATCCGGCAGATCGCGACGCGCGGACCCGGAAACGTGCGCGTGAGCGACTGGACGTTTCCCAACAACAACCATATCGTCGTCCCGGGACCCGTCAAGGACGGACCATGGGTCGATGTCGGAATGTGGAACGTCCCGGTCGACGACGAGCATACGATGCGCATCAACATCTACTCGATGCCCTCGCTCGGCAGCGAGATCGACGAACGGCTCAACGCCGATTTCGCGCAAGTCGCCGGAGACTACAATCCCGCCGACCACTACGATGACCTCTTCCTCCACCGGCGGTATCCGGAAGACCGGCATTCCAATTTGACCAACGCGCAAGACTACGTCGCGTTGCGCGGGCAAGGCGTCATCGCCGACCGCGTCAACGAAACGCTCGGGCGCTCCGACGCCGGGATCGCGCTGCTCCGGCGTCTCTTTTCCCGCGAGTTGGACGCCCTGAAATCGGGTGCTGAACCGAAGCGGTGGCGGCGCCTGACGGAGCACGTCGAGCTGCCGACCCCCGCGTCCGCTTAAGCTACATCCCGCCGGCTCTTGCGGCCGACGGCTTCACGTTGGGATTCGCGTCCGCAAACGCGCCGTCGGGATTGGGCAGCACCCAGACGACGAGATCCCACATCGCTGGATGTAAGAAGATGAACTGAACTTGATCCGGACTCGTCAAGCCGGAGATCCCCACTTTTACAAGAGCGGCTTTGTTTGCCGGGACGTCGCCTTGCGTGGGATTCGGATCGCCGCCCGCCGCCTTGAAGGCATCGAGGCGCGTCACGCCGAGTTTGAGCGTCCCGTCGGGCATCTTGAAGCCCCAATGCATATGATCGCCATGCTGGGTCCAGTGACCGGGCTCGATCTTGTAACCGAAGAGCGTATCGGGGATCGCCGGCGAGGTCGATTTTAGGAGTGTGTAGTCGACGCCGAGCAGACGGCCATTCACGTCGTACCAAAGCTGGTTGGGAATCGTGAGATCGGACGAGTTCCAAACCTTCAGGTTGACGTAGCTGATCGCGCCCGTGCTGTCTTCGGGCGTGTACTGGAAATAGCCGGCCTTCTTCGCCGCATCGATCGTCGCGTAGCGTCGCGGGATCTCTTGCTGAAGCTTTGCGATGAACGGCTGTTCGGCCGCGGTCGGCATCGGTGAGATCTTGGCCGGCGTCGGCGTCGGCATCGGCATTTGCATCTGTTGTGCCGCAGCCAACGTCGGCGCAAACGCTGCAGAGGAAACGAGTGCGATGGCAAGGCGTCGATTCATGAAGCTCTCCTCAGGACCCCGCGGAAATAACGAAACGGGAGCGCGCGGCTCCCGTTCGGTCTTATTCAGTGAAGAGTAGTGTTACCTACTCTTTACGATGCGCGCTTTTCAGCTGGCTTGGCGGCTTCTGCGGCTGCTCGCTTGCCTTGCTCGATGAGCTGCTTGACCTTCTGACCGCCCTTTTGTCCGATCTCCTCGTAAAACTTGGGACCGTACCGATCGCGGGTCGCTTCGCCGCCCTTCTTGCCGCCCTTCTTGCCAATGGCTTCATAGAAGGCGTGGCCGTGAGCCAGTTTCGTCGCTTGGCCGCCCTTGCGCCCGATCGCTTCGTAAAATTCGGGGCCGTACTTTTTCTTGACGGTTTCCCCGCCTTTTTGTCCGGCTTCGCGGACCGTCATCCCGCTACCGGGCTTCTTTGGTTGGATGGACATGTTGGGCAGCACCTCGTCTAATTGTATTGCTTTTCTACTAACGTAGGCGGCAGGCCGAAAGTTGTCGGCGAGCTCGAAGCCGGAGCGAAAAGGGCTCGACGGCGGCTAGGAGCTCCGACGGCTTACCCTGGTTTGGAGGGGGGCAGCCGATACGTGAGCTTAGGTATATACCCCTCCTAGCCAAGCAAGGTTTCAGTGACCGTGCCAATCCAGGCCCCGTGGCCGGGCCGGAGAACAAAACGGGGCAATGGCAGGCGCTCAGCCCTGGCGTGTGCTCGTGGTGGATGATGACCCCGCGATCTGCATGCTGATCAAGACGATTCTGAAGAATGGGCCGTTCAACGTCACGATCTGTAACGATGCGGAGACGGCGCTCGTCTATTTGCACGAGCCCGAGGCCTTTGACGTCATCATCAGCGACTTTATGCTCCCGGGGATCTCGGGGATCCAACTGATCGAGCAGATCCGCTCGACGCCGGGGACCGAAGAGACGCCGATCGTCATGATCAGCGGCCACAACAACTACGCGATGGACGAGCGCGCCAAGAAGGCCGGGGCCGATGCGTTCTTGCGCAAACCGTTCACGCTCTCGCAGCTGCGGCTGACGATCTCGTCGCTGCTGGCGCCCGGCGCTGCGGGCGCTGGGGCCCCGTAGCCCAAACGTAGCCCCCGGTGGCCACGTACGTCCTGCGCATGGTGTTGCAAAACATCCCGCTGCTGCTGCTCATCTCGATCGTGCTCTTCGTCATCCTGCACAACGCGCCGGGCGGGCCGCTGGCGCCGTACTTGCAGAATCCGCACATCACGCCCGCCGACATCAAACGGCTCGAACACAACTTCGGACTCGATCGGCCGCTCTACGTCCAGTACTGGGGATGGCTCGAAAAAGTCCTCACCGGCGACCTCGGTTATTCGACCTCGAACAGCGAGAGCGTCGTCGCCGCGATGCTCGACCGTCTCCCCGCGACGCTCGAGCTCATGGGAAGCGCGTTCTTCGTCTCGATCGTCCTCGGCGTTGCGCTCGGGATTTTCTCCGCCGTGCGGCCGTACTCGTGGATCGACTACACGGTCACGACGCTTGCGTTTTTCGGACAATCGATGCCGGTCTTTTGGTTCGCGCTGATGTTGCAGCTCGCGTTCTCCGTCAACGGGATCACGGCGTTCGGGTGGCGGTTCGCCTTACCGTCGGCCGGGATGTGCGCGACCGATGAATGCGGACTTTACGACCGTTTCGTCCATCTAATCTTGCCGACCGTCGTGTTGAGCCTCGCGTACGTCGCGACCTGGAGCCGCTTTACGCGCAGTTCGATGCTCGAAGTCGTAAGGACCGACTACATGCGCACGGCTGCGGCGAAGGGACTCGCGCCCCGCGCCATCCTCCTCAAGCACGGTCTGAAGAACGCGCTCACCCCGGTCGTGACGATCGTGGCGCTGTCGATGCCGGGATTGGTGGCCGGCGCAGTCGTGACCGAGACGATCTTTGCCTGGCCCGGGATGGGGCGCTTGTTCTACAACGCGCTCGGGCAGTTCGATTTCTCGCTTTTGATGGGCTATCTGATGCTCATCTCGTTTTTGGTCGTGCTCTTCAATTTGCTGGCCGACGTCGCGTACGCGTGGCTCGATCCGCGCGTGACGTACGACTGATGGAACTCCCGGCCGCCGCGACCGTCAAGCCCGACGACGAATATCGGCTCGAACGGCACGGGACGTGGAAGCGCTTTCGCAAGCACCGGCTCGCGCTCGCGGGCGCGGCGGTCTTGATCGTGATGATCGTCGTCGCGGTCTTTGCACCGCTGATCACGCCGGCGGATCCCAATGCCATCGATCAAGTGAACTGGTCGGGTTACCCGCTTGCGCCCGAGGTTGCGGGGCACATCCTCGGGACCGACGAGAACGGCCGCGACCTGCTCGCCCGCCTCATCTTCGGCGCGCGCATTTCGCTGACGGTCGCGATTTTCGCCGTCGTCATGGAGATCGTCATCGGGACGCTCCTGGGGGCGCTCTCCGGCTACTACGGCGGGATCGTCGATTTCGCGATCATGCGCCTGACCGACGTCGTCCTCTCGATCCCGCTCCTTCCGTTATTACTTGTCCTCACCGCGATCGTCGCCGCATCGTCGAACAAAGCGTCGCTCAACTTCGGGGTGATCGTCGTCCTGATCGGCGGCCTCTCGTGGCCCTCGGTCGCCCGCCTCGTCCGGGCGTCGTTCTTGAGCCTGCGCGAGCGCGAGTTCGCCGAGGCTGCGCGCGCGCTCGGCAACGCCGACCTGCGGATCATCTTCCGCCACCTGCTGCCCAACGCCGTCGCACCGATCATCGTCGCGGCGACCCTCGACGTCGCCAACGTGATCATCTTGGAGTCGACCCTTTCGTTCTTGGGCTTTGGCATCCAACCGCCGACCGCGTCGTGGGGGAACATGCTTGCCAACGCCGAGGCGAACATGGCGATCGCGCCGTGGGCAGCGGTCTTCCCCGGCCTGTGCATCCTCGTCACGGTGCTGGCGATCAACTACCTGGGCGACGGCCTCCGCGACGCCCTTGACCCCAAGATGTAAGATATTGGGGTCCCTCGAAACCGGGGGGTGCCCCGACGTGCGCGAGTGGCGGAATTGGTAGACGCACTAGCTTGAGGGGCTAGCGCCCGCAAGGGCGTGCTGGTTCGAGTCCAGTCTCGCGCATGAGAAGAAGAGAGAGCCCCGAACGAGGGGCTTTTCCTTTTTTAGTTCCGCGGCCTTGCTATTGCGATTGAAGTGTCAAGTTGTCGACATTGACTGCGTAGTTGCCGGGAGCGACGAGGTTGTTTGGGTCTGCGCAAATGATGCCGAAGTTCGGCCCGTAGATGACGACCAGGCCGGGCGGGCCGCACGGGACTTGCCTCAGCCCATAATTCGTCAGCAAGGTTGCACCCGGACTGCCGGGATGGACGGAGTAAGACGTATATTTTTGATTATTATAAACTATGGAGCCCATGACGGCGGCCGTCGCTGCCCCAATTGCGAAGGCTCCCCAAAATCCGCCGGCCCAATACGCTCCGACCGGTGCCCAAACCACCGCGTGATTCCATCCCCAAGCCGGCCCCCTGTAGACGGGGTTCACGACGACGTGGCCGCTGTAATAGTAGCTGTTCTTACCGCTATTGTTATAGTGATACGTCGAGGTTGTGCCGGTGTTCTTATTGTACACGGTCATGTTGCCGGTGTTCTTGTTGTACGCTGCAGCGTTACCGGTATTCTTATTGTACGCGCCGGCCGAATTGCTAGCGTTATAACTGCCGCCGTTCTTATTATACGTTGTGGTGTTCGTGTTCTTATTGTAAGTCGTGGATGTGCCGGTATTCTGATGGTACTGCGTGGAAGTATTCGTGTTTTTGTTGTAGGTCGTCGCAGTTCCGGTATTCTTATTGTAAGTTGTCGCTTGTCCGGTGTTCTTATTGTACGCTGCGGCATTGCCGGTGTTCTTATTGTAGGCTGCAGATCCGTTGCTGCCCCTCGTAGCCGGCACGTCGTTGCTCATATTGAAGCCGCGGCCCTGGTTTGGTGCGGAGCGGGACCCGCCTCCTCCACCCCGCTGCGCCAAGGCCGTCGACGGCGCGATTACGAGCGAGACGACGAGGATCATCGATAAAGTTCTCATTGTGCGGGCTCCTGGTCGAGCTTGCCGTCGCCGGTGATGTGCGTTCCCTTCGCCGTTAGGATGGCGAAGCGCACGGAATGGGCGGCAAGAGTAACCGTCATCGCTGAAAGGGAGAGCGGCTGATCTTGATCGGTCGGGTTGTAATAGAACCTGGCCGCCTTGAACGGCACGGCGT
>Ga0209415_10003315_pt1 | contig 29950 bp, 31 predicted proteins | sample PeaSoiSIISIP2007_FD_187696 | JGI IMG/M metagenome (GOLD analysis project Ga0209415, IMG submission 187696) | Peat soil microbial communities from Weissenstadt, Germany - SII-SIP-2007 (SPAdes) (version 2) | ecosystem: Environmental > Terrestrial > Soil > Wetlands > Peat | place: Germany...
CGCCCAGGTTCTTGACCACGCTTTCGTAGTAGTTGATGCTGTTGCCGGGCGCGATCGCCATGTCGCTCCAGCCGTGATACATCAGCAGCTTCCCTTTGTGCCCGAAGAAAGGCTTGAGATTGGGATCGGTGGCGTCGATCAAATTGCCGTACGATTTTTCGATTGCCGCCACATCGCTCTCCAGGTTCATCGTGCGCCAGTCCCAGTTCGGATTCTTATAGACGACGTAAGCGAAGCTGTCGGTGGCCACCGGATTGCCCTGTTTCCCCGCCAGCAGGCTCCAACCCATTTCGCTGCCAGGTTCGAAGCTGGGGAAGATCTTCTTTCCGGCGGCGTTCTCGGGCCCGGCATAGATAGCCTGGACGGCCGCAACTTGCGCAGGCATCAAGCAAGTAGCGGAATCTCCACTTTTGCATTCGATCGTTTTCGGATCGAAATGACACTTGGTTGGATCGTTGATGAGGCCGTCTTTCACGCCATCGGCAGCATCGCAGGCCGCAAGCACGGCTTTGTGAAGTACGCCCAGCTTCTCGGGCGACAGCAAGCTGTCAGGAGTTTTATTCACCTGCTGCGCGAGCCAGACGGACCAGACGTGCAGATGGGTCTGGAAATTGGCGGGAGCGCCGTCGACGATGCCGTCGAAATCCGCCGGAAATTTCTGCGCCTCCTTCAGGCCCTGACGGCCGCCAGTGGAGCAGCCGTTCCAATAGGAATAACGCGGCGCAGTGCCGTAGAAGTTCTGGATGAGGGCCTTGGAGGTGACGGTCATCTCATGCACCGCGCGGTAGCCGAAGTCCGTCAGTTTCTCCGGATGTCCCATGGCGAAACTCGCGCTGCCGCCAACATGTCCAGTGTCCGTGCCCGCAGTGGCAAAACCACGTTTCACGCCATCTGCGAGAGGGCCATAGCCCATGGTCCCGTTCCAGCCGCCGTTGCCGATAGCCTGGAAATCGTTGTTCCAGCCGGACGCGGGCAGCCAGACTTCGATCTTGATGTCGGAGTCCGATGACGGCGTCAGTGTCGCCATGACACGGCAGAATTCCGGCACAGCTTTGAACTGAGCCGCATTGACCGGGAATCCGCCGGGCGGCGCTGGAGGGGGTGTGAACGCTCCCGCGGCAACGCTCTGTGCCGAGTTGATGGTGACGTTGGGTAAGCTGAGCTTGGAAAGGCTGTCGCAGGTGGATCCGCCGGTTGGCGCGGCGGCCAGCGAGGCCGCGAAAATCGCCAGCAGCGCCGGTATCGAGAACTTCGTCATGGATATTCTCCTCGGGAACGTCTTCGGCAATTGTACATCGGGCCCGCTCTAAGTCGGGGCTGGTCCAAGCGCAGGCATGCTATTCTGAAATCGCACCCGAGGGCCGCACATGCGTTTTCGCGTCACCTTCGCCTTTTGTTTTGTGGCGATCCTCTCCGCGTGGGGCATCCTTCGCGCGCAGAAGCCTTTCAAAGAATATCCAGCGCTCGAATACGAAAATTTTCCGAAGCCGCCGGACTGGGATCAAAAAACGGAGTGGGTACGCGCGCGCCTCCGGTATCCCGATATCTACGGCTATCCCCAGCGCACGTTTATGATGCGCGATGGCAAGGAGTTTCCGGGCTACTGGACCATGGACTATCCGCGCTCCGACCGCCATCTTCTGGCTGGTATCCGGCGTCTCACCCGCATCGACACGCGCTCCATCGAGCAAGTGGTGACCCTCGATGGCACCGACGACGTATACAACTGGCCGGTGCTTTATGGGGTTGAGGTAGGGCATTGGAATTTGGGCGAGCCGGAAGCGAAACAGTTGCGCGAATATCTCCTGCGTGGCGGGTTCTTCATGTGCGACGACTTTCACGGCACCGAACCTTACCACGGCGTCCCGGAGTGGGAGGTTTTCACGCGCAGCATGAGCAAGGTCTTTCCGGAGCGGCAGATTGAGGATATTCCGGATAACGATCCGATTTTTCACACCCTTTTCGACTTGCAGGATCGCTTCCAGGTGCCCGGAGCGCAATTTTTCGACAGCCACCTCACCTACGAAGACGGCGAGACAGGGAAAGTTCCGCATTGGCGCTGCATTCGCGACGACAAGGGCCGCATCATGGTCGCGATTTGTCACAACATGGATCTGGGCGACGCCTGGGAATGGGCCGACGATCCACGCTACGAGGAGAAGTGGGCGTCACTGGCCTATCGCATCGCAGCCAATTATTTCGTTTACGATTTGACGCACTAGCTAGAAGCCTGTCGGACGAATCCAGAAACTTTCGGTCCACGTTCCGCCCGGCGGAATGCTCTGCAAATTCTTAAACAGGCCCTGGTGCGCCAGGTTGAACCCGTTGGTGATCCCCGTCATAGGTTCAAAGCACACCACGTTGTTCGATTCAGGCGCGTAGACGATCGCGACTGGAAACTTCGGCCCGAACCGCACGGAAATTCTTCGGCCTTTGGCTTCGAGCGAAAACTCGCCGTTCGCGTCCACGCCGCCGAACACGTCGTCCAACTGGTGGCCGGACAGCGGAATCACATCGGGCAACGTGACAGGCTTGGTCTCGCCGGTCGGAATCAACTTCGCCGAAAGTACGTAGTGCTCGCGCACCGGCAGGCTCACCGTCCACTGGTCGCGCGGCGTCGCGGGAATCTGATACCAGGGATGAAAGCCGATAACGAGCGGCATTGGGTCCGTCGAGAGGTTCTCGATTGAAGTGCGGACTTCGAGAACGCCGCCCGACAGCCGGTGCGTGATCTCGATGCTGTGCGCGAAGGGAAACTGCGCCATCCATTCCGGGCGCTTCCAGAATTCGAGACGGCTGGTGACCTCGGCGGCCTGATCGCCAGCCTGCAGCCGAGACACGCGCCAATCGGAAGCGAACAGCAGCAGGCCGTGTATCGGCTGGCCGTTGGCATCGCGACGTACAGTGACCGCGTCCGGGTTCAGTTGGTAGCGCTTTCCGTTGGCCCAGTACGCATCGGCGTCCAGGCGATTGGCCCACGGCCCGAGAAAAGGGATGCCGGCCTGCGAGGGTTTCTCTTTCCACGCCGAAAGCGCCGGCGGGGACATCAGGATCGGCTGGCCATTCACTCGCATGTCGTAAGCGATGTTGCCGATGGACGGGCAGATCGAAAGCTCGATGCGATGCGCGCCATCGCCGAGACGAACGATCTCGATTGAATCGGCGGTCAGCTTTTGCGCGGAGTAGGTTTCAGACAAGGTGACCACATTATCTCTCAACTACTTTTAATGTTCCCGGCGGGCGTGGCCTTGTAACTCGGAACTCGCGCCCGTCCCGGCCGCCAAGCTCCCCTCAAATTTGCCGGCTGTCTGCCGATGAGCAACGCGGGCCGCTTGATGGACAAGGAACTTGGATCACTCGAAAGCTTGGTTGCGGATCTATCGAAAGCGCTGGAAGCGTTTTCTGAAGAGGACGCCGAATCCAAACAGGCGCTCGACCGGCTTTCCATCCCTGATCCGCAAAAATTTCTCGTGGCTGGAATCCGGGCGCTGGCAACTGCTAAGCTCTCGGCTGGATCGCGCTATCTGGTCACCCAGTTGGCCAAAGACAACCGCCTGAGTACTTGGCTGATGGATTCTAGAATGTGCACGCTCGAGGAAGCTGCGGCAGTGGCGCGCGCCGCCGACGATGCAGGCATACGGGCAAAACTACAGGCCAGCTTCGAGAGGGCGCTAAACAAGGCTCTGCAAGGCCAGGCCAGCGCGTCCAACGCCGATCGGATTCTGCGGATTATGGATGTACTGGCGGTTACCGGCAACCAGAGCTGCTGGGATTCTTTCCAAATAGAGTTGATGGCCCACCCCGACAAGGTGGTGCGTTCGAGGGCCGCCCTGCTGATCGGCCAGAGCAGCGGGAACGTGGCGAGGATCGTGCATCGCTTGTCGGATCGGGACCCGCGCGTTCAATCTAACGCGGTGGAGGCGCTGTGGGGCCTGGATGCCGCCGTCGCCAGGCCGCATTTGCTCGAGGCCTTGAAATCCAAAAACAACCGCGCGTTCGCAAACGCCGCCTTGGGATTGTATCGATTGGGAGATCCGGACGTGATTGCGGTGCTGCTGGAAGCCACCCAGCATACCGATCCGCTCTTCCGCGTGTCGGCGTTGTGGGCCATCGGGCAGACCCAGGATCCCCTCTTCCTGCCGGCGCTGGCGGAGCAATTCAAGGCCGCCGAAGGCAAGCCCCGTCTGGCACTGGCAGGCGCCATCGCGCGCATTCGCCAGCGTGAAAAATCCGGCAGCAACCCCAAAATAGAGGATTGACTGCTACTGTGGCGCAACCAGCCAGCGCTCGATGGCCTCCAGAACCTTGCCCGCGCTTTCCTCCAGTGTTTCGAGATCCGTGCGGCACTCCACGTCAGGGGCCATCGGATGCTCGTAGGGATCATCCAATCCGGTGACATTGTGGATCTCGCCCGCCCGTCCACGCCGGTAGATCCCCTTGATGTCGCGCTGCTCGCAAACCGCGAGCGGAGCGTGAACCCACACCTCCAGGAAAGCCCCGATGCACTGGCGCATTTCATCGCGCGTGGCACGGTAGGGAGAGATCGCGGAGACCAGCACGATGGCGCCGCTTTCGGTCAATTGTCCTGCGAGCGCTCCTATGCGCCGCACGTTCTCGTCGCGATCCTGCTTGCTGAAACCAAGATCCTTGCTCAAGCGCTGCCGGACTACATCACCGTCCAGCCACTCCACCTTATAACCGCGGACTTGTAGCGCTTCGTGCAGCCATTGGGTGATGGTAGTCTTCCCCGCGGAACTCAGGCCCGTAAACCACACCGTCAACCCGCGGTGCGTCACTTGGTTGCTCATCGTCATCGCTACTATTTTTGCCATGTTCGCGCGCGTCTTGCACTATTCTGTTAGGAAGATCCCGTAAATTGAGAATGGAGTGAACCGTGGCATGAGTCCGCCCGAAACCTCGGAGTATCACTGGAGGCCAGGTAGCGCTGTCCGCCGGGCTGCCGAGATACTGCAATCGGAGGGCCCGGGCGCACTCTGGTTCCGGATTCTGGGCGAGACCGTCTATCGGCGTATGGTGCTGTTCGAGCGGTACTTGGAAGAGCCGATAGAGGAGGTTGCATGTGACGCCGCTGTAACAATATCGCAATTGGAAATGGGCGAGCTGAACGAGTACGCCGCGTTTCGTCCAAGTGCGGACGCGGCGGAAACTCGATCGCGCCTGGAGCAAGGGCACCAATGCTGGGTCGCCCGCCAGCAGGGAGCCCTAGTCCACGCCATCTGGGCAGCTACGGGGAGTGCTTGGATCCGATATCTGGACTGCGAAATCCGGCTCGCCCCGGATGAGGTCTACATTTACGAAAGCTACACCTTGCCAGCCCTGCGGCGACTCAACATCAACGCCGTCAGATCCAGAGCGATGACGCACTATTTTCGCGAACGCTCGTTCTTTCGCCTGCTGGCGCTCGTCATGCCGGAGAACCCCGCGGGAATCCGCGCGACGATCGGCGCCGGCTACCACCACGCGGGCGTGATCGCGCTAGTGAAGATCGGGCCCTGGCGGCGCGTTTGCCCGAGGATAGCTGCCGGTGTCCGCCCCGTGCCTCTGAACCCGCGCGCGCCGGCGCGAGCCTAGTGCAAGCTTCCAATCTCAAATCTCGATTTCGATCCGATAAGGACAGCGGAGGGGTCGCGCAGCCGTGGAATGCTTGCCATCATTGGAATTATCGTAGTTTTTGCAGCCGTGGTGGGTGGCTATCTCATGGAGCATGGGAACTTGAAGGTTCTCATGCAGCCCGCCGAACTGTTAATCATCGGAGGAGCGGCCCTCGGCACCATCCTTACGGCCAATCCGCCTTCGATCCTCAAGCCATTTTGCAGGGTCTTTCCGGCGCATTCGGTAATTCCAAGTACGACAAAACGTGCTATCAGGGCACGCTCAAGCAGATGTTCGACGTCATGCAGAAGGCCCGCAAAAAGGGACTCACGGATCTGGAAAAAGACGTCGAAGAGCCCGACAAAAGCGATCTGTTCTCCAAATGGGATCACCACCTGCGCGATTTTGTTTGCGATACCTTGCGCATGGCCATGACCGGAGGGCCCACCGCTTTCGACTTGGACCAACTGATGGATTTGGACATGGAAGTCCATCATCACTATGCCAATTTGCCGGTCAGCGCGCTCACCACGGCGGCCGATTCCTTGCCGGGCTTGGGTATCGTCGCGGCAGTTCTCGGCGTGGTGATCACCATGGGCGCTCTGGGAGGCCCTCCGGAAGAAATCGGCAAAAAGGTGGCCGCAGCGCTGGTCGGGACCTTCCTGGGAATACTTTTGTGCTACGGACTGCTTGGACCCCTGGCCGGCAAGATGGGAAACGTCGCGCAAGAAGAGGGCTACTTTTATCACGTCGTGCAGGTTGCGCTGATTTCCTTCCTGAAGGGAAGCTCGCCGCAAATGGCGGTGGAGTTCGGAAGGCGCGCTGTGCCAGGGCATCTGCGCCCCAGCTTCCAGGAACTGGAGAACGCTTGCAAGGGCAAGACGTCGTAATCTCATGGCCGCCCCAAAGTCCGAACCGCTCCTCGTCCAGCCCATCATCATCAGGAAAAAGATTGTCCATGCCGGGCACCACGGCGGGGCGTGGAAGGTGGCCTACGCCGATTTCGTCACCGCCATGATGGCGCTGTTCATCGTGCTTTGGCTGATGGGCTCCAGCGACCCGGTGAAGAAGGCTGTGGCCGGCTATTTCAAAGACCCCTCCGGTCAAAGCGGCCAAAGCGGCACGGGCCAAAGCGGCACCACCGAAAACCTCGGGATCGCCAAGGACGACATGGCTAAGCTCAAGGAGAAGCTCGAAGCTGCCATTCGGGAGTCTCCCAATGTCGCCAAGCTGAAGGATCAGGTGCAAATGACAGTCACCGGCGAAGGCTTGCGAATCGAACTGCTGGAAAGCAAAACGAGCACCTTCTTTGAGACCGGCAACGCCCAGCCAACGGACTCGGGAAACGAGATGTTGAAATTGCTGGCTTCCGAACTCGGGAAGCTTCCCAATCGGCTTTCGGTGGAAGGCCACACGGACGCCCGGCCCTACGTTTCAGCGATCGGGTACTCCAATTGGGAACTGTCGTCCGATCGCGCCAATGCGGCGCGAAAACTGATACAAGAGTCCGGCGTGCGCGCCAACCAGGTGGCCGATGTTCGTGGCTACGCCGATCAAAAGCTCAGGAAACTGGACGATCCCGATAGCGCTTCGAACCGGCGCGTCTCGATCGTCGTCAAGTACAGAAGTCCCGGCGATCCGCCCATGCCCGCCGCGGTGGCGTCCCTGGCAACCCCGGCAATCAAGACCGCGCCCCCTCGGATTGTTGCTGTGAAACATAAATAGCCCGCGCGTTTCTTGGCGGATTTTAGCCTCTTTGGTAAAATTGGATTAGAGTGGCAAGCTTGCCGGCGCGGACCCGATAACCGCCGCTTGCTTCAATGTCCGCCTCTGTTTATACTGGCTTTTTTCGCCGATGATGAACTTAAGCATGTCGCCGCGGGATGATCTGGATCCGTTAGCTCCGCAACGCGAGGCTGCGATCTTCTACGGTCTTTTTCTGCGCGGCCACTCGGCCGAGACCTTGCGGCGCGACATCGACGTTCCCAAGCCGGTGCTGGAAAAATGGCTCAATCGCCGGCGTTACGAATCCGGCTTTCGTGACGCACTGAGGCGCGTTTATACGTACCGCAAACAAGTGCTCGCGATTTTCGACGAGCTGGTCCTGAACGAGAAAACCCGGCCGCCTTTCATTCAGTAATCCGTTCTTCACTTTCCCTCCTCCGGCTCCGTCTACACTAGGAAAAGATGAAACACACGCACACGCATCCCTTGCCTGAACAAGATGAAGTGAACCAGGACGCCAAGTCGCGCCTGCTGTCCACGCCCACCCGTCCGTTCGATCCAGTGGGCGCAACCAGCGCCTCGGAAATTCTGACGCGCATGCAGGGCACCGCATTCCAGGGCAAGCAGCTCGGACTGGCGTATGAAGTGTGGAAGCGCATGCTGGGCGACCGGTGCACCATCATGATGGGCATGTCGGGCGCCATGGTTCCCGCCGGAATGCGCCGGCTGGTGGTGCGCATGATCGAAAACCGCCTGATCGATTGTCTGGTTTCCACGGGCGCCAATTTCTTTCACGATCTGCACGAGACGCTGGGGAATTTTCACTATCAAGGATCGCCCGCCACCGACGACGTGCTGCTGGCCGAGAACCTGGTGGACCGCATGTATGACGTGCTGGCCGACGAAGCCAAGTTCCGCGAGCACGATCAATGGATCGGCCGGTTCGCGGCGTCGCTCGATCAATCGCGCCCCTACACCACGCGTGAGTTCCTACATTTACTGGGACTCGAGCTCGGCAAGCATTGCAAGGAAGACGGCATCGTTTCAGCGGCCGCCAAGGCGGGCGTTCCGCTGTATTGCCCGGCCATCGCCGACAGCTCCATCGGCATCGGCATCGCGGCGAACCGTTATGAGGGCGGCAATCGCTTTACGTTCGACGTCATCGGCGATGTGGTGGAGACGGCCAAGATCGTCGCCGAATCGGAAGCCACCGGGGTCATCTACTTCGGCGGCGGCACGCCCAAGAACTTCGTGCAGCAGACCGAAGTGACGGCCATCATCATGAATACCGGCGTCACCGGGCACAAGTACGCCATTCAATGCGTCACCGACGCGGCGCACTGGGGCGGGCTTTCCGGCTGCACATTCGAAGAAGCGCAGAGCTGGGGCAAGATCGCAAAGGACGCGTCCATGGTCACCTGCCATTCCGATTCGACCATTGCGATGCCAATTCTAGTTTCGGCTTTACTAGAGCATCGCGAACTGGTTGCCAAGCGCCATCGGCCGAGCTTCACCCAAGGCCTGGAGCTGGGGGTCAAGTCGTGAGCGCGCTCAGACTCCCTATGTACCAGGTGGACGCGTTCTCGGGACACGTCTTTTCCGGCAATCCCGCCGCCATCTGCCCGCTCGAGAGCTGGCTCTCCGATGTCCAGATGCAGTCCATCGCCGCCGAGAACAACCTCGCAGAAACGGCGTTCTTCGTCCGAAATGGAAACGGTTACAAGTTGCGTTGGTTCACCCCCATGGTGGAAGTGGATCTGTGCGGGCATGCCACGCTTGCATCAGCGTTCGTAATTCTCAACGACCTGACGCCCGGCGAGCGCTCGGTTTCTTTTGAAACTAAGAGCGGCGCTCTGACCGTGACGCGCGATCGCGACCTGTACTCGCTGGATTTCCCGGCGCGGCCGCCCGAAGCCTGCACGAATGTCTATCCCGGCTTGATTGCGGCCCTGGGCGGTAAGCCGGAAACGGTGCTGTCGGCGCAAGACTATTTGGTCGTGTACGGCTCGGAAGACGAGGTTCGCGCACTACGGCCGGACATGTCCGCGCTGATGAGTATCGACCGATTCGCGGTCATCGTCACCGCGCCCGGACGCGAAACCGATTTCGTGTCGCGATTTTTCGCGCCGGCCAAAGGCGTTCCCGAAGACCCGGTGACTGGCCGGGCCCATTGCACGCTAATCCCGTATTGGTCCAAGCGCCTGGGAAAGAAGAAGCTGCACGCCTATCAAGTTTCTAGACGCGGCGGTGAGCTCTGGTGCGAGGATCGTGGCGAACGGGTGACGATTAGCGGCAAGGCCGCGCGGTTCTTTGAAGGAACCATCTTTCTGTAGACTCGCGAGAGCCCGCTGGCGGACATTTTCGAGCACCATTTGGTGCACTTGATGAATGATGTGCCGGTTCGAGATGGTCCTGATACCAGGTGGTGGCGGTCAAACGTGTGCTGCCATTCGGTAGCTCTTCCAGCAGGAACTCACCTTGGCGCGAGACCATAAATCCATCCAGGTGAGGCGGATGAAGCCGCGCGTAGGGCGTCCATTCCTGCATCGGAAGCGGATTGGATCGAACCGTAAAGCGCAGCCGTCGTCCCTGGTCCCAGATTAGAACCGGCTCGACAAGTTTTCCCGTCGAAAAATCGCAGTAACGGATCGCGGAAGCGCCAGATCCTTCGATATGCGACGCGAGCGGGTACGCTACTCCGGCGCGGAATAGAATCTGCGAGGGTGCGGCGAGGTGCGCGGGTTGCAAGATGGTTCGCCAGACCTGTTGCGGCGAGGCGGCCACGTCGATCGACGTGGCCACTTGCACGACGTCAGCCCGAGGTGGGAATTGGTGTTCGAGCGTTGCGCCAAAGGGCGTCAGGCCGAGAAGCAAAAGGAACACAGTCGGCTGGTGCGCGAAGGAGTATTTGCGAAGGCTGTAGCCTAGCAGGGCACCGACGATCGCTAGTGGAACTGCGATGGGCAGAGCCATGACCAAACAAATCAATCCTTCGAGCGCAAATGCCAGTAGAGCGCTACCCAGGAGCGCAATCGCTAACAGGCTAACCAACACGGCACCCCTGCGACTGGGCTTTCCTCGTGAACCCAGAGCGAACGCTGAGTGAAACCCAACGACAACAGGCGCGAGAATGAACAACGCCAGACCGTAGGTTTGTTCGTTGAGGGTGCTGATATAAGTCGCGAGCAAGCCGGTTAGCGCGCCGCTCACTGCGCCCCACAACGCGCTGGGCAGCATCGGGATGGCAGCCTCTCGCTTCCATGCGGCTTCAGTGACGAGAAACGCGACGCCGAGAACAATAACTAGGCCGAGGAACTGCACAAACCATCCTGCTTCAAATGGCGCGGCCAAGCGCCAACGGTGGAGGGCTCGCATGATGTTGTAGATCACGGCCAACACTCCGATTACAATCAGCACCCGGCGGCCATTCATTGCGCCTTACCTCCCTCCATCACCATCAGCTTCTTCACCTTCCGCCGGAGCTTGGTCATGCCGGACAGAACGCCCTTGGGCATACGCTGCAAGTCGCTGTAGAATCCCAGCATCGTGTCCAGAAACTCGAGCATGTTCGTGATTCGTTCAGCGGTGTAGGCGTCCAGCTTGCCTTGCGGATCGTTCAAGCAAGAGCGCAGCATTTCCACCGTAGGATCAATCTCCCGGCGCTTACGCTCGGCGATGATGATCTCGTACATCTGCCAAACGTCCTTGAGCGATTCGAAGTGGTCCCGCCGGTCGCCCAGCACGTGCACCACTCGCACGATCCCCCAGCCCTGCAGTTCCCGAAGGCTGTTGCTGACGTTCGACCGCGCGACGCTCAACGTCGTAGCGATTTCCTCGGCCTGTAGTGGTCGCGGCGAAAGATAGAGCACGGCATGAATCTGCGCCACGGTGCGATTGATGCCCCAGCGCGCCCCCATCTCGCCCCAATGCAGGACAAAGCGCTCTTGGACAGGCGTGAGTGTTGTGTCAGTCATTTCTGTTACTACAGAAATTACAGGCAACACGGGAGCTTGTCAATAGCCCGATCCGCAAGCCACTGATTTCGCGGGGAAAAATGTCAGTCGAGTGGCTTGACCGCGGGAGTCGTGGCCTTGACCAATTTCAACTGGTTCAGAATCTCGGCCACGTAATCCACAGTCTCGGGAATCTGAGGAATGCCGCCGGCCTCATCTACGCGCGTGGCTCCGGCGTTGTAAGCGCTCAACGCCAGCGACGTGTCGTTGTTATAGCGATTCAGCAGGGACTTCAGCAGCTTGGCGCCGCCCTCCACGTTCTGCTTCGGATCAAAGGGATCTTGTACCTCAAGATCTTCCGCCGTTTCGGGCATCAGTTGCATCAGCCCTTCGGCGCCGCGAGCCGAGAGAGCGCACGGCCGTCCGGCGGATTCTCTTTCGATTACGGCGCGGACCAATTGCGCGTCCACTCCGGATTTCTGAGACGCGGACTCGATCAACGAATTTAGTTCACCGCTCGGCAGCGGATCGCAGTCCGCCGTGCCCGCCTCCGCGTTCCCGAATGGAACGGTAAAGAACGAACTTTCGGATGCCGACGAAGCCGCTCGCTTCACTGCGGCTGCTTGCTTTTGAACCGCGGCGCGCTGTTGTGCGACGCCTGGCGCCATGGCGGCGCGTACGGATTCCTCGAAATCCGTGGGGGACTGCGCGTAACCAAACGCCGCCCCCGCAAGGAAGATCGCGAGCCTTGGACTCATTACGAAACGACCGCGGAACTGGCCGGCGGAACCGTGATGGAACCGGGCGGCGGACTGTTCGGATCGTAGGGCGTAAGATTGGCGATTGCTCCCAATCCGGGCGCCACTTCCACGGGATTCTGCATCGCCGATGGCACCCAGGTGTAACCGTCCGCCTGGCGCATACTGGTGACCAACGACGGATCCCAGCCCCACACCATGATGGGAACGTCAATCGTGTAGCCTTCGGACGCGAGCTGATGCGCGTATGTCGCGCGTTCTTCCGGAGCCATCGTCCGCAAGGGCTGCACCGCTGCCGGCTGCTGGGCCCAATAGGAATTGTCGAAGGCTAGCTGTGGATCGGTTGCGGCGGAGGGTGCGGGCATATTGGACGCAGTCACGCTCGCTGACACCGCTGCGCTCGCGGGAGCGGAAACCGTTGGAACCGAGGTGCCGGCCCAACTTTCGGAAGCAGCTTGCAGGAACGGATCGTATCCGCCATTGGGCGCCGCCGATGTCGTATCGGCAGGGCCGGCGGGAGTCGACGTGCCGTTGGGCCGAGTAGCCACCGCGGTACTTGTGCTGGCCGGTGTAATGGAGACTTGTACGGCATTCGGATCAATACCGAATTGTTGGAGTGTCGACGACACCGCGTCCGAGAGCGCACCCTGGAAACTATCCAAAGTGGCTTGCGATACCGGGGTGCTGGCATTTCCGGCGGGGGACATCTCCGCTACGGACGATAATGTGCTGTGCATGTGAATCATGGTTTTAACCTCCTGAGTTTCATAAAGATGCTCTTGTGCCCATCAAACGGTAGATGTAGGCGAGGATCTCGGCTACAGCCCGATATAGATGCGGCGGAATACTCTGTCCAACGTCAACGGATTTATACAATGCCTGTGCCAAGGGCGGATTCTCGATGAGCGGCACGTCGAATTCGAGCGCCCGCGCGCGGATGCGTAGCGCCAGATAGTTCTTTCCTTTTGCGACCACCAGCGGCGCAGCCATGCTGTCGTGGTGATAGCGGATCGCGACCGCGTAGTGAGTCGGATTCACAATCACGGCGGTGGCCGTTTTCACTTCGTCCATCATGCGGCGGCGGCGAACATCGCGCTGCAATCGACGGATGCGCATCTTGGTCTGCGGGTTGCCTTCGGATTCTTTCACTTCTTCGCGGATGTCTTGTTTGCTCATCCGCATGTCTTTGGAAAACTTTCGCTTCTGGCGGAAGAAATCGATGGAGCCGAACAACAGGAACAGCGCGGCGGCCTTCCACAGCAGGTCCATCACCAGGGACCGCAGAGTTTCCAGGCCCACTTGGAAACTGCTCAGTGGAATCATCAACAACCGCTCGCCGCTCTTGGTGACGATCCAGTACAGGGTTGCGCCAAATACGAAGACCAAGGCTACCGCCTGAATGGCCGGTGCGATGCCTTTGTGCGGCAAGGATTTCAGCTTGGCGAAGACGTCGAAGTTCGAGGGCTTCGGCATCATGCGCGACAAGCTGAACGAGAAGCCGGTGGAACTGATCTGAAAAGCGCAGCCGGTAAGAACCAGAATGCCGCTCGAGTACAACAACGGCGTGAGTCCTCGCGAAACCGCCTCATGCAGGAGACCGATGAGCGAGCCCTCGCTGAGATCGCCGCGGAAGGCCTCGATAAACAGCCCGCGCGTAACCTCCCTGAGGCTGGCCAGAAGGTGCCCTCCGGACTGCGCGATGAGCAGAACGAAAACGGTGAACTGCAGGCCGCTCACAAAATCGCGCGAAGCTGCAAACTGGCCTTCCTTGCGGGCCTTGATCAGCCGCCGCGGTGTAGCCTGTTCCGATTTTTCGCCCGAGTGCGCCGCCATACCTTATATAGAAAATCAAAGCCCAAGAAGCCGGCCCAAGGCGCTGAAGGATGCCGCGCCCAGTTGCTGGTACAGCTTGGGAATCAACAAAACCAAAAAGCTCAACGCCGCCAGCGCCGCAAACATCTTGGCTGGAAACGCGAGAGCAATGAGCTGCAGTTGAGAATTCAAGTGCCCCAGAAGTCCGATGGACAAATCGATCAGGAACAACAGCGTCATCAACGGCAGCGCCAGGTGAAGACCGGTGGTGAAAATGTTGGAGCCCAGCATCACCAAAGCTTCCACGCTGGCCCGCGAGGCCGCGAAGACGCCCGGAGGATGTGTTTCCAGGCTGCGCGACAGAACCGTTAACAGCACGCGATCGAATCCCATGGCGAAGAACAACATTCCGGCGGTCAATTGCGCCAGGATAATCAGAACGGTGGAATCGGCTTCAGTATTGGGATCGATAGTGGACGCGTACGCGAAGCCCGCCTGCACGCTGATGGCCTGGGCGGCAAATGTGATGGCTTCAATGATGAACGCCACCGCCAGCCCGGTAGCCAATCCGATGGCCGCCTCGGCGATCATCCAACCCGCCACTTGCAGCATGCTTCCAGGAACAGTGCCCAGCACCGGCCAGCGAGAATACATGCCAAAGCTCAGAACCATGGCCAGCGTGATCTTGGCGGCGCTTGGGCCCGCCTGCAGGCCGGGCAGCGGAAGAAACACGAAGACCCCGGAAATGCGCGCCAGCACAAGCAGAAACGCGTACAGGATCGAGGCCGGAATGGCTGGGTTAGCGTGCATAATAGCTAGCGTGCATAACGCGACAGGTCGCCGAACACTCCAATCGAATAGGCCGAGAGCTGCTTCAACATCCACGGCATCAACAGCAGAAAGCCAAACAGGAACGCAGCCAGCCGCGGGATCGTGCTGAACGCGGAGTCCTGCATCGAAGTGGCGATCTGGATGATGTTGACGACGATTCCCACTGCGAAACCGATCAGCAGCAGCGGCGCGCACACCAGAACGGTCGTCCACAGAGCTTGGCTGATAATATGAACCGCGGCATCAGGAGTCATGATTCCTCAATAGAACGTCTTTAATAGCGACCCGATCACCAGATTCCACCCGTCCACCAGGACGAACAGCAGAATCTTGAACGGGGCGGAAATCATTACCGGCGGCAACTGCACCATGCCAATCGAAAGGGTGATGGAAGCCACGGCAAGATCGATAATCAGGAACGGCAGGTACAAAACCGCTCCAATTTGAAACCCGGCCTTCAGCTCCGAAAGGATGTAGGCCGGAATGAGAACTTTCAAATCCAGGTCGGACGGATTCTTGGGGGCCGCCGACTTGGTCATTTGCACGCAAGTCTGGATGTCTTTCTCGCGCGCGAATTTCAGCAGAAAACTCTTGAGCGGTCTGGCGCCCTCATCGAAACCTTGCTGCCAGGTCACCTGCCCGCTCTCCACCGGCTCCCAGCCGCGATGGTAAATGTCCAGCACCACCGGCTGCATGATGAGAAACGCCAGGAACATCGATAAAGCCACCAGGACTTGATTGGAAGGAGCCGACTGCGTGCCTAAAGCCTGCCGCAGGAAATGCAGCACGATCACGATCCGCAGGAACGGGCTTACCGACATCACCACCGCCGGCAGCAGCGTCAGCAGCGTCAACAGAATGACGATCTGCGTGGGACTGCTCAGCGTCAGGCCGCCTTTGGCGCCAGCCGAGCCGAATACCGGGATCGACGGGTCCAACGCGGGCGCGGCCAGTGCCGAGCCTGCCAAGAACAAAAGAAGAAGAATGCAAAAGAATTTGATCATTAGTTCGAACGAAGTAAACCGCGGCCTAGCGGCGATTCGGGCAAAGACGGGTCCAGCGAAACCGCGGCCTCCAGTACAGTACAAGATGACGGCGCGGTCGCGATGAGCACGGTCCGGTCGGAAACTCGAACCAACAGCAACGCGTGCTGGGGCGTCAACGAAACGCGTTCCAATACTTCCAGACGTCGGGTGTTTCCACTCCGTCCAAAGCCTTTTGGAAATGAGGCCATGGGTCCGCGCCTCTTGGCGAACCACAACAGTCCGCCCAAGAGCGCGAAGACCAACAACACCATGCCAATTTGCTCAGTTAGTTGCATTGCCGCCGCCCGTGCCGCTCTTCTGCAGCATTTTTTGAACTCGCACCGAGACCGTGTCGTCGATAACCACCACTTCGGCCTCGGCCAGCTTGACGCTGCTCGCGAACAAGGGAAAAGGCGCGCCGGCGGGATGATCCGTCCGCAACACCGCGCCCTCCTGCAGCTCGAAAATCTCACCGATGCTCATCGAGAGAGTCCCGAGCTCTAGTTCCACGACGAAAGGCAACTCCCCGAAGCGTTGTAAAACGTCGGAGGCGTTCATCACTATTGCTTCAGGGCGAGGAGAGCCTGAGTCAATTGATCCAGGGTCAAGATGACCTTGGAGTTGGCCTGATACGAGTTTTGATACACGATCAGATTGGTGAACTCAGTCGCGATGTCCACCGTGGAGGCTTCCAGCGCTCCGCCTTCCACCGTTCCCAATGTGCCGGTGCTGGGAACGCCAACCACCGGTGTAGCCGTATTGGCCCCGGCTTCAAAGCTGTTTTGGCCGACCGCAATCAATGAATCCGGATTGCTGACGGAAGCCAATGCAATCTGAGCAATTACTTCCTGGTTGCCGTTGGAAAATTGCGCCGTGATCGCGCCGCCGTTGGAAATGGACACTTGCGTCACCTGTGAAGCCGCCACTCCGTCCTGGCTGGCGGCGGAAACTGCCGACGTGGCCGAGTACTGTGTAACCAGAGGAGTTCCCGTGCCTTTGCTGGTGGCCAGGTTCCAGTTGATATTCATGTCGCTAGCGGTGTCGGCAAGACCCGTGATTGCGATCGGTACCTGCTGCAACGGAGGGGCTGGAGAGGTCAAGTTACCGTTGTTGTCGAATTGGAGGGCGCCGGTCGCCACCGGGCTCGGAGTGCCCGGCGTTCCACCGCTCAGATCCGCACCGGGTATGTCCACTTCGTAATTCCAATTGCCCGGAGCACTCTCGGTGAAATTGACCGTCAGGGTGTGACTCACGCCCAAAGAGTCGATCACCTGAATCGGCGTTGAGAAGCTCCCACTTGGCTGACCAACCACGCCGGCCGCGTTCAAGTTCACGCTGAGCGCAAAATTCTGGGTCGCACTGGGTGTTTGCAGGGCGTTCGAGGGAATCGTGATTGTACCCGTCGCGCCGCTGGTATTAACAACACCGTTCACCGCCGTCCAGCCTTGCACGAACTGACCCGTCGCTGTCGTGAGATTGCCGTTAGCGTCGAGGTTGAAATTTCCCGCTCGGCTATACAACGTATTCCCGGATGGGTCTTTTACGACGAAGAATCCGTTGCCTTTGATCGCCGCGTCGTAGTTCCCGCCAGTCAGCTGAATCGATCCTTGGTTGAAGATTCGCTCGGTTTGTGGCGCCGAGACGCCGCCGCCGATCTGTGTCGAGCCGCCTGCGACCGAGGTCTGCAGCAAGTCGTAGAAAGATACGTTGCTGTTCTTAAAGCCCGTTGTGTTCAAGTTGGCCAGGTTGTTCCCGACGACGTCGAGCGCGGCCGAATCCGCGGAAAGTCCGCTAAGTGCGATGGAAAATGACGACATTTAATGCTCCTTTTGTGGTTGTTGATAGATTGGGTTCCGCTACGAGGACTTGGTCCCATTGGGTGATGTGTTCGACGTCCCAGTGGTTGGCGGGGCGGATCCTGTCAGAGTCTGCACGCCTTGGTTGATTCCCATGAGTTGCTCCAACTCGCTGTACTGCACCAGCTGTCCGACGAACTGGATACTGTCGGTGGGATTCAGCGGATCTTGATTCTTCACCTGAGCGATCAACAGTTGCAGGAACGTGCTCTCGCTGGTGAGCGCGTCGGTGGGGCTGGTTACCGAGTTGGTCGAGCTGGACGAGCCGGTCGAGCTTGTCGAGCTCGCGCTGTTGCTGCTGGCCGCTTGGGCTTGCGCTTGCACTTGTGCCAGCGCCGAATTCGTTAAGGCAGATGTGCCAAATAGCTGCATTATCTGTTTCCTCCTGGATGAGCGTTTCCGCTCGAAGTCTGCTGTTCAAGTTCCTGCTGCCACTGACCCGCTTGGGTGCGGCGATCGCGTTGTGGCTGCCGGTCGCCACCGAAAGACTGCTGTTGTTGAGAAGACCGCTGTCCCCCAGAGTGTGAATCCTGCTGGCTCTCGGGCTGAGCTGCAATCGCCGCTGGCTTCACTGTCTCCGCCTTCCAGCCCTGCTGGCTCAATTGAGTGGAAAGCTCTCCGAGATTCGAACGCAGCGACTCGCGCAATACCGGATCTGAGGCATGCACCGTGACATTCACCGATCCCGCGCGGTCGGCGACTCGAATCGCGGCCGAAGATTGATCATTGCCCGCGAGATGCAAAAGAATTTCGCTGCTCGTGGAAGTTTTCGGAAGTTCCGGCGCCATCAGGCGCGTCTCTTGCGCCGCCAGCGCTGGGCTGGCGTGGGCCGGTTCAGCCAATTCGGCTGAGAATCGAGTCGAGCTAAGCTCCGATGGCTGCGGCACGCTTACTTCACTCCAGCGTGTGGCCGTCGGCCATGTGTCGGCCGGCTGCGGTAGGGCCGCCGCCTTGGGAGCACGGTTGTCTGTTTTCTCCGGTGCGGTTGCAGGCGCTGGGGTATCGAGCTTGGAGTTACTCGAAGTTTGGCTCTGGGGCTGTTGCACTTGGGTTCCAGACGCCGTCGTCGCTGGCTTCGGCTCGATAATCTGCGGCTGTGTGACAGCGGCGGCCGGCTCCGTCTGCGCGAGCGGCACACTACTTGGCGCGTTTTCTGGCGCAAGCATACGGACCGCAAAGGCGAGGTTCTCTGCGCTGGGAGCGAGCGGAGTCTTCGGTGTGTCGCCGGCAATCACCGGGACTTCGGTGGCATCGCTACGCTGCGTTGCCGATGAGTCTGCTGTGCGGGACGCTGGCGTTGTCTTCTCGGTGACGGGGCCGGGAACCGGCGCAGCCTGCGTGACAGGAGGCGGAACAGAAGTTGAAAGCGCGTTGTTGGACGGAATGGGATCTGAAGGCGTGGATTCTGAAGAAAGCGTGCGACGCGAGCTCGCGTCCTTCGATTTCGTTGATGCCGGGGGCGGCTGCGCAATGGGCATAGTTGTTGCCGGCAACGGTGTCGTCACCATTGTTGTCGCCAGTCGCGTGGCCGGTGTCGCGGCCGATGCGGTCTCTACCGGCGACGATGGCGCGGTCGTCTGCCGCTGTTCCGGAACTTGCGCGGGCGTCGAAGTCGGCCGCGGCGCCGGGGTCGATCGGTTACTCTGGTTTTCCACGGCAGCGGCCTTCCGGGTCGGCTCTTTCGGCGCGGGAAGCGGCGAGGCCGCTATGTTCTCCTTGGGTGTCGCTTCGGACCTGGCCGGCGCGACTGCTCTGCTCTCCCGGGGCATCATTTCAGATTTGACCGCTGGCGTATTATTCGCCACTCGGCCTTTCGCCTGGGGTGCGGGAAGCACGTCGGAGGGAGGTCCCGTCGTGGACTTGACCTGAGCAGGACCGCTTGCCACCGGCGATTCCGCTACTTCTTTTGTCTGGGCCTTTGGACTTATTACCACTGGCGTCGCGTCCGACGTGCTCTCTACAGAAACGCTGGCCGAAACGGTGCTTACTAAGGGAGCAGGCGCCGCGACCATCTTGGCTTCGGTCCCTGAGGATTTCGCCGGCGCGGAATTCGCCGGTGTGTTCGGAGTCTGAATGCTGACGCTAAATCGCGCTGCCGGCGCCAATGTAATCCTGTGGGAACTCGGTAATGATTGACTCGGCAATGCCGCGCTCGGCAATGTGGATCTCTTCACATCTGAAGGTTGCGCGTCTACTCCGGTGGACGGCGGCTCTGCATCCGTCACCGATGAGCTTTGTGCAGACCAGCTTTGTGCAGACGAAGCCTGCTTAGGCTGGGCTGTTTCCTGCGTTGGGAGCGCCGGGGTGGCCGTTAGCTGCGCCAGGTTTTGACTCGGGAACGGGATCTGCGGCACGACGTGTTGTGCTGCGATGTGGGGTTGCGGCACGGGCGCCTGGTCCGGCAAGGCCTTCCCAGTCACCGGGGCGCCGCTCATCTTATTGGATGTTGTGTTGTTGGATGTTGTGCCTTGAGGTATTGGGCCTTGTGAAACCGCGTTCTGCTCTCCCGCGACGTTCTCATCACCCGGGATCTCGAAAGCTTCCAAACCATCCAATACGTTCTTGAACAGGATTGTCTTGGCGCCAGCGGGGCCTTGGGGATCGACTAACCGGATAGGAGAGACTACCGGCACGTTCCGAGTAGCAGGCGCCGGCGCAGAGAGAATCACGGCCCCAGTAATGCAGGTTCAAGACCATAACACTCGTGTCTGATTATCAGCGCGTTAGCGAACACGGCCGTCGAGAACTCGGCGATTACCGACTTAGTTTCGGCGAAGCTGGTGAGAGCGTTCGCTCCTCTTATCGCGATTGCGGAAGCAACTTCTACGTTTTTTTGACTTCACCGTTTTGGCCGTGTACTTGCAAGATGCCATGTCGCTCTATGGACCAGATCAGTGTACTAGCGGCCGGCGGCATGCGCTCGCGTATGCAGTCGCTGGACGTGGTTGCGAACAATCTCTCGAACTCCTCCACCAGCGGCTACAAGAGCGATGGCGAGTTCTATTCGATGTTCGCTTCCGAAGCCGCCACCGACGACGGAACCGGCCCGGCCTCGGTGCCCACCCTCGGACATCAGTGGACCGATTTTGGCCAGGGCTTGCTTGAGCCGACCAACAATCCGCTCGACTTCGGCATCTCCGGAAAAGGCTTCTTCGTTGTGCAAGGGCCCTCCGGGCCGCTGTACACGCGCAACGGGAATTTCCGCTTTTCCACCAAGGGAAACTTGGTCACCGGCGAGGGCTACCCGCTGCTGCAGCAGCAAGGCGGCCAGCCCTTCCTGGCGAATACGGCGCAACCGATCGAGGTTTCGCGCGACGGCGAAATCACTCAGGCCGGCAAATCCCTGGGGCGGATCAAAATGGCCGAGTTCTCAAGCACTGCCGGTCTGACCAAGCAAGGCAACAACTACTTTCAAAACAATACCGCTCTGGAGCCCGGGAACGCGGCCGACACACAGATCTATCAAGGAAAGATCGAAGAGTCCAACGTCAGCGCCTCGCACGGAGCAGTCCGGATTGTGGGGTTGATGCGCCAGTTCGAAATGATGCAGAAGGCCATCTCGATTTCCAACGACATGGGACGCAAGGCGATCGAAGAAGTGGCGAAGGTTTAATCGTACGGGAGAAATGAATGATACGAGCACTTTTTAGCGCTGCCAGCGGCATGAACGCGCAGCAAACCAACGTGGAAAACATCGCGAACAACATCGCGAATGCCAACACCGCGGGATTCAAAGCCAGGCGAGCGCAGTTTCAGGACCTCATGTACCAGAATCTGATCCAGCCTGGCGCCGCCGCCAGCCAGCAGAGCGTCGTCCCCACGGGACTGCAGCTGGGCCTGGGCACGCGGGCCGTATCCAACGAGGTCATTTTCACCCAGGGCGACTTCTCCCAGACCGACAATCCCTTGGACATCGTCATTCAAGGCAACGGCTTCTTCCAGGTCCGCGAGCCAAACGGCGACTTAGCGTATACCAAGGCCGGAACTTTCCACTTGAATAACACCGGACAAATCGTGGATCCCAATGGCAACCTACTCGACCCGCCCATCACCGTCCCTCAGAACGCTCTCTCCGTCACCATCGCGGGCGATGGAACCGTCAGTTACACCCTCCCCGGGCAGACCGCCGCGCAGCAGGGTGGACAAATTCAGCTTGCCAACTTCCCCAACCCATCCGGCCTGAACGCCATTGGCCAAAGCCTTTTCCAGCAGACCGACGCCTCCGGTGCTCCGGTAATCGGCGCGCCAGGTAGCCAGGATGGCATGGGCACGCTGCTGCAAGGCTACGTGGAGCAATCCAACGTCAGCATCGTGCAGGAATTCGTCAACCTGATCGTCAGCCAGCGCGCCTATGAGGCCAACTCCAAGGTCGTCAAGGCCGCCGACGAAATGTATCAACAGGTCAACAACCTCAAGCAATGAACGTATGGCTTATCTTCTTCAGCATGATCGTGCAACACCCGGGAACCTGTGAAATGATCGCTAACGATCGTATTCTCGGCGAAGACCTGGCCAAGGCGATGCCGGCCTTCTTGAATAAAATACCCGGCGATACCTCCATCGGTTACTCACCCGCGCCTGGCACTCGCCGCGTTTTCAAGTCTCTGGAGTTGCAGCGAATCGGCGCTCCCTATGGCGTCACGGTAGCCCCGGACGCGGAGGCGTGTTTCGAATGGAGCATTCAACTGCTTACCGAGGACGTGGTTCGCGCGGCGATTCGCGAATCCTTGCAGATGCCCGACGCGCGCGTCGATGTGCTTACCATCAGCAGAACGCAGGCCCCCGCCGGTGAAGTGTCCTTTCCTGTCTCGGGACTCTCGGCCTCCACCATGACGGATCCCGACACTCCTGTCACGTGGCGCGGTGAAGTAAACTATCACGGCTCGCGCAAGTTCTCCATCTGGGCCCGGGTGAAAGTATCCGCAACCACAACGCGAGTGGTAGCCACACAGCTGATCTTGCCCGGCCAGAAAGTCACGCCGGAGCAGGTGAAGGTCGAAACCTATGATGATTTCCCGCTGCGCAACGACATCGCCCGCAATCTCGAAGAAGTCGTCGGACGCATGCCGCGCCGCGCACTTCGCATGGGACTGCCGGTGTTCCGCTCCGATCTGATCGAGCCTTTTCAAGTGCAACGCGGCGATCTGGTCGATGTGACGGCCATCTCGGGAGCGGCTCAACTGCACATGCCCGCCGTGGCCGAGACTTCGGGACGGCAAGGCGACTTGATCTCCCTCAAGAACGCCCGTAGCGGAAAGAGCTTCCGCGCCCGAGTCGAAGGAAAAGACAAAGCGCTGGTATTGGCATGGCCGCGGTCGCCTGGCGCGCCCGAATCGTCGAGGATCCAATGAACACCCGGTTGGTAAGTCTTCTGTTGGTCTGCGCCGCCCTCTGCGCGGCCGCCTCGCCGAAAAGCAAGAAGAAGGTGCAAGCCGCGCCGGAGCCCTCGCCGCTCGATAAGTACATCAGCGACGCTTATAAAGAGGGCTCTTCGCCGGAAGCCGCGCATCCGCTCGGGTCCACCTGGTCGCAGAATGCGCTTCTCTCGAATTTGGGACTGGACCTGAGAGCGGGCCACGTGAATGACTTAGTAACTATCGTTGTAAGTGAAACATTTTCGGCCGTCGCAAGCGGGGATGTAAAGACGCAGCGGCAATCCACGGCCAAGGCCACCATCCCTGCGCTCGCCGGCCTCACAAGGGCCACCGGACCCTGGACCAACCTCGCCAACACCAGCACCCAAACCCAACTTCAGGGAACCGGCGAAACCAGCCGAGGCGCCGTCCTTACAGCGAATATGAGCGCTCGTGTCACTCACGTGCTGCCCAACGGCTACCTGGTGATCGAAGGCACCAAGCGCGTGCAGGTAAGCTCGGAGAATCAAGTGATCACGGTGCGAGGCGTCATCCGGCCGGTGGACCTGATTCCTCCCAACACCATCTCCTCCAACCTGATTGCGCAGATGGAAATCCAGGTGAGCGGCAAGGGCGTAATCGGCGATTCCATTCACCGCCCCAACATTTTGTACCGCATTCTGCTGGGCATTCTGCCATTCTAGTTTTCACTAATCATGCGACCTTCCATACTCATTCTGATCGCGGCTCTGCTGTTGCAGGTTCCGATGGCCGCCGACTCGCCCGCCACGCGCCTCAAGGAACTGGTTTCGCTCGAGGGCGTCCGGGAGAATCAGTTGATTGGTTACGGTATCGTCGTCGGACTGAAGGGCACGGGCGACAGGCAACAAACGCTTTTCACCGCGCAGAGCCTCGCCAACATGCTGCAGGAAATGGGCGTTACCGTAAGTCCGACACTCATCCTGGTGAAAAACACGGCGTCGGTGATGGTGACGGCCTCGCTTCCACCATTCGCGCAATCCGGAATGCAGATCGACGCGACCGTGGCGGCCATGGGCGACGCCGCTAGTCTACAGGGCGGCCTATTGCTGATGACCAGTCTGCGCGGGATCGACGGCCAGGTCTATTCCATCGCGCAAGGCCCCGTAGTGACCGGCGGCTTCATCGCGGGCGGCGCCGGCAACACGCAGACGGTCAATCATCCCACCGTCGGCCGCATCCCCAACGGAGCCATCGTCGAGCGCCCGTCGCCGGCCGTTGAGCCGACCACGCAGGTGCGCCTACAGCTCCACTCAGCTGACTTCACTACCGCGGCCCGCATCGCGGAAGTCGTCAACCATCACTTCACCCCGGATGCCCCGGCCATCGCTCACGCCGATAACTCGGGCTTGGTCAGCGTCGCCATCCCGGCCAGCTTCTCCACGCATAGCGCGGAATTCATCGCGCAGCTGGAAATTCTGACGGTTCAACCCGACCGTCCGGCCAAAGTCGTGATCAATGAACGCTCCGGAACCATCGTGATGGGCAAGGAGGTTCGCGTCTCGCCCGTCGCCATCATGCACGGCGATCTCACGGTGGAAATTCAAACCGTGCTCGACGTGTCCCAGCCCGGTCCTTTTTCGTCCGGTACAACCCAGGTTGTCCCGCAGGTTTCCGTCGGAGTGAAGGAAGAAAAGGCCCGCAACGTTGTGCTCAAGGAAGGCGCCACTGTGGAAGAACTCGTGCGCGCGCTCAGTTCCATTGGTTCCACGCCCCGCGACATCATCGCGATTTTGCAGAGCCTGAAGGCCGCCGGAGCGCTGGAGTCGGAAATCGAAGTCATCTAGTCAGGAACGCCATGGCTATTCATCTTCTTTCCAGCACCGCGGGCATCGCGCCGAGTTTCTCGCCCATGAAAACCAAGCCGGCCGCCGAGGGTGAGACCTTCGATCAGGCCTTGACCGCGGCATCCTCCAACAAACCCGACAAAGTCGCCGAAGTGTCCAAGCAATTCGAGGCGCTCATGATCGGCCAGATGTTGAAATCCGCTCGTGAAGCCTCGGGCAGCGGGTGGCTTGGGAACGGGGACGATCAGGAAGATCAGACCGGATCCATCGTCATGGAACTGGCGGAACAGGGATTCTCGCAGGCCATGGCCGCTCGCGGCGGACTCGGCATCGCGAAAATGGTTACCGCCAATCTAGAACGCCACCAGGCTAAAACTCCCAGCTCCGATTCTGAGACCCCGATTCAGACGAATACGGGCTCGACGCGCTGACCCCGGAAGCCGTCGCGGATGTGGTGGTTGCAATCGCAGCAGCCTCTGCCCCGGCTTTTTGCTCTCCTGAGAGATTCACTATTGCGCCCACCCAGCCTTCCAGCAGCGTTTGGATGAGTCCCTGCACTTCGCGCAGCATGCTTTCCGACTTTTCCGCGTGCGCTTGAATCAACCGGCGCTGTATATAACCATACAGCCCGGCTAAGGTGTCGCAATACTGCGGATTCACCTCGCGCCGCAGCGAGAAACGCAGTTCGCCCAGAATCTGCACGGTCTTGGTGACGGCGTTGCCGCGCGCCAGGATGTCGCCCGCCCGATGCGCAGTAACCGCTTCCTGCACCGATTGCAAGGCGCCCTCGTACAGCATGCGCGTCAGTTCCATCGGCGTGGCCGACGACACGCGGCTCGAAAGGTACTCTTTCCGGATCTCCGACGGCGTCATGGACGATTTCCCACCAGCTACGTATCGCACACCCCGTTAGGGCCTTTCACATATTTTTTGACCCCGCATTTGGGGGTAGCGGTCGTACCCGCATAAGAAATGTTAAAGATTGGCCGGGCGCGTCTCAAGTGTTCTGGTTAAACCTCCGATCTTGTAACCACAAGGCTAAGTTAGATGTGTTACGTCACTTTGGGAGCGGAGCGTTTAGTGTGAACACTGTACTTTGGATTGACGAAAGCGCCACTGGCACCCAGCACGTTTTCGTCAAAGAAGGCCCGGAGAAACTCCAGGTCCTGTTTGCGGCCACCCTCGAGGAGGCTTTCGATTCACTCAAGGCGAACCCCATCGACGCCGTGCTGGTACACCTGCCGATCGGCAGATGCTCTGGGGCGGACGTGCTCCGTCAGATTCACGACCAGGGCTGCAAAGTCCCCATCGTCATCTACGAGCCGGCGGGGGCGGTTTCAAGAGCTCTCGACCTGACCCAGAGAGGCGCGTTCCAGTACGTTTCCCATCCCGTGAAGCCGGAAGAGCTCTGCGACCTGTTGGCGGTGGCCATTCGTCATCACAGTGGCAAGTCGAACGACGGAAAACCAAATGTCACGCCGCAAAAGCTGAGCTGGCGCGACTCCTTCGTTGGCTCCAGCAGCTCCATGAGCGAAGTAGCCGAAATCGTCGAGTTGGTTGGCAACCGCCGTTCCACCGTTCTGATCACCGGCGAAACCGGGACTGGCAAAGAAGTGGCCGCGCGCGCCCTGCATATGTCGAGCAACCGGTCCGGTTCGAGGATGGTCGCCGTGAATTGCGCTGCTCTTCCAGACCATCTGCTCGAGGCGGAGCTTTTTGGTCACACCAAGGGAGCGTTCACCGGGGCAGTCAATGCGCGGGTCGGTTTGTTTGAACAAGCCCACCGCGGCACTATTTTTCTTGACGAGATCGGCGAAATGCCGCTGCCGCTGCAGTCCAAGCTCCTGCGCGTTCTGCAGGAACGTGAGATTCAGCGCATCGGCAGTTCCGAACCGGTTCCCATCGACGTGCGCGTCATTGCGGCGTCCAACGTCAGTTTGCTCGATGCGGTCGCCAACCGGCGCTTCCGTGAGGATCTGTACTACCGCTTGAACGTGGTGGCGCTCCGGATGCCGGCGCTTCGTGAACGGCCTTCCGACATTCCCGAGCTGGTGGCGCACTTCCTCAACAAAATCGCCGAGCACGAACCAGCCTGGAGAAAACACGTTTCCTCGCAAGCCATGGATCTGTTCCTGAAGTATTCCTGGCCCGGCAACGTGCGGCAACTGGAGCACGCACTGGAATCCGCGGCCGCCCTCAGCGGCGCGCGCAGCGTTCTGTATCCCGGCGACTTCGATCTTCCCACCGAGGTTCGGCCGTCGGAATTCGGCTCGCTCTCTTCACTCGACGTGCCGGAATCCGGGATCAATTTTGAAGAGCTCATGACCGGTATCGAGCGGCGGCTGCTCGAACGGGCGCTCGCGAAATCGGGCGGCAACAAAGCGCGCGCGGCCAGCATGCTCCGCATGAAGCGCACCACGCTGCTCTCCAAGTTCAAGTCGCTGGAAGTGTGCGCATAGCAGTCCATGGCTCAAGCGCGTGCCATCAGTAGTCCGGCTCCAACCACTGCTCCACAGGGCGCCGCAGGCCTTTCCAGCCTCGGCGAACTTGGCGTTCCGATAGCCGTTCTGCTCATCGTGATCGCGCTCATCACGCCGCTGCCCCGATTCATACTGGACATCCTCATCGTGCTCGATCTTATGATGTCGGTCATCGTGATGATGGTGGCCATGTACATCGGGCGGCCGGTCGAATTCAGCGTCTTCCCCACCGTGCTCCTGTTGCTGACGCTGTTCCGTCTGGCGCTCAACGTCTCTTCGTCGCGCCTGATTCTGCTCAATGGAAACACCGGAACGTCCGCCGCGGGCCACGTCATCGAAGCCTTCGGAAGCTTTGTGGTGGGCGGGAATTACATCATTGGCGCGGTCATCTTTTGCGTCCTCATCGCGATTCAGTACGTGGTCATCAACCACGGTTCGGTGCGCATTTCGGAAGTCACCGCACGCTTCACATTGGACGCTCTGCCCGGCAAGCAAATGTCCATCGATGCCGACCTGAACGGCGGTCTGATCGACGAAACCGAGGCGCGCCGCCGCCGCCGCGAACTGAGCAGCGAAGCTGAGTTCTACGGAGCCATGGATGGAGCCTCGCGCTTCACCCAGCGCGACGCCATCGCCAGCATCATCATCACCGGCGTGAACATCATCGCCGGATTCCTGATTGGCGTCCTGCAACACAACATGGATCTCGGAAGCGCGATTCAAAACTACACCGTCCTCACCATCGGCGACGGCCTGGTCACCGTGATTCCGGCGCTCATGATCTCCATCTCGGGCGGCTTGATTGTCACCCGCGCCAGTTCCGACTCCAGGCTCGGCGCTCAGGTCCAAACTCAAGTCTTCGGAAAATCGGAGCCGCTCCTGCTCGCCAGCGGCGTTTTGGTCGCGCTCTCATTATTCCCCGGTTTACCCACCATTCCCTTTCTCGCCCTCGGAGGCGGACTCGGTTTCATCGGCTGGCGGAAGCGTCGGAAAAACGACGCTTCAGTCAAAACCTCGACGGATGCCGACGATAAACCGGCCAAGGAGAACGTCGAAGCTCTGCTCCAAGTGGATCCGCTGACCGTGGAAGTTGGCCTCGGTCTGGTGAAGCTGGTCGAGGGTGGCCCCGGCTCCCGGCTATTGCAAAGAATCTCTGGTATCCGCAAGACCTTGGCCTCGCAACTCGGCTACTTCTTGCCCCCCATCAAGGTCAATGACAATCTCTCGTTGCGGGCGCGCGAGTACACCATCTTCATCAAGGGCGTCGAAATGGGGCGCTACGAGCTGCCTGCGGGCCAGGAGTTAGCAATCCCCAGCGCTGGAGTGGATGGCAGCGTGGATGGCACGCCCACCAAGGATCCGGCCTTCCATCTGGCGGCCCTTTGGATTCCGGCCGACCGCGCGGCGTTCGCCCGCACCCACGGCTACACCGTGGTCGACGACGTCAGTGTGATGGGAACCCACCTCTCGGAGGTTGTGCGGCGGCACGCTCACGAACTGTTCAGCCGCCAGGACACCAAGAACTTCTGCGACCGCGTGGCTCAGACCAATCCCAAGGTGGTCGAGGATTTGGTGCCAAAAATGCTGTCTCTTTCCGTGATCCAGCGTGTGCTTCAGAATTTACTGCGGGAGCGGGTACCGATCCGCGACTCCGTCACGATACTGGAGGCCCTGAGCGAAGGAGCGCAGATGACTAAAAACCCGGTGTTGCTCACCGAATACGTGCGGCAAGCGATTCGCCGGGCTATCATCAGCACTCATGTGAATCTGCAAAGCGAGCTGGCAGCCTATCTGGTGGAGCCGGCCGCCGAACACGCCGTGGAAGCAGTAGTTGAGCACAGCGAGCATAACAGCGTCCTTGGTTTGGCCCCGCAAGCGGCGCGCGACCTGGTGGGACGCATCACTCGCCGGCTGGAACGGCCCGATTCTTCGGCCGTCGTTCTGGTGAACCCGTCCATTCGCTACTTCGTCAAGCAGCTGCTCGAGACAGCATTCCCCGATGTCACGGTTCTTTCACATAGCGAAGTGCCGCCGGAGATCAAAGTGAAGTCGCTGGGATGGATTGGATAGATGATGACTGATCGGATAAGAAATCAATGGAACAACCTTCGGCGTCCATGAGAATCAAATCGTTTTTCGCAACTTCGGTGGAACACGCTATCCAAGAAGCCCGGCAGGAGCTCGGCCCGGATGCGATGCTGATCACTTCGCGGCGCTCTGCGCCCGAGTCTCGCAGCTTGGGTGCCTACGAAGTCGTATTCGGTCTCCAGGCCGCCAGCGCGAAGCCCAGCCCTCGCCCCAGCGCCGCCGCGCCCGCCATGGACCTTTCCAGCGAACTGCAAAACCTGCGCGCCCAACTACAGGAAATCAAAAGCACGCTGCAAGGCCCCCGCTCTACAGAACCGTCGTCGCGGGATACCGAGGATTTGTTCTCCCAGCTCGTCTCCCTGGACTTTTCAAGTAAGGTGGCGCGCGACGTCGTTTCGGCCGCTGCCCGCCTGCGTGATCAACTTACCAGCGAGCTGCCGTCGTCGGCGCTTCCCTTGCCAGCCTACGCCGCGGAGCTGGTCTCAAAAAGACTTCGCTTCGCTCCTCCGCCCCCTCAGGAAACGCAGGAAGCGGGCAAGGTGATCGTGTTTGTCGGTCCCGCTGGTGCGGGCAAAACCACTACCCTGATCAAAATCGCAATTCGCGAAGGCCTGGCTCATCGCCTGTCC